>Ga0136617_10000409_pt1 | contig 35671 bp, 28 predicted proteins | sample AntDrymUQ3222106_2_FD_129672 | JGI IMG/M metagenome (GOLD analysis project Ga0136617, IMG submission 129672) | Polar desert sand microbial communities from Dry Valleys, Antarctica - metaG UQ322 (21.06) | ecosystem: Environmental > Terrestrial > Soil > Desert | place: Antarctica: Dry Valley... | reverse complement strand
GGGTGATCGTAGGTTAGCTTTTCGGCGACTCACTGACAAAAGTGGGTTCCCATGGCTGACCGCGAGCAAATTACCGCAGTTGCTCCTCTATAAACCATTCGGGTTCGACAGCAACACTGCTGAGCTACTCCCAACGCACGTTTGTACGCCGGACGGGAAAGAGTACGAACTCCGAAGCGACGAACTACGGGAGGAACTTTCGAGCCGGTATGGCAGTGATGTCGAATTGATGAATCTCAAGCATGGCATCTTCGATGAAGCCTGTATTTCGGTAATCACCCTCGGCACAGTGCATTGCGTCGAGCGGGAATCAGGCCGAGACGTTGATCTGCGCAGGTTTCGACCAAACGTTGTGATCGAAACAGATAGCGCTGAGCCGTTTGAGGAGGACAGATGGGTGGGCCGGACATTGATGTTTGGTGAAGGGAACAGCGGGGCAGCCCTCAGGGTTACTATGAGGGATGAGCGATGTGTCATGGTTAATCTTGACCCAGACACAGCCGAGCGAGATTCTGAAGTGATGAAGACTGTTGTGCGTATGAACGAGAATTGCGCCGGCGTATACGGCACGGTGGTCAGGGCGGGCGAGCTTCGTGTCGGTCAAGTCGTGACCTTGGGAGGGTAGGACATGGTGAAGCGCATCAGCGCCGTTGCACAGGTACGACGGAGAACAACGCGTTGGACCAGAGGCGAGAGTGGCGTCCTCTTTAACTTGTTCTTTGCTTTCCACGTTGTTGCCAATCGCCGCGCCCGGTCAACTCTGACGTTAGATCTGACCGTTGACGCTGACGCGGACTACTTATGGATTCACGAGGGGCAAACGGCGATATGACGCCTGCCAAAAAGGTGAACTTGAGGCGCGGCCTGGTGATGAAGTAATGGTCAGGGTTCGCAACCGCCTCAAGTGATTGGCTACCGTTTTCTCTGCTTGGAGCATTCCATCGGTATTGAAGACGCCTTAGGGTTCCCGTCTAATTGCTCCTCACCTTGAACCGATGTGGCACAACTTTAGAGTGAAATCCAACCTATACCCTCCAATGACTTTCGTTAGACAAGGGTTTTTGGAGCAAGCACGGCCCGCCCTTCCCGAGTCGAACGTGAGGGGCAGCGACTGATGTAGCGAACGCAGTGGGAAGCTCGACGCGCCCGAGTTGTCCTGTCTGCCCTCATGACGCACTTCGAGGGGCAAAAATCCTTGTGGCAGGATTGTGGCAGGAATAAATAGAAATCGACTGTTGCTGGATGGGAGTAGATGTCAGTAGATGTAAAAACCCTTGATTTTGCTCGTGGCTGCATCTCGATGCAAAATCAATTTGTTAAGTTTACATCTCCCGCTTGGTTCATAACCCCAAGGTCGGGAGTTCGAGTCTCCCCCCCCACCAATAGAGTCAATAGTTTACAGCGGCAACGCGACTGGCAGCTTTGGCTTCGCTAACCTGGGGACCTGATCCGGCAGTCAGCGGCCGATCACTGTGATACTCATGGTAGTCGGCAAGCGCGATGAATTTTCGGCGATGACACGCGGGACTCCTTTCAAGCAGGTGTGGCGATCTGGATGATTGCCCGCAGCTTACTTCAATGCACTAAGCGCCGCGCGGATTTCATCATTGGTGGGACGTTGCTTGTAGTCTGATTCGATCTTGGTCCAGACGACGCGGCCTTGCTTGTCGATCACGTAAACCGCCGCATACGGAATGCCATAAAGCTTCTGGCCTTGATAAGCGGGATCGACCAGGCCGTAAGCATCTATGGTTCGATGTTCAGGATCAGACAAAAGCGGAAAGCCAACCTCGCCTTTTCCATCCGACGCTATCTTTTTTGCAAACTCACGACCCGTCTCGGGAGGATCAACGCTGATCGCATAGAGACTCACTTTTTCATCTTTCTTCAGGAAGGATCGCAGACCGGCCAACTGCCGGGCGCAGAACGGTCACCAATAACCGCGATAAAAAACAAGTACAACCGGATTCTTTCCGCGCGATTCGGACAACTTGATTTGACGCCCGTGCTGATCATTGAGGCTGAAGTCTGGGGCCTCCGCTCCTGTGGCGACGGGCGCTTTGCGCCCTTGGCTTGTGATCAACGCTCTGGAAAAGGGCGCTGAGGTATTAGCGAAAAGCAGAATAAGCAGGCCTATTAGAATTTTCATTTTCCAATCTTTCTCCTCTTGAATGAGTCTCACTTTGAACTCCGCTCGTTTGAGACAAAGCAACTAAGTCATAGTGAGTTCACGACCGCGCCGCCGCAGGACGATCCGGCCCCAGCGGTGCAGCCAAAGCAATGCGCACCCGTCATGACGCGTCTGGAAGCGAATTTCAGTGGATCGAACTCAGCGATTGATTGCGGCAACTCGGGCGCAACGCCGAGTTCGAGCATTTGATTGAAGTCGCAGTCATATAGTCGACCGGTCCAGTCTACGCTGACGAGCGTGCGACACATCAATCCTTCAACCGCATGTGGATTAAATGCCTCGACAAGCTTGCGCATATAACGCTCTTCGTTTCCGCTGCGGCGCAGATAGTCAAGGAAGCGCTTGATCGGCATGTTCGTGATTGTGTAGAGGTGATTGAACGACACGCCGTAACGCGTCAGTAGCTCACGCTTGAAATCCGCTTCAATGGACGCCTGGGGCGGCGGCAGGAACGCTCCCACCGGATTGTACACGAGATTTAGAACCAGGCTACTTCCGTCAACTCCGTAACCGACGGCGTTTAGCCTGAGTAGAGCTTCGATAGATTTACGAAAAACTCCCTGCCCCCGCTGCGCGTCTGTCTGCTGCTCGAGAAAGTAAGGTAGTGAAGATACTACTTCCACTTCATGCTCGCGGAAGAAATCAGGCAGATCGCTTTGCCCTGGATCGAACATGACCGTCAGATTGTGCCGCACAATTACGTGTGTCCCGAGGTCGCGCGCCTCCGAGACTAGATGCCGGAACGAAGGATTGAGTTCAGGCGCGCCGCCCGTGATGTCTAAAGTCGGAAAACGAAATTGGCGCAAAGCGCCGATGACCTGCTCAACGGTTTCACGCGTCATGATCTCGGTGCGGGCAGGGGATGCGTCCACGTGGCAATGCTTGCAAGCCTGATTGCAAAGCTTACCAACGTTCACTTGCAGGGTCTCGACTTTCGAAGCGCGCAGTTCAAGACGGTGCGACGTTAACTTCTCATCAAATCTGTTGGGCGCCCTGGCTACCTCGATCTGAGGATTGAGAAAGGGCAAAGCTGGCACCATTACATTGATACCTTGTTGACTGAGTTATGCGCCTGAAGACCATGGATGAGGCTTGCGCCACCTCGAATGGCTGAAGCCATGTGAAGCGCTTCCGTCATTTGTTCCATGTTTGATCCGGCTTCAAGACAGGCCTGGGAGTAGGCGTCTATGCAATAAGGGCATTGCACCGCGTGCGCGACAGCAAAGCCGATGAGCGCCTTCTCGCGCCGCGAAAGTGCGCCGTCCGCCTGACATGCCTCGTACCAGGCCATGAACTTCTCAAAGAGCTCCGGCCGGTGCTTGCCGATTTCCGGGAAGCGATTAAGGTCTTCCTCCTCGTAATATCCCATGGTGGTTGCTCCTGAAAGGAAAGTATGAAGGCGGAAGGATGAAAGTCCAGCATCGCACAATCCGGTTCGCTAATCTGAGCACGGCGGAAATCGGTGGTTAGCTGTTCAACCAGCCCACTGTTCTTGTTAAGTGCCGGGATCCTCTCCGTGATGTTGCACTCAATAGTGGCAACGATTGGCATCGGAGACCACCACCGCGATCATCTCTCGCTGGATGCGGCTGAGCCCTGATTGGCCGCGCATTAGCGTTCTACAGAACTCGAAGTGCGCGCGCAGGGAGGGTGGGTTCAAACTGTGGATTTTCAAAATATTATCCACCCCACCCCAGGGCTCCGTCAGTTGATCATACCACCGCTTCAACTCGCCGCCGGCAGCATCTTTTTGAATCACTTTGATCCATGCCATGATCTATGCTCCATTATTCTCGATGATTAAACACGCACGCCGGTGATTGCTGAAAGCAAACCTGTGCCCGTGATCGGGAAGCCAAGTTTCTCCATAAGGCTTTCTTGAAATAACGATCATTAGTTTCTCGATCGTGCAAAGCGTACTGGCGCGTAAAGTTGACTAAGGACGCGAGGATGAACGCCTGCCCAGTAGAGTCCTTGCAAGATGGACCACCGCGCAAAAGTGAGCGCGAAACTGTGTCCCTCAAAACGCCGCGAGGAAGTGACGACCGCAACCGGCAAATGAACCATGCTCCCGCATCTCCTGAGTCGCCGCACGAAATCCAAGTCCTCGAAAATCGGAAACGACTTGAACCCGCCGATTTGTCGGTATGCGGACGCGCGGACGAAGATGCCGGAGTCGCCATAGCAAAGTCCGAGCTTTCCCAGTTGTGGGTATAGCCATGTTAGGAAACGAGCCGCACGGCCGTTACCGTCAAAGCGAATTGCGAAGTTTCCTCCAGCTACCCCAGCATCGCGCGCGAGAGCTTCGGCGATCCGCTCGGCCGCGTCGGGTGGAGCAGTGGTATCAGCATGAAGAAACAAAAGCACTTCGCCGCGGGCAACGCGCGCTCCGCTGTGCATCTGAAGCCCTCGCCCGCGTTCGCTCATGATTATTTTTGCCCCATTCTGGCGCGCGATCTCCGTAGTCAAGTCACCACTCCCACCGTCAACAACGATTACCTCGATATTGCCCCGCACATGGGCCAGTGCCTCCACGGTCGCTCTAATATACTGCGCTTCATTGAGCGTCGGAATGATGATCGAAAGCGCCGGACGCTCTGTTTCTGCTGCCTCTTTGTTCATCTTCTTTTACTTATCAAGGCAATAGCTGATTGACCGCGACTAGTGGATTGATGCCTACGCGTTTTCCGTTTTCCGGCGAAAGCCACGTCGGACGCTGTTCCCCGAAAGGCATCTTAAGAACTTCGATGAGTTCGACTTCATCTGGCTCGCGGTAGGCAGGCACGCCAATCGTGATCCTATCTTGCGGCACGTTCAACCGCAGCGTGCCATGTAACCAGTCCCACACGGTCAGTCCGCTCGACCAATTTGCGTTCGTCTCATCTTCCACAATGGAATGGTGTATCCCGTGCATGCGTGGCGTCACAAACACGCGATTCAATTTGCGCTCGACTTCAACCGGGAGGCGCACGTTCGAGTGGTGAAAGAGAGCCGAGAGCAGCAAGAAGGTCTGCCAGACGGAAAGCGAAAGCGGCGAGACGCCAATCAGCGCGACCTGACCGGCGCGCCAACCGGCTGAGATGGCCAGCTCTCCGAAGTGGAAACGAAACGCAGTAGAAGCGTCAAGGTCAAGATCAACGTGATGCGCGATATGGAAGCGCCACAGAAGAGGCAGGCGGTGCATGAGTACGTGCCACAGGTACAAAGTGTAATCCATAAGGACTACGGCGAGGGTCACCTCCAACCAGGCTGGAAGCCGAACGACCTTGAGCAATCCCCAGCCACGTCTTTCAACGAGTGTTGTGAGCGGTTCGACGAGAGGACGTTCGATTAGTTGCAGCACGGCCGCTGCCAAACCGGCTACCGCTAGGTTGCGCGCGTTACGCCTGAGCTTTGGTTCGCTCTCTTTCCTCAGGGGGTGGTGACGCTCCAGCAGCCACAGCAACCCGAAGGCTCCGATGACCAGTGAGCCACTCAACCAGGCTGGCATCTTACGTTGTTTCACCGAACCATCCCCGCTCGACCTGCTCCCCATTCTTTCATCGCTTCCGCTAATGAAGATATACCTTTCGCAAATCAGACCAAGCTTCTATATAAGCTAATCTAACATATACAATCCAAAGAATCCGAAGACGATGATCTAGCCAGAAAGACGAAATGAAACCTAACGATGAGAACGGCAAGGTGCCTACGTCCGAACGTCCTTTTCGTGTCCTGATTCTCTCGGGATCTGACCGGCGACAATATGACTGTCCCGGCGTAGACTCGAAATCGCGCACCCTTATGCTGCGCATGGCCGAGCGTCTGCCGCAGGACTGGGAGATTGACTACGAAGACCTGGGTAACGTCTTCGCTCGCGAGCACATCCGGAGCTGCAACGCCTGCGTTTCAACCTCGATGGCGCTCTGTGTGTGGCCCTGCAACTGTTACGAGAAAAACAGCCGCTGGGAGCCTGACCTGATGTGGAACCTCGACCTGTACTCCCGGCTCGACCTCGCGGATGCGTGGGCCATCATCGATCCCGTCAACTGGTACGCGCCGACGAGCAACTTGAAACTGATGTTGACCGGCTGGTGTGCATGAACGGCGGCAACCCGCGCGAGGAGTTGATCGAGCACAAGGACGCGGAATTGGCGAAGAAGTTGGAGCACGCGCCCGAGTGGCAGGAGTTGAGCCTCAATCACCTCGAAGGTCGTACCGCGGGCTTCTTCTGCTACGGCGATGGCGGCGGCGACGAACTGGACGAACAGGGACGACCGGAAATTCTTCGGCACAAAGGATACTTCGACCCTGAGAAGGAGCCGTTCGACGATAACCACGACGCCTACGCGCCACTTGTCTGGCAATGCCGCTACGGTGGTGTTGAAGTTCCGGAGAAGCTCTGGCGATATGTCCAGTTCGGCGACGGCCAGAAGTACAGCGACAATCAGGCCGAGCACATGGCCACTGAGACCAATGTCTTTGAGAAGTTTGACAAGTGGGCGGAGGAATTTGCCGCCTTTGTCGGCAAGAAAGGAAAAGTCGAGCCGGGAAAATATCGCGCCTACGGCTACGAGCCGCCCGGCCACCTCAAGGAAGATTTGAAAGCCAAGTGGCGAGAGATCAAGACCGGGGTCGGCTATCCTCCCGCGGGTTCCTCCCCTGCCCTTCAGGAAGAACTCGATTTGAATAAGGACCTCACGCTCAAACCGAAAAAAAGCGAGGGCGAGAAACTGCGTGAATCATAAGATCCCAAAGGTATCCTTCGATGTCCTTGCCGTTTGCTGAAGCAGCCTAAATGCCGCAAGCTGTTCGCAGCGTCTTACGCATCGCCACTGCCATGGAGAAAAGAACCAACCACTCAACGGCCGCTCTTATCTTTGCCTACAACGCCAACAGCGGTCTTTTTAATGCTGTGACAGACCTGGCTCACAAGGCGTTTTCTCCGCAAACGTATCAATGCAATCTCTGCGCACTAACTCATTCGACTTTCGGCATGCGCAGAGGCTGGAAAGTGTTCTTGGAGACTCTTGAAATGGAATTGGAGTTTTTGCATGCGGACGAATTGAAGAGTCGTTACCGCGTCTCAGACGTGCCATTGCCAGCCGTTTTCAAAAAGCAAGGCGCAGAGCTGGAACTTTTGATTGGTGCGGATTCGATCAATGAATGTCGGACGATTGATGAGTTGAAGCAACTTGTCAGCGACAATTTGAGTAACGAGTCTTTGGTTAGGCAACGGCAAAATGACTGAAGGTTATCTGTCGTACTTACAAATGGAGCACGCTAGTCATACGGTCCAGTAGAGAACACGAAGCTGTGTTTGTTCTTGCTCCGAGTAATCGGTGAATATTCCGCCACAAGAGAAGATCGCGCGCATGCGGCTGAGGCAGTCAAAGGTGTTTGGTGAGTTGTGATGAAGAATTGCGAAATTGGAAATTTGCGGTTTGGCCTCGAAGCGTAGCCTCGCTGATCTAAACACCACAGCACTTCTTGTACTTCCTTCCTGAGCCACAAGGACAGGGTTCGTTGCGCCCGGTGCGTGGTGTTTCATACCGCACGGTGGGATTCTTCAGGTCTTCGCCCGTAACAAAACGCCATTTTCCATTCTCACGTTCGAACAGGCCCTTTTCTTTGTGACTCTGATCCTTTCCCGCTTGCGTATATTGAGCATCGAAAGACACGGAGGCTTTGTTGTCATCGACGAGCTTTGTGTCGATGATTTGCAGCCCGCGCCAAGTAGATGTTTGTGACCATTCACGGATATATTGAATATCGATTTCTCGTCTGGTGCGTGAATGGGTCGACGCGACGATGAAGTCAACTGCACCGGTGGCGAAGGCCGCATACCGGGCGCGCATCAACTCTTCGGCAGTTTGGCTTTCTCGCTCGCCGTTGATTATCTGCTCGCAGCAATCCGCGAAACGAGCGCCGGAACTACATGGGCAGGTTTGATTGTTGTCGGTCATAGAAACTCATCGGCCAAGTATGACGGGCTACTTTGCCTGGTAGATTTGCACTAGAACAAAGAGGGCGTAACTAAGAGATTCGGCTCGACAGGTCTCAGAAGATGCCTCGTCATCGATCTTCGTATGATCCACATCATAACTCAGATTTTTGCCGCGATGGTCTAAAACGTTAATTGCACAGCAAATTCCCCGCGGCATGGCCTAAGGCCCTTGACTTTGCGCAAGCTGTGAACATAGAGTTCTCTCCCTCGCACTATTTGGTTAACGCGCGCTGCGTTCTCAAGCGCTGCCACAACTCCCGTATTCCTGCTCGTTTTCAGGAGCATATCGACTTTGGCAACTGAAGTACTCGGTGTGAATTTCTAGACGATTTACACTTTTGCGATCTCTGCAAAGCAAAACTCTCACCCCTGCTTGATGAGTCAACCACTTTTCACTTTCTTGTCGTTTTGATGTCGCGCTCACACTACTTGAAGAAACTTTCCTGGAATTGGACTTGAGAAACAAGGTCTACTGAAAGCGCCACAAAGCGGAATCATCGAAAAGCACTCGAAGCTCTTTTGAGTTGAGATTAGGAAGTAATCTTGGTGAGAGGCAGCGATGGAATACAAGAATTTCGATCTGTCCGTAGAAGACAAGATTGGTGAGAGCTATCAAATCAAGGTTCAGTCCGATGCGATGGGAGAAACTGATGGAGTCCTTACCCTATCGCCGGACTGCCTCAAAACTGCTGCAGAGCTGAAAAACATCGAGAACATTGGTTCCGACTCCAACCTGCCGATGAGCTTGGGCGTCGCCCTTCATCGATGCCTATTCCAGGACAATGTTGAGCACATGCTGAACAGGAGCCTTGGAGATGTGGGCCTTGACGACGAGAAAGGCATGCGCATCAGGCTGATGCTCACTCCCCCGGAGGTAGCCGCCTTGCCATGGGAGTTTCTTTACGATCAAAGGAGCAAGTGTTTCCTCTCCACTTCGGGCAAAACTCCAGTAACGCGTTATATCAAGTTATTCGAGCCAATAAGATCCCTAAAGATCACGCCGCCCGTCAAGGTCCTGGTGCTGATTCCCGAAGGCTCCGGTTTGGACGTAGAAAAAGAGAAACGGATCATCTCGGAAGCGCTCGCAGACTTGGAGACGACCCAGATCAGCATGCTCGAAGGGAAAGTGACCCGGTCACGGATCAGTCGAGCGCTGGTCGAACAGGAGTATCACATTCTTCATTTTATCGGGCACGGGACATTTGAGAAGGATCAGGGCTACCTGGTGATCAATTCTGAAAAAGGGGAGCGCGATCTTGTTTCCGCCGATGTGTTCGCAGCCTTCTTTATAACCTACCCCTCTCTAAAACTGATCGTGCTGAATTCCTGCCAGGGGGCCGAGACATCTTCCACTATTCCATTGGCGGGCCTGGCGCCGCAACTAGTCGTTCGTGGAATACCGGCGGTAGTTGCCATGCAATACCCAATCTCCGACGATGCTGCTCTTACCTTTGCAAGGGAGTTTTATCTCAAGCTTTGTAAGGGGGCGAATCGCGGACAGGTGGATATGGCCATTTCTCACGCGCGCAACCGTATTCACATGGATATCAAGGAGCCCCTGGCATTCGCTACCCCGGTGCTCTTCATGCGCTCATCCACCGGCATCATCTTCGATTTTGACCGTCACTCAGGCCGCTTGCATCAGTTCTTACGACTCTTCAACTCATCGGCAGTGAAGAACGTCAATCGACTGAAAGAGGTGAAGAAAACTTACCAAGCTAACATCGAGGCCTGGCAAGAAAAGACAAAAGACGCAGCTCCGGCGGCGCTCAAAGAGGCAACCGCAGCCATCGCTCAGGAGAAGGAAGAGATTACCGCCGTCGATGACAGGATCATTAAGTGGAATAGAACTTTTCTCGCCTCGTTGCTGGCAACCGCTGTGATCTTCCTTCTGGGCTACGTCGGACTCTTCAATTTCCCCTTTCATGTAGACGATTGGCTGGAAACGAAATTTATTCCCTATATGGATCAGTACGTCACCAAGAAATTTAGCCCCTATGTGCGGTTAATCCTGGCCAATGAGGGTGATAACGGCGGCTTAGGCGAGCCGGGGCCGAGTTGGCGCCAATACCATGGCCCATTGATCGATGCGCTAACCAAAGCCAGGGCCAAAGTAATAGTTTTCGATCTTGAGGTTAGCGATCCTAATCCTGATTATGACGAGCAATTCGCTGAGGCTATAAAACGTGCGGAGACCCAAGGGACAGATGTGATACTCGCGAAAGCTCTCGATGAAGAAGGTAATACGATACTGGACATCTCTGAGAAACTTAGGGCAGCTGTGAATGATCGCTGGGGGAACATCGACGTGGGCAAGAACCGCGGAGGCCTGGTCCGCGCTTACCAGTTGGCCCAACCTGTAAGAAACGGCTTCTCTGGTGAACAAGCTGAGGAGGTAGCAGTTATTCCTTCTCTGGGCCTGCAAGCCATTGCCAGGTTCTTATCAAGAGGCCCGGTGGTCAAGTCGTTTTTTAACGAAGGCCCAGAGGAGCTTAAACTACGCTCGGATGGCAAGCTGATTAAATCAATCCCCGTTTATAAGAACAGCCAATCGCTCTATGATTTCCCTTATGATCTGGTCACCCGTGCCAGGCTCAACGATGCAACCCGTTCTTACCAGGACGTATTTTTCCGGCGGGGAGAGGACGAGTATCTTCGAGAGTACACCGGAAAGATTGTCCTCGTTAGCTTCAAAAAGCAGGACGACTCTTTCAACCTATTACAGGGCGAGCAGCGGTATGGGGCAGAGATTCATGCGAACGTTGTCTCCAACATTCTAACCAACGTCTATATTCGGTTGCTGCCGTCGTCCTACGACTTTTTGATCGTCGCGTTCATGGCAGGTTTTGGCGCCCTCGTGCAAGCGCGTTTCAAGCACATCTTTAGTAGCAGCTTCACCGTGCCGCTGCTGGAACCTAAAAAGAAGGTCGATATTCCAGGACTACTCTTCGCGATTGACCTGGTCTACCTGCTGATCGCTTTTCAACTCTACAAGAATGAACGCTTGTTCATGCTTAAGTCCTACCATTTGGCTGCCCCATTCATCGCCTATTGGCTAACTGGAAAGATGCGTAGGAAGGCTACTCTCAGGCCAGCCAAAGGAGTCGCATCATGAGTCATCAAGAGAGGATGGCGAGCCGGAAAGTGTTACGCCTCAGTTTACGCTTAATTCTTCTGGTGCTTGTACCGGGTATTCAAGCTGAGTCTTGTCCTGGTGCCGCGCAGACGGCAACACCGGCAGCGGTGGTGAAAAGTATTGTCGTGAAGAATCAGCAGCAGAGCGAAGCTGACAGAAGTCAGGCGGTAGCGACTCGAGTCAGCAATGGTGAAACCGTTTCCGTGAGCGCCGGACTGCTTTTGTATCGGGGGGACATAATTGAAACCTTTGACGAGACCAAAGTGACGCTCTTATTCCTCGACGCTCCGGTCGCCGAGAGGGACAACGAGGTAATTATTGACGCCAATGCGAAGGTTGGTGTCTCTTCGACCAATAGCTGGTGGGGGAAAATTTGGGTGAAAGTCAAAGGGGCTTTCGAATCCAAAGGGACTTATGTTCGGTTGGGCCCTAAAGGAACAGAGTATGAGTTTAACGTCTTAAGAGGCGAGGAGCGTTCAACGGTAGTTGTGCTTGAAGGATTGGTCCCTTTCGAGGAAGGCAGATTTACGCTGGCCGGATTGGGGCGGACTGACAGTCAGATCGCGGAATTGATTGGCTCAGGAACGCTATCCCCGTCTCCGCTCCTCACCGCCTTTGCTCATAAGGTTTCCGGCCAGGTACAAACCGGTCGCGCTGTGGATGTTCGAGCAGGTCAGGTCACGACTTTCAGCGGTACATATCATGTTCTGAATGACTGCAAGCAATCTCATTACTTTGAGTTTCGCACGTCGGATCGGACCCCGTGGGTACAACTGCTCGTCAAGAAACAGCCGGAGATTCCGGCGCACAGAAGCTTTCCAGTAGAGGCAACTTTTCAAATAGATGCGACACAACTATTGCCGGGTCAATACAGAGCAAACGTTTACGCCATCTGTTTGGATTGCAAGAGTGAACCAGGCTGCACTCAGTTCCAATTGGACTGGCCACTTAGTATCACAGTCAAGGGCAACCCAGGCCCGAGCCCTCCTGTGACCCCGCCAACTCCGCCGCCGATAGTCGCGCCGGGGTCATCGACTCAAGACGGGCAGATCAGAGAATTGGAAGAGCTGACTCTCACCAGCGGGTTTGATCGTCCGGTGCAGGCGACGGAAACTCGCGTGCTTTCCGTCCTCGATTGGACCAACAAAGTTATCCTGACCGCTCAGCCTACTTACTCCGCCCAAAACCTAATTCCTCATTTCCCAACGATAGAACAAAGGAGTCAGAGTTTTACGGACGCCAGGCAGCGGGCAATACTCAGGAATGAACCCGGCAGCAATGCTGTTCTCGGCAACGTTTATAGCGACTGGGACGAGGGCGCGTTGGCTGTTTTTGCATATGAGAAGGAGCTAGCCGCGTCGGGGCGCAGGCTGGGGACCTTTGACGTAGACAAAGCTGAAGCCTATCGCCTAACCGGACAGCTCCAGCGAGCCCAACAATTGCTGGGAACCCTCTCGGCCACAGATTCACAATCAGTGCCCGCGCTGAACGCCTCCGGAAATTTGAATCTGGACTATGCCGAGATCGCCGAGGACAAGCGAGACTTTGTTGAGGCCAGGAAGCGTCTCGCTCAAGCGAGGAATCGTTATGAGTCAGCATTGCAATCGGCGCAAGTTACCTCCAGCGCCCAGGTTGGCCCACGCGCAGGGACGACCGTCCAAACGAATCTTGGCGAAACCGCATTGGCTGAAGGCGATATTGCGCAGTCCGGAGGGGAACTTCCGAAAGCCAGAACGCATTACACTGAGGCGACGCGCTCCCTCGAATCCATTCAGCAAGCTAATTCGCTGTATCCATTTCCCATCACGGATCTGGGGCGGGCCTATCAGGGACTGGGAAACGTGGCTCACCTGGAGGGCAAGACGTCTGAAGCGAGCGCAGCTTACGAGAGGGCGGAGCGTCAACACAGGCAAGCTATAAATGCACATTCAGATTTCGCCGAAGCGTATTTCAATCTCGGCGACCTTTTCGATGACCGTGGCGATAAACGGTCTGCTAAAGAAAACTATCGGCTGGCCATCAAAGCTCGGCCCGAGCAGCCTGCTGCTTACTACCCCCTGGCGCTACTCATACAAAAAGAGGACCCGCAATTGGCCGCCGCCCTGGCCGCGACCTTTTTGCAACTCGAACCCGAAGTTTTCAAGCAGGGAGAAAAGGGAAAGAATGCTCGACTGATTACGGAAGGCCAGTATGTTGAACCGCCCCAGCGTCCCTTCCAACAGCGCCCTGACCGCCAGCCTCCTAGCGATCCGCCTGTTACCGGTACTGTGCCGAACGTTTTGAATATGACATTCGCTCAGGCTCTCAGCGCCATGCAAACTGCCAGGTTTGTTCCCGGGAGAATAGATGACCCGGAGAAGAAATCCACGTACATCGTGATTAAGCAAAGCCCAAATGCCGGCATGCCTGCTGCCCGCGACTCCGCTATCGATCTGGTTATCGGTGAGGGGATAGAGGTTCCCGATGTAATCGACGACAAGCAACAAACAGCGGTAAGGAAAATTACAAACAAACAGCTGAAGGTCGGAGCGATCGATCAGGAAGCGAGTTGTAAGTCTGTTGGCGAAGTGCTTAAGCAGAAACCGCCGAAGAAGACGAGGGTTGCTCCGGGTACGGTAGTCGATCTTGTAATCCGCTCGGTCGGAGAAAACCCCCTCACTATCCCTGACTTTCGCCCACGCAATAGCAGGCCACTCAATCGGGAAGAAGCAGAAGCCGCTCTGAGAGTGTTGGGAATAAGGGCGGATCGGATTCAGACTGAACAGACCGATAAGGATCCGGAAGGAACGGTGCTTAGGCAGAAACCAAAACCTGGTAGTCAGTTTGCCGAAAACTGCCCCGTGAAAGTGGAGCTTACGATAGCAGTTCCAATCATTTGGGTAAACGTGGAAAATTACGTCGGCATGTCGATAGATCAGGCTCGTCAGCGCGTATCCGCCGTTAACCTCAGTCCTGACGTTACATACCAGGAGAATTCTGCTTACAACCCACACACGGTGGCGTACCAGGAACCTCCTTTTGGGAGCCGAGTGCGCGAAGGGTCACGTATTCTTCTCGTTGTCGCAATCCCGCCCCAAGTCCCTACCGTCAGGGTCCAAGATGTCTTCGGCATGAAGCCTGAGATTGCAAAAAGGGTTCTTCAAGCTCAGGGTCTCGTTGTGGACGACCGTGATATTAGTTATGACGACATGCCCGCGTCGGGTAAAACGCCTGATGGTAGAGCGATCACCGGCGGAACCGTCATGAGGCAGCAACCGGCGGCAAACCAAAGAGTTCCAAGCGGAACCAGAGTTAAGCTGGTGATCGCGCACTCTCCTATCGATGATTGAGGGTCTGAAGCGCGAACATCAACTCGAGGCGTCATGATCTAATCGGGTTTGGTTCCGTGCCGGAACTACTCCACTGAAATCTTCTTCACCTCGTTCATCTGGCTCAATCTATCAAGCAGATGATCGATCTTGTCGAGCGGAGTATCAGCGGGCACTTCCAACTTCTGACCGCCCTGCGCTTCCAGTATTATTTTATTGGCGGATAGCTGCTGTCGCATTTGCAACAACCCGGTAATCAGGGCCCCTATACCAGTACTGGCCGCCCCAACAATCGCCACTAAAATAGTTGGATCGACGCCGCGATACTTGACCTTCGCCGTTCTGAGTTCCAAGTGCAGATCTGATGCCGCGTAGTCAGGATTCGCTTCTAAAGCTTCCTTCACTTCTTGCATGCTGTTGGTTCCTGAAGGGAGAGCAATCTGTATTTCCATATACTTGCCTCACGATTCGCCGAGATATAAAAAACACGCTCAGCCTATTGAAAAAAATTTATAAGAGCAACCAAATCTGGGCTGGTGGGAGAATGGGCGGCAAATAGGTCTTGGTTCTGGAATACTGCCTCGGTGGAACACGCTTTTCCCGCTAACAGTGCTCCTCTTGACATAGCCCGTTAATGGTTATAAAAGACGCTTGTTACACCGTGTTCGTTCTCACGAGCCTCGCTTTGTCAGAACCTGCACTTAACTGACGAGAATTTCACTCAATCAGAGAGTTCTACTCCCGCCGACGAACGTTAACGCCTAGTCATCAAAGGAGTGAGTCGTGCGCCCTCCTCTGTCCGTCCTATCCATCTCTCGAAGGAGGTAACGATCATGCCAAGCAAAACAGAGTCCACCAAGCCGCTCGAACACCGGGCATTGGTTAAGCGTTCCCGCATGCCAGCGAAGGGGAGGCTGAAGAGCGCGACCCTGTCGCTCTTGGATGTGTCCCTTGACGGTGTGAAGGGCCCACGTCTGATCAAGAAGGGCAAGCGCTTGCGCCTCGTGGCGAAGCTCGAGGGCAATGGCCTTCACCGTCAGCGGCGCTATGAGCGCATCCCGGTCACGAGCCTTAGCCTGAAGAAAATTGATCCCCAATTGGCCGCGGCAGAACTCACGGGATACCGTCCCGCTGGCCTACCGACTAATTTCGCTCCGAAACAGGCCAAGCCGACCCACCAGCTTCGTCCGGAGAAGGGCGAGGACGTTGATCTCGGTGGCACCATCTTCGGCACTGACGACCGCTACCTCTTCGATGACCAGTCTTTCCCTTGGCGAACTACAGGCAAAGTCAGAACCGTTGGCAAGTGGGGCTCAGGAACCACGATCGGCCCTCGCCACGTGCTGACCGCCAGCCACGTGGTCAACTGGACCGGGGGCGGCGGGGGTGGTGTGGCGTGGCTTACTTTCACTCCGGGCTACTTCGATGGTAGTGGGCCTTGGGGCGAGATCGCTGCGACCAGGGTCATCTACTGGCTGCAGGCGCCTGGGCAGCTCTCTGACCAGCAGACAGCATTCGATTACGTTGTGTTGGTCATGGAAGAACGAATCGGCGACATCGTGGGCTACCCCGGCTACCGCATTTACAACGATGACTGGAATAGCGGCCAGTATTGGCAATACATAGGCTATCCCGGAGAGCTTTCGAGTGGGGAACGTCCCGCTTTTCAAGGGAGCGGGGTCGTGTCGAGCGTCGGAGAGGAAAGTTTCAGCGGGCAGACCGGATACGTGATGGGCCACTTTAACGAGTTCACCCCGGGCCAGTCGGGCGGAGTTACCTGGGGTTGGTGGGCCGACGAGCCGTGGCCACGGGTCGTCGGGGTTGGCAGCACCATCGGCAGCACGGCCGTGCAGCAGCCCACAGGCTCCACCACTGGTGACAATGAGTATGGCGGTGGGCCGGCGCTGAGCGCCCTGATCTCATGGGCGCGAACTAACTACCCGTAAGCCACTCGGAATCGGACACGCCACCAAATTGGGGACTCATCCTATGGGCCTTTTGCCGCCACGCGTGTCAGCGAATACGATGCTCTTGAAGCATTCCGGCCCTAGCTGTTGCCGCCGCAGTGTATTGTCAGGTTAACAGCGGAGGTCTCAGACAGTTCCTGCGGCATACTCCACTGATGCGCTCTTCCGTTTCTGCCTACCATCGTCATCGCTTCCCCGCCGAGATCATCATTGCATTGACGAGATGCACGAACGGCAATTCATCTTGCATGATCCCTACTTTTGTTTCTTCTTGAGTTAATTCCAGGAGCAAGTGTGATGAAGCGGTTAACGGAATTGATGGAAGGGCCTTTTAGGAGGACGGGCAGGCGGGCCATTCGAGAGCAGAACACTCCGCGGGAAAAAAATGCGATTCAGCAATCCTATGCGATGGTATGGTCGAAGGGAGCTGCTTTCAGTTTTCGACCACTTTGCGAGATCCTCGCCCTGCAGTGCTCGAAGCGGGCGGGACGTCCGCGGTCCGGGGAAGAGCTTGAGTGATCAGTTTCAGCGTGTTTCGTGCGGTTTCGTGTTGCTTCGTGAATCGTGTTTGTTTTTTCAGTCTGCTAAGAATTCACAGTCTGAGCAATACAGGCCGCGTTTCCAACCCAGTCGCGCGCGCGATTGCTAGAGCATACAGGGACACCTGATGCCGGTATTCCTCAAGCCTGCCTTTAACCTCAAAGTCAGTCTTGTAATCTATCACCGTCCATGGACTGTCTGGCCTTGGCTCCTGAAACGCAATGTCTATCACACCTTCAACCATCACTCCGTCCTCGAGTTTCAGGCCGACGGGAACTTCTCGCCGACACCGCCCCAGTTTCGCCGCCGCTTCCGCTCGCTGCATTAGAGGATGACGGAGGGCATGATGCACGGTCTCCACCGCGGCCGCAACTTCATCCTCCGTCGCGGCTAAGATTCGCCCCTGAGCCCGCGCGACTTCTGCTATTGCGTTATGGTCCGAATTGAGTGGCACGACGGAGAGAACGGCGTGAACCAGGATACCAAAGCGTTTTCCGTGCGGTCTGGAGAATGCAGTCTCTATAGATTCAACTGCGACTTCACCTACCATCGCGGTTTTGGACACGTCGACCTGTTCGCCGTGCTCAGTCGTTTCAACGCCCCGCGGCGGCCTTGCGACGTGCGCGGTCGCAGTTACTACTGTCCACTCCGGTTTGCCCGCTACCTGCCGAATACTCGCGCGCTGCCTCTGCCATTCTTCATGAACTCGAATTCCCTCCTCTGATCGAACCCTGTTGTCATCTTCTTTGAGAAACTCCGTCAATCTCGAGCGAGTATTGCCCTGACTAATGGGCTTGAGTACCGAAGGATCCCACCAGACCACGTGATGCTCGCCCGCCTTGGGCCGGTGCAAGCCCGGACTCACCGAACCCCGTGGACGCACTGCTTTTTGCGGACGTCCAACTACATTGTCGGCACCAAACCGAGGACAGCCATTGGGCTGTGTTGATTGCGATTTGAAGCTGGCCTCCTCTGGTGGATACAGCACCGGGTTCAGCGTCGCCAACCATCCTTCGTATGCACCGTCTCCTACTGCACACACCACCAGGAGGTCCCGCGCTCGAGTGGCAGCCACATAAAGAACTCTGGCCGCCTCTTCCTTTTCAACCCGCATCTCTTCCTCTGCATGCTCCTGGACTTCGATCGGAGTGCAACCTGCAACCCTGAGCGCACTCAATCCGGATGCGTGATCGACCCATTTGGAAGGCTCCCGCGAATCTTTTGCCGTGATGTCGACCAACACTACAACAGGAAACTCCAGCCCCTTCGCTTTATGCACCGTCATTATGCGCACGCCGTCGACTCCCTCTTCCATGATCGGTGCATCGCCGATATCCCCGCTCTCAGCTTCCTCATCGAGCCAGTCGACAAACGCCCGGAAAGAAATCAACCCGTTGCGCTCCGCTCGGCGAGCCATGTCTGTCAGACGCATGATGTTCGCAAGTGCTTGCTCACCAGTGGGCCAGTTGGCAAATCCGGCGTGAGCGCGTGTCTGGGCCAGAAGTGTTCCCACCGTGTCGGCAATAGGACGGCGATTCCTCCAGCGATGAAGTTCCCTCAAGATCCCAAGCGCTTCAGCAACTTCGTCAGGACCATGAGCGCTAGCGCCCGGGTCGCCCAGAGATCCAGACAAGTTTGCCGTCTGCTCCTGCCTCCTGCCTCCTGCCCCAGCCTCCCGCTCAGGTGGCTTCTTAAAAGGGTGCAAAGTCGAGCATTGGCTGCGATAGGCCAGCAATTGCGAATCGGTGAAGGCGAAGAGTGGTCCTTTGAGCGTAGCAAAGACCGCGAGTTCGTCATTGGGCCACTCCACCGCAGTCAGTGCGTTGCGGATCGCTTCCACCTCTTCGCGCGAATGGAAGGAACTGCCGCCAACCAATAGGTGTGGTATCCGATGAGCTTCAAGAGCTTGCACATATGGCCTGGCTACATCAGTGGAGTAGTGACGCAAACGCCGGAACAAAAGACAAATGTGTCGAGGCTGAAGTGGCACTCGCCCTAGCCGCTCCCGCTCAGTAACCGTCCAACCACTCTCGTTCACCATCCAATCTAAAAATGCCGCTACATCTTTGGGTAACGACTCATCAATCTTCCAATCAACAACTCTTCCAAAGTCGCCGTATGGTTGGGAGACTGGAAGGGCTACAATCGCGGGTTGAGTATCAACAGCGGTTTTGAACGGCGCGAGGGGAACATAATGGGCCTGCGTTGAAGACTCATCTGACATAACTGGCGCGAAAGCAGCATTCACGGCCTCTTGAATCTCCGGCCCGGAACGAAAACTAACATTCAACTCAACTAACGCGCCTCCGGAGGCCACTATTTGCCGCTTAACTTCCTGGTAAAGAGCGACGTCCGCTCGTCGGAAACGGTAGATCGACTGTTTGGGATCACCCACTATGAAGAGCTTTCCCGGGACTGGTCGTACCTGGCGCCAATCCTCGTGATCGGGATCATCTGCGGCAAGCAACATTAGGATGTCGGCTTGCAGAGGGTCAGTATCCTGAAATTCGTCAACGAAGACATGAGTGAAGTGGTGCTGCAATGCAGTGCGGATGTCGCGATTGTCCCGGATTAGGTTGCGAGCACGGAGGAGGAGATCGAGAAAATCGAGAAAGCCGGCGCGCTCCTTTAATTGTGCAAATTCTTCAACGATCGGCCAGAGCTCTTCACGTAGTCGAGGCGCGAGATCGGCCCCTGCATTATTGACGAACCCCTGTACGCGCGTCTTGAGAACGTCACGACGGTTTCTGATCTCGTCTGCGGGAAAACTGTCTCTTGCGTAGTAGGCTTTCCAATCTTTCGCCCGTCCCCAGCCTCCAAGCAACCCAAACAATCGTGCTTCAATGCCATCGTAATCGCGAGGGTTACCCAGAGACTCGAGACGGGTGATTTCCGCAACGAAGCGTTTCAGGTAACCAAGTGACTTTGTTAACCACTGTTCCGGATGACCGACCTCAGACCATTCACCTAGTTCCTCCATCTCGAGGACAAGCGCATCAATGTCAGCCTCGCGAGCGAAACCATCGAACGGTTTCCATGACGTTGTAAAGTCGCGTTCCTTTACAAGTGCCCACGCGGCCGTCCGTAAAATCGGCTTTGGCCCACTCTCACGCGGCCGTTGTGCGAGGATCCCACTCCGCCTGCCACCGAATTCTCGCCGTGGAAGCCTTCTAAGAATTCGCCTCACTCCCTCACCCGGTGCGGCCAATTGTTTTTCAAACCATCGCTCGAAGGCCAAATCAAAAAGCGGATACGCTAGGTCGTCAGGAGCAACCTCGAAGAGGGGATCGATGCCCGCTTCGACCGGATGCTCGCGCAAGAGATCGGCGCAGAACGAATGGATAGTACCAATGCGAGCCTCCTCAAGCTCTCGTACCGCCCCAGTCAGTAATTGCATTGTCCGCGGTGATGCGCCGTGCTTCTGCCGGGCTGCCTCGATTGCAGATCTTAGTCGTAGCTTCAATTCGCCCGCTGCGAAATCTGTAAAGGTAACAGCGACCGTCCTGGCGAGACTCACCCTTCCGGACGCGATGCCGGAAAGAATCCGCTCGACGAGCGCGGTGGTTTTGCCCGTGCCCGCCGCCGCCTCAACGACCAAAGTGGTATCAAGGTCATCGCAAATACGGTCCCGCGCCGCCTGATCGGCTGTCTTTCGCAAGTCCTGCAAATGTCGCTCCTCCGTACAACGACCCACCGAACACTCTTCGTGTTTGTTCGTGTAATTTCGTGGATCGTTTTTGCTATTCCAAAACCATCACAATGCCTCAAGGCGAAGCTTTAAGCGTTTCACGGCAGTTCCCTGATTCGCTTCAACTGCACCAGACGATCTTTTGGCTTATTGCGGGTACGAACTTCTTCGAGGACTCCGCATACTGCCAGGAAATCACACCAGCCACACGCTCCCTCTTCCGGAGCCGCCGGCAGAAAAGCATCAGCGAGACCTTGTCTGATCGTCGTCAGAACAGTAGTGACCGTTTGCAGGGTGAATTCATCGAGAGGAACAACGCGTTCTTCGTAGCCACCAGCAGCAGTGCAGTAGTAGAGACGGCCCGACTCAACTCCCTCGTTTAGTACTTTCTTAGCGGCAAGTGCGTAGAGCAGAGGTTGGAGGTATTTGCCCCCTCCCACGATGGTTTCCCTTGCGGCGCGCGCCTTTCCGGTCTTGTGATCTGTCACGCGAAACCTCCCGCTTGAGTGTCGCTCAACGAGATCTATCGAGCCCCGTAGTTTGAGATCGCCAATGATCTCTACCGGTTCACTTACGCTATCTGGATCCGAGTCGCGCGGCCCGCGGTCAGTCAGCCCGAAAGACAATTCAAACTTTTCCGGCACCCATCCATCGTCAGAGTCAGCCATCCGGCGCAACCATTCCCGTAAATCTGCCCTGATCGAATTGATTCCGTCCTCCCAAACCTTCGGAATCGCCGGCGCCAATTTGTCCTCATACTCTCCCGCCACTCGATCCAACGCCCTGTCAACCAAATCGAACGCCCTCCCCATCGAATCCATTGTAGGGGCGCCACTGCGTGGGCGCCCCTCCTCCCGATGCAAGGCCCGCCCCTCTTCGCCATCCAAGCGTCGCCCCTCTTCTCGGTCCCAAGTAGGCCCTTCTTCTCTGTCCGAGGCGCCTCCACGGAATGACGGCGCTTGACGAAGCGGCAAGAGCCCGGCCGCCTTCATACTGGTAAGCACCTCGAATTGCGTCTCGTGGAACAACGACCCGCGTGTTAGTGGATCTATCACTTCAATTGCCGCGGGCTCCTGCCGCATTTCAAGCCGGAGTATCGCGCTAAGAAAAAATCGATACGGGCAACTGGCGTAGTTCTGCAACGCGGTCGCCGAAAAAGATCGCGCCGAGAATTGATGACTCGCCATGCTTAGCCGCGCCAGTTCGTCCGGATCCACCAGCCCATCGTTGGGCGTCCAACGGCGTAGCCAGCGGCGGCTGCGGGCGCGCAACGCTCGGGCAAGATGGGTATTCGCAGTCAGGAGGTAATGCGCGCGACCGGTAGCCCCTTCATCATTTGCTTCAACCAAACTCGCGAGCAGGGCCAGGTCATACTCTGCCTCATCGATGGCGGCTTCGGGTCGCTCGGGCGCGGGCCATCCCAGCCGCGAACGGGTCGTCAATTCGGCTCGCGCTGCTATCTCCTCAAAACCTGGCAGAACACCTTCGGCGGCCCGCAGCGCTTCCAGAGCATAGAAAGATGGAACGCGAGGACGTGATTGCTGCACATCAATACGCGGGTATGAAAGGTATGCGCGCTCACGAGCCGAACCCAGAGCGATCCGCAAAGCAAGTCGCTCGAGTTCCAATCGATCTCGTCGCGTAGTGAGCCCGGCGGTAGCAGTGTTTCGTCGCTGCTCATCTGGAAGTATCGGATCTTCAACAATCTTCCGGGGGAAAATCCTCTCAGCCAATCCGGGAATAAACACCACCTGAAAAGAAAGTCCGCGCGCAGAGTCCACCGAACCGACAAAGACAGAACCGTAACGACGTAGGGGCGGCTTTACACTTAAATCGTGAAGCCGTGGGCCCAGAACGAGTTGAACTTCGTAAAGATCAACAGGCCCAACTCTTTCCATCGGTTCAAGGTCTGCCAGGGTGGCCAGAACGCCTTCGGGCGCGCGGAGAGCGTACACAGCCAACTCGCGCAGATGTGCAAGCCACTCTCCCCAATTCGTTTTTTCGGGCAGACTAGCCAGCCGTTCGATTAGGGGGAGCGCGTAAGCGTTGAGCGCGTCCAGATCGCGCAGTTGTTTTTTGATTGACTCAACCTTTGCCTCCTCTTCCGGCGCAATTTCCTTAATGCGCAGCAGTAACTCATTGGCGAGACCTTTGAGCCGTCGGATCCAGCGATCCTTTCCTCCAATAACGGCTGAATCAACGAGCAAGCGCTCCCATCTCGCCGGCGCTCTTAAAGCTCCTTCGATGACCTCCCTCTGCTCCGGATCTGCGGCTAGTTCCGAATTGGCCGGTTCGTCGGGCGTGCCTGGATCACGACGGCCGCCCTTTCCTCCTGTCTCCCCATCCCCCCGCCTCTCTGTCTCCTCGTCTTCCGCTTCGACTACACTTGCGACCAACTCATCGCTGGGCCCAACCCACAGCGAATCCAAATTCTTGCTCGCTTCAGGCTGAGGAACCTGGCCAAGTGAAAGGTACTCAGCGAACCTTCGTGCCGAGAGTCCGTCGGCGGCGCACGACAAGAGCGCCAGCATCGCGCGACCAGCCGGGTCCGGAGCGGTTGTGCCTTTTACGAAGTAAGCTGGAATCTCAGCCCGACTGAAGGCTTCCTCTAAGTGGGATCTGTACTCCCCAGGGGAATTGAGTAAGACCGCCATCTGATCAAACGGCACTCCTTGCGCCGCTTCAGCTTGAATGCTCCTCACAATCTCAACGCATTCACGCGGTTCCCCCGGCCAGTTCCTAAGCAGAATGCTGTTATCTAGCGGAGTGCGAGGCGGCGCTGAGTCCTCAAACAAATGCTCCTTGGCAAACGAAAGCGAATTCGAAGGGGAATCAGCCTCTGCAGGAGAGCTTGCCTCAGAAGTATAGACTGCTTCTGACAGCGGGCTTCGTGTTAGTTCGTGTAATTTCGTGGATCGCTCATTTGCCTCTGAAACAGAGTTGGCGTCAGAAGGGGAGCCTGCCTCAGAAAGCGGACTTCGGGTTGGTTCGGCTAGTTTCGTGGATTCCCTGTCTGCATCTGAAGCGAAGTCTGCATCCGAAGGAGAGCTCGCCGCGTTATGCGCACCGACGTCGCTGGATCCCCCTGCCGCCTGCTCCTGCCGTCTGCTCCTGTCGTGGTCACTCTCGTTGTCAGAGGAGGTCAGTACTACTTCGCGGTAGCGGGTGGGTTGCACATGCGTATGACTCTTGCACCGTAGCGCCTCCTGCAGCGACGTGATCGTCCGCGCGTCCCCTTGCGGCACTGTTGCCAAAACATCACAAGCCACGGCCGCCAACTCCTGAATAAACCTGCCCTCCAATCGACTCCGCACCGCAACATCCAGCAGGAGCAACGGCAGCCCAATATAGCCTCCGTTTCCAGGCAACGGTATTGAATCATTTTCAGGTAGCGCTGAATCAATTAATTCAGGCCTTTCCGGCACCCGATACCCGACACCTGACGCCCGGTTTATTGACTCAATCGCGGCCCGAAATATTGCGGCTCGGTCTGAGAGCTTTGACTCTTTCAGTTCCTGCTCAACCATGCCGGCGATTGCGGCAAGATCCTTGCCGCCCCGCTCCAGACGCGCGAGCGATTCCGGATCAATTTCATTCATCCGCAGCTCTTCGAGCGTCTTTGCGACTGCAACCGGAAACCCTGGTCGGGTAGCAACCGGCTCGAAGTAACTCAGCGTGCCGTCCGATTGCAGCGAATGAATAGCGCGCGCCACGACCGCGGTAAATGAGAGACTACTGGCTGGCGCGCTCCCTGACGCAGCAAGAGCATGCTGTGCCAGCCGTGATGCAAGAACGTTCAAAGTAAATCGTTTAACGCCAAACCATGCGCCCTTTGCGCCCACCACACCTAGATGAAGATCGGTGGCAGCTTCTGCTGAATGCGCAATAACCAATATTTCAGTATCGGCGGCATACTTCTCCATCCACTCCCGAGCAATTCCTATCCGCGTCGCCGCATCACTCGAGACTTCGATTCTCTTAATTGCGTTTCTTTCCATCTTTTACCGTGGCTGAAGAAAGATACTAATGGATCCCGGCCAATGGCAGAAAGGCAAATGGAGTTTTGCCACAGTATTGTAAGTTCTGGAGCAACTCCAAGCGCACAATGCGAGTTGAACACTCAAACGACTCGCACCGCCCCCATATCAAGAAAGAAGCTTTGACGGAAGGGCATAGCCATCCTCACATCAGGCGGCCAAGCCGTTACGAAGTAGACTTAGCTTTTTTCAGTCCACCTCACGGTACCGCGAATGATACTAACCCGTTAAGCCGCAGCGAGCGACGTTACCGCGAGTCTATTATCCGTCGAAGACTCTGGCGCCCTCAGACTAACGCAGTTAGAATGAGCGGGCTTTGGCAGCACCCTCGTGAAACCTGACCAAAAAAGGGGGCTACACCCATTAATCCGGGGACACAGCTAGGCCGCTATGAAATCCGCTCGCAACTCGCTGAGCGAGAATATAAAAGAGCCATCGAGTTCAATCCCAACTATTCCGTGGCCCACCACTGGTACGCCATTTACTTATCGGTACTCGGGCGACGCGATGCATTGGCAGAGATAAAACGCGCGCACGAGTTGGACCCGCTCTCGCTGTCTATAAACGCGTGGTACGGTTGGATTCTAGCTTTGTCGGGTGAGTCCGATCAGGCCGTCGAGCAACTGCGCAAGACGCTAGAGATGGATCCGAACTTTGTTCTTGCGCATCTCCGGCTCGGCTTGGTTTATGAAGAAAAAGGGATGTATGACGAAGCAATCTCCGAGTTTAGGCAGGTCCTCAAGCTGTCAGGTGGCAAACCGCTGGGAATAGCCGAGCTCGCACACGCGCACGCATTGGCGGGAAAGCGAGAGGAAGCGCAAAAGAATCTGGATGAGCTGCTGCAACTATCGAAGCACCGTTACGTGTCGCCGACTGCAATCGCGCAGATATACATCGCCCTTGGCGACAAAGATCAGGCTTTCGGATGGCTCGAGAAGGGCAATGAGGTGCGCGACCTCAACGTAGTCCGCCTCAAAGTGGATCCAAGATACGAACCTCTGCGCTCCGACCCGCGCTTCGCCGATCTCGTCCGCCGCATCGGTATCCCCTCGCCGTGATCCAATCATGACTCTTTCCTTAGACAAATAGGTAACACCATCACACTCGATCCCGCACAGGAAACGACCAGCACTAAGATCGTCAAGAACACCGAGATCGATTTCGTAACCCGCAACGCCAACCTGAGGAACAATTTTCAGGATGAAGAGTTGGCGCGGGGTCGCCAGTGCAGGGCGCGGTGTATTAGATTAAGGCTATGCAGCTTCCTGTGAACCCGCCGATTTTGCCGATGCTCGCCAAACGTGTCGGTGAATTGCCGGTAGCCGGCACGTGGATCTTCGAACCGAAATGGGATGGGTTCCGTGCCCTGGTCTTTCGCGATGCGGATGAGATCCTGATCCAGAGCCGCGACGAAAAGCCACTGAACCGCTATTTCCCCGAATTGCTCGCGCCGCTCCGTTCCCAGCTACCCGCGCGCTGCGTGCTCGACGGCGAAATCGTCATTGCCCGAAATGGCGCGCTCGACTTCGATGCGCTCCAACTCCGCATTCATCCTGCCGAGTCACGCGTCAAACTTCTTTCTCAGGAAATCCCGTCATCGATCGTGCTCTTCGACGTTCTCTCTGAGGGTGAGCGAGATCTGCGGAGCCTGCCGTTTCAGGAACGTCGTAGGATCCTTGAAGCGCTGCTGGCATCTGCAGTGCCACCGATACACCTGACGCCGGCAACTGGGGAATTTACCGTAGCGGCGGACTGGTTTCGTCGTTTCGAGGGCGCTGGTCTCGACGGCGTTGTCGCCAAGCCGATCTCGGGAGCCTACGAACCCAATAAGCGCGTAATGCTCAAGGTCAAGCACGAACGCGATTGCGATTGCGTCGTTGCCGGCTTTCGCTGGCATAAGAAGGGTGAACGCACAGCTGTTGGCTCACTCCTGTTGGGCCTGTTCGACCATGACGGTGCGCTACAGCACGTCGGCGTGTGCGCGAGCTTCACAGACAAGAAGCGCGTTGAGCTTGTCGAATACCTTTCACCATACCGCGAGGACGCGCTCGCCGCTCACCCCTGGAAAGAGTGGGCGGCGCAGGAGCTCGCAACTGGACGACGCATCCCTGGAGCGCAGAGTCGTTGGAGCGCGGGCAAAGATATGTCATGGGAGCCGCTGCGTCCTGAGCTGGTGGTCCAGGTCGCTTACGACCACATGCAGGGCAGCCGCTTCCGTCATATAGCGCAGTTTCGCAGGTGGCGTGCGGACAAGAAGCCGAGCGACTGCACGTATGCGCAACTTGAAGTTGTTCCGCCGCACGAGCTGGAGACGATTTTCGCAACCGGTCGCTGAGGGCGGGTTGATTTCGGATCGTATACGAACCCAACGCTACCGCGTGACGGTACTGACTTCATGCTACTGCCCCTCATCATTAAGTGCGGACCCGACGCTACCGCGTGACGGTACTGACCTCATTACGAGAAAACCGTTTTGTGAAAGCAATGATGCGTACTACAAGTCGGCAAAAGCTTTAGCACACGCTGACTTTACTCTTCCGATCTCGTTTTGAAGCGCGTTGGTTGCGCCATTGACGGGTTGGATCGTCATCAGGGTCGGGCGTTTCTTGCGGCGGCCGCAATCCTTCAGGCACTTTCCGCAAATTCACTCGGATGCGCGTCCACGTTGATGACCTGCCTCGCATCGCATCGACTAGAACGTCGTCCACGGCGAGAAGTTTGGCCACCTCAGGATATTTGCTCCTCCATCTTTCCAGTCCCGCAAGCGCGGCGTCCTTGCTCGGAGAGTTCGCGATCACCAAAAGCGGCATCCTGGTCCGCGTCTTCTTCACGGCGGGTTTCTTCGCTGCTGAACGGGCGCGAGAAGGGGCGACGCGCGCGGCTTCACCTTCCATCTTGCGAAAGTGAGGAGGCCAGGGCGCGTCGCCGAGACCAGTCGCCTCGTCTTTCGCCGCGAGCTCGAGCAGTTTTTCCAGCGAACCTGCGTCGGCGTCCATGCCGGCATGTGGATCGCCAAACTCTGCGAAGCGCCCGGGAACTGTGAGCACAGTGAAATCGGCTGGGTCACAGTCAGCGACCTCATGCCAGTGAAGCGGCGTGGACACGCGGGCGTCGGGAACCGGTCGCACGGAATACGCTGAGCACGTCGTACGGTCCTTCGCGTTCTGGTTGTAATCGAGGAAGACGCCATGACGTTCCTCCTTCCACCACTTCGAACTAGCCAGGGCAGGTGCGCGTCGTTCAACTTCACGCGAAAGCGCGACTGCCGCACGCCGCACTTCGCTGAAGGTCCAGCGTGGTTGAATCCGAACGTTAACGTGCATTCCGCGTGAACCGCTGGTTTTGGGCCAGCCACGAAGGCCCAGCTCTTCGAGAAGAGATTTCACTTCAAGAGCGATCTGACGAACGTCTTCCCAGCCAACGCCCGGACCAGGATCGAGATCGACACGCAACTCGTCCGGGTGCTCGAGATTCCCCGAACGTACGGGGTGAGGATGCAGCTCAATGCAACCCAGGTTCACGATCCAGGCGAGTCCCGCCGGATCATCGACTACGACTTCCTCGGCCTTGCGCCCGGAAGGGAATGAAAGCGTTACAGTTCGTAACCAGTCGGGTCGATTGGTGGGGGCGCGCTTCTGATAAAAGGCTTGGCCTTCAGCTCCGTCCACGAATCGCTTGAGAACGATCGGACGATTCCGAATTCCTGCGAGAGCGCCTGGCGCAATCGCCAGGTAGTAACGCACCAGATCGAGCTTGGAGAGTTTCGTTTGCGTGGAGAAGTATGGCTTGTCGGGGTGAGTTACACGGACCTCGCGTCCGTCTATCGATAGCACCTCCGCCGAGTTGTCATTTTTCATTCAAACAGGCTAACACTCCCAGCTTGTCTGTGAAACTTGTGTGGCTGGCCTTTCTGGAGAAGAATCAGCACAACCCCCAAATAGTTTCTTATCGGAGGTCATGTCATCCATAGATTAGCCGATTACACAGATTCAAATCTGGGAACCAAATGGCCAGTCATCTCCTGTTGACCGCACTATTGTAGCCGCTATCCCTCGACTAAGTTAAACTGCGTGATGTTCCACCCGCTATCACGATCTACCGAAGCCATTTACGGAAGGAATCTCTATACGTGCGTCTATTACAACCGCTCGCACGTATCCACATTGATGTACGCCCTCGCTTTCGCGGCACAGGATCCCACACAAACGTCGGGCCCTCGAGAGTCGAGCCGATCAGCGCAATCCGCATCACCATCGCAATCGCCGTTGCCGTCCTCGACGCCAATTCCTTTACCACCACCGGACATCAAGGTCGATAGCTACCGCGCGCCGGCCGGGCTCATGTTCGGCGCGGCGCTGACAAGCGACAGAGCGTATGCAAGGCTCGCGCAGAACATCGGCCATCGTCTCAGCGGCTCGAAAGGCCTAGAGCGCGCGATCGAGTAGGCAATTGCCGAAGTGAAAAGCGGAAGGAGAGGACACGCTAACGCTTTAACTCGAAATCTAAACCAGCCCGATAGCTGAGATGAGAATAATCGCCGGGAAATACCGCGGGCGAAATTTGAAGAGCCCGCCTTCGATGCAGGTGCGGCCGACATCGGATCGGTTGCGCGAGACGCTGTTCAATGTAATCGCTCCACGAATCGAAGGTACCCGTTTTCTCGACCTCTGCGCCGGTTCGGGAGCAATTGGAATTGAGGCGCTGTCGCGTGGCGCCACGCACGTCACCTTCATCGATCGCTCGCGAAAGATGTGCGGCTTGGTTGAATCGAATTTGGACCTGGTGAGAATTCCGGAGAATGAAACTGAGGTCGTCCAGTCGGAGGCGGAAGAGTTTTTACGCAAGTCCCTGGCGCGACGAGGAAGAGCGGGAGAACACGATAACGAAGAACCGTGGGACTTGGTTTACTTTGATCCGCCTTACGCAACCGACTACTTAGGCGTGCTGAAGCTTTTCGGCGAACAGACGGTGAGTCTGTTGGGTGAGGCAAGTTTGCTGGTAGTCGAACATCACCACAAAACGGACCTGCCAGAACAGGTTGGCAACATTAGCCGGCAGAGAATACTAAAGCAAGGTGACTCGGCGCTGAGTTTTTATGAAGTGGTGACGGGTATAGTGGCGGGTTGATGGGAAGCAATTCGATTTAGAGCCCGCGAAGCGTGCGAAAGAATAAAGCCTGGGGTGGAGCGAAGCGGAACCCCAGGGCAAGATAAGAAGATTCAACCAGCCCGCGGAGTGGGTGACAGCAGATCAGTAACCTTGTTCGTGCGTTAATTTCCCTGGACGATGTCTCTTTTGTAGCGCTGCCGCCCGCTGTGCGGGCTAAGAACTCGAATGCGATTGTCCTGGGGCTCACGCCCCAGGACGGGTCCCCAGCCGAGCAGTTCGGCTGGGGTGCGAGACTTTATGCTTTCGGAACGCTTCGCGGGCTCTAAATCCAACTGCTGCTGTTAGAATCTAGACCATGCTCGTACTTGGGATCGAAACTTCATGCGACGAAACCGCCGCCGCGATTGTTCGTGATGGCCGGGAAATCGTGTCGTCTGTAATCGCCTCGCAGATTGCCACACATGAGCGTTTTGGTGGCGTCGTGCCCGAACTGGCCTCACGCGAACACCTCGATAAGATTGTACCAATAGTCGAGGAAGCTTTAGTGCATGCGAAGATAGAGCCTCAGGGCATCAATGGTCTGGCAGTAACCGTAGGGCCGGGACTTGTGGGGTCTCTTCTGGTAGGGGTTTCCTATGCCAAGGCGATGGCCTTTGCGTTACAGAAGCCGCTGGTGGGAGTCAATCACATTGAAGGTCACATCTATTCGGTAGCTTTCGAGAATCCTCCTGTCGAATACCCGGCGCTTGCCCTAATCGTTTCCGGTGGCCACACAAATCTTTTCCACATTCCAGAGCCCGGCAAGTATAAGGTTCTCGCGCGCACGCGAGATGACGCTGCGGGCGAGGCTTTTGATAAGGTCGCCAAGATGATGGGCCTCGGTTACCCCGGTGGGCCGATCATCGAACGGCTGGCGCGCGAGGGTAATCCCCGCGCGGTGAAGTTCGCAATTCCACGGATGGGTGACGGTCTCCCGGATTTCAGTTTCAGTGGCTTGAAGACCGCCGTTACAAAACACGCGAGGGAAACCGGATTACGTCCGGTCAGCAATGACAGAGAACCTTCGCAAGGAGTAAAAGACCTCGCCGCAAGTTTTCAGAGCGTGGTAGTGAGCTCGTTGGTGGGGACGATGGAGCGAGTCGCGAAAGAGTATCGACCGCGGACGCTAATAGTCGCGGGCGGAGTCGCCTGCAACGGAGCTCTGAGAGTCGCTTCGGCAGACGCGTCGACGCGTCTGGGCGTGCCCGTCTACTTCCCTTCACTACATCTTTCAACAGACAACGCCGCCATGATCGCTGCCGCGGGAACGGTCAAACTCCAGGCTGGCGAACGCGCTGGTCTCGATCTAAACGCCGACGTGACCCTACGACTGCAGAATATTGATCTGGAAGACGAAGCGCGGAAGCGCGCTGGGGTGCGCTACCGATTGTGACCGCTAACCTGGGGGGCGAGTTAAACGCTCCGAAGGGTTTGTGACCAAGGATCGTCGAGGGTCCGGCGGGCAGGTCAGGTCAGAACCGCCGCGGTAGCGTGGCGGTTTGTCGCTCCGTCAGAACGGGGAGCGGTAGCGACCTAGTCTCAACTGGGGATATGCAACCCTGTCGGAACCGCTCGCGGTTCTGACAGGCGGCGGCAAATAAATAACAGGCATAAAAGCCGCCCAAAACAAGATCTTGGGCGGCAGTTTAGACTAATAAAGATCAAAGCATCTCAACCAAAGATGTCGCGGACTTTGTCGACCAATCCGCGGTCTTCCAAATCTTGGCTTTCAACTGTTGCCAACTGCTCCAGCAGCTTCCGCTGTTCGCGCGTTAACGACGTAGGCGTAATGACAGTAGCCGAAACGAATAGATCACCGCGGCCACGCCCTCCCAGTACCGGCACGCCCTTGCCCTTTAGGCGAAAGACTGTTCCGGTCTGAGTACCCACTGGAATTTTCAGTTTTTCTTCATCGTCTAAGGTGTTGACGGTAATATCTGCACCCAGCGCCGCCTGAGCAAAGGTTATGGGGACAGTTACATATAAATTACTTCCCTGACGTTCAAACCGCTCGTGTTCTGCCACGTGAATTACCACGTACAGATCTCCGGCTGGTCCGCCCCCTGTTCCAGACTCCCCTTCCCCTTGCACCCGCAATCGAGATCCGGTTTCAACTCCGGCGGGGATCTTTACCTCCATCTGCTTTTCGCGTTCGACACGACCCGATCCCTTACAATCAGCGCACGGATTGTTAATAATCCGCCCGACTCCGCGACAGGCGTGGCAGGTACGGGCTACCGAGAAGAAACCCTGCTGATACCGCATTTGGCCGGCGCCACCACAGGTGTTGCAGGTTTCCGGTTCGGTTCCGGCTGCTGCACCGGAGCCTTTGCAAGTGGCACAGCTCTCGAGGCGCGGAATTCGCAACTGAGCAGTCATGCCATCAGCCGCTTCTTCCAGAGTTATCTCCAGGTCATAGCGCAAGTCGGCGCCACGTTGCGCTGATGAACGTCGGGTTCCGCCGCGTCCACCACCGAACACATCGCCAAATCCAAACAGATCCCCCAAAATATCTTCAATGCCACCAAAACCAGGCGCTCCCCAGCTTGGGCCAGCACCGCTCGATACTCCCGCGTGTCCAAAGCGATCATAGCGCCGGCGCTGTTCCGGATCGGCAAGCACGGAGTAGGCTTCCGCAGCTTCCTTAAACTTTTCTTCGGCGGGGGCGTCGTTCGGATTCTTGTCGGGGTGATAACGCATCGCGAGTCGCCGGTAGGCGCTCTTCAACTCTTGATCTTTTGCCGTGCGGCTTACGCCCAGCACTTCGTAATAGTCCCGTTTATCCATCCTGCGTCTTCCTAACCTCTCATTAATGATTTCGTATTTAGTCGCTCGAGAACACGAGTAGATTGTTAGTGCGGATCCTCGCCCGTATGAGATGCGCTGTCTGCGGTGGGTTTCATCATAGCTACGGTAAGCTGGCCGGCGATCTGCTCCAGGGCGTTAAGAGCTTTGTCGATTTCCTCTGGAGTGCCGGTTTTAACGGCAGTCTCACTTTCTTTGAACACGCGATCGGCAATGTCCTGGTCGTTTCCCGAAAGCAGGCCCCCGAACTTGTCGAACGACTTTTTAGTGTTTCGCAGAAGGGATTCCATCTTATTGTGAAGTATGACTCTTTGCTTGGCTTCGCGATCAGTCTCCGCAAAGTTGCTTGCCTCGTTAATGAACCGGTCAATCTCGTCTGGAGTTAAACCCGACGTAGGCGTAATGCGCATTTGCTGCTCGCGCCCGGTTGCCTTGTCCTGGGCCGAGACAGACACGATCCCGTTGGCGTCGACTTCAAATGAGACATCAACCTGGGGTACGCCGCGCGGACTTGGCGGGATGCCCACCAGCTCGAATTTCCCTAACGAACGATTGCCGGCCGCCATTTCACGCTCACCCTGCAAGATGTGAATTTCAACAGATGCCTGGTTGTCTACCACGGTAGTAAATGTCAGGCTGTTCCGCAGTGGTATCGTCGAATTACGTTCGATGATTTTGGTAAACAAGCCACCGCGCGTTTCCAGTCCCAGGCTGAGCGGCAATACATCAAGCAGCACAATGTCTTTAATGTCGCCCGTTAATACGCCGCCCTGGATGGCCGCTCCCATGGCGACCACTTCGTCAGGGTTAATCTCCGCGGAGGGCTTTTTACCAAAGATCTTTTCGACTGTGCGTTCGACGATTGGCGAACGAGTCTGGCCGCCCACCAGAATGACTTTATCGACATCCTTAGCTTGAAGTTTTGCGTCTTCCAGCGCTTTATGACAGGGTGCCACCGTCTGTTCGATAAGCTCTTCTACAAGGTTTTCAAACTGCTCACGAGTCAACGATTTGTTGAAATGCTTGGGCCCGGTTGCATCCGCCGCGATGAAAGGAAGGTTGATGTTAGTTTCGGCCGACGAGGATAGTTCACACTTCGCGCGTTCGGCTACTTCCTTCAAACGCTGAAGTGCCAGTCGGTCCTGGCGCAGATCTATGCCGTTGTCGGTGAGAAATTGATCCGCCATCCAGTTCATTATTCTTTCGTCGAGGTCCTCACCGCCCAGGAAAGTGTTTCCGGAGGTCGACAACACCTCGAAAACACCTTCGTTCATTTCGAGGATTGAAATATCAAACGTCCCGCCACCGAGATCGTATACCGCGATGCGCTCAATCCCAGACTTACCAAGTCCGTACGCAAGGGCGGCCGCCGTCGGCTCGTTGATAATGCGCTCCACTTTCAGGCCGGCAATTTTTCCCGCATCCTTTGTCGCTTGGCGCTGCGTATCATCGAAATATGCCGGTACGGTAATAATTGCATCGGTCACTGGCTCGCCCAGAAAGTCTTCAGCCGCTGCTTTTAGTCGCTGCAAAACGATGCCCGATAGCTCCGGCGGGCTGTAGCTTCGACCCTGGACACGAACGCGGGCGTCGCCATTGGGCGAGTCAACGAGTTCAAAGGCCGAAGTCTCGCGCATGCGCTGAAGCTCGGGGGAGTTATACTTCCGGCCGATCAGACGCTTGACCGCGTACACGGTATTGGCTGCGTTCGTCACGGCCTGACGCTTCGCGATTTGTCCGACCAGACGTTCACCCTTATCGGTAAAACCGACCACACTGGGAGTAGTCCGGCCCCCTTCCTTATTCGGCACAATCTGGACCGCCCCGCCCTCCAAAACCGCGACGCAACAATTGGTCGTCCCTAAATCTATTCCGATTGCTTTTGCCATCGGCTTACTTCTTTACGGCCACCTTCACCAGAGCAGGTCGAATTAGTTTCTCGCCCAAGCGGTAGCCACGGATTATCTCCTGCATAACAGTGTCTGGCTCGTACTCGTCAGTAGACTCCGACACCACGGCTTCATGAAGATGAGGGTCAAAAGGCGCGCCCACAGCAGTGATCGGTTTCACACCGAGGGCCTCGAGTACTCCGGTGAGTTGTTTGAAAATCAGATCGACGCCACTAAGGAAGTGACGAAACTCATCAGATTCAGTTGATTCAAGGTTCGCTTCCACATCCAGCGCCCGCTTGAGATTGTCCAGAACTGGCAGCAGCTTTGCGGCAATCTCGGCGACTACACGCTCATATGTATCAGCGCGTTCGCGTTCCACCCTCTTGCGATAGTTTTCAAAATCCGCCTGTCTGCGCGCCAGTCGATCTTTGAGGTCCGCAGTCTCAGACTCTACCCTTTTCAACTCGGCTCGAGTTGCGACCAACTCGGCTAATACCGGGCCGCCAAGCTCGCCGGTGTTGGCTCGGGTCGAATAGGGAACTTCGTCGGTGTCGATTTCGTCGGAGCTAAATTCAGACGGTTCATCAGACCTATCCTCGATTTCCTCGACGTCCACGTCGGCAAACTCATTCGGGAAAACGTCTTCGTCAGGACCGTTTTCTTCGTCAGGTTCATCTCCAGCTTGAGACTCGCTTGAAAGCTGGTTCTCCTGTTCTGTATCCACGAATTCGATCGGAATGCGGTTCCGTCCGCTAGCTTTTTTATTTGAAGACATGAATCTAAGGTTCCAAAACTCTTAAAGCGGTGTTAACAGCCACGGTTTTAGTAAAGAGGGGTTTCTTCACCCAGACGGCGCTCAATCAGCCGAGCCATGTAGTTTACCATAGCCATGATGCGCGAATATTCAATTCTCATCGGTCCGACGACTCCCAGCGTGCCGGGGTTCTCGTTGAAGCCAATTCGGTAAGGCGCG
>Ga0136617_10000408_pt1 | contig 35672 bp, 33 predicted proteins | sample AntDrymUQ3222106_2_FD_129672 | JGI IMG/M metagenome (GOLD analysis project Ga0136617, IMG submission 129672) | Polar desert sand microbial communities from Dry Valleys, Antarctica - metaG UQ322 (21.06) | ecosystem: Environmental > Terrestrial > Soil > Desert | place: Antarctica: Dry Valley... | reverse complement strand
GCTTCCCGGGCAGCATCCAGTGCCAGTACCACGCCTGGACGTACGGTCTCGACGGCGCGCTCCTGAACGCGCCGCACATGGAGAAGGTCGAGGGGTTCCGCGAAGCCGACTACCCGCTGCGCACCGTCCCAATCGAGACGTGGGATGGACACGTCTTCATCAACCTGTCCGCGCATCCCACCCCGTTCGCCGATCATGTCGCGGGACTGCCCGCGAAGTTCCGCCCGTGGGGGATGGCGGACCTGCGCCTGGTCGAGCGCCGCGTCTACGAGCTGAAGGCGAACTGGAAGCTCGTGATCCAGAACTACTCGGAATGCCTGCACTGCCCGATCGTGCACCCGCTGCTGCAGAAGCAGAGCCACTACATGAGCGGCGACAACGAGCCAGCGCATCCAAGCTACCTCGGCGGCCGCATGGACCTTCGCGACGGCATCAAGACGCTCTCCATGGACGGGGATACCGCGCGCGCCTGCCTCCCGGGCCTCGACGCGAGCGATCAGCGGCGCGTCTACTACTACGCCGTTCTCCCCAACATGCTGCTGAACCTGCACCCGGACTACATGCTCACGTTCACGCTGTGGCCGCAGGCGCCCGATCGCACCGACATCATCTGCGAGTGGCACTTCCATCCCGATGCCATCGCCGCCCCCGATTTCGACCCGCGGAGCGCGATCGAGTTCTGGGACATCACGAACCGCCAGGACTGGGCGCTGTCGGACCTCGCCCAGCAGGGGATCTCGTCCCGCGGCTATCAGCCCGGGCCTTATTCCAACCGCGAAGAGCTGCTGCATGCGCTCGACCGCTTCGTGCTCGAGAAGGTGGGAGCCGGCCGCTAGAGTGCCGCCGGCGTTCATCTTCTTGATCGCCGCGATTTAACGGAACTCGCTGCGATCCCCGCCGTTAGTTGCAGGTAGCAGAAGGAGATTCCATGAAGATCACCATCCTTGCCGCATCGCTCGTCGCCGCCACCTGCGCCGCCGCTCCCGTCCTCGCCGCGGACTGCCCGCATCGCGCGGACCGGCAGGCAAGCATCGACGTCGCGGGCGCCCGTTCCGTCCGCGTGGAGTCCGGCTCCGGCGAGCTGCGCATCGAGGGAAGGGACGGGGCGAGCCGCGTCGAGGCACGCGGCACCGCCTGCGCCTCGGATCAGGGCGTCCTGGACCGGATCCGGATCGCGACGTCACGCGAGGGTGACGTCGTGGTCGTCCGCGCCGAGATCCCGGAGCGCGCGTCTTCGTGGAGCTGGCACGAGCAGGCGCGCCTCGACCTCACCGTCCTGGTGCCGCGCACGCTGGCCCTGAAGGTGCAGGACGGCAGCGGGTCCGCGGAGATCCGCAATGTCGGCGCGCTGTCCGTCGACGACGGATCGGGAGACCTGACGGTCGCCGACGTCGCGGGGGACGTGTTCATCGAGGATGGCTCCGGCTCGCTCGAGCTGCGCGGCGTGACGGGCAACGTCCGCCTGCGCGACGGGTCGGGGAGCATCGACGTCCGCGAAGTGTCGGGATCGGTCACCGTGGAGGGCGATGGCTCGGGCAGCATCGACGTCTCCGCGGTCAAGGGCAATTTCACCGTGGCCCACGACGGCAGCGGCGGCATCTCCCATCGTCAGGTGGCGGGAGAGGTGCGCATTCCCGACCACAAGAATCGCTGACCGCCACGTCGGCGTGTTAGCGTGGACTGAGGAGGCCATCCCCATGTCCACGCCCAACCCGCCGAACCCGAACCCGAACCCAGCCCCGCGTCCCGACGGCGCGCCGACGCGTAATCCGGATCCAGTCACCGACCCGAACCAGGTCCCGGGGACGAATCCGGCCCCGCAGCCGAACCCGACCCAGAGCCCTGGCTTCTAGGGCGTCACCGCCGCCACGCCGACCGGGCAGGAGACGCCCGTGCCGCCGATGCCGCAGTACCCGCGCGGGTTCTTCGCCAGGTACTGCTGGTGGTACTCCTCGGCGTAGTGGAAGGCCGGCGCGGGCGCAATCTCGGTAGTGATCAGGCCGTGCCCCGCCGCCCGCAGCGCTTCCTGGTACGCGTCACGCGACGCTTCGGCCAGCCGGCGCTGGGGGTCACCGTGCCAGTAGACCGCCGACCGGTACTGCGTTCCCACGTCGTTGCCCTGGCGCATGCCCTGGGTGGGGTCGTGGCTCTCCCAGAAGAGCTTGAGCATCGCGTCGTAGCTCGTCACCGCGGGATCGAACACGACGAGCACGACCTCCGCGTGTCCGGTCCGGCCGGAGCAGACGTCCTTGTAGGCGGGGCTGGGGGTCGTGCCGCCGGCGTAGCCCACCGCCGTGCTGATCACGCCAGGCGCTTCCCAGAACTTGCGCTCCGCGCCCCAGAAGCAGCCCATGCCGAAGACCGCCTTCTCCATCCCCGGAAAGGGCCCTTCCAGCGTCGAACCATTCACGAAATGCTTCATCGAGCGACCTCCAGCCCGTCAGGGTAAAGGATGCCACCCGACGCCAGCCGGGGTCAAGACATTCGCGTGCTTCATAATGGCGGTAATGGCGCCCGTAGGCATCTTCGATTCCGGCGTGGGCGGCTTGAGCGTCGCCCGCGAGATTCGCCGCGCCCTTCCATCCGAGGATCTGCTCTACGTGGCCGACACCGCCTATTGCCCGTACGGCGACCGCCCCGTGGACGAGGTGCGCGACCGGGCGCTCGCCGTCGGCCGCCATCTCGAGGACGGGGGAGCGAAGGTGGTCATCGTCGCCTGCAATACCGCCACCGGCGCTGCGCTGGAATTGCTTCGCGAGGATCTCCGCGTTCCCGTAATCGGACTCGAGCCGGCGGTCAAGACCGGTGTCGCGAAGACCCGGAACCGCCGCGTCGGCGTGATGGCCACCGCGGGCACGCTGCGCTCGGAACGCTTCGCGCGACTGGTCCGCACGCATGCGCACGGGGTCGAGGTCGTCGCCCAGGCCTGTCCCGGTCTCGTCGACCTCATCGAGCAGGGTCACCTCGATGGCGACGTCCTCGTGGCCCGCGTGGCCGATCTCACGCGACCCTTGCGCGAAGCGGCGGTGGACACGGTCGTCCTCGGCTGCACCCACTATCCGTTCATCGTGGCGGCGCTGCGGCGCGCGCTCGGGCCCGAGGTGGAGATCGTGGACAGCGGGCCGGCGATCGCGAGGCGGCTTCGCCAGGTCCTGAGGGACGCGGGATTGGAAGCGGAACCCGGCCCCGGGTCGCTCTCCGTCTCCACGACGGGAGAGCCGGGGGCGGTGAAGCCGGTCGTGGACCGGCTCTGGGGTGAGGAAGTGGATCTCGACCGCGTCGCGATCGAGATCCCGGCCCGGCGCTAGCTCTTCGGGGCCTTCTTCGCCCGCGGAGCCTTGCGGGTTCCGCCCGCTCGTGCCGGGGCTTCGGGCAGGAGCTCGACCTCGAGCATCGAGGTCACGAACGTCTTCACGCCGTGCTCGTAGAAATCGATCGTCGTGCGGCTGTCGGTGCAGTGCGTCGCGATGCCGACGCCGAAACGCGCATGCTGCAGCGGCTGGCCTTCACGCAGTAGCTTTTCCAACTATCCCTCCCTGACAAGATTCGGTTCGTCCGGCGCGACGCCGGGCGCCGCGGCGGCGGAATTTCCCCGGCGCGGTCGCGCCTGCGGCCGATGTGCTTCCTTGAACGCTTCGAACTCCGCTTCGGTGACGGTGAACGTGCCGTGCGCGGGCTCGTTGTCGTGCGCCGCCATCTCCCGCTGAAGCTTCTGGTAGGCGAGCTCGGGCCCGTCCTGGAATTTCGCTCGGCCGGCGACGAAGAGCGCGTTGGGGATGTTCACCAGGTAATCGCGGCTCGCTTCCGCCGTTCGCGCGCGCAGCGTGTACTGACGATGGTCGCCCACGGTCTTGAAGCCGACGTACTCGACGGAAAGCCTGATCATGCCTACCTCCGGTCGTTTCCGAAGGCAGAGTGGTCTGCCGGCGGCCCTTGCAACACGGTAATTATAGCACCTTTCGCCGCTTTTTCTTCGTATGGGCGCCTGCTCTCGCCGGAGCTTCCGGACCGGGAATGAGAAGGAGGCCGCCGCCGATTCCTCCAATGAGACACGGAGGTCCTTTGCGTCCCTACATGATCGTCGGCGTCGCCGGCCTGGCCCTCGGCGCGCTGCTCGTTGGCCGGAGCGAACACGTGACCGCCGCGCCATCACCGGCGGCCATGCGCCCGGGCCTCGCACGGGCGACCTTCGCCGGTGGCTGCTTCTGGTGCATGGAGCCGCCCTTCGAGAAGCTGGCCGGCGTCATCTCCGTGACCTCCGGCTACACCGGGGGGCCGGAGAAGAATCCGACCTACGAGCAGGTCTCGAACCACAGGACCGGTCACACCGAAGCGGTGGAGATCGTGTTCGACCCGAAGGTGGTCACCTACGAACGGCTGCTCGAGGTCTTCTGGCACAACATCGACCCCACCACCGACGATCGCCAGTTCTGCGACGCAGGCCGCCAGTACCGGACGGGCATTTTTGTCCACGACGCCGATCAGAAGCGGGTGGCGGAGGAGTCGAAGCGCAAGGTTCAGGCCACGAAGACGTTCGCAGGGCCCGTGCTCACTCCCGTCGAGACCGCCGGGCCGTTCTACGTCGCCGAGGACTATCACCAGGACTTCTACAAGAAAAGCCCGGTCCGCTATTACTCCTATCGCGCCGGTTGCGGCCGCGACGCACGCCTCAAGGCGCTATGGGGCGACGCCGCGGGGCATTAGGACCACCCGGGGGGTGCGTTGCAACTCCGCCCTTGCCCCCGACGTCCATCTTTGCTACACTCCGTGCCTGCCTGGTCTTCGCCTTAGCGTTCGAGCTTCACCTTACGAGGTACCTCGTTCCTTTCGCGGCGCAACCGGGTCTCAGGCTTAGGAGGCCTGTACGCAAATGATCGAAGGTACTGTGAAGTGGTTCAACGATTCCAAGGGTTTCGGTTTCCTGTCGCACGAGGGTGGTCCCGACGTTTTCGTGCACCACTCGGAAATCCGCGCTGAGGGCTTCCGCAGCCTCACCGAGGGCGACAAGGTGCGGTTCGAGATCGTGCAGAGCCCGAAGGGGCCGCGCGCGGCGAACGTCAGCCGCATCTGAATTCTTAGGAATTCGAACGTAGGAGGCGCCCGGGACTTCGGTCCCGGGCGTTTTTCATTTATCCCCCGGAACGGTCGCCCCCGTCGACGCTCCGTCGGACGGCGACTCCGCGGTGCTCGTGCAATAGCCGGTCTGGTGTGCGCTCTCGCCCTGCTGGCAACAATCCGGGTCACACTACCGGGCTAGCGCCAACGGGCGCCCAAGGTCCAAGGAGGGCTCGCATGTCCGACACGTTCCAGACCAGGCCGCCGGCCGAGCGCCGGCGCGAGCAGCACAAGTGCACATGTGGCGCGCGATTCGAGGTCGGGCATTTCGGGGACCCGCTGTTGACGACGGTGCGCGCGGACATCAAGTGCCCCGCGTGCGGGAAGCAGCACACGATCTCGGTGCCGAAAGGCACGGAGCAGAACTTGACCGTCGAGCTGGCGCCCGGCCTGGAGCCGGAGACCGGCGGGAGCGGTTGAGGAACCTCGAGCCGCTCGTCTGGCGGACCAGTCGAGCCCCCGCCCCGCGGGGGGGGTCTCCGGCCGTTCACCCGCCTGCGGCCCCCTCTGGCGAAGTGCGCACCGTTCTTGCATACGGAGCGCGCGGCGGCGTTTGGCCGCCGGAGGAGGATGCCTGTGAAGTGGAGCACTGGTCGGCGCAGCGGCAACGTGGTCGATGCGCGGGGCGGCGGCGGGATGGGCATGCCGATAGCCGGCGGCGGGATCGGGATGGCGGTGCTGGCGCTCGTCGTCTATCTGCTCGGCGGCGATCCTTCGGTGGTGACGAACATCCCGACCAACCAGGGAGCGCCGGCGAACGCGCCGGGCCCTGCGCAGTCGGGGCCGCCGGACGAGGGCTCGGAGTTCGTCCGCGTCGTCCTCGGCGATACCGAGGACACCTGGAACGAGATCTTCAAGAAGAACGGCCGTGACTATCCGGAGCCGCAGCTGGTGTTGTTCACCGGCGCGGTGCGGTCGGGCTGCGGTCTCGCGCAGTCGGCGATGGGCCCGTTCTACTGCCCGACCGACCAGCGGGTCTACATCGACCTCGACTTCTACCGCCAGCTGCGCGACAAGTTCGGCGCCGGCGGCGATTTCGCGCAGGCATACGTGATCGCCCACGAGGTCGGCCACCACGTGCAGACGGTGCTCGGAGTGTCGGACCAGGTGCGCGACGCGCAGCAGGGGGCCGGGCGGCGCGGCGCCAACGCGCTCTCCGTGCGCATGGAGTTGCAGGCCGACTGTTTCGCCGGCGTGTGGGCGAATCATGCCGATACCGCGCGCAAGGTCGTCGAGCCTGGTGACATCGAGGAGGCGCTCAACGCCGCCAGCGCGATCGGCGACGACAAGCTGCAGCAGGCCACGCAGGGGCAGGTCGTCCCCGAGAGCTTCACCCACGGATCGTCGGCTCAACGCATGGGGTGGTTCAAGCGCGGCTACGAGACGGGCGACCCCAACACCTGCGACACCTTCAAGCAGGGATGACGATTTCGCTTGACACGACGCCCAGCCGTTTCCTATATTCGGCGGCAATGCAGCGGACAGCCAGCCCGGCGCTCCTTGCGGTGACGCAGAGCGGCCGTCGTCCGTTCATCATGGCCCCCATGGCAATGCGAAGCCGCCGGGGGTCCTTGTCGCCCTAGCTCGAATCGAGCGGGCGTAAACGAGGCCTCCGGCGGGATACGCCGGGGGCCTTTTCAATTTCGCCGCAGCCGTTTTGGCTCCCCCGTCCCGCCGGTCGCCTCCTTTCGAAAAGGGGAGGTCTCGAGATGCCGGATGTTCGTTGTGGCCTGATCGGATGCGGCACCGTCGGCGGCGGTGTCGTCGCGGGGTGGGCGGCCGAGGCGGCGGGCGCGTCCCTCGCCGCCGTTGCCGTCCGCGATCCGCGAAAGCGCCGGGACGTCGACCTGTCCGCGGCGACGGTGACCGGCGACGCGTGGGACATCGTGCGCGACCCACGCATCGGCGTGCTGATCGACGCGACGGGCGACTGCGAATCGGCGCGGTCCTGGGCCCTCGAAGGGTTCTCCCGTGGCAAGTCGTTCGTGACCGCCGGCAAGGCGCTGGTCGCGCGGCACGGCGTGGAGCTCGAGGAGCAGGCGGCCGCCCATGGCGCCGGATTCCGCTACGAAGCCGCCGTGGCGGGCGCGCTCCCTGTCGTCGCGCTGCTACGGCTGGGCCTCTCGCCGGGAACGGTCACCGCGGTCGAGGGCGTGCTCAACGGCACCTGCAATTTCGTCCTCTCCCGGCTCGGCGAGGGCGTCCCCTTCGCGGCCGCCCTGGAAAAGGCGCGCCGCGCCGGCCTGACCGAGGCGGACAGCGGGCGCGACACGTCCGGCCGCGACACCGCGGACAAGCTCGCGATCCTCGCCCGCCTCTCCGGATTTCCGATCTCGGCCGCCGACGTTCCCACGGCCGGAATCGACGGCCTGCGCCCCGAGGACGTCGCCTTTGGCCGGGCCCGGGGCTGGCGCACGGCCCTTCTCGCGCACGCCCGTTCGGTGGCGGGCCGCGTGACCGCGTCCGTGAAGCCGGCGTTTGTTGCCGAGGGCGATTTCCTCGCCCAGCCCCGCGACGAGGAGAACGCGGTCCTGCTCGATGGCGGTCCCGCGGGATGGATCGGGTTGCTGGGTCGTGGCGCCGGGCGCGCCCCCTCGGCGGCCGCCGTCCTTGCCGACGTGCGCGAGACCATCCGTGGCGGCACCGGGCGGCTCGGCGCGCGGAAGACGGATCTCTCGGTCGAGGCCGATGTGCTCCTGCGCCCGCACTACGTTCGCGTCAGCCGCCCGGTGGGGAGCGGATCGCCTCAGCGCGCGTTGCTCGACGCGTTCGCCTCCGAGGGCGTCGGCATCGAGTTCGCCTCCGCCGGCCGTCTGGGCTGGGTGCAGGCCATCACTTCGCTGGCGCCGCGCGACCGCGTCGCCCGCGCACTGGCGCGCCTGCAAGCCGCGGACGTCGCCCACGTCACCTTCCACGAGTCGGCGCGCGGCGCCGCCTCCCTCGACCAGCCGGCGCTCGCCGCCGCAGGAGGAATTCGATGACATATCAGTTCGACACCCTCGCCATCCACGCCGGACAACCCGACGACGAGACGACGGGCAGCGTCACCGTCCCCATCCACCAGACATCGACCTTCGGCCAGCAGGAGCCCGGCGTGAACAAGGGCTACTGTTACAGCCGAACCGGCAACCCCACGCGCTCCGCCCTGGAGGCGAATCTGGCCGCACTCGAAGGCGGGAAGTACGGGCTGGCGTTCGCCAGCGGCCTGGCCGCCGTGAACACCGTGCTGAACCTGCTCCAGCCGGGCGACCACGTCATCGCCGGGCAGGACATCTACGGGGGCAGCTACCGGATCTTCACCAAGGTCTACCAGAAACTGGGGATCGAGTTCTCGTTCGTCGACATCACGCGCGTGTCGGAGGTCGAAGCCGCGCTGCGACCCTCGACGAAGCTGCTGTGGCTGGAGAGCCCGTCCAACCCGCTGCTGCAACTCGTCGATCTGGCCGCGACCTGCGCGCTTGCCCGCGCGCACGGGGTGCGGACCGTGGTCGACAACACCTTCGCCACGCCGTACCTCCAGCGGCCGCTCGCGCTCGGCGCCGACATCGTCGTGCAATCCACGACCAAGTACCTGGCCGGCCACAGCGACGTGATCGGCGGCGCGCTGGTCACGAACGACGAAGGCCTGTACACGGATCTCAAGTTCCATCAGAACGCCATCGGCGCGATTCCCGGCCCCCAGGACTGCTTCCTGATCCTGCGCGGGATCAAGACCCTGTCCGTGCGCATGGAGCGGCATTGCCTGAACGCCCGCGCGGTCGCGGGGTTCCTCGACACCCATCCGCGTGTCGAGCGCGTCTACTTTCCGGGGTTGGCCGCGCATCCCGGGCACGCCATCGCGGCGCGCCAGATGAGGGACTTCGGGGGCATGATCTCGTTCGAGGTCAAGGGCGGCGTCGACGAGGCGCGGGCCTTTGCCTCCAGCGTCCGCCTGTGGACGCTGGCGGAAAGCCTGGGCAGCGTGAAGTCCCTGCTCTGCCACCCGGCGACCATGACGCATGCGTCGGTCGAGCCCGAGGTGCGGCGCCGCAACGGGATCTCGGACGGCCTCATCCGCCTCTCGACGGGAATCGAGGACCTCCGCGACCTGACCGCGGACCTCGACCAGGCGCTGGCGGCGCCCGGCCGGGTCCGCCTCAGTGCGTGACGACGTACCCGTCGGCGCCCGAAGCGCGGATGACGACGAAGTCGCCGCCGCCCGACCGCGCGCCCATCCGGACAAAGCTCTCGTCGACGTCCGTGCCGCCGCCCTGGAGGACGAGCAGCCCGGTCGTCGGGGTCGTGACGTCGGCGGCGTTCCCGGTCAGGTATTAGTCGTAGCCGTTCTTCGCCTGCGCGGGCGCGGTCGCGAGGAGAAGTACCGCGCCCGCGGCCAGAACGGCGCCGCGCGCCCTCATCTTGCCAGCCTCAAGACGATCAGGATCAGCGCGATGACGAGGAGGATGTGGATGAGGTTGCCGGTGCGCGGCACGCGCAGGCCCCGCCGCGACCCGAAGAACCCGAGCAACCAGAGAACGATCAGCACGACGATCAGCGTTTCGATCAAGCGCCACCCCCTTTGTTTCCCATCTCGCGCACGGCGCGCACGGCGATATCGACCTCGTCCGGAGTGTTGAGCAGGCTGCCCGCCAGGCGGACGTAGGACGGGCGGTAGGGACTCGTGGAAGCGATGATCTTGTTTGTCGCCAGGCGCTGAACGACATCATCGGGCGTGCGTCCCGCGACCTCGAAGGCGACAAGACCCGACGAGAGCCGGACGTCGCGAGGTGTCGCGATCCGAACGCCCCGCGCCGCGGAGAGGCCGTCCTTGATCCGCGTGTTCAGCTCATGGATCCGCGCGGCGATGCGCGGACGCCCGATCCGGGCGTGGAAGGCGAACGCGGCAGGCAGCGCCCACATGTGCTCATAGGCGTGGAACCCACCCGGAGACACCCAGGCGGCGCGGGTCGCCCCGGGCTCGCGCCCTTCCATCCATGCGTTGTAGGGCGCCTCCTCGAAGGAGGGAATCGTGGGCTGGATGTTCGCCCACGCGGCGGACCGCCCCCATACGATGCCCGTCCCCCGCGGACCGAACATCCACTTGTGCGTGCCGGCGGCGAAGAAATCGCAGCCGAGCGTCGCCACGGCCGTGTCCTCGACGCCGAGGCCGTGGACGCCGTCGACGATGAGCAGTATGCGGTCGGCATCCGCGCGCGATTTGTTGGCTTCCGCGACGACGTCGGCAATGCGGCGCACCGGAAGCTTCACGCCGGTGGAGGAGTGGACCCAGGTAACGCCGACCGCGCGCGTCTTCGGCCCGATCGCGCGCCGCATGCGGTCGGCGATCTCGTCCTCCGAGGCGCGTGCAGGATCGTCGTAGAGGGTGATCCGCCGCTCGGAAGCTCCACAACGGCGGCCGGCGATGCGGATCGATTCGTGGTGCGAGTAGTGATCGTGGGTGGTGGCGAGGATCTCCTGCCCGGGGCGGAGGGCGAGGCCGGCGTAGAGGAGGGCCAGCCCTTCGGTGGTCGACCGGGTGAGCGCGACCTCGTCCGGCGCGCCTCCCAGGTATGACGCGGCGGCGGCGCGGACCTCGTCGGGCTTGCTGAAAAGTCCATGCTCGACGACCGCGAATGGGTTCTCGTCCATCTCGCGGCGGAGCTTTTCGATCGCATCCCGCACCGGACGCGGATGAGACGCGATGAAGAAGGATGCGAAATGCGCCCAGTCACGGGAGGCCTCGAACTGATCGCGGACCCACCCCCAATCGCCGGGCGCTTCGGGCGCGACGGCCTCCGGCGCGGAACGGGATACTGCCGGCGCCAGCGCACCGCCGGCGACGGAAAGCCCGGCGGTGAGGATGAAACGACGGCGCGCGAGCAGATTCGGCATCTGGGCCTCCGGAAGGGTGGATCCTAGCCGATCGTCCTCCGGGTTACGATCCCGGCAGGCCAGTGGCGGAACGCCTCCAATTCGACCGCTTCACCCTCGACACGGGGACGCGGGAGCTGCTCTCCGCCGGCGCGGTCGTGCATCTCTCCCCGAAGGCGTTCGACCTCCTCGAGATTCTCGTCCAGAAGCGGCCCGAGGCCGTTCCCCGCGGCGAGATCGAGAAGCGGATCTGGCGCTCCACCCACGTCTCGGACACGAGCCTGGCCGGTCTCGTCGGCGAGCTGCGCAAGGCGCTCGGAGATCAGGAGCGTCCGGCGCGGTTCGTGAGGACCGTTCACAGCTTCGGCTACGCCTTCTGCGGGACGGCGACGGCGACGGCGACGGTCTCGGCGGCTGGTCCCGCGGTCGTCGTGGCGGGCGGTCCCGAAGCTTACCGGCTCGTCATCGGGCGGCGGGAGATCGCTCTCGTTCCCGGAGAGAACGTGCTCGGCCGACAGGCGGGCGTCATCGTGTGGCTCGATTCGGCGTCGGTGTCGCGGCGGCACGCGCGCATCGTGATCGCCCCCGGAAGAGCGACGCTGGAGGACCTCGGAAGCCGCAACGGCACGCGTCTCGCCGGCCGCGCCGTCACGGCTCCCGTCCCCCTCGCCGACGGAGACGTCTTCGAGCTGGGCTCGGTGACCATGACGTTCCGCGTCGTCCCCGCCGGCGAGACCGAAGGCGCCCCGTGACCGGGCGGCGCCCTACGCGACGCTCGGGAGAGTGAAGAAGAACGTGGTCCCCTTGCCGACCTCGCTCTCTGCCCAGATCCGCCCGCCGTGCGCCTCCACGATCCCCTTCGCGATCTTCAGGCCGAGGCCCGCGCCGAGGGACGCGGTCCGCTGCGCCTGCCAGTAGGGCTCGAAGATCCTCCCCAGCTCCTCTTCCGACATCCCGGCGCCGGTGTCGGCGATCGAGACCTCGACCTCGTCCGCTCCGGCACGCGCGGCGATCGTGATGCGGCCGTCGGGCGGCGTGAACTTCATCGCGTTCCCCACCAGGTTGCAGACGACCTGCTGCACGCGATCACAGTCCACCTTCACGCTGGGCAAGGAATCGGGCACGTCGCACGCGACGACCAGACCGCGCGAAGCGGCGACCGGCGCCTGCGCCTCGCAGGCCTCGCGCAGGACGGGGACCACGTCGACGCAGCGCGCGTCGATGGGGAGCGTGCGCCCCGAGTCCAAACGGCTCACCTCGAGCATGTCGCGCACCAGGCGGTCCATGCGCTCGGTGGCGCGCTTCACCATGCGCACCATCTGGCACCGCTCCTCCTGGGAACGCGTGACGTCGTCGAGGAGCGAGGCGGCCATGGAGATCGTCGCCAGCGGGCTGCGCAGGTCGTGGGACACGATGGACAGAACCTCCGCGCTCAGCGATCCCGCGGCGAGCCCGATTTCCGGCATCGAATTCTGTTGTGCGCTCATGGCCGCCTCCTTTTTGCTCGACCGGCGCCGGCTCGTCTTCGAGGCCGCGCGCCGTTCTCACAGGCATCGACGGTTGCGCGGCGATAACGTTCGGTTTCCGGGGAAAACCTCGGGGAAACCTGAACCGGACTTGAAGAATGGGCCCCAAGGCGCGTTATAGTGCCCGGGTCGCGCCGAGGAGGAACATGCCCAGTCGCTTGCTGACCACCGCGGTCTTCCTGGTCTTTGCCGCCGTGCCCGTGCGAGCCCAGTGGCAGGTCATCGAGCCCGGGGGCGAGACCGTCTGCTCGGATGGGTCGCCGTATCGCTTCTTCGTGCATCCCGGCGATCCGGCGCGGCTCCTGGTCGAGTTCGAAGGGGGCGGCGCGTGCTGGAGCGCCGAGACCTGCGCGGTGGAGATCTACACGCGCCGGATCACGACGGATCCCGAGCGCGCGCGGCGGCTCGGACAGCTGGTGGGCATCTACGACCGCGCGAATCCAGAGAACCCCTTCCGCGACTGGACGCACGTCTACGTTCCGTACTGCACCGGGGACCTCCACTGGGGGAACCGGGCGCGAAGTTACCCGTCCGCGGGCGCGCCGACCACCATCCAGCACAAGGGCGCGGTCAACGCCGCGGCGGCTCTGCGGTGGACTTCGGACAACGTCCCCGCGCCCGAGCGCGTCACGGTCACCGGCTGCAGCGCCGGAGGTTACGGGGCCATCCTGTGGGCGCCCGCCCTCATCGCCCGCTACAGCGGCGCCTCCGTCGTCCACCTGTCCGACTCCGCCGCCGGCATCGTTCCCCCCGGGTTCCTGTCCACGGTGCTCGACAGCTGGGACGTCTCGGGGGCCTGGCCGAAGGACATCCCGGCGCTGGCCCTGGAAGCGCTGGACCCCGCGGGGCTCACGATGGCGAACCTGTACTCCGGCATCGCCGGCCACTATCCGCTGGCGACCTTCTCGCAGTGGAACGCGCTCGAGGATGCGACGCAGGTCTTCTTCTACGGATTGACGCGCGGGGAGATGGCCCCCGCCGCGGACTGGTCACAGCAGATGCTGGCCTCCATCGCCGCCATCCGGGGACACAACGCGAACTTCGCGTCCTACATCGCGCCGGGCTGGTCGCATTGCATTGTCAACAGCTCCGCGTTCTACACGACGACGGTCAACGGCGTGCGCGTGTCCGACTGGGTGGCCCGCCTCGGCGCATCCCGCCCGCCGGCCAGCGTTCCCTGAGAGACGCCGAGCCTTCACGCGGCCCTGTTCCGCGGGCCGGCCGTCGGGGGATCGGGCTCTGTCTCTCCGGGGGCGGGTTCCGCGCCACCCTCTTCCATCTCGGCGCGCTGCGCCGGTTGAACGAGGTCGGCATCCTTGCGCGTGACGACTTCCGCACCGTAGCGGCGGTCTCGGGAGGCAGCATCGCCGCCGCCGGTCTCGCCGCCGGCATGACCCGCGTCGTCCCCGCGGCCGCGCGGCCGCTTCCGGTCGACGCGTGGGAGCGGGAGGTAGCGGCGCCGCTGCGGGAGTTCACTCGTGGCGACGCGCGCACGGGTCCCCTCCTGAAGAGGCTCATCCCGTGGAACCTGTGGCGCTCGGAGACGTCCGTCGAAGCGCTGGCCGCGCGTTGCTCGAAGGAGCTGACCGCCTTGCGGCTGATCGAGCTACCCGCGCGTCCCGCGTTCCTGTTCCTGGCCACCGACATGGCTTACGGCGTCTCGTGGGCGTTCACCCGGGAATGGATGGGGGACTACCAGGTCGGCTACATGCCTCCACCCCCGGACTTTCCCGTGGCTCGCGCGGTGGCCGCGTCCGCGTGCTTCCCGCCGCTCTTCGATCCCATGCGCTTGCGCCTCGACCCCGCCGCGCTCAAGGGCGGCGCCGCTCCGCGTGACGCCGCGCGCGAAGAATGCCTTTCCGACTTTCGCCTTACCGACGGCGGGGACTACGACAACATGGGTCTCGAGCCCATCTGGAAGGACCACACCACCGTGCTCGTGTCCGACGCCGGCGGTCTCTTCACGCAGCAGAGCGATCGCGGGCTCCTGTGGCGAGTGCCTCGTTACCAGGCCATCCAGGAACGCCAGGCGCGCGGCTTGCGGAAGCGATGGCTGATCGCGAGCTTCGCCGCGGGGTCGATCGAGGGCACCTACTGGGGCGTCGGCGGCGCGGCCGCGCACTACGATCCCGCGTCACCGGGATATTCGGCGGCGCTCGCCCGCGAAGTCATCGCCGAGATCCGCACCGATCTCGACGCGTTCTCCGATGCCGAGGCCTGTGTGCTGGAGAACCACGGCTATCTGCTCGCCGACGCGGCCCTGCGCCGGCACGTGCCCACGTTGATCGCCGACGCGCCGGCGGCGGCCGTCCCGCACCCGCAATGGTTTCCTCCGGAGCGCTCCCAGGAGGCCATCCGGGAAGCGCTCGCCGGCAGTGGCAAGCGGAAGACGTGGGGCCGGGGCTAGCTGCTAACGCCCTGGTCAGTGCCCGAGCACCTGCTCGGGACCGAGAGCGGCCACGAGCCACCGGCGCGCGCTGTCGGGTTCCTGGAAGTCCCCACGCCAGGGATCCGAAAAAGCGGAGAACCTGGCGTCGACCACCTCGACGCGGCCGTCGGGGGTGAGGCGCAGCTGCACGGATCCGAGATAGCCGACGGTCACCGCTCCGCGCTGGATCGCGTTCTCGACCGCCTGGCGCAGCTCCGTCGAAGGCGCGCTGTCCCATCGCACGTCGACGCGTCGCTTCGTCACCGGAAATTGTATTCCCCGCGGCCGTAGAATGCGCCGCGACATGAACGGGGATACGGCGCGGATCGGGATCTTCGCGCGCGCGTGCGCGTTGCCGATCCTCCTGTATTGGACCTGGCGGCTCGCGGCCAGCCCGACGGGCGCGTATTCGCTCGCGCTCCTCGACATGGCGAACCTGGTCTTCCACGAGGCGGGACATATCCTGTTCCTGCCCTTCGGATCGTTCATGACGTCGCTCGGCGGCTCATTGACGCAGGTGGCCATTCCCCTGGTCTGCATGGGGACCTTCCTGGTCAAAAACCGCGATCGACACGCGGCGGCTCTCGCATTGTGGTGGGCGGGAGAGAACCTCGTGGATCTCGCTCCCTATGTCGCGGACGCCCGCGCGCTGCAGATGATCCTCCTCGGCGGCTATACGGGAGCGGAGGTCGAGGGGCACGACTGGGAGGCGATCCTCGGCGCCCTCGGCTGGCTGCCCTACGACGTGACGCTGGGCCGCGCGTGCCATCGCGTTGGCGTCCTGGTGATGGTGGGAGCGATTGCCTGGGGCGCCTGGGCGGTGTGGGAGAAACACCGCCGCGGACCCGTCGACGCCGGCTAGCCCCGCGTCACTTGAGCCAGCGGGCCAGCCAGCCGTGCACCTCGCGGTAGAACACGCGGCTGTTCTCGCCCTTCAGGATCCAGTGGTTCTCGTCCGGCCAGACCAGAAGTCGAGCGGGAACCCGCATCCGCTGCAGGACGGCATACATCTCGAGCGTGTTGTTCATCGGCACGCGGAAGTCGTTCTCGCCAACCGAGAGCAGCATCGGGGTCTTGAAGTCCTTCGCGCGGGCGATGGGGCTCTGGTCGCTCCAGGCCGCGCCCTTCTCCCAGAAGGGCCCGCCCATCATCAGCTCGCGATGGTGGATGGTGTCGCTCGATGCCCACTGGGCCTGCAGGCTCGACAGGCCGGCATGGCTGATCAAGCACTTGTATCGGTCGGTCGTGGCCTCGAGCCAGTTCGCGAGATGGCCGCCATAACTCGCGCCCGCGGCCGCCTGCCGTGAGCCGTCGATGAACGGATAACGCTTGATTGCCTCGTCGGCGGCCCGGTTGATGTCTTCCGCGGGTCCGCGCAGCGGATCGCCGAGGATGTCGAGGGTCAGCTGCTCGCCGTAGCCCGTCGATCCGCGGTAGTCCGTCATCAGCACGACGTATCCCGGGCTGGCCAGCAGGTGGTAGTTCCACCGCAGCGTGATCGAGTCCCGCCACATGTTCGCGTGACCGCCGTGCATGAGGACGAGTAGCGGGTACTTTCTCGCCGGGTCGAATCCCGGCGGCACGGCGACGAAGTTGTGGATGCGCCGCCCCTGCGCATTGACGAACCAGAATTCCTGCAGCGGCGCCCAGTCGAGGGCCGCCGCCCGATCGACGTTGAAGCGGGTGAGGAGCGTGTGCTTCTTCGCCACCGGGTCGATACGCACGATCTCCGATGGGTTGGTCGCCGATCCCCAGCTCGCGATGACGAACGGAACGCGGGCGCCCTCGGGCGCGCGGATCGCGGAATAGACACCGCGCGACTCCATGAGCGGCGTCACCTCTCCGCCGCGTGCGGGTGTGGAGAAGACCTTCACGAAGCCGGCGTCTTCCGCGGTCAGGTAAAGGGTCCGGCCATCGGGGGCGAAGGCGAATTCAGAGACGGATCGGTCGAAGCTCGCGGTGATCGCCGTGGTGGCGCCCGTCCAGGGCCACGGCGCGCACGCGACGCGGCCGAGGGCATAGATCTTTCCCCACTCCTGCTCGACGCGGAAACACAATGACCGTCCGTCGGGAGCGAAGGACGGGCTGCCGTGGCTGGCCGTGCCTGTCGTGAGGGCGCGCGGCTCGCCGCCCGCGACCTGGACGTCGTACAGGTGCGCGTTGACCGGCTCATACGCGCTGGCGTTGCGGTTGGTCATGGCGGCAAACACGATCGACCGCGAGTCCGGCGCCCATGCGTGCTCGAGGTCTTCGCTCGAGCCTTCGCCGCCTGGACCGCCGAACCCCGGCAGGGCGACGAGGCCCGTTCCCGCGAGGAGGTCACGCGCGACCGCGTCGCCCTCGGAGGAGACGACGAACAGGTGCGTCTGCGTGTCGTCGAGCCACCTGTCCCATCGCCGGATGGGGAAGGTCTCGTAGGTGCGCACCTTCGACTTCGCGTCCTTCCGCTCGGTGGCGATCTTCCGGTTCCCGTCCGCGTCCAGCGCGCCCGGATAGGCCGAGCCCTGGAACGCGATCTGGGTCCCGTCCGGACTCCACACCGGAGACCGGACGGCGAGCGGGGAAGAAGTGGTGCGCCTCGCCTCGCCGCCGCCGACCACGTCGATGACGTATACCTGCGCGACCTCGTCGTCTTCCCGCTTCGCCGAGAAGGCGAGCTTCCGGCTGTCGGGACTCCAGTTGGCCGCGCTCTCACCGCCCTTCGACGACGTCAGCCGCCGCGGGGCCGCGCTCGCGTCGGCGGGCACGATCCAGAGATCGGAAACCTCCTTCTTCTCGTCGTACGAAGGCTCGGAGACGGAGAAGGCGACCCACTTGCCGTCGGGGGATACGGCCGGCGATCCGACCCGCTTCATCAGGAAGAGCGCTTCGTGGGTGAGCGCCTCCTTGCCCTGGGCATGCGCGCCGGCAGCGGCGAGGAACGCCGCCAGCGAAATGGCCGACGCACCGACGACGGGACGGAATGCCATCACTGCTCTCCTCATCACATGGATGCGTCGTGGACGATCCGCCACGTACTTCCCGCGCGTTGCAGGACCATGAGGGTTCGGCCCGACGTCGGCGCGGCGCCTTCACGGCGCAGCGTCCAGCGTGCCACGACGCTGGCGCCATGCACCGCCCCCGGCGTCGCGTCGCCGAGCGGAGTGACCTCGGGGCCCCAGAGATCCTTGAGCTCCACGACCTCGAAGTCGAGGGTACCCATGGCCGCCCCATCCGGATACCGCGTCCGGTACCGCTCGAGCAGCGCTGCGCGGCCACGCGTGATGCCGGAGGTGGAGATGAAGACCGCGTTCTCGTCGTAGACCGAGGTGAACGCGGCCAGGTCGCCGCGGGACCAATCCGCTGCCTGCTGCTTCAGGAGGGCTGCGATCTGCTCTCGGGCCTTGTCCTGCCGGCGCACGTGGCGGATGCGATCCCACTGGCTGCCCCCATACCGGCCAAGGAAGGCCGGAGCCTCGGCGAGCGCCGGGTCAGCGAGGACCTCGTCGGCGGTGGCGAACCGGAAGCCACGTCCCTTCATCCAGGTGAACAGCGCGTCCCATTGCGTGGCGCCCACCGCGTTGGCGTGGAGGAGGATGATCTGCGGCGTCGGCCGCTCGAACAGCGCATCGCCTTCGGACGTGTACAGCAGCGCCTGCAGCCTTAGCGCGTGCTGGAAATCCTCGCCCAGCCGGGTCATCCGGCCCGCATCGCCCGCTCGCTGCGCCGTCACCCACGGCTCCTCGAAGGACCAGTCCTGGGTGTCGATCGTCACCGGCACGCTGCGCTGCCCGGTCGCCTTGAGCCATTCGCGCATCCGCGCCAGCTTCGCCGCCGTGTCGCCCTCGCGCAGGAACGGGAAACGGAAAAAGCGCAGCCGGCGCCCGCGCGCCTCCAGGAACGCGGCCAGGGTGGCCCGCGCCTTCTCCATGTCCGCGACGTAGGCCTCCGTCTCCGTGCGCGGATAGTCGGGGTGGGTGTAGGAGTGATTGCCCAGCTCGTGGCCGTCGTTCAGCCACAGGTCGAGGAGCCGCTCGCCGGCAGCGTCCCGGACGTTGCGCCAGGTGACGAAGCCGATGGCCTTGATGTCGTGCTTGCGCAGCACCGCCAGGAGGTCCCGGGTCACCTTCTCGCGTCCGGCGTCGTCGGGGTGCAGCCGGCCCGCGGTAATCGGGAGATCGTCGACCGTCACGAGGACGGGATGAGCGCCGGAAAGCAGCGGGAATTCCTGCCCCGCCGCCATCGCAGGCGAGATCGAGAGCGCGACTACCGCCAGCAGCTTCACTCGCCGCAGCGTACCACCGCCTTCACGACCTCCATCCGCTCCATGGCCATGAGCGCATCGCCCACGCGCTCCAGCGGGTACTCGCGTGTGACCAGCGACGCCCAGTCGAAGCGGGCCGCATGGCGCGCCATCAGCGCGAGGGAACGGTGCAGGTGCGTGAACTCGTACCCCCAAACACCCAGGATCGTCGCATGCCGGCGATTGACGTGGCGGTGCGGGTTGATCGCCACGTCGCCGGCATCGGTGTACTGGCCGACCATCACGTAGCGCCCGGCGTCGCGCAGCATCTCCAGCCCTTCCGGAAACGCGGCGGGGTTGCCGGTGGCTTCGATGACCACGTCGGCGCCCCGGCCGGAAGTGCGCGCGCGGACCCAATCCACGCGCTCCGCGGGCGACGGCGCGTCGATGAGATCGAGCACATCGTCCACGCCGAGACGACGCGCCGCGGAGAGGCGTGACGCAGGCGCGCCCACCATCAGCACCGACGCAGCGCCCGCGAGGCCCGCGAAGATGGCCGCGTTCAGCCCTACCGGCCCACTGCCCTGGACGAGGACCGTGTCCCCGAGCGCGATGCCGGCGCGCTCGACGGCGTGGAACCCGGTGGGCAGCCCGCAGCCGCCGCCCATGAACGCCATCGGGTCGAGGGTATCGGGAAGGGGAACGATTCGCACCCCGGGCCTGATCTCGATGCGATCCGCCCAGCCGCCGAGCAGCCCTTCGTCCGCGCTGGTGGTGATTCCGTACACGCGCCGGTGCGGGCAGCGCGTGCCCGCCCGGGCGACCGTGCAGTGCCAGCAGGCGCCGCAGACGCCGAACACGTCGTAGAACGTGACCAGCTGCCCGGGTGTCAGCGCACGGCCCTCGACGTCCCGCAGGTCCCCGCCCGTCTCGACCAGGCGGCCGCAGCTCACGTGGCCCGGAATGATCGGATAGGGCACCCCGGTAAGCTGCCCGTGATGAAGGTGGACGTCGGTCCCGCACACCTCGCTCATCAGCGTCTCGACGATCGCGCCGCCCGGGGCAACGACGGGCTGCGGAAGCCGCCGCAGCTCGAGGGGCGCGCGAGGAGCGGTCATCACCATCGCGCGGACGGATGCCATCCGCGGATTCTAGTCGGCGCCGCGCCCGTTGACGCGCGCCTTTCGCGCGACTACTTTGGGGCCTCGCCCGGATGGACATCGGAGGTGACATGACGCTCGAACGAAAGCCGCTCGAAGCATTCGCCAGGAAGGAGCGCGCCGCATTCGAGGAATTGCTGCGGGCGTTCGTGGAGGTGCCGAGCGTCTCCGCCGACCCGGGCCGCAAGAAGGACCTCGAGGGGGTGGCCGAGCTCGGCGCCGAAACGATCCGCCGCTTCGGCGGCCAGGCCGACCTCCATCGGGTGTCGGGAGGCCCGCCGATGGTGCTGGGCCGTTTCGACTCCAGCCCCGACCATCCCACGGTGACCGTGTACAACCACCTCGACGTCCAGCCGGCCTCGAAGGAAACGGAGCCGTGGCGAACGGAGCCGTTCACGTTCACGAAGAAGGGCGACACCTACTTCGGGCGTGGCACCACCGACGACAAGGGACCGGCGCTCGCCGCGCTCATGGGCGCCCGCGCGGCGCGGGATGCCGGGGTGCCCGTGAACATCCGGTTCCTGTGGGAGACGGAAGAGGAAGTGGGCTCGCCGAACTTCGAGGCCACGCTCAAGAAGATCGGCGGCGCCGCGAAGACGGACGTGGTCGTAGTCTCGGACACGGTGTGGGTTTCCCGTGGGCGGCCGTCGCTTTCCGCGGGGCTGCGCGGACTGCAGCGGTTCATCTTCCGCCTGGAGACCGCGGAGACCGACCAGCACTCGGGCACGACCGGCGGCGTGGCCCGCAATCCCATCGCCGAGCTGTGCCAGCTTGCGAGCGAGATCTTCGACGCGCGCACGGGGCGGGTGAAGATCCCCGGCTTCTACGCGGACGTCGCGCCGCTATCGCGCAAGGAGATCGCGGACTTCAAGGCCTCCGGGTTCAGCGTCTCCGGCTTCATCAAGGACCACGGCTTCAAGTCCATCCGCACCCGGGACCCGCTGGAGGTGATGAAGAACCTGTGGGCGATGCCGACCTTCGAGATCCACGGGCTGGTCGGCGGCTACACCGGCCCCGGCGTGAAGACGATCGTCCCCCCGAGGGCGGAGCTGAAGGCGACGGTGCGCCTGGTGCCCAACATGAAGGGCGAGAAGGTGGCGCGCCTGGTACGGGACTTCGTGAAGAAGCGGAACCCCGACGTCACGTGCGACATCGGTTCCAGCGCGCCCGCCTTCAAGGGGCGCATCACCGGCCCCTACGTGGAGGCGGCGCAGCGCGCGGTGAAGTTCGCCTTCGGCAAGGAACCGGTCTTCGTGCGCGAGGGAGGCACCATCGGCGCCGTGCTTTCGATGGAGCAGCTCCTGAAAGTCCCCATCGTGTTCATGGGGCTGTCACTGCCGGATCACGGCTACCACGCCCCCAACGAGAACTTCGACTGGGGCCAGGCCGGCGGGGGCATGGTCGCCTTTGCGAAATACTTCGAGGAAGTGAGCAGGATCAGGGCTTCTCCACCCCGAGCTGCCAGAGGATGAACGCATTGTCGTAGGCGCGCTCGCGCAGCCGCTCGTAGCGGCCGCTCTTGCCGCCGTGGCCGGCCGGGTCCATGTTGATGTTGAAGACGAGCGGGTTGCTGTCCGTCTTCATCGCCCGCAGCCTGGCCACGTACTTGGCCGGCTCCCAGTACATGACCTGGGAGTCGTTGTAGCTCGTCTTCACCAGCATGGTCGGGTACGGCTTGCGGACGATCTGGTCGTAGGGGCTGTAGGAGAGCATGTAGCGGTACTGATCCGCGATCTCCGGGTTGCCCCATTCCTCGAACTCGCCGACGGTCAGCGGCAGCGTCTTGTCCAGCATCGTGTTGATGACGTCGACGAAGGGCACGTAGGAGACCACGACCTCGAACAGGTCGGGCCGCATGTTGGTGACCGCGCCCATCAGCAGGCCGCCCGCGCTGCCGCCCATGATCGCCAGGCGGTCCTTGTTGGTGTACTTCGATGCGACGAGATGCTCGCCGGCGGCGATGAAGTCGGTAAAGGTGTTCTTCTTGTTGAGCATCCGGCCTTCGTCGTGCCACTTCTTGCCGAGCTCTCCGCCCCCTCGGATGTAGGCGACGGCGTACACGACTCCGCGATCCACGAGGCTGAAGATGTTGGAGCTGAAGTCGGCGTCCTCGGATGACCCGTAGGAACCATAGGCGTACAGCAGCGCCGGGTTGCTGCCGTCGCGCTTGATGTCGCTCCGGTACAGCAGCCACATAGGCACCTTCCGCCCGTCCGGAGCAGTCGCTTCCGTGGTCTCGACCTTGTAGCGATTGCGATCGAATCCACCGAGGACGGCTTCCTGCTTCAGCAGCGTGCGCTGCTTCGTGACCGGGTCGTACTCGTAGATCGACGGCGAGGTGATGGGGGACTGGTAGGCAAACCGGTAACGCGGGGTGTCGAACTCGCGGTTCACGCTCGGCGTGATGAGCGACGCCGGCTCTGGAACGTCGATGCGATGGCTCGCGTTGCTGCGGAAGTCGGTGACGCGGATTCGGGGAAAGCCGGCCTCGCGCTCGAACAGCGTGTAGAAGTCCTTGAACATGCTGTGGCCGGCGAGCATCACGTCGTCGCGATGGGGAACGACCTCTTTCCAGCTCGACTTCGACGGCGCGGAGACGGGCGCGGTGACGAGGCGGAAGTTGCGTCCCTTGTCGTTGGTGCGGATCCAGAACATTCCGTCGCGGTGGTCGACGTCGTACTGGTGGTCGACCTCGCGCGGAGAGATCACCGTCATCGCCGCCCGCGGCTGGCCGGCGGGAAAGAACCGGATCTCGGTCGACGTCAGGCTCCCCGCCTCGACGAACAGGAGCTTGCGGTCGCGCGACTTCCAGACATGGGCGCTGAAGCGCTCGTCCTTCTCGTCGAATACGAGGTCGTCCGTCGCGGCGCCCAGCTGGTGGCCGAAGACTTGATGGCTGCGCTTGGTCTGCGCGTCCTCGACGCTGTAGAAGAGCGTGGACCCGTCCTCGCTCCATTCCACCGACGTGACGCGCGGGATCGCCTCCACGCCGTCCGCCCCGGTGCGCAGATCCCTGACCCGCAGGGTGTACTGGCGGAATCCCGTGTCGTCGGTCGTGTAGGCGAGCAGGTTCTCGTCGGGGCTGATCTTCATCTCGCCCACGGACATGAACTGCTTGCCCTCGGCCAGGCGGTTCACGTCGAGGATCACCTGCTCCGCCGCGTCCAGCGAGCCCCTCTTGCGGGCGAAGATCGGGTACTGCTTCCCCTCCTCGGTGCGCGAATAGTAGAAGTGGCCGCGCTCGCGATAGGGGACGTTGGTGTCGGTCTGCTGGATCCGCGACAGCATCTCGTCGTACAGCTTCTGCTGCAGCGCCTTTGTCGGGGCCATGAAGGCCTCCGCATACGCCAGCTCGGCCTTCAGGTGCGCCTCGACCTCGGGCGTGCCCTTGTTCCGCATCCAGTGGTACTCGTCGACCAGCGTGTCCCCGTGCAGCTGGATGGTCTTCGGCTCCTTGCGCGCGATGGGAGGCCGGACGGCATTGGATACCGACGGTGCTGCGGGCGAGGCGGCGACCGCGGGCGCCTGGAGGGTGGCGAGGGCGAGAAGTTGGATCAGCATGAGAGGAAGATTATCAAAAGCCACCGAGGCACGGAGACACGGAGAACAACGGACGAAGAGTTGCCACAGAGACACAGAGAACGGACCCCGGCAGCGGCCGCCGGGAACCGAGTGGCTAGAAGCGGAGCGTCAGGCGGGCGGGGGGAGGGTTGATGGCGCCGGTAAGGCGAGCGGGCTCGGTTTCGACCCAGCCGTAGCGGGAGAAGCCCTTGCCGACGAGGGCGCCGAGGCCTGCGCTGCCGGCGAGGATCGCGCCGGATTCCCACGACGCGGCGCCCGCATCCTCCAGGCGGTCGATCGACGCCGCGAACATGAGGCTGGCCCAGAGGAAGACGCCCATGACCGCGCCGCGCCTGGCGTGCGTGCCCGTCCGCTGCCGGACCTCGAGGCGCTGCACGTCGGAGAGCGGCACGTGGCGATAGGCGCGGTCGCTGGTGAAGATCACGAGCTCGTCCGCGCTGTTGCCGCGGAGGAAGCCCTGTACCGTCGAGTCGCTGCGCAGCTGGACACGGACCGTCGGCGTGGCGGAGGACGCGCCCTGGGCAAAGGCAGTCGACGCCGTGACGGCGACGAGCGCGGTGGCAGCGACTATTGCTCTCATGTGGGACCCCCGGGGAACTGGTGAGCGCGTCGGTCCCTTATAGACCGGTCGGGCGCCCCACGAGGACCGGGGAGAGACGCGAGGTCAGATCAGCGGGAAACGGAAACGGCAGCCCCCTCGGGCTCGTCGGAGAGCGCGAGGGACGCGAGCACGGCGGCAAAGGCGCGCACATGGTGCGCGTCCAGCGTCTTGAAGTCGTGGATCGCCGACGAGAATCGCGCCCACTGGGCGGCCGCGTTGGCGTCGCGCTGGAGGGCGTCATTGGCATGGGTAGCGCCGCGCAGCACCAGCCGGTAACCCCAGCCGAGCACCATGCAGGCCCACTGGAAGCGCTCCTGCATGCCCGCGAGCAGCTGATGGACGACGCTGGCGACCGTGCCGAGCGCGATCAGCTCACGCAACTGGAACGAGCGCGGGAGCAGCGGCGGCAGGGGAGCGACCGCGGCCAGCATCCGGCAGCATTTTGCCATGGCCTCGATCCGAGCCATGCGGTCGGGCAGTGCGGTCATGAGCACGCCGTGAGCGAGGTCGAGAAGGCGCCGCGCTTCGGTGACATCCATCTTTCCGCGCGCGTTCTCCGCCGCGACGAGCGTGTCGTCGGCCATGAGCCCGGTGAGCATGACCTGGGCTTCGAGGTCCCCGACCTGGCGGCGCAACACCTTCTGGATCAGGTCGTCCCATGCATCCTGCACGCCGCGCAGGTTGTAGCGCACGAGGCCGATATGGAGGGCCAGGGCCGCAAAGGGGACCATCCAGAAGACGACATCAGGCACGGGCAGCCGCCAATCTGTGGACGGAAGCGGGGACCACGTCCCTGGCCTCGGACTTCTGCCAGGCCGACGCGGCCCACCACGAGCAGAGAGCCAGGTAGGCGGAGCCGTCGAAGAAGCTGACGAAGGACTGGATGTCCCAGCCGAACGCCTTCATCAGGTTCAGCAGCGTCACCGACACGACGAGGTACGTCGTGAAGCTCAGCGAGACGGAGCGGTGCCAGTTGCTGACCGGGATGTTGAAGAACAGGACGAGACGCGCGGTCACGACGAACAGCCAGATGGTGGCGTTGATCAGCCGCGGCTGGACCGTGACGAGCGCGTTCAAGTAGAAGCTGGAGTTGCTCCGCACCGCCCCGGGCGGCGTCGCCGCAAAGATGCTGAGGCCGGTCACCACGAGGATCGCGAGAAAGATCCAGCGCGCGGTCGCCGCGGCCCCGGGAAAAGCCTGGAAGGCCCGCCGCGCCAGGTCGAGCGCCACCCCGAAAGTCAGGAGGGTGTAGATCGTCTGCTGGACGATGTACACGTTCCAATGGAAGAGCTGCTTCGGAAAAAGGGCCAGCAGCGTCTCGCCGACCAGCACCGCCCCGAGGTAGACGGGGAACATCACGCACTCGGTCTGGCGCTTGCGCGTGAAGATGCCCATGAGCGCGAGGCTCATGGCCACCTTCCCGGCGATCAGCAGGTAGATCGGATTCACACTTCCGCAGTGCGCGGCTGGCGGGCGGTGTTGGACCTCGGCACCACCTGCCGATCGATCCCGTAGCGCTTCAGTCGCAGATAGATGGTCCGGCGCGTCACGCCCATCACCCGCGCCACGCGGGCGATGTTCCACTCGTTCCGGTGCAGCAGCGAGACCAGGCGGTCCTTGCTCTGCTCGGGCACGTCGACGATGTCCGCCACCGCCGCCGAGCGGTCGGTCGACAAATCGCTCTGGACGGCCTTTGCAAGCACCAGGCCGAAGGTAGACAATAGCGACGAATCGAACCCCTGTGGCGCGTCCAGGTGCAGGAGTCCGACCAGGGCCCCGTCGTCCTTCAGAGGAGCGAGGACTTGATCAGGTGTCTGGATCGTCTCCCCGGATTCGATACGTTCGCGATGGGCGTCCCACGAGCCCCACGCGCGGACGACGCTCGCCGCCTGCAAGTCCGGCGTGCTGCAGAAGAGCACGAGCGAGTCGTCGCGGAAGGTGAGCAGTGCGCCACCGCTGGCCCGAGCGCGGTTGACGAGGAAAGAGAGCACGTTGGACGCCTGCTGGCGCGGCGCCTGCGCCACCAGCACGGACGCCAGATCGGACAGGTGTTTCACGGGCGTAAACTTACTGCTCCGCGACCCCTCGGTCAAGCCCCTTGCCAAGAAATTTTCGTGGCATTCGTGAAATTACTGGATACTTGCCCCTGGAATGCTGTATATCCTATGTGTCCCTCATCACTGAACATCAAAACGAGCCCATACGGCTCAGGAGGCCTTAGTGAAGGTTCTTGGTTACATCTTGACTGCAGCGGCGATTCTTGTAGGCGCCGACGTCTTCGTGAAGACGGCGTATCAGACGGCCCCCGCGACCGAAACATTGACTTCCCCGCAGATGAGCGTGCACGGAACGACGGGGATGCCGACTCCTCCTCCGGATTGATCGAGCTGACGAATTCCCATGGGAGCATTCGGCGACCTGCCGCACGGGCGGTGGGTACGCGATCACAACCCCGGCAATCGCATCGCCCCCGAGCGGCGCTCTCCGCTCATCGGGAGCTTGATCCTCGCCGGGTCGCTGGTGCTCCTGTTGTGGAGGGCCGTGTCCGAGATCGCCAGCGGCTCGGACGCGAGGGGCATCTCGGTGGGAACGCCCGTTCCAGGGGTTTCCGCCGGCGATCGCCGCTATGCCCTCATCGTCTCGGTCGGGAAGTATGACGACCCGTCCCTGCCCTCCCTTGCCGGACCGGATCGCAGCGCGGAGGAGGTTCACCACGCGCTGACCACCCACGCGCGCTTTCCCTCCGCGAACATCCGCCGCGTGGACGGGTCGGGGCCCGACGCGATGATCGCCTCGCGCGCCAACGTCCTCGGCGCCCTGCACGAGCTGCTCGCGGCAATCCCCGCCGATGGCAACGCCCTTCTTCTCGTGTCGTTCACGGGCCAGGGCGCCACCGCCGGCGGAAAGGCCTACCTGCTCCCCCAGGACGCCATCGCGCACAACGGGGACCACCTGCTGGCGAGCACGGCGATCGACTTCGAGGCCGACATTCGCCAGCGCCTGGTCGAGCGCGGCGTCAGGCAGCTCGTGCTGCTCGTGGATTCCACCTCCGGGGAACCGGGATCGGCGCCGCGGCCGCTCACCGACGCCTTTGTCAAGGCGACGAAGGTCGAAGCGCAGCCGCCGCTCGAAGCGGTCGCCATCGTCCACGCCACCTCCTCGGGCTCGATCTCGTACGTGGATCGCGCCGGTCACCGTTCCCTGTTCATGCAGGCCGTGGTCGACGGTGTGCAGGGCGGCGCGCTCTCGGCTCCCGACGGGTGGATCACCCTTGGCGCGCTGTTACGCTTCGTGCAGGAAACCGTTCCGGGTCGCGCGGCACGAATACACGCCTCCTTCCGGCAGGAGCCCCTGGTGATGGCGAGCGGGGTGCGCCCGGACGAGATCCGATTCGCGCGGGTAGCGGATCGGACCGCCTCGAGCGCGCCGGGCCTCCGTTGCGGGTTGCGTGCGCCGGAATCCGCGTCCGAAGGCCTGTACGTGTTCGACGTCGCGACCTCCGCGGATTCGGGAGTCCCGACCGCGGTGGAGGCCGTCCACGTCGTCAACGGGGGATTGATCGGAACGCCCTTCGGCCGTCCCGTCGCGCTCAGCAGCCCGCGCGAGTGGCCCATTCGCCGCGCCTCCGCCGCCTCCCCACTCCTCGCCATTGCTCGGACCAGCGTCGGCGAGTGCGCCGCTTACGTGGAAGCGGCGGCGGCGCGGTCGCCTTCTTACCGCGTGCGGTGGCAGCCGATCAACGCCGAGGGGCTGCCGTACCGCGAGGTCTTCAAGCACGCGACCGAGAACCGCCACGGACGGACGGACGTCGTCGCTGCGGGGACGGACCGGCTGCAGGACCGCAAGGGCCGCATCACCCGCGTCGAGTACTCGTGCGAAGGCGCGACGTGCGGGTGGAGCCGTCACCCGGACGGCGCGCACTTCGCCGGCGACGTGACCGTGCAGGATCCGCCGAACGCCTTCTCATGGCGGAGGCGATGGGAAGGCGATCCCGCCATCGACACCTACACCGCGTTCTACGAGATGCCCGTTCGCGTCTGCGCCTTGAACTGCCCGTAGTCACACTCTTTCACAGCACCCATTCCGTTCCTTTTCGTACTCCCTCGCTAGAATAAATGTCGACGTCCACGCCCCGCCCGCCGTCCCGGCGGGGGGACAGCGACGCAATCCGAGGAGCTTCCTGCAGATGAACAGATCCTTCTTGATCGGCGCGGGCGTCACCGCGCTTCTGACCGCCGCCGCCTCGGCGCCCGGCCACGCCGCGGAGAACACCATGAATCCCCTTCTGCCGAAATGGACGGGCCCTTACGGCGGCGTTCCCCCCTTCGACCAGGTCAAGGTCGAGCACTTCAAGCCCGCGCTGGAGGCGGGTATGGCGGAGGCGCTGCGCGAGATCGACGCCATCGCCAACCGCACCGAGCCGCCGACCTTCCAGAACACGCTTGCCGCGATGGAAGGCGCGGGACGGACGCTGGACCGCGCGAGCAACGTGTTCGGCATCTACAGCGGCGGCATGAGCACGCCGGAGTTCCAGGCCGTCGAGACGGAGATGGCGCCGAAGCTCGCCGCGTTCAGCGACAAGATCACTCAGAACGAGAAGCTGTTCAAGCGCATCTCCGCGGTCTACGACGCGCGGGAGACGAGCAACCTGACGCCGGAGCAGAAGCGGCTGGCCTGGCTCACCTACACCAACTTCGTGCGCGGCGGCGCGAAGCTCGATGCCACCGCCAAGAAGCGGCTGTCCGAGATCAACCAGCGGCTGGCCTCGCTGTACACGAACTTCAGCCAGAACGTCCTCTCCGACGAAACGACCTACGTGCTCGTGATCGACAAGGAAGCGGACCTGGCGGGGCTGCCCGATTCGGTGCGGGCGAGCGCATCCGCCGCCGCCGAGTCGCGTGGTCACAAGGGCAGGTGGGCGATCCTCAACACCCGGTCGAGCGTGGACCCGTTCCTGAGCTACTCCGACCGGCGCGACCTCCGGGAGAAGGTGTGGCGCTCCTTCGTGAATCGCGGGGACAACAACGACGCGAAGGACAACAACAAGCTGATCACGGAGATCCTGCAGCTGCGCGCGGAGCGGGCGAAGCTGCTCGGCTTCCAGACCCACGCGCATTGGCGCCTCGAGAACTCGATGGCCAAGACGCCGGAGCGCGCGATGCAGCTCCTGGAGGCGGTCTGGACGCCCGCCGTGGCCCGCGTGCGCGAGGAAGTCGCGGACATGCAGGCGGTCGCGGACAAGGAAGGGGCGACGGTCAAGATCGAGCCCTGGGACTATCGCTATTACGCGGAGAAGGTCCGCAAGGCGAAGTACGACCTCGACGAGAACGAGGTGAAGCCGTACCTGCAGCTCGAGAAGCTCCGCGAGTCGATGTTCTGGGTCGCGGGCGAGATCTTCGGATTCAATTTCACCCCTGTGAGCGGGGTCGCCGTCTATCACCCCGACGTCCGGGTGTGGGAGGTCAACAATCCCTCCGGCCAGCACGTCGGCCTGTGGTACTTCGATCCGTACGCGCGGCCGGGCAAGCAGTCCGGGGCGTGGATGAATGCCTACCGCACGCAGGAGAAGTTCGAGCGGCCCATCACGACCATCGTGTCGAACAACTCGAACTTCGTGAAGGGCAAGCCCGGGGAGCCGGTCCTCATCAGCTGGACGGACGCGCAGACGCTGTTCCACGAGTTCGGGCACGCGCTGCACGGACTGAGCTCCAACGTCACCTACCCGTCGCTGGCGGGCACCAACGTCGCGCGGGACTACGTCGAGTTCCCGTCGCAGCTGCTCGAGCATTGGCTGTCCACACCCGAGGTGCTGAACCGTTTCGCGCTGCACCACCAGACCGGCCAGCCCATTCCCCGGGCTCTGGTCGAGAAGATCGAGAAAGCCGCGACGTTCAACGAGGGCTTCGACACCCTCGAGTACCTCGCCAGCGCGCTCGTGGACCTGAAGCTCCACACCGCGTCGGGCAACACGCCCATCGACCCCGACAAGTTCGAGCGCGAGACGCTCGCCGCTCTGGGCATGCCGTCGGAGATCGTGATGCGGCACCGGACGCCGCAGTTCAACCACATCTTCTCGGGCGACGGGTATTCGGCCGGGTACTACAGCTACCTGTGGTCGGACACCATTACCGCCGACGCGTACGAGGCCTTCCGGGAAGGGAAGGGGGCGTACGACAAGGACGTAGCCAAGCGGTTGCGTGACAACGTATTCGCGATCGGGAACACCGTCGATCCCGCCGACGCGTACCGCGCGTTCCGCGGCAAGGACCCGGGCATCGAGCCTTTGCTACGCAAGCGCGGGTTCCCTGTCCCGGAAAAGCCGACAGGGAACTAGGGCTTAAGTATCAAGCTGGGGGGGAACGTCGGGACGGCGCAAGCACCGGAGCGCGCGTGGCGGTACGAGAGCCCGCACTCGTCGTGGCGGGCGATGTCCCTCGCTCCCCCCCAGACCCCCCAGGGTGCGCCGTCGCGCTGCGCGCGCCGCCGCACGCCCTGACCCGTAGCGTCATTGATACCCCGGGCGGTCCGGCCCTCCGATCCGCGATTACTCGTCCCGTTTCCCTCGTCCCTTCAGCTCCTCGAGATCCAGTTGGTCCGACGGGCGCACATCCGCCTTCAGCACCTTGTGCATGTGGTCGAGGGCGAAGCGGTTGGTCTCCTCATCGTTGGAGGCCACGCAGTCCGACGGCACGACCAGGTGCAGGTCGCGCAGGAAGGCGTCCTGGGCGGTGAAGAGGACGCAGATGTTCCCCGCCACGCCGGTGAGGATCAGCGTCTTCACCTCGAGGTACTCCACCAGGATGTCGAGCGTGGTCGAGAAGAAGCCGGAGTGCTTCGGCTTGAGGACGAAATAGTCATCGTCGTCGGGGCGGAGCAGCTCGACCATCGGGCGCCCCCGGGTCTCCGTTCCGAGGGTGTGCTCGAGGAGGCGCGTCAGGTCGGACTGCCACTTGCCGAAGTTGTCGTTCACGTAGACGGCGGGGATGCCGGCCTGGCGGGCCCGCTCCTTGAGCGTGGCCAGGCGGCGGGCCATGGGCAGGGCGTGGCGCGCGAGCTGGTCGCCATCGGGGAACTCCAGGCCGTTGATGACGTCGATGAGGATGAGGGCGACCTTCGCCTTATCGGGAACGTTTCCATGGAGGTCGCGGTTCTTCGAGACGGGCATCATTCAATTATGTGGCGGGGGACGGAACGTCCGGCCCAGGGCCGCCGTACATCCAACCAAGCCGGGGCCTGTCCGGGGGCGGGACCCTGTCGCCAAGCTAGGAAGAAGAGCATGAACAAGACCCACGCCGTGGCCCTGGTCGCGGCCGCATTGGTTGCCGCGACGTCGGCCGGAGCCGACTCCGCGAACAAGGCCGGCCGCCGCTTCGAGTACCAGAGCAAGTCGCCCGAAGCCCGGAAGATGTTGTTCGAGCTGCAGGACCGCATCGAGAACTTCCAGTTCGGGGCCGCCAATGTCGAGATCGCCAAGAAGATCGTGGCCCTCGACCCCACCTTCGCGATGGGTCAGTACTACCTGTCCGCGGTGATGCCGGGCCCCGCCGGGGCGAAGGAGTACATGAAGGCCCTCGAGCTTGCCAAGACGGCCCCTGAGGGCGACCGCCGGTTCATCGAGGCCGTTCGTGACGTGCGGCTCAACCAGGGCGTCGACTTCAAGAAATCGATCCCGGCCCTCGAAGAGCTCGCCAAGGATTACGCCGGCGAGCGGTTCGTGCACATCATCCTCGGCCAGCTGCTGAACGGCGACAACCAGGGAGACAAGGCGCGGGCCGCCTTCGAGAAGGCCCGTGCCATCGGGCCGCGCAGCGCGCGGGTCGAGGCGTTCCTGGCCGGCAACGATCTGCTGAAGGAGCAGTACGGCAAGGCCCGGGCGACGTACCTCGAGGTCGAGAAGAGCCTGCCCAAGAGAGCGGTGCCCTTCGCCATCCGCTTTGGCGTGACCTTCAGCCATCTCTATGAGGGGAATGTCGACGCTGCCCTCGACTCCCTCCGCACCTACCTGGCGGAGTACCGCGCGGGCGGGTTGGACCAGCAGTTCCCCGAGGTCTTCATCTGGAACGCGATGGCGCGCATCAACCTCGAGAACGGCCGCCTGGACGAGGCGATGAAGAACTACGAGAAGGGCTACGAAAGCATCCCGGGCAGCAGCCTGGACGAGATCCAGAAGAAGACGTGGCTGGGCCGGCTGCACCACGGGAAGGCCCGGACCCTCGCGCGCATGGGCAAACACGAGCAGGCGTGGGCCGAGGTCGAGACCATCAAGAAGATGATCGAGGGCGGAGGCAAGGAGGCCGAGCAGTACTGGCCCGCGTACCACTACGTGGCCGGCTACGCGAAGCTCGAGGCGGGGGACTACGCCAAGGCCGCGGAGCACCTCGCGCAGGCGGACAAGAACGATCCCTTCCACACGCTGCTCCTGGCGCGCGCCCACGAGAAGCTCGGGCAGAAGGACAAGGCCAGGGAAGCGTACAAGCGGATTCTCGAGTCACAGCACGCCGGCATCGAGCGACCGCTCGCGTACCCCGAGGCCAAGCGGAAGGTGCAAGCGATTTAAGTGAGCAAGGGGGTGCTCCGTCGCACCCCCTCGAACCTTCCGGCCTCTACTCGCCCAGGGCCGCGTAGCGAACGATGCGGAAGCGGTACGGGGTCGCCGCGCGCATCTTTGCTGCCAGCGGCTCGTGCAGGTCCGGACTCCACGTCGTATAGCGCTCGATGAACCGGTCGCTCGCAGGCTTGTCGCCGGCATGCTGCACCGCCAGCACTTCGCGCAGGAGTGCAGCGACGGTGTCGTGATACCGGTCGTAATGGATGACGAGCGCCTGCTGGTTGCGGTCCCACTCCAGCAGGCTCTTTTCCAGGAAGTAATTCATCTGCATGAGCTGCATCGTCTGGTACGGCTGATCGCGCCGGGGCCGCACGTTCTGCAAAGTGCGGCGGATGCCGGCGGCGTAGACCTGGCGCAGCCGGCCGTCGTCGTAGTACCCGCGAGCATGCAGAGCGCGAGCGGCGAAGAGCGACACCAGGTCGGCCTTCATCTCCTCGAGAGCGCTGGCGTTGTCCTGCAGCGCGGCGTCGAGATCGCGGCCCTGGCGGTCGCGGTCGACGCCCAGGTAGTGCCCGATCTCGTGCCACAGGGTGCGGTAGAAGTCGCCGTCCACCCCGAGGTCCGCGTCGTGGGCGTCCGCCACCGCGGCCTTCCACGAGCCGCCGGCAGCCGCGAGCGCGTCGGGGTGACGCATGATGTTCGCGCGCAGCAGGATCGTGCGCCCGTACTTCCGCGCAAAAGCGGCGTCGTTGGGGAGGATGGTGGCGGTGTTCATCCCGCGCGCCTGGCCGAAGTCGGCGATGACCGCGTAGACCGCAACCGGAATGTCGTCCCGGACCCGCTTGCGCGCTTCGTACGGCAGTGAGCTCTCGATTTCCTGCAGCCCCACGATCGCTTCCCGGAGCGCCACCGACGCCTTCTCGTCCCGCAGCAGCAGGCTCACCGCGAAGAATGCCTTGGCGCCGAAGAGCTCGTCGTCATAGGTCTCGTAGGCTCCGACCTGGGCATTCAGGCGCCCGAAGCGCCCCGTCACCCACGACGCGTCGCCCGATTCGTAATCGTTGGTCAGCAGGTCGCGCGCGCGGTTGCGCAGGTACCCTGCGAGCTCGGCGTCATCGGCGGTCACGGCGTCGGCCGCTTCCATCAGCAGGCGAAACGCCTTGACCAGGTCATCCGCGTAGGCGACGGCGTAGGGCACGGCGTAGAAGGAGGACGCCGACGGGGTCATGGACAGGCGGCGGCTCAGTCCCGGGTGAAGCGTGTCCACCGCGGGATGGCGGGCGAGCGTCGCCCGGTCGTGCTGCAGGTTGGCGGCCGTTGCGCGGCGCACCACGGTGCGCGCATCGAGGATGCGGTCGCGCTCCTCGGGGTTGGCGGCAAGAAAGGCTTCGACTTCTTCCCGGGTGGCGCCAAGCGGATAGACGTTGCGTCCCGGCGCCGGCGGCGCCACGGGCAGGAACGGCAAGCGCTTGTTGTCGAGGGTGGTTGCGATCGGGCCCTGATTGAGGCGGTACAGGCGCAGGAGCGCTGCGGTGTGGGCGGGATCGGCGGCTTTCTGATGGAGCGCTTCCAGCGCGGCCAGCGACTCGCGCGCCTCGTGATGACGCGACTCCTCGTACAGCCGCTGGAAGATCGCTCCGACCTGGAGCAGGCGATCGAGAGCCTTGCGCTCGCCCATGGTGAGCGCGCCGAGGTCGGGCGCGAGGCGGATCTCCTGGGTCTTCTCGAGGATGGCCTGGGCCTGGTCAGGCGGCCAGTATCCCGGCGGGAGCGTCGAGGCGGCCAGCGCGGACAGCGCGACGGCGATGGGCTTCATGCCCGCAGGATAACAGCGGCGGCCGGGCGGGGCCTGATATCGTGAGATCGTTCTCCGCCTGCGCTACTAGTCCCGGATGACGGTCGTGCGGAGCCTGGCCGACGACGCCGCGCCGAGAGCCGGGTCTCGATCGGGGAACCTGTTTCCCGCGCGACGGTGCACGTAGATCATGCGCAGGCATCCCGCTTCTCCGGGCTGGTAGACCGCAACCCGCGTCCCGGGCCCTTCCCCCGGCGTCATGACGTCCTTGTCGTCGGGGGAGTGGCTGAGTCCGATCACGTGCCCGAGCTCGTGCAGGAATGTATTCGTGTATTGCGCCTGCGGCCCTCCCGAGATCTCGGAGCGCCGGGTGAACACGATCCGCGCCCCGATGATGACCGATCCCCGCGTGTCGAGGCGCGCCTCCGCGACCGCGCTCTCGTCCTCGAGGTCGGGGTCGACCCCGACCGTGACCGACCCGCCACGCCCCACGAGCACCGGGTAGCCGATGTGGCGGGACGCCTCGGCCGCGACCTCCTCGGCCTTGCGCACCAGCACGGGATCATTGGCGAGATCGCCTTCGAGCGTGACGGTGAACCCCGAGCTCCAGCGGATGAGGCGCAGCGAATCGTCGTCGAACGCCCAGTACGCCAGCTCGCGAATGTAGTCGGGCTCACCGGGCCACAGGAAGATGTCCGCCCGCTCGAAGAGCTGCTCGCGGAGCAGGTACCCGGCGGCGGCGATCGCGATGCGATCCCCAAAGGCCGGAGCCGTCGGCGTGAACTGGGCCGCCGCGACCACCTGGTTGCCGAGGCCGTCGCGGACCAACGGATTGAGATTGACCG
>Ga0136617_10000407_pt1 | contig 35706 bp, 35 predicted proteins | sample AntDrymUQ3222106_2_FD_129672 | JGI IMG/M metagenome (GOLD analysis project Ga0136617, IMG submission 129672) | Polar desert sand microbial communities from Dry Valleys, Antarctica - metaG UQ322 (21.06) | ecosystem: Environmental > Terrestrial > Soil > Desert | place: Antarctica: Dry Valley... | reverse complement strand
TTCTCCCAGCAGGAGAAGCTCTTGAACGTCTTGGGCTCGTCGGGCCAGTGATCGTTCCACTGCTCGGCGACCTGGCTTTGGCTCCAGCCGTGCGCCAGCCGGAACGCCACCAGCATGGTGACCCGGTAACACTGGGCGAAGTGCTCGGCGACCTCGGTCCACGTCTTGTTCTCCGCGCGCAGCTTCGCGGTGAGCCGCGCCTGTGCTGCTTTCTTGCTGCGTGGCTCGTCGCTCACCACACGCTCTCCTCGGGTCCGGGCCGCGCTGGGCAGGTCGTGGGCCACACGGTACCGGCCCCGGGAACCGGCCAATCCTCCATTCAGGAGAGGGAAAACCTGTTCAGAAGCTCGAAAACACCCGGGACGAAGGGGAACCGGGAGCGTACGCCCCCGCGACCTCGTCGACCTGCTCGTAGCCGATGCGCAGCAGGAACGAGCTGTTGCGCCCGTAGGACTTCATGCCGAGCACGAAGAAGTTCGGCTCCGGCGAGCGCAGTACGTCCACGCCGTGAGACTCCTGCGCCAGGCAGTCCGCCGGCCCGGCACCCGCCGCACCGAGCAGCGCGGCTGACAGGTTCATCGGCGCCGCGGTCGCGTAGCACTCGTGCACCTGGAGCTGGCGGTAGAGCGAGATGTCGCCGAGGTAGCCGGTCAGCCCGACGACACGGTCGACCACGAACTCCTCGATGACCGGTGAGCCGTCCTCTAACCGGTCGGACCGCACCGTGACCGCCACCCGGTCACCGGCCGGACGCAGCGCCTCGACGACCGCCGACGTGCGGACCTCAATGCCCGGCAACGTTCCGGAGCGCAGTCGCTCTGCGACGTCGACCAGCTCCTGGCGCTGGGGCAGCGGGTCGTCGGGGACGCGGCCCCAGTCGGGGTCGGCTGCCCGCACCACCCACACGACCCGCGTCCCTGGATGCGCCTCGACCAGCGCGGCAAGCTCCCGCACCGCGGTCTGCGCCGACTTGCCGGCCCCGACCAGCAGGATCGTCGCGCCAGCCCAGCCCTCGGCGTCGGCACGCACGTCCGGGATCCGCCGGACGATCCGGTTGGCGACGTGGCGCTCCCCCGGCGCCGGGATGCCGCCGTCGCCGAGGGTGTTGGCCAGGCCGTAGGTGCCCGTGCAGTCCAGCACGAGGTCGGCGTGCTCCACCCGCTCGACGCCGCCGGGCCCGTCCAGCAGCAGCCGAAACGGGTGGGCCCCGCGTTCGGGAGTGGCGATCTCCTCGTGCTTGAGCAGCCCCTCCCGCGCGACGGCGAGCACCCGGGTGTCCGTGCGGACGACGCCGGCGAGCTCGGACAGCGCGGCCAGCGGGGCGAGCAGCTGCTCGGTGAGCTCGGCGCCGCTCGGGTAGTGATCGGGGGGACCCGGCGCGGGGACGCCAGCGGCACGCAGGTGCGCCGCCATCCGCGGGGAGACGTTCATCGACCAGGGCGTGAACAGCCGGACGTGGCTCCACTCGCGCACGTTCGCCCCGACCGACCCGGCGGACTCGTAGATCGTGCACGGCCAACCGTTGTCCAGGCAGGCGAGCGCGGCGTCCAGCCCGATCGGTCCGGCACCCAGGATCGCGACCTGCCGCGGTGCCGCTGCCGTCATATCGACCTCCTGCTCGCCCTGACCCCACGGTGATCCTGCCCGTAGGCTGCGAATGTGGACCACCCCTCGGTCTTCGCCGCAGCCGGGCCCGCCGGATGAGCGTTCCGACGGTGTCCATCGTGGTCCCCGTGCTCGACGAGGCGACGCGCATCGAGGGATGCCTGCACCGGCTGCTAGCGAGCTTCCCCGACTGCGAGCTCGCGGTCGTCGACGGGGGCAGCAGCGACGGCACGGCCGAGATCGCCACCCAGCTCACCCGCACCCTGCACAGCGCCCGCGGCCGAGCCCGGCAGATGAACACCGGCGCCGCCGCGACCACCGGCGAGATCCTCTGGTTCGTGCACGCCGACTGCGTCATCCCCGCGGAGGCGCTCGGGCAGCTGCGGGCCGCGCTCACCGATCCCGGCATCATCGGCGGCGGGCTGCGGCTCCGTTTCGACCAGCGCTCCCCCGGGTTGGACTGGCTGCGCGCCACCTCCAACCTGCGGGCCCGCCGGCTCGGCTGGATCTTCGGTGACCAGGCGATGTTCGTCCGGCGCGACGCGTTCGACGCCCTCGGAGGTTTTCCCGAGCTCCCGCTCATGGAGGACTTCGAGCTGTCCCGGCGGCTGCGCAGGCGCGGCCGGCTCGTGGTGCTGGACGCCACGGTCACGGCCTCGGCCCGGCGCATCGCCGCGCACGGCCCGTGGCGGATGACCGCGCTCATGCAGTGGCTGAAGCTGGCCTACGTGCTCGGGGCGGACCCGGAGTGGATCCGGCGACAGTACGAGGCCGGTACCCGGCGAGGACGGCGCCGCAACCGGCGAGCGGACACTCGGCGGAACCCGTAACGGCCTGTCGCCACAAGACGTTTACCAACAGTGATGAATTGCAAACGTGGAGTACTCGCCGGTGTTGCCCTCCTCTCCCTCGGAGTCACTAGCTGCGGCGGCGACGCGGAACCCCCCGTGGCCGCTCCGGTGTCATCTCCACCCACCACAGCGGCCGCACCGGATTCGGCAGGCGCCCCGGAACCGGCGGCGCCGTCGAGCTGGGTGATGCCCGACCTCGTCGGGGAGAACCTGCAGGACGCCCAGGACGCGATCCAGACGCTGACCGACTACGGGATCGCCCTCACCACGTCGACCGACGCCACCGGTGCCGGCCGCCTGCAGGTACTCGACCGAAACTGGCAGGTGTGTGCCCAGAACGTCGCGGCGGGCGACACCATCACCCCCACCACAGTGATCGACTTCGCCGCCGTGAAGCTCGACGAGAGCTGCTGAGCGTGTCGGCGTTCACCGATGCCGGAGACAGTGGTGGGGAGGCACTTACGGTCATCCGGGTGTGCTCGGGCGTCCGAGCCGCCACAGCGAGATCGTCTCGGCGATCCGGAACGAGTCGAGCGGGTCGGATCCAGAGCGGGCACGCCGCTGACGTGGATGGGTATCGAGACGTCCTCGTACGATCAGACCGGCGCGGATGAACATGTCGGTCAGTTCCGCCCGGGTGCGCAGCCCCAGCTGTTCGGCCAGATCCGACAACAGCAACCAGGCCTCGCCGTTGTCGGTGAGATGGTCGGGCAGGCGGTGGACGAAGGTCGTGAGCATGCGGCCGCCACGGTCGTACACGCCGGCTTCCAGCGGTGACGTCGGTGTCGCAGGCAGCCACGGAGGGTTGCAGATCACCAGGTCGGCACGTCCGGCAGGGAACATGTCGGCCTGGATGATCTCGACACGGTCGGCCAACCCGAGCCGGCGAACGTTGTCGCGAGCGCACGCCACAGCGCGTTCCTCGATGTCGGTGGCCACGACCCGGCGGGCTCCGCGGCGGGCGAGTAACGCAGCGAGCACACCTGTCCCGGTGCCGATGTCGAACGCCGTTGCGGTATCGGGAAGCGGCGCCTCGACGGCCAGAGCGACGTACTCGCTGCGGGTCGGGGAGAACACGCCGTAGTGCGGATGAATCCGTATGCCCAACTCCGGAACCTCGACTCCGTGCCGGCGCCATTCGTAGGCTCCGATGACCCCCAGAAGTTCCTGCAGCGAGATCACCCCACGCTCGGCGCTATGGCCGAAAGCCTGCCGGCACGCCCGCCGCACATCGGGTGCGTGCGGGAGATCGATGACGAAATCGGGCTCGAGCTCGATCAGGACCTTGCCCAGGACGCTGGCCCGATGGGCCCTGGTCTGGCGGTAGCGGCGGAAGGTGTCGGCCGGATCTGAACCGGTCTTCATCAGACAGCGATCGAGACGGCGTTTCAGCGCATCGAGAAGCTGGCGAGCGTTGCGGAAGTTGCCCCGCCACAACATCGCTGTGCCTCTCGAGGCGAGGCGATATGCATGATCAGCGCGCAGGTTGTCACCGACGACGACCACCTCGCGATGCGGCTGGGCCCGGCTTGATGTGAGCCACGGCGCAGACTGCCGGCAACCGTGTTCGCGCCACCGGAGCACAGGCCGCCCGGAGGAGTCGATCGGATACTCCACAAAGGACTCCCAGGGATCGGGCACCGCCTTGGGCCCGAGAAGCATCCCAGGACGACTTGGCGTGCAGTGCACAGTGACCGTCACGCGGACGGCGCCCGCCCATCCACTGCAGCGTGCAGCATCTGGGCACCCTACAGCGCGGTGACGGTGCAGCGAGACGACAACGCACGCCGGTGACCTCGAGGTCAGTGCTCATCCGCATGTGGTCGTCGTACCGCGTTTCCATGCCGATCACCCGCACCAGGACGCGCGGCTGTGGGTCAGAGCTCGAAGTCGGCGAGCACCAGGCCGTGGTCACTTCCGGCGGCGAGGGCCTCGTCGTAGAGGTAGCGCACATCGGTGACCTCGAGGTCGGTGCTCGCCCAGATGTGGTCGTAGCGAGCCGGTCCGCCGGCCGTCCGGTAGGAGACCGCGAGCGGGCCGCTCGGCCGGTCCGCCCGGATCCGCACCAGCTCCTCGGGATGCGCGGCGAGGTGGCGGCGCAGGACGTCGGCCAACCCGTGGTCGGGATCGTGGCCCAGCAACCGATCCTCGCCGGGACCACCGTCGGCGGAGCTCGGTCGCAGGAAGCGCGAGCAACGATGCTCCGGGTGGTCGACCTCCGGGGCGTGGGCATCCATGCCGAAGAGGACGGGCCCCGACTGCACGGCGATCCATGCCGCGATGCCGGCGTGAAAGGCCGGCTTGACCCGCGTGTCCGTCCGGCTCGGCACCGGGCGGGCCTGGAAGCTGCACGCGGTCACCGTCACCCCGCCCGGGATCCCGACCCGGGCCGCCATAGTCCGTCGCAGCAGGCCAGGACGCGCCGCCTCGTCGACGTCGAAGGGCGCGCGATCGAGCAACCGGGCGTCGAGCAGGATCGTCGACGCAGATCCGAGCACGGCGCAGCCGACCCGGTAGTCGCTGGCCTTGGGACGGATCAGGTCGGTCGAGAGTGCGCCCCAGGAGAAGATCCTGGGGCGCGCATGGATCCTGCCGTGCACCAGCGGATGCGGCAGCAGGGCGCGGTGGACAGGCCGATTGAGCTCCTGTAGAAGCGCGAGATCGGGCTCGAGCCGGCGCAGCAGGTCGATCTTGTCGTCCAGCCGGCCGGTCGCCCCCGAGTCGAGGTTCCAACTCACCACGCGAAAACGCACCGGACCCAGACTAGTTGCCCTGGCCCGGATGTCCCCGGCTCCGCAGCGCGCCAGGCCTGCGTCGGGCCGGCGCTACGCAATCTTGTACGTTCCGAACGGAAAGTTGTACGCTGCCGGCATGGCCACGGTGAACATCAGCGCCGCCCGGGAGAACCTGCCCGAGGCGGTAGAGACGGCGCGTACCGAGGCGGTGTTCCTCGAGCGTTACGGGCGCCCGGTGGCCGTGCTGGTGAGCCCGAGTCGATATGAGGAGCTGACGGCCGCCCTCGAGGAGGTCGAGGACGTCGCGGCCTTCGACGCAGCGATGGCGGAGGAAGGTCCCAACATCCCGTGGGAGACAGTCAAGGCTGACCTCGGCTGGACGTGAGCAAGTACCGCATCGAGCTTCGACCCGCAGCCATCAGAGCCCTGCGCACGCTCGACCCGCAGGTCCGTCATCGCATTCAAGGTGCCATCGCTTTGCTGGCACAGGATCCACGGCCACCGGCCGCCCGCGCGTTGCAGGGCCGGCCAGGCCTGCGAGTCCGGGTGGGGGACTACCGCATCATCTACACCGTCGCTGACGGCGTACTCCTGGTCATCGTCGTCACGCTGGGGCACCGCCGCCACGTCTACGATCGCTGAGCGAGCCAGCGGTCGATCAACGTTGGTTGCCCGGACCTGGATGTTCCCGCACACGAGAGATCTCCGCGGGGCCGATGCCCCACACCGAGCCCAGACGTCCTTGCTCGAAGTCCTCCGACGTCCGCTTCCGATAGGAGGTGTCAAGGATGGCCCGGGCGTCACCTCCGCTGTTCATGGCGACGCACGGCTCGCGAAAGGCACAGCCGAGACAGTGCTCCAGCGACGGGTTGGGGTAGACCCGCAGCCCGGGATCGATCATCTCCATGGCCTCGTGCGCGACGGCCGGGCCACGTCGCTGCAGCTCGGCGGGTCTCCTCGGGATCTGGGTACGTCGGAAGAGCGCGTTGCTCTCCTGCTTGATCAGGCCGCTCGGTCCGGGCAACGCCTGGACGTCCAGCACGTCCGGCGGCGGGTCACCGTCGCCGGGGACGGCCATTCGCAACTCGTTGTGGATCGTGCCCTCGAGCCGGCCGAAGAAACCGACCTCCCATGCCCACGACCGGGTCAGGCTCTGCTCGTCCATCAGCAGCGCGTCGAGGTCGTCCCAGGTCGAGGGGGTGATCCGGTGTTCGACGAGCCAGCACAGCTCGTGCTCGTCGGACACCACCATGTTGACCCGCACGCGGTACCAGACCCCCCGACCGTCCGCCGTGCACAGGCCCACGTCGGGTCGGCCGGGCTCGGGGATCGTGACGTCGAACAGCACCGCCACCTGCAACGGGCTGAACCGGTCGACCTCCGCCGCCCAGACGAAGTAGCGCTCCAACATGCCGGTGCCCAGCTCGACGTGCTCCTCCCACGCCTGCTGCTGGGCCGAGGACAGCTCGCAGCGCGCCGCGTAGTCGCCACGCTGCCTGCGCATCGACTTCACGAACGCCTGCACGGCCAGCGGACGGACGATCGCCCGGCCCCAGTCCCACATCCCCGGGAAGTAGTACACGTCGAGCGCGTCGTGGATCGCCTCGGGGAAGTCGAAGACGTGCGGCGGCTCGGTCGGCTCGTAGTCCTGCCGCTCGCGCGCGCTCAGGTCCCACGCCCGTCGACACTGCTTGAACAGGCTGCGCTCCCACGGCCTGATCACGTGGTACACGACTCGCCCCGGTTCGAGCGGCCAGCCCCGGCCATGATCATTACACAACCTCCCCAACAACCGGGACAGGTCTGACCGAGGCTACCCGAACCACACCCGGATGCGCTGCCGGAAACGGACCTTCTGCATCGCGGAGTCGGTGTCGACGACGAGTTCAGCGCTGCGGATCGGCGAGGTGGTAGCGACGTCGCGGGTCGTGCGGTCCACTGCCGATCTCCACGACCAGCCCTCGCGCTACCAGAGCGGCTAAGCGCACCCGCGTCGCGCGAGCGGACCGACCCAGGACCACGGCGAGCTCGGCGGTAGTGCGGCCCTCGTCGTCGCCGAGGGCATCGAGGACCAGCTGGTCGGCTGGATCCACCGACCGCACCGTCCCGGCCGCGACCGTAGAGAGTGTGACCCGGAACCGGCCAGCCAGCTCGACGAGCTTCGGTGCCGCCCGGGCGAGGACAGGTCCCGCTTCAGCTACACCTGCTTGCCCTCCGGCTGCCGCAAGATATGGTCCACATCCATACTCGGAACTCTACTCGGAAGTGCCAGAAGAAAACGAGCTTCCGAGTAACTGCCGTACGGCGGCTCTGCTGGAGGACGTGCCGGTCATGGACACGTGCAGGTCAGCCCACTGTGGGCAGCATGCATCGATGCAACCTGCATTGATGCAGGTATCCTCTGGGCATGTTCGTGGGCCGCAACGAGGAGCTGAGCCGGCTGGAGCGGCACCTGGAGCGGGTCCGCACCACCGGGCAGGGGATCTTCCTGGGTGTTCGGGGCCGGCGACAGGTAGGTAAGTCCACGCTTCTGGAGGAGTTCATCGGTCGCGCCCAGGTGCCGGCGGTCTTCTTCGCGGCATCCCGCGGCGCCTCGGCCCGACGCGAGCTCGACGAGTTCACCAGGGTCGTTGCGGAGTCCCGGTTGGGTGCAGCCCCCACGTTCGCGGCGGCGACACCCCATGACTGGCCCGCGGCACTGAGGCTGCTCGCGCAGGGTCTCGAGGAGCCCGTGATCGTCGTCCTGGACGAGCTCCCCTGGTTGGTTCCCACGGCTCCTGCAGGACTGGCAACAGGGCCAGCCGGCGACGGAGTTCGTCACCGAGCAGCTCGGCGAGTCCACCGCACCGCTGGTCGTGGTCGGCGAGCGGGTGCTGAACGCGGAGTTTCCCCCGGCCACGCAGGCTCGCGAGGTGCTGGGGGCCATCGGGGCCGGGGAGACGACCTTCACCCGTATCCGCGACCGGACCGGGATCAACGAGGGCTCGTTGAGCCGCACCCTTGGCGTGCTGGTCGATGACAAGCGGGTGGTGAGCGCACTGCGCCCGCTGTCCGGTGCGCCCTCGCGGCTCACCCGCTACGTGGTGACGGACTCTTATCTGCGGTTCTGGCTGCGTTTCGTCGCGCCGCGCATGGAGGTCATCCTGCGTGGCCGCGGCACCGTGGCCGCCGCAGAGATCATCGCGTCGTGGCCGCAGTACCGCGGTCGCGCGGTGGAGCCGCTGGTTCGGGCCGGTGTCGAGCGCCTGCTGCCCGATACCCGACTCGGTACGGCCCAGCACGTCGGCGTCTACTGGACACGCAACAACGACGTCGAGGTCGACCTCGTCGGAGCCGACCGCAGCTCAGCGCCCGCCGGGGTTGCGTTCCTCGGTTCGGTGACGTGGCGGGATCGGGCGGCCTTCACCCGGGAGGATCTGTTGCACCTCGCCGCGCAGCGGGAGAAGGTCCCCGGCGCGAGTGGTGCGTTGTTGGCGGGTGTCGCGCGGACGGCGGTCACTGCCGACGTGGACGTCGGGCTGACCGCGCAGGATCTGCTGGACGCCTGGAGCTGAGCTGCCCGCACCCGCACCGCGTCACGAGCGATAGGGCTGCAGACCGCCGCGCAGCAGCTCGTAGGCGCGGTCGGCCTCGGCCAGCGCGTCCGGCGCGAGGGCATCGGCGGTCGATCCGGCGAGGATGCGCTCCTGGTTGGCCCGGGCGAGGGCACCGTGCACGGCGATGATCTGGACGGCGGCCAGCCGGGCGACCCGATCTGCCAGCGGTTCCTCGGGGGACGTCGCCGCCCGCAGCGCAGCGGTCAGGGTGTCCTCGCTGCGGGCCTGGTAGCGGACCAGGGCGGAGGCGAGGGCCGGAGTCTCGACGACGAGCCGGTAGAAGGCCACCACCTCGGGAACGTCGCACAGTCCGGAGATCGGGTCACGGCGCGCGATCGCCAAGCGCAGGTGTCGGTGCAGCACGTCGAGCGGTGCCTCGCCGGGCGCACCCTCGCGGACGACCCGGGCGGCCTCGTCCTCATGATCGGCGAACCGGTGCAGGACCAGGTCATCCTTGCTCGGAAAGTAGGCGAACAGGGTGCGCCGGGAGACCTCGGCGGCCGCCGCGATGTCGGCGATGGACACTGCGTCGTAGCCCCGCTCCAGGAACAGCGTGATCGCGGCCTCGGAGATCGTCCGGTGGGTGCGCAGCCGCTTGCGTTCGCGCAGTCCGAGCGGTTCTTCCATACCGAGCACGCTACCTCGCCCCACACTGGGTTGATTTATACACTAGATATACTTATGCTCTTGGTGCAGCTTCTTGGAGGGACGTGACGCGATGCGGGTCGGCACTGCGGTGATCGTCGTGGGGGCCGGGCCGACCGGTCTGATGTTGGCAACCGAGCTGGTCCTGCGCGGAGTGGCCGTCGAGGTCGTCGAGCGCCAGACGACTCCGAGCGGCCAGGCCCGCGCCGGGGGTCTCAACCCTCGCACCGCCGAGATCCTCGCGATGCGGGGGTTGCTCGACGACGTGGCCGACCTGGCGGTCCCGCGAGAGAACGCCAGTGGACACTTCGCCGGCCTTCCCGTACCGCTCGACACCCGACCGTGGCACACCCGCTACCCGGGCGGCCTGCTCCTCCCACAGGACCGTCTCGAGAAGGTGCTGGAGGATCACCTCGCGCGGTCCGGCGTGCGGGTTCGCCGCGGCACCGAGCTGATCCGCCTCGACCACGTCGAGGACGAGGGCGTCACCGCCACCGTCCGTGGTCCGGACGGGGAGTACCAGCTGCGTGGGCGGTGCCTGGCTGCCTGCGACGGCGGGCACAGTACCGTTCGTAGGCTCACCGGGGTCGCCTTCCCCGGACGGGCCGGAACGCACGTCGCCGTCAACGCCGACATCGAGCTCAGCGCCCGATCTGCAACCGTGCCCCGCTCGGCCGACCACATCAGCCGACTCACCCGCACCGGCGGCGGGTACTGGATGCTGCTGCACCCGCTTGACGACATCGACGAGCACCCCTGCCGGTATCGGGTCGTGTTCGGCGGGGCGGAGCAGGAGACGTTGTCTCGGGAGGCCCCGGTCACCACCGATGAGGTGGCTCGCGCGCTAACCGCTGTGCACGGGCCGGAGACGCAGCTGGGTCGGCTGCGCTGGGGAAGCCGGTTCAGCGACGCCAGCAGGCAGGTCACCCACTACCGCGTCGGCCCGGTGCTCTTCGCTGGCGACGCCGCGCACATCCACCTGCCCATCGGCGGGCAGGGCCTCAACCTGGGCGTGCAGGACGCGGTGAACCTCGGCTGGAAACTCGCCGCCCACCTGCGCAGCGAGGCCACCGACGAGCTTCTGGACAGCTACCACACCGAGCGACACCCCGTGGCCGCCCGGGTCATCGCGACGACCCGGGCGCAGAGCGTGCTGATGAGCCCGCCCCCGGACGCCGACGACGTGCTGGCCCTGCGCGAGATCGTCACCGACCTCGCCCGGCTGCCCGACGCCAACCGTTATCTGGCCGGCCTCATGTCGGGCCTCGACCTCCGCTACGACCTGGGCGATCCCGATCCGCTGGTCGGGGCCCGGATGCCCGATCTGGACCTGCGCACGGCCGACGGCACCACGACACGGGTGAGCACGCTGCTGCGAACCGGCCGCGGGCTGCTGCTCGAGCTGGACGACACCGGCACCGCGGACCCGCTGCCCGCAGGCGTCGACCGGGTCCTCGCGCGGCCGGTCGAGCCTGCCGACTCAGGCTCGGCCCCACGCATCGGAACCGATACCGGTGCCGCGCCCGACGTGGACCGGATTTTGATCCGCCCCGACGGCTACGTGTGCTGGGTGGGCACCGGCCCGGGTGCCGCACCAGCGGCAGCACTGGAGCGCTGGTTCGGTGCCGCAGCGGTACCCGCCAGCTGAGCAGGATCGACCCGAACTGTTGCCTCATGGTGGCACGTGCTGTAACGAGTTGTCTCGTGACGCGACGCCCAGCACTGCTGGCCATCATGGGTTCCGGTGAGACCGCTCCGACGATGGCCAAGGTCCATCGCCTGCTTGTCGAACGTCTCGGTTCGCCCCCGGTCGAGGCAGTGCTGCTGGATACTCCGTACGGGTTCCAGGAGAACGCGGAGGAGATCTCGCGCCGCGCGATCGACTACTTCGGACGCAACCTGCAGCTGGCCCTGCGCGTGGCCAGCTGGCGCCGCCCGACGGATGACGTGCTGCGACGCGAGCAGGCCGTGGCGCTGGTCCGCGACGCCGACCTCGTCTTCGCGGGTCCGGGGAGCCCGACCTATGCGCTGCGAGTCTGGCGAGACAACGGGCTGCGCGAGGTTCTGGCCGACAAGCTCACCCACGGCGGTTGCGTGACGTTCGGCAGCGCCGCGGCCGTGTCCCTCGGGGCCGCCGCCGTACCTACCTACGAGATCTACAAGGTCGGCGTCGACCCCCATTGGGTCGAGGGCCTGGACCTGCTGTCGGTGCTCGGCCTGCGGGCGGCGGTCATCCCGCACTATGACAACGCGGAGGGCGGCACCCACGACACCCGGTTCTGCTACCTCGGGGAGCAGCGGCTGCGGATGATGGAGTCGATGCTCGACACTCCGATGTGCGTGTTCGGTGTCGACGAGCACACCGCGGGCGTGTTCGACCTCGACGCCGACACGCTCACGGTGCTGGGGCGGGGTGGGGTCACGGTCCGCATCGACGGCGTGAGCACGGTGTTCGCCTCCGGGTCCACGATCGGGATGGACGAGCTGCGGGCGACCGCCGCCGGCGACCGTTCCGGCATCGCGACCACCCCCGCGAGCGAGCGGGTACCCGGTGCCGACCCGGCCACCCAGACCGCGCCGTCCCTGCACGCCGAGACGGCGCGTCTGGAGAGCGCATTCGACGCCGGACTGCGCTCGGGCGCCGTCGAGGCTGCGGTGACCGCGGTTCTCGAGCTCGAGCAGGCCATCGTCGACTGGTCGGCCGACACAGAAGAGGAGGACGGGTCCGACGCGCCCCGGGCCGTGCTGCGCCGGATGGTGCTGCGACTGGGCGAGCTCGCCGTGGTAGGTATCCGCGATCCGGCCGAGCTGGTCGCACCCTTCGTGGACACGCTCGTGGAGCTGCGCGACCGGGCTCGCGCGCAGCGCTCGTGGTCGGTTGCCGACGAGCTGCGCCAGCGGCTCACCACGGCTGGCGTCGAGGTTCGCGACACCCCCTCAGGCACCGTCTGGGACCTCACCCCCCACTGAGGAGTCACCCGCAAGAGTATTGCAGTTGCAATCTATATTGATGATGCAGCACCCCTGCTGCCCGCATCTGCTGTTCGATCAGGAGGGTCAGTTGGCCCACCCACACGTCTCACTCGTGCCATCGTTACGGCTCGACCGGAGCGCGGGTTCCGTGTCGCCATCGGCCCGTGTACGGTGCGAGATACTTCCGGTGGCCTGCACCGAGGGATGTATCGTCGCCCTCCGGCGAGAGTCGGCAATCGACTCAGCGACCCCGGGCTGGTGGCACGAGCTGCCACCGGGCCAGCACCCCACCCGGACCGTCGTCGACGCGCTGGCACGGGAGCTCGACGGGATATTCGACCGCGCAACCTCGATCGTGCACTCCACCTCGTGGCGCTACGAAGCCGAGTACCTCGTGCTGAGCTACCTGGCAGTCCTACAGCCCGCAGAGCCGTTGACCACGGCTCCACCCGGTTTCCGGTTGCACCCGGTGGAGGCCAGACCAGACGATGCAGCTCGAGGCGACGATCCCGCAGCCATTCCGGTCATCGACGTGCTCACCCATGGGTTGCGACATCTGGCCATGCTGCGGATCAGCGACCCCAGGATCGCCGCGAGCCTGTCCGGTGGCTGGCACGAGGTGCTGGCCGGCTGGAAACCGCTGCCAGCCGGTCTGCTCGAACACTACCTGCACGAGCACCCCGCATCGGTGAACCACTCCACAGCCTCGGCGCTCCCCCGTTGAACACCACCGCCAGCGCCCCGGCCGAGATCCGATCCGGCAGCTGCTCCACCTCACACGTCACCCATGCCGCAACGACGATCGCACTGCCCGGGCACGGCTTGAGGACGTATAGAAGTCCAAAAAAAATGGGGTGGGTACAACTGTCAGACAGCGCTCGTCTGCCACGCACCCACGCGGTACTTCCGGTACACCAGCGCCAGCATGACCAACCAGAATCCCAGCCACGCGACGAAGATCCCATGGAGTCCCCAACGCAGGTGCACGCCGAGCAGCCAGGCCAGCGGCACCAGGACGGCGTAGTCGCCGATGAGCGAGGCCCGCATCACGGCGCGGTTGTCACCCGCGGCACGGAGCACACCGGCCAGGTTGAGGGCGAGCACCAGCGGGATCAGACCGAGAACGGCGATCCAGGTCGGACCCGCTGCAAGGTCTACGACCGCTCGATCCGAGGTCAGCAGCGCGAAGATCGGGCCGGGTAGCAACAGGGCAGGTGTCGCCGGCACTGCGGCCAGCGTGGCGGACAAGACGAGACCAGCTCGCTGATAGGTTCTGGCCGCCTCGATCTGACCAGCACCGAGGCGCTGACCCACCGCGATGGTGACACCCGTGCCCCCGGCCGCCACGAGGGTGAAGATCACCAAAGTGAGGTTGTCCAGCAGCCGGTAGGCACCCAGCTCCAGCTCGCCCAGCTGGGCGACGAAGCCGATCAGCAACACCTCGTTGAGGTATCCGAAGAACAGCAACATCGCCTCCGGCCAGGCGAGTCTCCACAGCACCGGGGTCGCTGTCCGCCAACCCGCCAGTTCGGATCGCCGCAGCAGCACAAGCTCTCCAGTGAACCGGCGACGCCCGTACCACACCATGAAGGCGGTACCGCCGATCGTCGACACCAGACCGGCGAGGCCGGCTCCCACGACGCCCAGCCCCAGCATGAAGATCAACACTAGGCCGGAGACCAGATTGACAACGTTGACCAGCAGCATCATGACCATAGCGACCCGGGTGGCGCCGAGGCCGGCGTAAGCCCCCTGAAGAACGAAGGTGGCAGCCGCGAACGGGACCGTCATCGCAAGAATCCGCAGGTAGTCAGCGCCTGGCGCTGCCACGGCCGGGTCGCCGCTGAGCAGGAGTAGTACGGCTGGGGCGACGAGGAAGAGCGCCGCTCCGACACCGGTTCCGGTCAGCACGCCAGCGACCAGCCCGGCCGCGGTGACGCCAGCTACCCCGTCGCTGTCGTGGGCCCCGAACCGCCGCGCCACGACGATCTGCACAGCGGTCGCCCAGCCGCGCACCACCATGATGGCAACCAGATAGACCGGCGCGGCCAAGGCCACGGCCGCCAGCGCGGACGTGGAGAACCGGGCCAGCAGCGCGGTGTCCACGACCGTGACCAGCACCTGCGCGAGGTTGGTGACGATGAGCGGATAGGTGATGCGCCACAGCTGCGTGACCGGGCGCTGTCGGCGTGTCTCCCCTGCTGGGGAAGCCGTACTCATGGCGCGGTGCTGCCAGGTCTTCCTTCACCGGCCTGATGTCCGGTGGAAGCAACCGGCTTCGAGAAACAGACGCACGCCGGTCGGTGAGTACTCACCCCGCCGCCTCCATTGCGGCGGTGAGAAGCTCAAGGTCCTGGGTGACGGGGACGAGGGTGCCCACGCGGGACTCCCGCCATACCGCGATCCGGTCGATGATGGCCTCGAGCGGCCCGACGAGGGCGACCTCGTCGATGAAGGCGTCGGGTACCGCCGCCACGGCCTGGGCGCGCCGGCTCGCCAGGTAGTGCTCGCGGACAACCCGGGCGGCTGCCTCGTACCCCATCTGGCACGCGACGTCGTAGTACGGGTTGCCCGTCGGTGGTCCTTTCGGACCGAGGTAGGCCGCGAACAGTGGGCGCAAGAAGTCGCGGGCCTCCTCGACGGTGTCGCGTCGAGCCACCTGGACGATCAGGACGATATCGACGTCGTCGCTGGTGCGTCCCGCTTTCCGTAGTCCCGCGTCGAGCGGTGCGGTCAGGACGGCCTCGTGTTCGGGTGCGTACAGGCCGGGCATCCACCCGTCGGCGATCTCGCCGGTCAGGGCGACGTGGCGAGGACCGATCGCGGCGAGGTAGATCGGGATGTGTTCGCGGATCGGCGTGATGAGCGTGTGCATCGGCTTGGCTGATCCGCTGGAACCCGGACCGCGGAACGGGACCTGGTAATGCTCTCCGGAGTGTTTGATCTGCTTTCTGGCGAGGGCGGCACGGAGGATCTCCACGTATTCGCGGCTGCGTTGGAGCGGCTTTCCGAAGGGTACCCCGTGCCAGCCTTCGACCAGCCATGGAACGGACAGACCGAGGCCCAGCTGGAAACGCCCGCAGGAGAGCGCGTCGAGGCTGAGCGCGGTCATGGCCGTCATCGCAGGCGTGCGGGCCGGGATCTGCATGATGCCGGTGCCGAGCTTGATCCGCTCGGTCCTGGCGGCGAGGTAACCGAGTACCGTCACCGCGTCAGGGCCGTACTCCTCCAGGCTCCAGACGGAGTCGATCCCGAGCTGGTCGGCCTTCTCCACGACCGCGAGCAGCTCGTCGATGGGTTCACCGAGCCATCCGAGACCCAACCCGATCCGCATGTGATCCTCCTGTCTCCGGGTCTTACGCGAACGGGGTCGGTGCACGGACGACGGTGTCCTCGGTCAGTGGTCGGGACAGCCATCCCCGCTCGACCGGCTCCCGGTAGAGCCGTCGACCGCCGAGCATCGGAAAGGCCGCCGGGGCGCTGGCGTACAGCCCGGGGACCACCACGCGCACGACACGCAGCCCTGCGGCGGCGACATCGCGGGTTGTGAGGTCAACCGCCACGGGCCGCAGCCCCTGAGCGAGCAGCACGTCCAGGTACACCGATGGCGGGTCCGAACCGATGTCGGGCAGGTCGAGCAACGAGGTCGTGGCCGGAGGCGCGCAGAGTCGGTGCAGGTGCTCGTCCTGCATCCGCGGGTCGAGGTAGATCTGCAGGTGCATGCTCAGGTCGTGCACGTCCCGCCAGTCCGCGCGGAAGGAGTCGCGATAGCGGCGATCGGTGCGGAACGGGCGGTAGGGCGCAGGGTCGATCCGACCGGCCGCGACGGCCTCCCAGAACGCGCAGTACGGATCGAGCAGGTCCAGGTTGAGCCGGTAGGTGACGACCGCCTCGGTAAGGGCCTTGAGCGCCGCTGCCGCTGACGAGGAGCGGCAGGCGGTGCCCAGCGCAACAACACGGCGCTGGGCGTCAACCAGGTAGGCGCCCAGCACAGGCACCCCGAACGAGCTGGGAATCTGCAAGACGGTGACATCTAGATCGGCACCATCCGGGTCGGCAAGCAGGTGGCCGAGCCGGGACCCGGGTGGCAGCTCGATCCGAGCGGCCGGCGCACCGCTGGCCCACCACATCGTGACGGCATCGCGTTCCAGGAGTTCTTCGAGCGCGGCGCGGGTGGCGGCCGCGACGGTCCTCCCGGCCGCGATGCCGGCGAAGGCCTGCACGTTCGTGGCCGGCCTGCCGACGTGTCCGGCTCGGTGATAGTTGAGGTAGACCAGCGACGCGGGAACGAGGGTCGCTGTGCCGTCCGCGAGGTCGCGGCCCGAGACCCAGGCGACGTCGAGATCACGAGTCAGTGGGACGAACGGGAACCCCGGGGTCCGGTACTGTCGATCGGAGTAGAGCGCCAGCTCGATGGGATCGATCGCGCGCCGGCCAGACGCCACCAGCTTCGTGAACGAGGTCACCATCAACGACTCGGGAACGGCGTTGCCGCAGTAGCGCTCGACCGCTTCGCCGATCGCCGCCCGCTGGGCGGCGTCCTGGTCATCGAACGCGGCACCGGAGGTTTCCGGATCGGCCGACCACGAGCTGAAGCAACGGGTCGCTGACACGTGCGCGGTGCAGGTCACGCAGGAACGCAGCGTTCCCGACGGGGCCGACTGACAGGTGACCCGCGTGATGAGACCCAGCCGGGAGTCGACCAGCTGCTCGGCCGCGGCGCCGGCGCCGAGATCCTGGCCGACACCACCGATGACGGGAGGCTGTGGATTCGGTAAGGGCAGGACGGGATGGCGTTGGATCGACCCAGTGGCGGGATCGACCTCGAGTTGGTAGCCGTTGGTCGGAACGGGTTGTCCCGACAACCAGGCCAGCACGTCGGAGGCCAGCAGACCAGCTATCAACGCGACGCCCCCAGGCGCTGGCCAGGGCACCGCCGGTAGATCTTCGGCCGTGTCGAGGTGGGCCCAGTGTCCCTCCAGCTCGTCGGCCAGCCCGGCCGCAGCCAACCGCCGAGCCCGGGTGTCGGCGTAGGAGGCTGTGCGGCCCGGTACCGAAAACGGCCCGAGGACGAAGCGACAGCCTTCGGCGTGGACTCGATGCCACCCGACGCCGTGCTCGGCGCTCCAGCTGTCGATCTGTCGCCAGCGGATGTCGGGGAGCCAACCCGCGCACGACACCACCAGGTCCCGCTCGGCGAACGAGCCCCGTTCGACGGGGCCACGCACGACGCGAACCTGAGAGCCGAGAAGTTCGCCCGTCAGCTCCGCCACGGGGTTGTCACCCTCGAGGTGCACGCTGCGGCTGGCCAGTGAACTGCTGACCGGGCTACCGCCGGTATCCGTGGCGAGCAGGCTCCGTTGCGCGAGCTGCTCGACCAGATCCGCGGCTTCTACCTCGGCGGCAGGGTCCGAGGTTCGACCATACAGGTGGCGTTGCAGGCGGCGCAGTAGTCGATCGGGTCCGTGGATCCGGATGAACCGGCCATCGGGAGGAACACACCGCCAGGTGCCGTCCGCTGCCTGATACAGATGGGAGCCAGCGGCCAGACGGGCCGTTCCAGAGCGTGCCCGACTCATCAGCTGGCCATGATCAGAGGCACGACGACGCCGACGACGTGCGGCTGGCCCACACGTCGCCGGCGGTCCGGGGCGGAAATACGATCGTCAGTCGTCGTCCTGGTCAACCGTGTCCCACTCGAACGGAGCGTCGACGGCAGGGGTATGTACACCCTTCCGCAGGCCCGCGGGCAGCTCCTCGAGGTCTTCCATCTGAATCGGGTGGAACATGAGGTCTCCAATCTATTGCCATCCACTTGCAGTTACTATCCCATGCTAAAGCCTTAACATGGTGCTGTCCAGGGGTAGCTAGACCTCGTCGCTGTCCACCGGCGCGGACAGATCGGCGCCGAGTTGGGTGGCCAGCAGTCGGCTGTAGGCGCCGGGACGACGGGTGAGCTCGTCGTGGGTGCCGATCTCGGCGACCCGCCCGCGGTGGAGGACGACGATGCGGTCGGCGGTGCGGACGGTCGACAACCGGTGCGCGATCACCAGCGTCGTCCGGCCCTGCCGGACCGTCGCCATCGCAGCCGCGACCTCCCGCTCGCTGGCGGCGTCGAGGTTGGACACCGCCTCGTCCATGATGAGGATCGGGGCGTCCTTGAGCAGCGCGCGAGCGATCGCGATCCGTTGCCGTTGGCCGCCGGACAGCCGGGCGCCCTGCTCACCGGGGACGGTCTCGTAGCCGTCGGGTAGTCCCGCGATGAACTCGTCGGCGAGGGCCGCCCGAGCGGCGGCGGCGACCTCGTCGTCGGTGGCGTCCGGTCGGCCGAGGCGGATGTTCTCCCGCACCGAGATGGTGAACAGGTACACGTCCTGCGGAACGAGCGTGATCAGGCTGCGCAGCGCCTCCTGCGGGAACGCGCGCACATCGTGCCCACCGACCTCGATCCCGCCGGCGCCGACGTCCCACAGCCGCATCAGCAGGTGTGCGCACGTCGACTTCCCGGCCCCCGACTCACCGACCAGCGCGACCGTCTCACCGGGTGCGATGTCCAGGGACACGTCCTCGACGGCGCGGGGTAGCTCGGGCCGGTACCGGAAGCCGACCGACCGGAAACGCACCCGCGGCTGCACCGGCCCGGGTGGCGGAACACTGACCAGGTCTGCCACCGGCGGCGGAGCGGTGAGGATCTGCTCGATCCGGTCGGACGCCGCAGTCACCAGGCTCAAGTCGCGGGCCACGTCGGTGACCGCGATGACAGGGGTGAAGGTGGTGACGGCGACGACCACGGCCACCGGCAACAGCGCCGGGTCCAGCGACCCCCCACTCACCAGGAGCCCCGCTGTGACCAGCACCACGACCAGCCCGATGACGCTCAGCGCGTCCGTGGCCGCGAGCTCCAGGCCGGAGCGCCGACCGTGAGCGGTCTTGCTCTCCAGCAGTCGCTGGTCCTGGCTGCGCAGCCGCCCGCGCTGCTGATCACCGGCACCGAAGGTGACCAGCTCGCGCAGGCCCTGGACGGTGTCGACGGCCTCGGCGCTGAGCTCACCCAGCCGGGCCCGCAGCTCGGCGGCCTGCGCCTCGGCCCGACGCCGCAGCCAGGACGGGACGCTCGCCAGCGCCAGCAGCACCGGCACCAGCGCCACGGCCAGCGCCGGGTGGAACACGAACAGCGCCCCCACCGCGGCGACCGGTACCGTCGTGGCCACGACCAGCGGGCTGAGCGTATGGGCGAAACACAGCTCCAGCTGCTCGACGTCGGAGACTGCAGTGGCACCGAGATCACCGGAGCGGCGCTCGAGCAGGTAGCCCGGTGACAGCCGCTCGAAGGCATCGTAGATCCTGCGGCGCACGTCAACGAGCACCCGGAAGGCCGCGACGTGGGCCAGCAGCGAGTCCAGCCACGGGGTCAGCGCCAGCGGCACCACGAGCGCGCCGAGCACGATCAGTCCGACGCGCAGGTCGTCCACGGAGGCACCGGTCACCGCTGCACCGACCAGCCACGCCGCCGTTCCGGCCGCGGCAAGGGTCACGAGGTGGTGGACCATACCGCTGACGATCGCCGCCAGCAGCAGTCGGCGGTGCGGCCCGATCAGCCGCACGAGCGGGCGCAGGCGGCGGATCAGCGAGACCCGCGCGCCGACGCTCCGCTGGACGGTGGCCGGCGGCGGGAGGTCCCGGGTGGCGGTCATCGCACGCCCTCCTGCGCCGCGACCAGCCGTGCGTACGCACCGCGCTCAGCGAGCAGGCCATCGGGTGCTCCGCTCTCGACCACCCGTCCGGCGTCGAGGACCACCACCCGGTCAGCGGTGCGGACCGTGGAGAGCCGGTGGGCGATGACCAGCGTGGTGCGGCCGCCGGTGAGGGTGTCGAGGGCCTGTTGGATGCCGGCCTCGTTGGCGGCGTCGACGCTCGAGGTCGCCTCGTCGAGGACCAGTATCGGCGCGTCGGACAGCAGCGCGCGGGCGATGGCGATGCGCTGCCGTTGGCCACCGGACAGCGTCAGGCCGCGTTCGCCGACCACCGTGTCGTAGCCGTGCGGTAGTGCGGCGATGAACTCGTGGGCTCGGGCGGCACGAGCGGCCGCGACCAGTTCGGCGTCGCCGGCGCCCGGGCGGGCCAGCTGCAGGTTCCACCGCACGGAGCCGTGGAACAGGTAGGTGTCCTGGGCGACCACGGCCACCAGCGCGCGCAGCTGAGCCAGCGGCAGGTCGCGGATGTCGGTCCCGTCGACGAGGACGCGTCCGCGGGAGGTCTCGAAGAAGCGCAGCAGCAAGGACACCACCGTCGTCTTGCCGGCGCCGGAGCGGCCGACCAACGCGACCCGTTCGCCGGCGGCGACGTCGAGGCAGAAGCCGTCCAGGGCCGGGCGCTCGCGCTGCGCGTAGCTGAACGTGACGTCGTCGAAGACCAGCGACGGGGGCCGGTTCACACGAGCAGCATCCACAGGCGCAGCCGGCTCGATGATCTCGGGTTCGGTGTCGAGCAGCTCGAGGATGCCCGTGGCCGCGGGCGCGGCGGCGTAGCTGGAGTGGTAAGCCTTCTCCAGGTCGTTGAGCGGACGGAAGCACTCCCTGGCCAACAGCAGGATCGTCAGCAGCTCCGTGACGTCCAGTTTGCCGAGCGCCAGCTGGACCGCGCCGACCCCGACGGCGACCGAGTTACCGATCCCGATGGCGAAGGCCACCACTCCGACGAAGACGACCGCGGCAGCGGTCAGGCGGGTGGAGTCGCGGCAGAACATCCGCGCTTCGCGATCCAGTTCCACACCGCGGCGCCGGCTGGCGTTGAACGCCTTCAGCGTCGCCATACCCTGTACGGCGTCGAGGGTCTCGGAGTACAGCCGCCGGTACGCGACCAACCAGGCTCTCATCCGGCTACCGGTGAGCCGTCGGGACACCAACGACGCAGTGGGCGCGAGCAGCGCGCAGGCCAGGATGATGGCGCCCACGAGCGGATCCAGGGCGATCACATAGCCCGTGACCGCTACCGCCCCGATCACCGTGGCGACCAGCTGCGGGAGGAAGCGTGCCACGTACGCCTCGAGGGTCTCGACCCCGTCGACGAGCGTCGCTTGCACGGTGCCGGTGCGGGTCGCCTGCAGCCACCCGGGCCCGAGCGCGAGGAGCCTGTCCACCATGCGTTGGCGCAGCTCCTGCTTGACCATCCCGGCGGCGATCAGCCCGCGCGACTCACGGACGACGAAGGCGATGCTGCGCACCCCCTGCAGCGCCAGTACCCCGACAAACAGCGGGGCTGTCGAGATGACCGAGCTCCCCGCGAAGACGGCACCGAGCACTCGAGCGATGAGGATGCCCTGCCCGACGTAGGTCGCCGTGATGACCAGCAGCAGGACGACCAGCTCGACCAGTCGCCATCGGACCGCTGGCACCAGCGTCAGTAGCCGCCGACTCAGCCGCATGCCGGTACCTCCTGGTCGAGCCGTTCGAAGGCGAGATGGACCCGCCCGCCACCAGGCGCGACGAGTCGTTGTGCCCGTACCCCGAACACCTGGGCGATGCGGTCCTCGGTCAGCACGTCGGCGGGGGCACCGCCGGCGACGAGCCGACCGGCCGCCATGACGTAGATCCGGTCGCAGAACGCGGCGGCGTGGTTGAGGTCGTGCAGCGCAGCGACCGTGGTCAGGCCGAGGTCCCGCACCAGGTGCAGGATCTCCAGCTGGTAGCGGACGTCGAGGTGGTTCGTCGGCTCGTCCAGCAACAGCAGCCGACTCTGCTGGGCCAGCGCGCGGGCGATCAGCACCCGCTGCCGTTCGCCACCGGAGAGCGTGCCGACGGGGCGGGGAGCGCTGCCGCCCATGCCGACCCGGTCCAGCGCCGCTTCGCAGATCCGGTGGTCCTGCACGGTGTCCCGATCCAGCGGACCCTTGTGCGGAGTCCGGCCCATCGCCACCACCTCGCCGACGGTGAAGTCGAACTCCGCCGGACCCTCCTGCGCGAGGACGGCGGTGCGCCGCGCTGCCTCCCGTGACGGGAGCCGCGACAGGTCCTCGCCGTCCAGGCTGATCAGACCCGCCGCCGGGCGCAGGGCCCGGTACACGGCACGCAGCAGCGTCGACTTGCCGCAGCCGTTGGGACCGACCAGCCCGACGAACTCCCCGGTCTCCGCGGTCAGGTCGGCGTCGGACACGACGTCCCTGCCACCCAGCTCCACCCGGACCCCGTCGAGCACCAGTCTCATGCCGACAGACCCGCACGATCGGGAGTTCCCCGCCGCAGCAGCCACAGGAAGAACGGCACGCCGACCACGGCCGTCACGACACTCAGCGGCAGCTCGGCCGGTGCGTCGAGGGTGCGGGCGACGATGTCGACGAGCTGGAGGAAGATCGCACCCATCAGCGCCGTGACCGGCAGCACCCGCCGGTGATCCGCGCCGACGACCAGCCGAGCGGCATGCGGGATGATCAGACCCACGAAGGCGATGGCACCGCTCACCGCAACGATCACGCCGACCAGCAGCGAGGTGAGCACGAACAGGGCGATCCGGAGCCGGTTCACGTTCACGCCGAGCGAGATGGCGGTCTCGTCCCCGGCCACCAGGGCGTTCAGTGGCCGGTACTGCACAAGCAGCACCACCAGGCCGCCGCCCAACACGACAGCCGGTACGGCCAGCACGTCCCACCGCGCCCCACCGAGGCTGCCCAGCAACCAGAACAGGATCGCCTGCGCCGCGCGGCCGCTGTCGGCCTTCAGCAGCACGTAGCTGTAGAGTGCCTGGAACAGGAAAGCGAGCGCGACACCCGCCAGGATCAGCCGCGCCGGGGTGATCCGCCCGGATCGCTGTGCGGTCAGGTAGACCAGCGCTGTCGCCAGCACGGCACCGCTGAACGCCGCCGTCGACAACACCACCCTGCCCAGCGTCACCGAGCCGAGCACGAACACCAGCACCGCGCCGAAGGACGCGCCCTGGGAGACGCCGAGCAGGAACGGCTCGGCCAGGGGGTTGCGCACCACCGCCTGCAGCACGGCACCGGCGAGCGCGAGCGCGGAGCCGACCAGGATCGCGAGCAGCGCGCGCGGGAGCCGGAACTCCCAGATGATCTGGTCCTCGACCGATGCTCCTGCGGGGCCCGCCACCCCGGGCAGCAGATGAGCGATGACGATCCGCCAGGTCTGACCGACGGGCACGGCAACGGCGCCGATACTGACGGCCGCCAGGGTCACGGCGCCGAGGACGACCACCAGACCGACCAGCAGCATCGAGAACCGGACCGGCTCGGACCACCGGACATTCGACGAGGTGTGGCCGTGACCGTCCGATCGCAGCGGAGCTGTGATCGGGGCCGGCTCCCGCGCTCGGACCCTCATCCGGCAAAGGCGTCGGGGTGCAGGAACCGGGCGATCTCCACCACCGTGAGGATGTTGCGATAGCCTGGGTGCTGCCCGACGACCGGAACGGCGAGGAACCGGCGTTGCTGCGCGGCCGGGCTGTCGCGGACGATTCGGAACGCGACGTCTGCCTTCTGCTCGGCCGCCGGGTAGGACTCGCCGAACAACACCCGGTAGTCCGCGACGAGCAGCGCCTCGGGCTGCGACGCGGCAATCTGTTCGACGCTGACCTCGACGTAGTCCTCCGGGACGGCGGCGAGCACGTTCTCCCCACCCGCCGCGAGGATCATCTGGTTGGTCAGGCCCTCGCTGCCGTAGGCGTTGACCGGGCCGTCCCCGGTGTCGACGGCCAGCACCCGCACCGGCGCGCGTCCGGACACCCGTGCCCTGACGTCGGCGAGCGTCGTCTCGAACTCGGTGGCCAGCTCGTCGGCTCGGTCCTGAACGCCGAAGATCTGCCCCAAGTTGCGCACGTCCTGGATCGTCTTCTCGACCGTGGCGTTCTTGACACCCTCGGCGTCACACCAACCCCCGGTGACGTACACCTGTGCGCCGCTGGCGTCGAGCTCCTCGATCGTCGCCTGGCCGTCGGCCGAGTTGAAGCTCGACTGCGCGCTCACGTCGATGACGAAGTCGGACTGCTGCGAGAGCATGACCTCCTTGGACGGCAGGACGATGGTGTCCGAGATCTCCGGAATGGCTTCGTACTGCGCCTTCTGGCCCGGTAGGAAACCGTCAGGTCCGTTCTCGGAGAAGTTGGTCCGGCCCACGACACGGTCGGCCAGCCCCAGGGCGATCAGGGTTTCCAGCACCGGCTCGTACCCCGTGACCACGCGCTCCGGCGGCCTGTCGAAAGTCAGGGTTCGTCCGCAGTTCTGGACGCTGACGGGGTATCCCGGTGGGCTTTCGTCCTGGGTTCCTGCTGGTGCAGCGGTCGGACTAGCTACTCCACAGCCTGATAACACCAGCGCCAGCAGCGCAGAGACTGCCAGTGCCGCCCGCCATCGCCGACTACCCATTGCCACGCTCCTCGCACCCAGGACCCAGTCGACCGCAGTGTGTCGCACACGAGTGGCAAGAGCAAGCAGGAGGGCGATGCCACGCCGCTGCGCAACCGCTGCGACGGGGGTACCTCCAGAGGCTGAGCTCAAGCTCGGCGAAGCCGATGACGCCGGATGCCGACGACCGCGTGCCGCATCTCGTCGCCGAACCGCAGTCCTCAGGCCGTGTGCAGGCGGACACCCGGGACGGCGGTGACCCGGGTCGCACTCGACCAGCGCGACTGCGACATCGATCGGAGCCGGCCTGTCGAACCGAGGCACGCCAGCCGGACCCCCGGCTGGGACTACCGTTCAGGAGGGGCCATCTCCGAGCGTCGCGCCGACGTGCCGGTTTCTTCGCCACGAATGCCGTTCAGCGTCACGGTGGCTTCTCCGCGTTCGACCGCGGCCGCCGATGCCGCGGTGCTGCGTCGCCGTCACTCTCGATCTGTTCGGCCGGCGCGATCCTCGCCCCGCGAAACTGGGTCGCGACAACCATCGCCGCAGTGACCAGGATGATGTCCTTGAGCACGTACTGACCTTCCAGGGTGGGTGCATGAAACGGGCCGGAGAACAGCCGCCCGGGTAGCAGCACCAGCGGCGAGAGGATGCCGACGAGTTCCACCACGAGAAGGTAGATGACCACCCGCAACCCCTTCCCGCTGATCAGCGACAGGCCGATGACGCACTCCAACGTGGCGCTGAACACCAGGGCCGGCGTAGCGGGGATCAGTCCGAAGGTCAGCAGGCGTGTCGTCGTGATCGCCAGATCCTGGGCTGGACTCACACCCGGGAAGTACTTCAGGACACCGAACCCGAGGAACACCACCCCCATGCTGACCCGCAGCAACGGGATGCTGTGCCGGACGAGCCAGCCGTGTACGACACCTTCGACCGCCATCAGCCACGAGCCGGATCGCATGAACTCCCCCTTCGTCAGGACGACAGATCCCCAGCGAGTGCGCTCGACTTCGATCGGTCTGTGTTCGACCGAACGGAGCAGAGGGTTTCGACCAGCCAGCGAGGGCACACACCTTGGCCTCCGCATGTGTGTCGACACGACCTGACCGCAACGATCCTCCACCACAGTCAGAGATCCCGCCCTTCGCCTACTGCGACTTAGACGCAACAGCGTAGCAGTGGCGGGAGCCCAGAGGGAGGTGACGATGAGCGAAAGTCAGGTGCCCGGACGCATCGGCCGCTCGGGACACTACCGCACCGGAGCGGCTGCGCGGCGGACCCGGAGAACGAAGCTGCAGTCCAGGATGCGGTGACCCGCCCGTGTCGGAAGCAGTCCGTGATCGCGGTCGCGCACCAGACGGGGTGCCCTCAACGCGCGACCCGAGCGAGCGCTCAACTCGGTACAGATCCACCCCGAACCATGCGTACCCGAACACCGTCGCAACGACGCCCGCGAGGAAGACTGTCAGCAGGGCGCAGCTCGTGGAGATGGCCGATCAGGCTCATCGTGCCGTCGACACGGCAGAACGACCTGCCCGCGTCAACGCGGGCGAACACCTGACCGACACGGTCGGTACGGCACCCGCAGGCAGTAGCGGAATCATCGCAGCCAGGGGGAACAACCGATCCGGCCGTTCTTTTCAGGCCCTTCATCATCGCACGGGCCGACTGGCGTAGTTCTTCCCGCGAGCAGTCACGAGGCGACGGGCAGCCGGCGCGGATTGAGGGCCCGCGCCAGCCACCCGATCGTACGCCTGGATCAGCCGTTGGCGTCGCTGGTGTTGAGCGGGCCGTTGACACCATCGGGGAAGAACCCGCCCGAGGTCACCGAGGCCGGGTTCAGGTACACGATGTTGAGCACCTGGCCAGCGCTCCGGGAGAACGCGACGGCGTTCTTATCGGCCGGGACGATGTTGGCGCTGCCGTCATCGTTGACGATGCCCTGGTCGAGGTCGTCCGGACCGTCGAGGCTGTCGCGCGCGTCGGAGATGGCCCCAGCCGGGACCTCCAGCCCCTTGGACAGCAACACGGTACGGATCAGGCCCGCGTGGTAGGCCTCGACCGCGAGGATCCCGGCCGCCGCCTCCAGGAAGGCCTTGTTCGTGATCAGCGGGGCGGCACCCTTGTAGGCAGTGACGCCCACGTCCTCGAACACGAAGGCGCCGAGCAGGAAGCTGTTCTCGTCGGCGAACGCGTCGAACGTCTCGCCTTCCTTGATCAGCCCGGCCGCGGTGGCCGCGGCAGTGAAGGCGTCGTCGAGGTTGATCGCCGGGCGGGCGACCTTTGCCCCGCCCAGGGCGGCGCGCAGGAAGTCGACGTGCGCGCGCTCATCGCCCGCGATCTCCGCCGCGTAGTCCCGCACCACCTTCGTCTCGAAGTTCACCTTCTTGCCGCCGGTGACGCCGCCGAGCGTGCCGGCCCCGTCGATCTGGCTGTCCTTCAGTCCCTCGCCGGTGAACGCCCGGAGATAGAACTCGGCCTCCAGGTACTCGAGGTTGAGGGCGAAGTTCAGGACTGCGGCGTCAGTGGCCGCACCGTCGTCGGCCGCACCGGCGGAGGCGACACCCGCGGTCAGCACGCTGGCCCCGGCTACGCCGACACCGGTCAGCCCGGCCGCCCGCAGGAAGCGACGACGGTCGACCTCGTTCTCCGCACTACGGTCGATGGCGTACTTCACAAAGGCCTTGTTAAACCCTTCGAACACTGCATTCTCCTCGGTCCGAGACGTGGCGCTAGCGTCGCGCCGTGGGGAGCACCTGCTGACGCAGGGCACGGGCAGCGAAAGACTGCTGATGCAGCAACGTTGCAGAACGCTCGAACGATACGCACCCGATCGGGTGGTCTCGCTCGCCGGCGAGGTTGCGCCGTGTTCTTCAGCATCTCCGGGGCGAGATCCCGGGGCCTGATCCGGTTCTCATGAGGTCACGCGTGGACGTCACGCGGTCACGTCCTGTCGATGACGCTGGACCGCCGGACGGCACGCGGGGCCCGCCTCCGGTCACGTCCGACCCGGCAGGCCCCGCGGCCCGCCCCGGTGCCGAGCTGCCAGAACGATCACCGGTGCACGTCTTCGCACCCACTGTTGCGAAGACCCCCCGCGACACCCTCTCACTGTGGACAACACTTCGCTACTGCAAGATGATGGCCTCTACGCGACCAGACGAGCGAAGGATCATCGTGGCCGACTACGTCCTCCCCGACCTGCCCTACGACTACGGAGCCCTCGAACCGCACATCGCGGGTGAGATCATGGAGCTCCATCACTCCAAGCACCACCAGACCTACGTGAACGGCCTGAACAGCGCGCTCGAGCAGCTCGCCGAGGCCCGAGAGAAGGGCGAGCTCACCTCGATCGTCGGGCTGGAGAAGTCGCTGGCCTTCAACCTCGGCGGGCACATCAACCACTCGGTGTTCTGGCCCAACCTGTCCCCCGACGGGGGCGGTCGACCGGTGAACGACCTCGCCGCGGCCATCGACGAGCAGTTCGGGTCGTTCGAGGCGTTCCAGGCCCACTTCACCGCGACAGCCACGACTATCCAGGGTTCCGGGTGGGCGATCCTGGCCTGGGAGCCCCTCGGCCAGCAGCTGTTGATCGTGCAGCTCTACGACCAGCAGGCCAACGTACCGATCGGGCTCGTCCCCGTGGTTCTGCTCGACATGTGGGAGCACGCCTTCTACCTGCAGTACCGCAACGTCAAACCGGACTACGTCACAGCCTGGTGGAACGTCGTCGACTGGACCGACGCCGCCAGCCGGTTCGAGGCGGCACGAGCGCAGACCGCCGGGCTGATCGTCCCGGCCTGACCGACCGCGTCCGGCTCAGGCTCGAAGATCGAGCGGACGGCTCAACGCCTACGATCGGCCCGTGACGCGCCTGTCCGTGGCGATCAGGCCGCCCGCCGACGTCCTCGCCCTGCTCGCCCGCCTGCCCCGCGTGCCCACACCGGGAGTCACCTGGTCGACGCCCGAGCAATGGCTGGTGAAGCTCCGGCCGCTCGGGCACGTCGACGAGCGGCTCGTCGCCCCCCCTTACCGCGACGTGGTGCTGGCCCGCGGCCAGGTGCCCGCGGCCCTCGCCGGTGATCCGGTGACAGCGCGGTGGGTGGCCACCACCGTCGTGCTGGTGGCCGATCGGTCCGCACCGGGTCGGCCACGGTTTCCTCGACCTCGCGGAGTTCGGCCTGGGAACCGGGTGATCATCGGAGCACTCGTCGCGGTGTCCTCGTCGCCACGAAGCTCGGCGGGAGCTGCGGATCAGTTGTCCGAAACGGGCCCGCGGAAGACACCTCGCTCCGTACCGTCCGCGGCATGGACGCAGAGCAGTGGCTGGCCGCCTACCGGGAGCGGCTGACCGAGATCGGGGCCCGCGCGGCCCGGGCCCGGGAGGAGCTGGCCGGCGTCGAGGCCACGGCGTCGAGCCGGGACGGGGCGGTCACCGTCACCGTCAACCCGGCCGGGGCCTTGCGGCGGCTCGTGCTCTCCGAACGCAGCGAGGCCCTGACGCGCACGCAGCTCGCGGCGGCCGTGCTGGCCACCGCCGCGCAGGCGCAGGGCGCGGCGGCGCGGCAGGCGACGGCGGCGGTCGCGCCGCTGATCGGGGAGGACAGCGAGACGATGCGGCTGCTGCGCACACACCTGCCCGTCGACGGTAGCGCGCCGTGAGCGACGGGTTCGCGGTCGACGCCGCGGCTCTCGACGCGCACGCCGAGGAGCTCGACACGCTGGCCGGGCGGATGACGGTTGCGGCAGCGGCCGGACGCCCGCTCGACCTCATGGCCTACGGGCTGCTCGGTCAGGCCTTCGCGATGGCCGCCGCCGGCGCGACGACCACCGGATCCGCCGCCGTCGCCACGCTGGCCGCCCGCTTCGTCGAGCTCGGCGACGGCGTGCGCGCCACCCGCGAGGACTACCTGCGGGTCGAACAACACAACGCCACCGGCTTCGGAGGTCCGCGATGAGCGAGACGCTGGTCGTCGAGGCGGAGGACGAGTACGCCGAACCCCAGGGCAGCATGGACGGCGGCGGCGTGGCGTCGAGCTGGGCGGACCTCGGCAACGCCGTCGACAACGGCGATCCGCTACAGATCGCCTTCGCCGGAGCCGCAGCCGGCCTCGACACCCTCGGCTTCGTCGCCGACCCGTTCGACGCGTTCCTGGTCTCGACGATCGGGTACGTCATCGAGCACGTCTCGTTCCTGCACGAGCCGCTCGACGCCCTGGCCGGCGACCCGACGCAGATCATGGCGCAGGCGCGCACCTGGCACAACGTGGCGGTGCGGCTGACGGAGGTGGCCGCGGAGCTCCGGGAGAAGGCCGCCGGGCTCCCCGGCTGGGACGGTGCCGCAGGCGACGCCTACCGCGGACAGGTGCATGCGTACACCAGCAGGCTCGACGGTGCCGCCGGGCAGGCCGAGCGGCTCTCCGGCCTCATCCTCGGCACCGGTGTCGAGGTCGGCACGCTGCGGGCGCTGATCCGCGATCTGATCGCGGAGTTCCTGGCCTGGGCGGCGAAGATCGTCCTCGCCGCACTGGCGCTCGTGCCGGTCACCATGGCCGGATCGACCGCCGCCGCGATCGGGACGGTCGTGTGGGAGGCCGTGCGCCTCGCCGACGACATCGCCGAGCGTATCTCCGGGTTGCTCGACGCCTTGTCAGCCGCCGGCGGTACGGCCGGTCAGATCGCCGACCGGATGCGCGAGGCCGCCACGCAGGTCCGAGCCATCGCCCCACAGGCACAACACGTCGCACGGACCGCAGGTGCAGCCGCCGACGGCAAGCACGCCGGGGAGGTCGTCGAGCTGGGCAACCAGGTCACCCGGGCCGCGCAGGACCAGCACACCTGGAGAACGACCGAATCCAGCACCATCCTCGGCTGAGGTCACACACCCGTTACCGCGTTACCGCTCGATGCGCCCGACCTATTGGGAGTGGGGGACTTTCGGGGTCTCCTGGCGCCCACACGATCGAGTGATCAATCATCCGACGGGTATCCATCGCACACAGCATCAGTATCATCGGCGAGGTGAATAAGTCTCGCGCGATCGCGCTCACCGTTGCGGTAACCGCGGCCATCCTGGGCCCGCTCAGCAGCACCGCATTCGCAGATACCGACGTCACGGCCCCGGACACCGACGTCACCGCAGGTCCGGGCGGCACCGAGGTCACAGCCCCGAACACCCACGTCGACGCCAGCCCGAACGGCACACGCGTCACGACCCCGTGGGGCGTCTACGGCACTCGGTAAGGGTCACGACTCAGTAAAGATACCGCATCCGCAGTTGACTAATGTGCTTTCTCGGGTGTATCCGATGGTTCGACAGTGAGTCGTCGGATCCCCTGAGGATGCACGTGGATTTTACGGAACAATAGCACTCCTACCCTGGAAGACGACCGGATACGGCCGAGCTTACGTATCCGCTCGGACCGGATACGAGGTCAGGTATCCGCCCATCCTCGGGAAGTACTCCACACCGCGAGTTCCCGCCCGTCGGCTGTGCGGAGCCGGTCGATGCGCAACCCGGGGTTGCGGCCATGTCTGGCGTCGGCCCCGGCGACGATCATCACACCGGAACCGTCTCGGATGAAGATCCCGGGGTACCACCGTAAGGGGTCTCGGTCACCGACGCGGCAAGAATCCGCAGCTTGCGGTCGCCGTAAAAGCAGTAGGCGTTGGGGTACGGATCGAGCTGGGCACGGATGAGATTGAAGATGTCGCGGGCCGGCCAGCTCCAGTCGATCCGATTGTCCTCATCGACGCGACGATGGAAGTAGGACGCAGCGCGGCGGTCCTGCGGGGTCCAGTCGGTGCGACCGAACCCGAGGAGCTCCAGCGCGTCGACGGTGATCGGCCCGAACATCGCGAGCGTGCGGTCGAACAAGTCGGTGATCACATCGTCGTCGGTGACCGGGGTAGCCCTGGGGTAGCCCTGGGGTAGCCCGCTGCAGCACGATGTCGCCCGCGTCGAACTCGGCGTTCATCATGTGCGCGGTGACGCCGACCTCGGGCTCGTCGTTGATCAGCGCCCAGTTGAGCGGGGCGAACCCGGCGTAGGCGGGTAGCAGGGCATCATGCACACAGCCGCCGGTGCTCGCGGGGTGTGGCGAAGCCAGGCTGAGCATCGAGACGTCGAGCCAGTCACCAGCCCAGCCGCAGCAACCCGGTGACCACCGGACAGGCCAAGAGCGGCTCCTGACAACGTTTCCGATGGTCAGGGGCCGCTTCTGCGGGGTGTGGCAGAACGGCATCTGCAGCACGGATCAGGCCAATACCCGCACAGGTGGCGGCTGCGGCTGCTAGATCTCGGCGTGGACACCACGGCGCCAGCCAGTGAGTTCGTGGCGAACACTATCGCGAACAGCGCGCAGTGCGAGCGGCAGCTGATCGCCCAGCGCAACCGCGAGGGGTTCGCCGTGAAGCGTTCGGCTGAGCCAGCTGGCTCTGATGGTGAGACGACCGCGGATGTTCGTGAGTTCCGACCGCAGTCGCGACGTGACAGCATGATCAATGTCGGTGAGAACTGACCGCACTTGGCGCGCGTGTCGACCCGGCTGCGCTGGGGCAGATGGCGGTACCCCACCGCCGCGCGAGGGAGCCTTCTTTCAGGTGGTGTCGGTGCCGGCGGCCGCGCGGCTGCGGGCCAGCCGTAGGAGTCTATGCTGATCTCGATGATGTTGCCGCCGAAGGTGAGTCGGTCGACAATGGCAGCGCAGAGACGGGAGTCGGTGAAGGTGACCGGGCGTCCGGAAAGTACCGCGAGGAGTTCCGCCGCAACGCCGCGGCACTGGTTCTCGACGATGGACGAGTCGTCAGTTGAGCACGTCGCTATCAGCTCATTTGCGGTCAGGGCACAACGAGTGTTGGCCGACGGCTTGCGCGGGCGACGCGATGGGGAACCTCCCGAAGGCGAACGGCCCTAGAATTTCCGGCCGTTCCCCCGAGCAGAGCCAGTCGGCCAATGACTCGACCACGGCGGGAAACAAGGCGAAGCCGTGGGCGGACCAGTTGGCGGCCAGGTAGACGTTTGTGCTGCCCGGTAGGAGGTCGATGATCGGGATTCCGTCCGGGGAGCACGCCTCGTCACGGGAGGCATCGACGGTCAGGACCTGCGCGCCGGCGAGGGACGGGTACACGGCGACGGCTTGGTCCAGCGCCTGGCTGACGACGGCCGGGGCGACCTCGCCGCACCCGGTCGCATCGTTCCACCGGCCTCGCCAACCACCCGAAATTTGCACTGTTCCGTCTCGACCCGACTTCAGCGAGAGCGACCGGGAGTCGTGCCCGACCAAGTGCTCGATGGACATGCTTTGTGTGGGCCGCACGACGATGATCTGGGGGACGACCCGCCACGTCGGAATTGCACGGCCGACGACGGCGGCGCTGCCAGTGTTGGCGGTGACGACGACGGCGCGACTCGGGTAGAATGGGCCGCGCGCAGTGATCACTGTGGTGACTCGGTCGCTGTCCCACGTCATACCGATCACCTCGATCTCCTCGAGGATCCTCGCCCCCACCGTCCTGGCCGCGGAGGCGAGCACCCGTGTCGTGGCCTCCTGGGTCGCGACGCCGTCGTTGGGGCAGTAGACGGCGTGCGTCACGTCCGTGCTGACGTTCGGTTCCAGCTCGCGGAGCTCCTGCGCCGTGAGGACATGCGTCTCCACCCCTGCCCGGTTCTGCACCCAGGCGCGCGCTGACATGCTGACGCGGCCGCCGCGCACGCCGACAACCTCCTGCTCCACAAGAGTGAGACCGCCGGTTCTGCGATACCCGGTGGAGCCGTCGAGGAGGCCGTCCAGACTCGGCCACAACTCCTGGGCGCGACGGGCGAGCGGAAGCTCCCGCGGATCGCGGCCGCCCGCGCGCACGCCGCGTGCGCCGGGTCCACCCGAGCTACCCGACGCGACCCTGTCGCGTTCCAGCACAACGACGTCGTGTCCACGCGATGCCAACTGCCAGGCGAGGCCACACCCGTAGACCCCGCCACCGACGATCAGGTACTCGCATTTCACAGGACACGCGCCAGGAACGCTCGGGTCCGCTCTTGCGTCGGGTCCGACAGGACGCTCTCGGGTGACCCCTGTTCCACGATCCGTCCCTCGGACATGAAGACGACTATGTCGGCGGCCGCCCGCGCGAAACCCATCTCATGAGTCACGACGATCATGGTCATGCCCGTCCGGGCCAGGTCCTCCATCACGCCGAGGACATCGCCGACGAGCTCGGGATCGAGCGCAGAGGTAGGTTCGTCGAATAGCATGAGCTTCAGTTCCATCGCCAGCGCGCGGGCGATTGCCACCCGCTGCTGCTGTCCCCCGGAAAGTTGACGTGGGAAGGCTTCGCCCTTGTCGGCTAGGCCGACCCGGTTCAGCAGCTCGCGCGCACGGTCATGCGCGGCCACGGGTTTCTCCTTCTTGACCCGCACCGGCGCCTCGACGAGGTTCCCGAGGACGGTCATGTGCGGAAAGAGGTTGAAGTGCTGGAAGACCATGCCTATCTCGGCGCGACGGCGGGTTGCCTCCCGGTCGGGGATCTCCCGCAGTACGTCGCCGCGTCGCTCGTAGCTCACGTGCAGGCCGTCGACGGTCAGCTCACCGCCGTCGATGGTCTCAAGGTGGTTGATGCATCGCAGCATCGTGCTCTTTCCCGAACCTGAGGGGCCGATCAAGCACAGCACCTGGCCTGCTTCGACGGCCAGGTCGACCCCCTTCAGTACTTCGTGCGACCCGAACGCCTTCCGGACGCCGACCGCGTGGACCAGGGGCGTGCTGATGGCTCTCATCGCTCGACCTCCGGGACTCGCCTGTCGTCCGCGACGGAGCGGGATGGAGCAGACGTCGTGCGCGCCCGTACCCGCAACAGCGCCCGCAGGGGGCGACGCTCGGACCGCTCCAGCCCCCTTCCGAAGCGGTGCTCCACGGTGGACTGGAGAACGGTGAGCGTGGCCGTCAGCACGAGGTACCAGCTCGTCGCGACGATCAGGAGCGGGATGGTCTCGTAAGTCCTGGCGTAGATGGTCTGCGCGGTGTTCAGCAGCTCTGGGACGGCAATGATGCTGACCAGTGAGGTCGTCTTCATCATGCTGATCACTTGGTTGCCCATCGGGGGGACGATCGCCCGCATCGCCTGGGGAAGGACGATCCTCCGAAGCGTCAGCATCAGGGGCATCCCGAGTGCGGTCGCGGCCTCGCGTTAACCCGGGTCGACGGAAAGGATTCCGGCGCGCACGATCTCGGCTGTGTACGCCGCTTGGTGCAGCGACAGGCCTAGCAGGGCCGCCGTCCAGACGCTCACGAGCTGCTCGGCCGGGAACTCCGCCAGCGCCGGGCCACCGAAGGGCACCCGCAGTGTGATCGAGGGGTAGAGCGCGGCGAGATTGTACCAGAACAGCAGCTGCACCAGCATCGGCGCAGCCCGGAAGACCCACACGTAGACACCGACCATGCCGGAGACGACCGGGTTCGGCGACAGCCGGAACACGGCGAGCCCGGTCCCGAGCACTGTTCCGAGCACCACGGCGACGACGGTCAGCTGAAGGGTGTTGGCAAGCCCGACGAGTATCGCCGGGCTGAACAGGTACTCACCGACCACATCCCACTCGAACCGGGGATTAGTGGTCATGGATCGAATCAGCTCGGCCGTCAGGAGCAGGACGACGGCGCCGCCGATCCAGCGACCCGGATGGCGGAGCGGCCGCACCGTGAGTGGCGCCGCTTCATCATGGGACGCGGCGCTGGACTGCACCATGCCGGCGCTCACGAGGTGCCCGCGCTATTGATGCGGGCGGTCTCCACCGCGTTCTCCGTGAGGCCCCACTTGTCGAGCAGGCACCCGTACAATGCCACTTCTTTTAAAGATCAGGTTGGTCTCGGTGGGAGCGGGTGCAGGACGATCCTGTGGGTGACGGTGCGGACGGGGGCGGCGTCCGCGGCCCGGTGGGGGTAGCGGCTGGAGCC
>Ga0136617_10000406_pt1 | contig 35711 bp, 35 predicted proteins | sample AntDrymUQ3222106_2_FD_129672 | JGI IMG/M metagenome (GOLD analysis project Ga0136617, IMG submission 129672) | Polar desert sand microbial communities from Dry Valleys, Antarctica - metaG UQ322 (21.06) | ecosystem: Environmental > Terrestrial > Soil > Desert | place: Antarctica: Dry Valley... | reverse complement strand
TGCTGATCCTCGCCGGCGCCGGGTCGGGCAAGACGCGCGTGCTCACCCACCGGATCGCCTACCTGATGCGCACGGGCCAGGCGCGGGCGGACGAGATCCTCGCCATCACCTTCACCAACAAGGCCGCGCAGGAGATGCGCGAGCGCGTCGAGCTGCTCGTCGGCCGCGCCACGCGGGCGATGTGGGTGATGACCTTCCACTCCGCCTGCGCCCGGATGCTGCGCGCCGACGCGCACCGGCTCGGCTACACGCGCCAGTTCACGATCTACGACGCCGCCGACCAGCGGCGGCTGCTCAAGCGCTGCCTCGACGATCTCGACATCGACGCCAAGCGCTTCACGCCGCGGGCGATGCAGTCCCAGATCTCCGACGCCAAGAACAAGCTGCGCTCCTCCGAGGACTACCGCCAGATCGTCGGCACCTACTTCGAGCAGACCGTCGCCGACGTCTACGAATCCTACGAGCGCGAGCTGCACCGCATGAACGCCATGGACTTCGACGACCTGCTCGTGCGCTCGGTCAACCTGCTCGAGCTCTTCCAGGAGGTGCGCGACCGCTACGCGACCGCCTTCCGCTGGATCCTCGTCGACGAGTACCAGGACACCAACCACGCCCAGTACCGCTGGCTGCAGCTGCTGTCCGAACAGCACCGAAACCTCGCGGTGGTCGGCGACGACGATCAGTGCCTGGTCGAGGGCACGCCGATCACCATGGGCGACGGGACAACCAGGCCGATCGAGCAGGTACGGGCGGGGGACGAAGTGATGTCGTGTTACGGCAGCGGAGACTTCCGCCCGGCGCGCGTCCTCGCCAGCACGAGCTCAGCGCGATCGTGGGGAGTGGAAATCACGACCGCCTCGGGGCGCCGGATCGTCTCCACGCCCGAGCACATGCACTTCGCAGGGTTCAAGCGCGGCTACACCCCCGACCTCCATTTCACCTATCTGATGTGGCGCCGGGACATGGGCTTTCGCGTCGGGACCACCAAGGTCTTCTCCTCGGCCGTTTCGTCGGGCGCCTATGTTCCCGTCAGCGGCGTCGCCCTTCGCGCCATGCAGGAGCGGGCCGATGCGGCTTGGGTGGTGAGCACCCACGATTCGGATGCAGAGGCGAGGCTGCAGGAGAGCGTGCTCTCGCTTCGTTTCGGGCTGCCCACGCTGCCGTTCAAAGCACGACCGAGCGCCAAGAGCCCGAACTCGGTCGTCGGCGAGCAGGCAATGATCGACCGGGTGTTCTCGGCCGTCGACAGCGAAGCCGGGGGCAAGGAGGTGCTGGCGCTATACGGCCTGAGCTTTGACCACCCGCACCACATTCCGCGCGCCTTCGAGGGGCGCCGCCGTAACGTGACCGTGACCCTCTGCGGTGACCGCCGCGGCAGGACGCCGATGCACACGGTGGCCGTTGGTGGCCGCGATCCGGAGGTGCGGGCGCGGCTCGAACAGGCCGGCCTCCGCGTCCGGCCAACCGGGCACGGCTCTCCGAGCTGGCGCTACGAATCGTGTTTTAGCGACTTCGGCGAGGCGGTGAAGGTTGTCGAGCGTATTCGTTCCGCGACCCCCACGAACGTCCGACCCGTGGCTCGTCTCGGCCGCAACGGCGGGGAGCGAATAGGCGGCAACACGCTGCCGTTCCTTCCGGCTGAGTCGATCAGGCGGGGCATGGTGATGTTCACGGCGGAGGGCGACTACGACGGGGTGGAGAGCGTGAGTCAGATCCCGCTCGACCGTCCGGTCTACGACATCGACATCGAGCACACACACAACTTCGTGGCCGAGGGCCTCGTGACGCACAACTCCATCTACGCCTTCCGCGGAGCCGATGTGAAAAACATCCTCGACTTTCAGGATGACTACGTGGACGCCCACGTGGTCAAGCTCGAGCAGAACTACCGCTCGACGCAGACCATCCTCTCCGCCGCCAACGCAGTAGTCGCCAACAACCGCGGGCGGATGGACAAGGCGCTCTGGACCGACCTCGGCGAGGGCGACAAGGTCCGGGTCCGTGAGCTCTCCGACGAGCACGCGGAGGCGCGCTTCGTCGCCGCGGAGATCGACCGGATGGTGGACGAGGGGGTCTCGCGCGAGGAGATCGCGGTCTTCTACCGGACCAACGCGCAGTCGCGGGTGCTCGAGGACATGCTGGTGCGGGCGCAGATCGGCTACCAGGTGATCGGCGGGACGAAGTTCTACGAGCGGGCGGAGATCCGGGATGCCGTCGCGTACCTGACGTTCATGGCCAACCCGCAGGACGCCGGCGCGTTCACCCGCGTGGCGAACTCGCCCAAGCGCGGCCTCGGCCAGACCTCGCTCTCGCGCGTGCTCTCGCACGCGGACACGATGGGCGTGCCGGTGTGGGACGCGGCGGCCGAGCCCGAGACCGTGCCGGGGCTCGGGACGGCGGCGCGCAAGGCGCTCGGGCGCTTCATGTCGACGATGGTGCGCCTGCGCGAGCGGGCGGAGACCGACGCGCCGGTCGGGGACCTGCTGGACGAACTGCTGCGCGAGACCGGCTACTACGACGCGCTTGCGGCGGAGCGGACGATCGAGGCGCAGGGCCGGCGGGACAACCTCGACGAGCTCGTGCGCGTGGCGCGCGAGTACGACGCGCTGGCCGAGCAGGGCTCCGTCGGGGAGTTCCTGCAGCAGATCGCGCTGATCGCGGACGTCGACTCCCTGCGCGATGACGAGGGTCTCGTGACGCTGATGACGCTGCACAACGCCAAGGGCCTCGAGTTCCCGATCGTGTTCATGATCGGCATGGAGGACGGCGTCTTCCCGCACTCGCGTGCGCTCGACGAGGGCGGGCTCGAGGAGGAGCGGCGGCTCGCCTACGTCGGCCTCACCCGCGCCATGCGCGACCTCACGCTCACCTACGCCCGCCGCCGCAGCGCCTTCGGCGGCGCCAGCGGGCCGAGCCTGCGCTCGCGCTTCATCGACGAGGTGCCGCGCGAGCTGACCGACCAGGAGGACAAGCGGGCGGTCGGCGCCGGCTGGGCGCCGGGACGCGTCGCGTCGTGGTCCAACGCCGCGGCGGCCACCGCCGACGTGCAGCCCGACACCGCGGGCACGGTCTTCCGGCTCGGCGACGACGTGATCCACGCCGCGTTCGGCGAGGGCGTCGTCACCGCCACCGAGCCGGGCGGGATCGTGGTCGTGCGCTTCGCGGGCGACGGCTCCGAGCGCAAGCTGATGGCGGACTACGCGCCGATCAAGAAGCGCTGACGACGCGGCGCGTTCACCGCTCGTTGACGAGATCGGCCTTCCGCGGCGGGTCGTCTGCCACGCTGGGAGCCATGGATCGCCCCGGCCGCCGCGGCCTGCTGCTCACCCTCGCCGGCGTCGTCGCGCTCGCGGCGCTGGTGATCGCGGTGCCGCCGCTGCGTGACGCGGTCACGAACGTGGTGAGCGGCGATGCGGGTGAGCTGCGGCGGGAGCTGCGCGACCTCGGGGCCGCCGGGGTGCTGGTGCTCGCCGGGCTGATGCTCGTCCACGCCGTCGTGCCGTTCCCCTCGGAGCTCGTGAACGCCGCGGCCGGCTTCGTCTATGGCTTCTGGGTCGCGCTCCCGCTCGTGCTGGCCGGGTGGCTGCTGTCCGCGCTGGTCACCTACGCGATCGGGCGCAGCGCCGCGCGGCCCCTGCTGCTGCGGCTGGCCGGCGAGGAGCGGCTGGAGGAGGGCGCGCGGCTGGTCGAGCGCGGCGGCGTCACCGCGCTGCTCGCCGCGCGGCTCGTGCCGATCGTGCCCTACAGCGCCGTCGGCTACGTCGCGGGCGCCGCCCAGGTGCCGCTGTGGCGGTTCGCCTGGACGACCGTGGTCGGCTCGGTGCCCCTGTGCGCCGCGGTCGTGTACCTCGGGCAGCGGCTCGACTCGCTCTCGCCGACCGATCCCGGCGTGCTCGTCGCCGTCGGCGCCTTCCTGTTGTTGCTCGTGGGCGGGCGCATGCTGGCCCAGCGCGTCAAGCGGCGCGAGCGCACCGCCACATAATCTCGGCGCGTGCTGCGCCGCCTGCTCTTCCTCGCCTCGTCGATCGTGTTCCTCGACACGGTCTTCTTCGCGGCGATTGTCCCGCTGCTGCCGACCTACGCCGCGGACTTCGACCTCAGCAAGACCGGCGCGGGGATTCTCGCCGCCGCCTACCCGGCCGGGACGTTCCTCGGCGCGCTGCCCGGCGGCTGGCTGACGGCCCGCATCGGGGTGCGGCCGACGGTGGTGCTCGGCCTCGCGACGCTGATCGTCTCCTCGCTCGCGTTCGCGTTCGCGAACAGCATCCTCGTGCTCGACCTCGCCCGCTTCGTCCAGGGGCTCGGCGGCGCCGCGTCGTGGGCGGGCGCGGTCGGCTGGCTGGTCGGGGCGGCGCCGCGCGAGCGCCGCGGCGAGCTGATCGGCTCGGCGATGGCCGCGGCGATCGTGGGCGCGCTCGGCGGGCCGGTGCTCGGCGCCGCCGCGGTGGCCCTCAGTCCGGAGGTCGTGTTCAGCGGCGTCGCGCTGGCCGGCGTGGGGCTGTTGGCATGGGCGCTGCGCACGCCGGCGCAGCCGCCGCCGTCTGCGCCCCCGACGATCAGGACCGTGCTGGCCGCGCTGCGCGAGCCGCGGATCGCCACCGGGATGTGGCTGATCGTCCTCGTCGGGCTGATGTTCGGCACGCTCGACGTGCTCGCGCCGCTGCGGCTCGACGAGCTCGGCGCGTCGGCCGCGGTGATCGGCGCGACGTTCCTCGTGGCGGCCGCGCTCGAGGCGGGTGAGAGCCCGTTCATCGGGCGGCTGTCGGACCGCCACGGCCGGGTGCTGCCGGCGTTCGCGGGCCTCGCCGCCGCGGGCGTGGCGGTCGCGCTGCTGCCGTGGCCGCAGGAGACGTGGCTGCTGATCGCCGTCGTGCTCGTGGCGGCGCCCAGCGTCGGGATCCTGTGGACACCGTCGATGGCGATGCTCTCCGACGGCGCCGAGGCCAGGGGCATCGAGCAGGGCTACGCGGTCGCGCTGACCAACCTCGCCTGGTCGACGGGGCAGACCCTGGGGTCGGCGGGCGGCGCGCGCCTGGGCGAGGCCTACGGCGACGCGCTGCCCTACCTCACGCTGGCGGGTATGTCCGCGCTGACGCTGCTCGCGCTGACCCGGCCGCGCTACTCGGGGGCGCTCGCCGGGCCGCCGCCTACGAGTGACGGCGGCGCACGTAGCGGGGCTTCGGCCCGCCCTGCTCGACGAGCCGGCGGGTGAGGGTGACTGCGAGGTGCATGGGAATGAGCATGCGTTCATGGTGCTCGCCTCTAACCATTAGCGCAAGCACGATTTCGTAGGTATCGATAAGCTGAACTAATGTACGACCTTCGGCGCCTGCGTTCGCTGTGCGCCATCGCCGACCACGGCTCGCTGACCGCCGCCGCCGACGCGCTGACCTTCACCCAGCCCGCCGTCTCGCAGCACCTGGCGGCGCTCGAGGCCGAGGTCGGCGCGCCGCTCGTGACGCGCTCGCGCGGCGGCGCGGAGCTGACCGGCGCCGGCCGCCTGCTCGTCGAGCACGCCCGGGCGGCGCTCGCCCGGCTCGCGCTCGCCGAGGTCCAGGTCTCTGACCTCGTCGCCACCGAGCAGCGGCGTGTGCGGCTCGCGGGGCACTCCTCGTCGCTCACGCGGCTCGTGCCGCTGGCCGTCGCCGACCTGCGGCGGCGGCTGCCCGACGCGGCGGTCACGATCCGCGAGGCCGGGCCGCCCGGGGCGCTCGAGGCGCTGCGCCAGGGCGAGGTCGACCTCGCCGTGATGTTCCGGCGCGTGGGCTCGGAGCCGCCCGCCGACGTCGCCGAGCGGCTGCTGCTCGAGGAGGCGATGTACGCCGTGCTGCCGCGCGAGCACCCGCTTGCGGGCGGGTCCGAGGTCGAGCTGGCCGGGCTGCGCGACGACGAGTGGGTCCAGGGCCCGTCCTCGACCTCGCCGGGGCTGATCCGCGAGCTCTGCCGCGCGGCGGGCTTCGAGCCGCGGATCGCTTTCGAGAGCGACGACCCGCTCGCCACGCGCGGGATCGTCGCCGCCGGCCTCGCGGTCAGCCTCATCCCCTCGCTGACCAAGGAGGACACCGCACGCGATCGGCACGTCCGCGTGCTACCGCTGCGGGACCCGCCGCGCCGCCTCGTGATCGCCGCGACGGTGGCCGGGGGCCGGGTGACCCAGGCGACGGCGGAGATGGCCGACGCGCTCGCGCGCGCCGGTGCCCGGATCGGCCGGGCCACCGGCTAGATTCAGGCCATGGCGGCCCGGATCATCGACGGCAGGGCGATCGCGCAGGCCGTGCGGGACGAGGTCAAGGGCGACGTCGCCGACTTCGTCGCCCAGGGCAACCCGGCGCCGGGGCTGGCGACGGTGCTCGTCGGCGACGATCCCGCCTCCGCCGTCTACATCGCCAGCAAGCAGAAGGCGTCGGCCGAGGTCGGGATCGTGGGCTTCGACCACCGGCTGGCCGAGGACGCCGCCCATGAGGAGGTCGAGACGCTGCTGCGCGAGCTCGCGGTCGCCCGGCGCGTGTCCGGGATCCTGCTCCAGCTCCCGACGCCGCGCCAGGTCGACGGCGGGGCGCTGACCACGCTGATCCCGCCCGGCAAGGACGTGGACGGGCTCACCCCGCTGTCGGCGGGGCTGCTCGCCCAGGGCCGCCCGGGGCTGCGCCCGTGCACGCCCTCGGGCGTGATGGAGCTGCTGCGCCGCCACGAGGTCCCGCTGCAGGGCGCCGAGGCGGTTGTCGTCGGGCGCTCGGACCTCGTCGGCCGCCCGCTCGCGGCGCTGCTGCTGGCCGCGCACGCCACCGTGACCGTCTGCCACTCGCGCACGCGCGACCTTGGCGAGGTCTGCCGCCGCGCCGACGTGCTCGTCGCCGCCGTCGGCCGGCCACGCATGATCCCGGGCGACTGGGTCAAGCCGGGGGCGGCCGTGATCGACGTCGGCATCAACCGCACCGACGATGGGCTCGCCGGCGACGTCGACTTCGAGGGTGCCGTCGAGCGCGCCGGGCTGATCACGCCGGTCCCGGGGGGTGTCGGGCCGATGACGATCGCGATGCTGCTCCGCAACACGCTGCTGGCGGCCAAGGCCTCCGCGGCGTCGCAGGTGGCGGCGGGGGCGGCGTGGAACTGAGCCGGCTCCGCCAGGGCGAGCTGATCGCCGGCGTCGGCGGCCTGGTGCTGATGGTCGTGATGTTCCTCGACTGGTATTCCGTGGTGGGTCTCGGCGAGGTGGCGGCCAACGCCTGGCAGGCGTTCAGCATCACGGACCTGATCCTGGCGCTGACGGCGGTCGCCGGCATCGGCCTTGCCGTCCTCACCGCGGCGCGCCGCAGCCCCGCGCTGCCCGTCGCCGCGAGCGTGATCACCGCGACGCTGGGGGCGCTCGCGACCCTGCTCGTGCTCTACCGCATCCTCAACCAGCCGGGGCCGAACGAGTTCGTCGAGGTCAAGCTCGGCGCCTTCCTCGGCTTCCTGTCCGTGCTGGCGGTCGCCGTCGGCGGCTACCTCGCGATGCGCGACGAGGAGGGGGAGGAGCCGCCGATGCCCACGGAGGTGCGCCCGACGCCGGCGGCCGAGGGTCCCGCCGACCCGGCACCGCCGCCCGAGGCCGAAGGGCGCACCTGAGCCGCGGGATCCTAGAATCGGCGCGATGCTGAGCCGAGACCAGGTCCTCCACGTCGCCCGTCTCGCCCGCCTCGAGCTGAGCGAGGAGGAGCTCGAGGTCATGGCCGGCGAGCTGTCGGGCGTCCTCGGCCACATCGAGAAGATCTCCGAGCTCGGCGACCTCGACGATGTCCAGCCGACCTCGCACGTCGTGGCGGTCGAGAACGCGCTGCGCGCCGACGAGCCGCGGCCGTCGCTGCCGCGCGAGGTCGCGCTCGCGAGCGCCCCGGACGAGGCGCAGGGCGGCTTCCGCGTGCCCAGCCCGGGCGCCGCGCCGGCATGAGCGAGCTGCTCGAGCTGACCGCGGCCCAGGCCGCCGAGGGCGTGCGCACCGGCACGGTCGATCCGGGCGAGCTGTGGACGGAGTACCGCGAGCGCGCGCTCGCCGACGAGCTCAACGCGTTCTCGTGGGTCTCGGGCGAGATATCGCCGCCCGAGGTCGAGCGCAACGCGCCGCTCGGCGGCGTCCCGCTCGCCGTCAAGGACCTCTTCTGCACCGAGGGCATCCCGAGCCAGGCCGGCTCGAAGATCCTCGAGGGCTACCGGCCGCCCTACACCGCGACCGCCGTCGAGCGGCTCACGTCCGCGGGCGCCCCGCTGCTGGGCAAGACCCACCAGGACGAGTTCGCGATGGGCTCCTCGACCGAGAACTGCGCCTACGGCCCGGTGCTGAACCCGTGGGACCGCTCGCGCGTGCCCGGCGGCTCATCCGGCGGCTCGGCCGCCGCCGTGGCCTCGGGCGCGGCGCCGTGGGCGATCGGCACCGACACCGGCGGCTCGATCCGCCAGCCCGCGGCGCTGTGCGGGATCGTCGGGCTCAAGCCGACCTACGGCGCGGTCTCGCGCTACGGCATGATCGCCTTCGCCTCCTCGCTCGACCAGGCCGGCCCGCTGACCCGCGACGTCACCGACTGCGCGCTGCTGTTCGGCGCCATGGTCGGCCAGGACCCGTGCGACTCGACCTCGCTCGCGTTCCCGGAGCCAGTCGGCCTACCGACGGCGAGCGACCTGCGCGGCGTGCGGCTCGGGGTGCCGGAGGAGCTCTCGGGCGAGGGCATCGAATCCGGGGTGCTCGCGACGTTCCACGCGACGCTCGACCGCGCGCGCGACCTCGGCGCCGAGATCGTCGACATCACGCTCCCGCACGCCCCGCACGCGCTTGCCGCCTACTACCTGATCGCGCCCGCGGAGGCGTCGGCGAACCTCGCGCGCTACGACGGCGTCCGCTACGGGCTGCGCGAGCCCGCCGACGACCTGCTCACGATGTACACGCACACGCGCTCGGAGGGCTTCGGCGCCGAGGTCAAGCGCCGGATCATGCTCGGGACCTACGCACTGTCGTCGGGCTACTACGACGCCTACTACGGCAAGGCGCAGAAGGTGCGCACGAAGATCGCCGAGGACTTCACCGCCGCCTGGCAGGTGTGCGACTTCATGGTCTCGCCGACCAGCCCGGGCGCCGCCTTCGGGCTGGGCGACAAGACCGACGATCCCTGGGCCATGTACCTCAACGACTACTGCACGGTCCCGGTCTCCCTCGCGGGGCTGCCCGCCATCTCGATCCCCAACGGGCTCGCCGACGGCCTCCCGACGGGCTTCCAGATCGCCGGCCCGGCCTTCAGCGAGAACCGCATCCTCGACAGCGCCCGCGCGCTCGAGCAGGCGATCGGCTTCGACGGCTCTCGGGCGCGCGAATGAGCGGCTACGAGCCCGTCATCGGGTTGGAGATCCACGTCCAGCTCTCCACCCGGACGAAGATGTTCTGCTCCTGCGCGCTGTCCTTCGGCGAGGAGCCCAACACGCGCACCTGCCCGGTCTGCCTCGGGCTGCCCGGAGCGCTGCCGGTGCTCAACGCGCGGGCGGTCCACTTCGGGCTGGTGATGGGCCTCGCCTTCGGCTGCGAGCTCGCGCCGCGGTCGATCTTCCACCGCAAGAACTACTTCTATCCCGACAACCCGAAGGCGTACCAGATCTCCCAGTACGACGTGCCGTTGTGCCTGGGCGGCCGGGTGGGCGACGTGCGCCTGCACCGCATCCATCTCGAGGAGGACGCGGCCAAGCTGATCCACCTCGGGGAGTCGGGCCGCATCCACGGCTCCTCGGCGAGCATCGTCGACTTCAACCGCGCCGGCACGCCGCTGGCCGAGATTGTCTCCGAGCCCGACCTCCACTCGGCCGAGCAGGCGCGCGAGTGGTTGACGCTGCTGCGCGTGACGCTGCGCCAGCTCGGGGTCTCCGACGTGAACATGGAGGAGGGGTCGCTGCGCTGCGACGCCAATGTCTCCATCCGCCCGGCCGGGACCGAGGAGCTCGGGACCAAGACCGAGCTCAAGAACATGAACTCCTTCCGTTTCGTCATGCAGGGCATCAACGCCGAGATCGAGCGCCAGACGGCGCTGCTCGAGGCGGGCGAGACGGTGAGCCAGGAGACGCTGCACTTCGACCCCGCGTCGGGCCGGCTGACGCCACTGCGCTCCAAGGAGGAGGCGCACGACTACCGCTACTTCCCGGAGCCGGACCTCGTCCCGCTCGCGCCGACCGAGGCGATGGTCCAGGCCGCCCGCGACGTGCTGCCCGAGCTGCCGGCGCAGCGCGCCGAGCGCTACCAGCGCGACTGGGGCCTGCCGGAGGAGACCGCGCGGCTGTTCGCGTTCCGGCCCGAGCTGGGCGCCTACTTCGAGGTGGCGGCGACCGCCTCGGATGACTCCGCGGTCGTCGCGAGCTGGGTCAAGGACGAGCTGCTCTCGCGCCTGCCCGCCGAGTCCGACCCCGCGGCGTCGAACGTCCCGCCGCCCGCGCTCGCCAAGCTCGCCGGGCTCGTGCAGGAGGGCGGCATCACGCGCGGCGCCGCGCGCCAGGTGCTCGACCGGATGGTCGAGGCCGGCGGCGACCCGGGCGAGATCGTGGAGGCCGAGGGCCTCGGCGCGATGGGCGACGACGGCGAGCTGGCGGCGATCGTGGCGCGGGTGATCGAGGAGCACCCCGACGTCGCCGAGCGCGTGCGCGGCGGCAACGCGAAGGCGATCGGCGCGCTGGTCGGCCCGGTCATGAAGGAGACGAAGGGCCGCGCCGACGGCGGCGAGGTCAACCGCTTGCTGCGCCGGCAGCTCGGCGTCTGAAAAACTGACCTTCTGTCAACAGAGGATTCCGGTAGCGTCGCCCGATCGTGAGCGCTGAAGGACGCGAGACGCTGGTCGCCGGCCGCCTGTTCGACGTTCTCGACGGGGTGTCGACGCTGATGTACGTGCAGGACCCCGAGGGCCGGATCGTGCACGCCAACCGCGCCGCGTGCGAGCTCGTCGGCAGGCCACCGGCGGAGGTGGTCGGCAAGCTGCCGGCGGAGCTCTTCGATCCCGTCACGGTCGAGCGCTGGTCCGAGCAGAACCGCGAGGTCCTGCGGACCCGCCGCCCGATCGACGTCGAGGACGGGTGGGGCGGCCGCACGCATCTCACGCACAAGACCCCGGTGTTCGACGCCGAGGGCAAACCCGTCGCGGTGGTCGGCATGTCGACCGACATCACCGACCGCAAGCGCGCCGAGGACGACCTGCGCCGCAGTGAGACCCACCTGGCCGAGGCGCAGCAGATCGCGGGTGTCGGCAGCTGGCATTGGGACACCGGAGAGGGCGAGCTGACCTGGTCGACTGAGCTCTGCCGCCTCTTCGGCATCTCCCCCGAGGACGTGCCGATCGGCGCGGACGCGCTGCTGCTCGTCGCCGAGGAGGACCGCGAGCGCGTGCGCGAGTCCGGCCGCGCCGCGCTCGGTGGCCAGGCGCCGATGGATCTCGACGTCCGGATCGTGCGCCCCGACGGCGAGGTTCGGGTCCTCCATTGTCGCGCCGGCGTCGGCCTCGGCCCCGACGGGTCGCCGCACCGGCTCGACGGCACCTGCATCGACGTCACGGACCGGCGGCGCGCCGAGCGCAGCCTGGCCGAGGCGCAGCGACTGGCACAGCTGGGCTCGTGGGACTGGGACGTCGTAGGCGAGGAGATCTCGTGGTCGGGAGAGATGTACCGGATCTTCGGCGAGGAGCCCGAGCACTTCGTCCCCACGCGCGAGGCGGTCTACGCGCGCATCGTCGAAGAGGACCGAGGCCCGCTCGAGGAGCAGGTGATGGGCGCGGTCGATCGGGGCGGCGACTTCGACGCGTTCGCCAGGATCCGTCGCCCCGACGGGCAGACCCGCGACGTCCGCTTCCGGGGCTCGATGGTGCGGGCGGCCGGCGCCGGGGACGGCCGCATGCACGGGATCTGTCAGGACCTGACCGAAGTGCGCCGCGCCGAGGACGCCCGCGCCGAGGCGGTCGAGCGCTTCCGCACGGTCTTCGAGCGGGCGCCCATCGGCATCGCGCTCCTGTCGCGCGACGGCCGCTTCAAGCTCGCCAACGAGGCGATGGCCGAGTTCCTTGGCCGGTCGGGCGGCGCGCTGCTCGATTGCAGCGTCGCCGATGTGACCCATCCCGACGACCTGGCCTCGACGGTCGAGGCGCTGCGGCGAATGGTTTCCGGCGAGCTGGCCGAGTTCAACGGCGAGAGGCGCTACGTGCGGCCGGGCGGCGAGGTCCGCTGGGGCGCCGTGCGGTCGCTGCTTCTGCACGAGGCCGACGGCCATGCCCAGCACTGCCTGGCACTGGTGCGCGACGTCACCGACCAGCGACTGGCGGAGCGGCGCCGCTCTGCGCTCTACGGCGTCTCGCGCATCCTGGCCGGAACCGCACCGCTGGACGAGGCGCTGCCCGCGCTCGTCGAGACGATCGTGCGGGGCCTCCAGTGGGACCGCGGCGCGCTGTGGCTCGCCGATGCGCACGGCGACCTGCGCCCCGAGGTCGCCTGGCCTGCCGGCAGCGCGCCGTCGGAGCCGCCGCCGCTGCCCCCCGAGCCGACGGCATCCGACACGGGCATCGCGATCCCCCTCGTGAGCGGCGACAAGACGCTCGGCCTGCTCGCGGTCGCCTGTGACGGGACGGGGCACCTGGGCGACGACCTGTCGGACTTCGCCGGGGCATTGGGGGACCATCTCGGCGAGTTCCTCGTCCGCAAGCGCGTGGAGGAGCGGCTGGTCCACCAGGCGCTGCACGACCCGCTCACCGGGCTGGCCAACCGGGTCCTGTTCTTCGACCGTCTCGACCATGCGATCCAGCGGCTGCAGCGCGAGCACGCCCCGCTGGCCGTGCTCTTCCTCGACTTCGACGGCTTCAAGGCGGTCAACGACCGCTTCGGGCACGCCGGCGGCGACGAGGTGCTCAGGCGCGCCGCCGACCGCGTCGGCGCCGCGCTGCGGGCCGAGGACACCGTCGCGCGCTTCGGAGGCGACGAGCTCGTCGTGCTCTCCGAGCACGTCAACGGGGCCGCGGGCGGCGCTCTGATCGCCGACCGGATCCTGGAGCAGTTGCGGACGCCGATCGAGCTCGAGGGCGAGCAGGTCACGCTGTCGGCGAGCATCGGCATCTGCGTGGCGCCGATCGAGGGCGCGGACCGCGACGACCTGCTGCATGCCGCGGACGCGGCGATGTACCGGGCCAAGTCCGCAGGCCCGGGGCGCTACGTCATCTCGGGGGTGTGAGCGGCCATGCGTACCATTCTCGAAGACCCCCAGGCCCGAAGGGAACCACCGCCATGGCACGACTCATCCGCATGGACAGCACCGGTCACTCGACGCTCGCGGAGTGGACCACGGAGGATGCCGAGGCGCAGGAGCGCGCGGTCGCCGCGTTCCGCCGCCAGCTCGACGAGGGCTACTACGCCGTGGTCACCGAGGGTGAGGGCCATGCCCGGCAGGTCACCGAGCTGCCGCTCGACGCCGAGCTCGTGATCCTGCGGCGCCCGATCGCGGGCGGGTGAGCACCGCTCCGGCGCTGCCGGAGACCGCGGCCGTCCACTGGCGGCCGCGCACGGACGCGCGCCGGCTGCGAGGCCGCGGCCGCACCTGGACGCTGACCACGGCGGCGCACACCGTGCCGTTCATCGCGACGGCGGGCGGCCTGTTCGCACTTGAGCCGCTCTCGTTCCCGGTCGGGCTCGCCGCACTCGCGCACGCCTGGGCGATCCCGGAGCTCTATGCGCGCCGCGGCTCCAACGTCGTGCGCCCGCGCCCGCGCGCTGCGGCCGGTGCGGAGGAGGTGGCGCTCGGGCTGCTCGGCGACCTCGTCGGCCACGACGCGCGCGAGCTGCACGCGCGCACCGGCCTGGTGCCGGAGCGCGGCGCGCTCGGCGTCTGGCTCGTGGCCGAGGCGGGCGCCCTGCTCGTGACCCCCGGCGGCCGGCGCGTGTTCTGCTGGTGCGTCAAGGTCCCCGAGCCCGGCCTGCCCTCGGGCGATCGCATCGCGCATCTGCTGCTGGCGCTGCGGGCCGACGAAGCGGGCTTCGCCACCGTCGCCAATCTGGCCTTCAGCGGCGCTCCGTGGCGGCTGCGGCGGCGGATGCCGCCGCGCGCGCGGCCGGCGCTCGACGCGGGCATCCGCATGGCCCGCGTGTCGAGCCGTTCGATGTGAAGATGGGGTCAACGGTCCATGTCCAATCAGGGCACCAGGACCGATGATGCTTTCCATGCCCTCCACATCCGTCGCCCGCCGCCTCATTCTCGTGCCCGCCGCCGGCTCTCCGCGCCAGAAGACGCCGACCCCCGGCGTCCGCCGCTTCCGCCTCGCCCAGTTGCGCCTCGAGGGCCGCGACGTCCCGCACGGCGAGCGCTTCACGCACCTCAAGCGCAGCTACGACTGACCGGCGGGAGGGCCTCCCGGGGCCCAGGAGTAGGCTTCGTGTGCAGTGATCTACCTGGTGCTCTGCGCGTGGTTCGGGATCGCGGGCGCGGTCGTCGCCCGCATCAAGGGCGTCTCGATGCTCCTGGGCTTCCTGATCTCGGCGATCGTGCCCGTGCTTGGCCTGGCCGTGCTGGTGCTCTACCGCTCCGATCGCCACGAGCTGCGGCGTCAGTGCCCGGGCTGCGGGCGCCTCGTCCCGCTCCACGACGCGCTCTGCACCCGCTGCGGCACCGAGCTCGAGTTCCCGGAGGTCGCCATCGAGTCTGAGGCGTCGGCACGCGGATAGACTCGATCGGATGATGCGAGCGGTCGATGCGGTGATGGAGTGCCTGAAGGCCGAGGGCGTTGACGTCGTCTTCGGCTACCCCGGGGGAGCGAACCTGCCGACCTACGACGCCTTCGTGGATGCGGGGATCCGGCACGTGCTCGTCCGTCACGAGGCCGGCGGCGGCCACGCCGCCGAGGGCTATGCCAAGGCCTCGGGCCGCGTCGGCGTCGTGTTCGCCACGTCGGGCCCCGGCGCGACGAACATCGTCACGCCGCTGACGGACGCGATGATGGACTCGGTCCCGCTCGTCGCCTTCACCGGCCAGGTGCGCACCGACCTGCTCGGCACCGACGGCTTCCAGGAGGCCGACACGTTCGGCATCACGATGCCGATCGTCAAGCACAGCTTCATGATCCAGCATCCGACCGAGATCCCGCGGGCGATCCACGAGGCGTTCCACATCGCCCGCTCCGGGCGCCCGGGGCCGGTGCTGATCGACATGCCGACCGACCTCACGCGGGCCGAGATCGACTACCAACCCGTCGGCGACCTCCGCCTGCCCGGCTACCAGCCCACCACCGAGGGCAACCAGAAGCAGATCCGGCTCGCGGCGAAGGCGCTCGCGAACTCGCGCCGGCCCGTCCTCTACGTCGGCGGTGGCGTCATCAACGCCGGCGCGTCGGCCGAGCTGACCGAGCTCGCAATCTCGGACCGCCTGCCCGTGACCTGCACGCTGATGGGTCTCGGCGCCTTCGCGGCTCCGCACCCGCAGTGGCTGGGGATGCTCGGCATGCACGGCACGCGCGCGGCCAACTACGCGATGGACGAGGCCGACCTGATCGTCGCGATCGGCGCCCGCTTCGACGACCGCATCACCGGCAAGCTGTCGGAGTTCGCGCCCCGGGCCAAGTTCGTCCACATCGACGTCGACCCGGCCGAGATCTCCAAGAACGTCCCTGCGCACATCCCGATCGTCGGCGACGCGCGCAACATCCTGCCGCGGCTGACCGCCGAGTACCGCGCCGCGGGCGCCGACCCCGAGCGCCTAAAGGCCTGGTGGGAGCGCATCGAGGGCTGGCGCACCCAGCACCCGCTGACCTACGAGGACTCCTCCGACACGGAGATCAAGCCGCAGTACATGGTCCAGGCGCTCTACGAGGCCACGGGCGGCGACTGCATCCTCGCCTCCGATGTCGGCCAGCACCAGATGTGGAGCGCGCAGTACTTCCACTTCGCCAAGCCCCGGCGCTGGATCAACTCCGGCGGGCTCGGCACGATGGGCTTCGGCCTGCCGGCGGCGATGGGCGCCGCCGTCGCGATGCCCGACGTCCCGACCTGCCTGATCACCGGCGACGGCTCGATCCAGATGAACGCGCAGGAGCTCGCGACCTGCACCGAGAACGGCATCCCGGTGAAGATCTTCATCATGAACAACGGCTACCTGGGCATGGTCCGGCAGTGGCAGGAGCTGTTCTGGGACCGCCGCTACTCCCACGTCGACATGGGCTCGTGGCCGGACTTCGTCAAGCTCGCCGATGCCTACGGGGCGACCGGCATGCGCCTGACGGAGAAGAAGACGCTCGTCGAGGACATGCGCAAGGCGATCGAGACCCCGGGCCCGGTCGTGGTCGACGTCCGCGTCACCCGCGAGGAGAACACGTATCCGATGATCGCGCCCGGCGCTGCCGCGCGCGACATGGTGGGCTGACGCGGGCCGTGGGCGATCCGGGGACGAAAGAGCTGCTGACGCTCGCGGAGCTCGAGGCGTCCTCGGGCGTCCGCACGGGCCGCAAGCACACGCTGTCGATCATGGTCGAGAACAAGCCGGGCGTGCTGACGCGCATCGCGGGCCTGTTCGCGCGCCGCGGCTTCAACATCGACACGCTCGCCGTCGGGCCGACCGACGACCCGCGGCTGTCGCGCATCACGCTGACGCTCGACGGCGCGATGCACCCGATCGACCAGGTCACCAAGCAGCTGCACAAGCTGATCAACGTGATCAAGATCCGCGACCTCGAGCCGGCCGACACGGTCGCGCGCGAGCTCGCGCTGTTCAAGGTCTCGGCCGACGGCGGCGCGCGCGGCGAGGTGATGCAGATCGTCGAGATCTTCCGCGGCAAGATCATCGACGTCACGAAGCGCTCGGTGATCATCGAGGTCACCGGCACGTGGGAGAAGATCGAGGCGTTCGAGCGCATGGTGCGCCCCTTCGGGCTCGTCGAGATGGCGCGCACCGGCGAGATCGCCATCTCACGCGGCCGCGGCGAGACGTAGGGGACCTGACGCCCGACCTCTTCGTTCGCGAGCTGGGGGAGGGGCCGCCCGTCGTCCTGCTCCATCCCGGCGTGGGGCTGGACGGGTCCGTCTTCCTGCCCGGCGCCAAGCGCCTCGCGGCGGCGCACACGCTCTTCCTGGTCGACCTGCCCGGCAACGGCCACTCGCCGGACGGCAATCGCGACGACTGGAGCTTCGCCGGCTTCGCCGACGCGGTCGATCGGTTCGTGCGCAAGCGCCGGCTCGAGGACTGGACGCTGCTCGGCCACTCCTTCGGCGGCTACGTGGCGATGCAGCACATGGTCGACTTCCCGGGGAGCGCGAGCCGGGTGATCGCGTCGTGCACCGACTGCGACCAGGAGCCGGCACCGGGAGCGCCAAAGGACCCGTTCGCGGGCATGCCCGAGGACGTCGCCGCCTCGGTGCGCGCCGCCTTCGATCGCGAAGCCGAGGTCGAGACGGTGGATGACTGCCGCCGCGTCTGGCTCGACCAGATGCCGTTCTTCGTCGGCGCTCTCGAGCGCGTCGAGACGCTGCGCGCGGCGTTCGCCGACGTCGCGTACCGCGTCGACGTCATGCGCGAGAGCGAGCGCGACTGGGGCGAGCTGCACGCGCTCGCCGCGCTGCGCGCCAGCGACGTCCCGGTGCTCGCGATCGCCGGCGCATGCGACCGCGCCCAGCCGCCGGCCAACGCGCGCCGGATCGCCGAGGCGGCGCCGCGGGGCGAGCTGGCCGTGCTCGAGGGCGCCGGCCACTTCCCGTTCGCCGAGGACCCGGAGGCCTACTGGGGCACGCTGCGAGACTGGTTGGCGTGACCGGCGCCACCATCACTCACGGCCGCGACCCGCTCGCGCTCGACGCCGAGGCGCGCCGCCTCCTGCGCGGCCGCTGCGAGCGCGCGGTGCGCCGCGCCCGCCGCGGTGGCACCGAGGTGCTGGTCGGTCTGACCGTCGGCGTCGACCCTGCGGTCGACCCGAGCGCGGTCGCGTTCGCGTCCCGGCAGCCGGGCGAGGACTGGTTCTGCTTCGAGCAGCCCGACCGTGGCGGCGCGGCGCTGGCGGCGCTCGGCGCGGTGCGGCGGTTCGAGGCGTCCGGGCCCGGCCGCTTCGCCGCGGTCGCCGCGGCCTGGCGCGAGCTGGCCGGCGGCGCCGTCGCGGGCTCTCCCGACGGCCCGGCCGGCGCCGGCCTGGTCGCGGTCGGCGGCTTCGCGTTCGCGCCCGAGGGCGGCGCCGCGCCGCACTGGGCCGGCTTCGGGGCGGGCGGGCTCGTCGTCCCCGAGGTCGCGCTTGCGCGCCGCGAGGGCGAGGTCCGCCTCACGCTCGCGGCGCTCGCCGCTCCTGACGACGTGCCCGAGGAGCTGGCGGGACGGATCGCGGCGCGCGCCGCAGGGCTGCGCGAGCGGCCGCTGCCGCTGCTCGATCCCGCGCCCGCCGGCCGCTTCCGGATCGCGAGCGTCGCGCCGCCCGAGCACTACGAAGAGGCCGTCGCCCGTGCCGTGGAGCGCATCCGCTCCGGCGCGCTCGAGAAGGTCGTGCTTGCTCGCGAGGTCGCGGTGCACGCTCCCGCGCCGCATGACGCGGCGGCGACGTTCGGGGTGCTGCGTGCCGCGTTCGGCTCCTGCTTCGTGTTCTGCGCGGGCCGTAGCGAACGCGCCTTCGTCGCCGCGTCGCCGGAGCTGCTCGTGCGCCGCGAGGGCTTGCGCACGTCGGCCGTCGCGCTCGCCGGCTCGATCCGTCGCTCGGCCGACCCGGCCGTCGACGACCACCTGGGCGAGCAGCTACTCGGCTCGGCCAAGGACCGCGAGGAGCAGGCGATCGTCGCGCGCCGGATCGCCCGCACGCTGCGCCCGCACGCGGTCTGGGTCACGGCGCCCGACGAGCCGGCGGTCGTCAAGGTCGCCAACATCCAGCACCTCGCGACCCCGATCCGCGCGCAGCTCGCGCGCCCGGTCAGCGTCGTCGAGCTCGCCGGCCTGCTGCATCCGACCCCTGCGGTCGGCGGCGAGCCGCACGCGGTGGCGGCGCCGCTGATCCCCGCGCTCGAGGGCATCGACCGCGGCTGGTACGCCGGGCCGGTGGGCTGGACGGACGCCAACGAGGACGGTGAGTTCTGCGTCGCGCTGCGCTGCGCACTGCTGCGCGGCGAGGAGGCGCGGCTCTACGCCGGCGTCGGCGTCGTGCGCGACTCCGACCCCGCCGCCGAGCTCGCCGAGACCGAGGTCAAGCTCGGCGCGCTGCTGCCCGTGCTCTCCGGCTAGGGGATCTCGCGCACCATGATGAGGTTGGTTGCCCCGGGGGTCCCGGTGCGGCGACCCGCGGTGAGCACCACGCGCGTGCCGCTCGCCAGGCCGGCGGCGTCGCGCGCCGCGATCAGGGCGCCCTCGATCATGTCGTCGACGGTCTCGGCGACATCCATCGTGTAGCAGTAGACGCCCCAGTCGAGCGTGATCTGGTCCGCGACCCGCCGGTCGTGGGCGAGCGCGATGATCGGAAGCTTCGAGCGGTACTTCGCGCACGCCCGCGGCGCCCCGCCGGTCGCGGTCGGGACGACGAGGGCAACCGCGTCGATCTGCTGCGCGAGCTCGACGGCGGCGTGCATGACGGCCGCCGCCGGGGTGTCCGCCTGCACGCTGCGCGCGCGGCCGTGGATCTCGGGCGCGTGCTCGGCCGCCTCGGCGATCTCGGCCATCGCCTGCACCGCCTCGACGGGGTAACTGCCGACGCTCGTCTCGGCCGACAGCATGACGGCCGAGGTGCCGTCGATCACCGCGTTGGCCACGTCCGTGGCCTCGGCCCGTGTCGGCTCGGGCGAGTGGATCATCGACTCGAGCATCTGCGTCGCGGTGATCACCAGCTTGCCGGCCTGCGTGGCGCGGGCGATCGTGTCCTTCTGCATCAGCGGCACGTGCGCGACGCCGGCCTCCACGCCGTAGTCGCCGCGCGCGACCATGACGCCGTCGGAGACGCCGATGATCTCGTCGAGCCGCTCGTAGGCCTCGACCTTCTCGATCTTCGCGATCACCCGCGCGCCGCACGACAAGGCGCCCATGTGCGCTCGCAGCTGCTCGAGGTCGTCGGCCGTGCGCACGAACGACAGCGCCATAAAGTCCGCGCCCAGCTCGGCCGCGAGCTGCAGGTCGGCGATGTCCTTCTCCGTGATCGCCGGCAGCTCCGGGCGGGCGTAGGTGACGTTGACGCCCTTGCGCGCGGACAGCGGACCGGGGGACAGCACGCGGGCGACGACCTCACCGCCCGCCACGCCCTCGACCGCGAGGCGAGGGACGCCGTCGCCGATCACGACCTGCGAGCGCTCGGTGACCAGCGCGGCGAAGTGCGGGAAGTCGACCCGCACGCGATCGAGCGGCTCGGAGCCGCCGCTGCCGCAGAAGACGACCGCGTCGCCCGCCGCCAGCACCCGCGTCTCCGTGTCGGCCGAAAGTCGCAGCTTCGGTCCCTGCAGGTCGAACAGCAGCCCGAGCGGTCGCCGGGCCCTGTCCGCCGCTGCGCGCACGTCCGCGGCGCGCCGGCGCAGGTCGTCATGGGTGCCGTGCGAGCAGTTCAGCCGCGCGCAGTCCACGCCGGCCGCGACGAGCCGGTCCAGCATGCCGGGCGGGTCGGTCGCGGGCCCGAGCGTCGCCACGATCTTCGTACGCCGCCCGAACATGGGCGCAGTCTGGCACCACGGGCGCCTGGGTGCCCACCGCTGCCCTAGTGAGGGCGCTAAGCCCGGCGCGCCTTCCGCCACACGCCGATGACTTCCCGCACCGTCGCGGTGCGGTAGGAGATCCGCGAGTCCAGCGGCCGCACGCCGAGCTCGAAGCGGCCGGTGCCGGTCTGCTCGACCTCGGTCACCAGCGCGTGGAAGCGGCGGCCCTTCTTGTCGACCAGCACGATGTCGCCCGCGCCGATGCTCTTCGAGGTGGCGCGCGGCTCGACCGCGGGCGCGGCGACCTCGGCCTCGACGTCGATCAGGCTCTCCTGCATTTCCGCAACGCTAAGCGCCGGTACGGACGGACTCGGCCACCGCCTCCCACACCCGCCGGTGCAGCGCCACGTTCCCGGCGCGCTCGGTTCGCACCTCGAGGATCGTGGCCGTGGGCGAGGCGACCGCCCGGTCGAGCGCAGCGCGGAACGCCTCGGGATCCGCGGCGCGCTCGTGGCCGAGGCCGTAGAGCGCGGCGGCGTGGGCGAAGTCGAGGCCGTGGGGCGTAACGACGTGCTCCTCGAAGTCGGCGCCCTCGCGCTCGACGGGCAGGAAGTGGAAGATCCCGCCGCCGTCGTTGTTGAGGAGCACGATCACGAGCGGCAGCCTGAGCCGCCGGGCGGCCATCAACCCGCCGATGTCGTGGGCGAGCGCGACGTCGCCGATCAGCAGCACCGTCGGCCCGGCCGCGGCGGCGGCGACGCCGAACGCGGCCGAGACCGTGCCGTCGATGCCGTTGGCGCCGCGGTTGGAGAGCACGCGCGGTGGCGTGTCGCGGGCGGGGAAGAACGTCTCGACGTCGCGCACCGGCATCGAGGAGGCGACCACGAGCGTGGCGTCGGCCGGCAGGCGTACTCCGAGCTCGGCGGCCACGCGCGGCTCGGAGAGGTCGCCGAGCGTCTGCGCGATCGCTCCGGCCGCGGCGCGGTCGGCGCGGCGCCACCCGTCGAGCCACTCGCGGTCCTTGCGCGGCTTCTCGGGCACCAGCACGCGCGGGTCGGTGGTGACGATCGTGCCGACACGTCCGGCCGGGTCCTGCCAGGCGGCCTCGGCGTCGAAGGCGATCTGCAGCGCGTCGAGACCGTGCAGCCACTGGCGCAGGGGCTTGGAGGTCGGGAGGTCGCCGAAGCGCAGGACGAGGTCGGGGGCGTGGGCGGCGGCGAAGGCGGCGTCGCGCAGCAGCGCGTCGTAGTGCGCGACCGCGGCAGGCCCCTGGCGGGCGCCCGACAGCGGCTCGGCGAGCAACGGCAGCGCGAGCGCCTCGGCGAGCCCCGCCAGTGCGTCGCCGAGCCCAGGGTCGCGCTCGCTGCGCCCCGCCACCATGACCCCGCGGGGGTGGGCGTCGAGCGCGGCGCGCAGGCCCTCGACGACGGCAGGGCCGGCGACCGGCTGCGCCCGCGGCCGCGTGACCCACGGCCGCTCGCCGTCGCGCCCGCCGCCGCCGGGCTCCTCGGCGGGCAGCGGCGCGTCGAGCACGAGCGGCTCGCGCAGGGAGAAGTTGAGGTGCACGGGGCCGGGGCGGCCCTCGAGCGCGGTCCAGTACGCGCGGCAGGCGAGCTGGCGCAGCCACCGCATCCGCTCCGGCGCGGCGGGCTGGTCGTCGACCTCGAGGAACCACTTGGCCGCGCCGCCGTAGAGCTTGACCTGGTCGATCGTCTGGCCGGCGCCGAGCTCGCGCAGCTCGGGCGGGCGGTCGGCGGTGAGCACGAGCAGCGGCACGCGCGCCTCGTGGGCCTCGTGCACGGCGGGCGCGTAGTTGGCGGCCGCGGTGCCCGAGGTGCAGGCGAGCGCGACCGGGCGGCCGGTGGCCTTCGCCAGCCCGAGCGCGAAGAAGCTGCCGCAGCGCTCGTCAATGTGCGAGGTCGCACGGATGCGCGGCTCGCGGGCGAGCGAGAGCACCAACGGCGTCGAGCGCGAGCCCGGCGACGTGCACGCGTGCTCGAGCCCGCAGCGCGCGAGCTCGTCGGCGAAGGCGCGCAGGCCGAGGTAGGCGTCCGTGGCTGGCATGGTCTAGGTCGTTATGCCCGCCGACCTCCTCCTGCTCCACGGTTTCACGCAGACGGGCGCGAGCTGGGACGGAGTGATCCGGGCGCTGCAAGGACGCTACCGCGCGCTCGCGCCCGACGTGGGGGCGGGTCCCTGGGAGGCGGAGCTCGACCGCCTCGAGGCGCTCGCCCCGGCCGCCTGCGTGCTGGCGGGCTACTCGATGGGCGGGCGGTTGGCGCTCGGGCTGGCGCTGCGACGCCCGGAGCGGGTGCGCCGGCTCGTGCTGGTCTCGGCCTCGCCGGGGATCGCCGACGCCGGCGAGCGAGCCGCGCGGCGGGCGGCCGACGAGACGCTCGCGGAACGGATCGAGGCGATCGGCGCCGAGGCGTTCGCGCGCGAGTGGGCCGCCCAGCCCCTGTTCGCCGGCCAGCCGGACGCGATCGCTGCGCAGGCCCAGGAGGACCGGTTGCGGCGCTCGGCCGCCGAGCACGTCGCGCAGCTCCGCGGCCTGGGCACCGGCCTGATGCCGCCGCTGTGGGATCGCCTCGGGGAGCTCTCGATGCCGGTGACGCTCGTGGTCGGTGAGCGCGACGCGAAGTTCAGGGCGATCGCCGAGCGGATGCGCGAGCGGCTGCCGGAGGCGGCGGTCGTCGTCGTGCCCGGCGCCGGCCACGCGGTCGCGCTCGAGAACCCCGGCGAGCTGGCGACCGTGCTCCGCACGCACCCGCAGGTGCCCTGGACCGCTGACAGCCGCGGACCCGCGGAGTAGCGTCCGGCCGACGATGTTCCGCACCACCCGCACCGCTCGGCGCGGACGTGCTGCGCTCACGTGGATGGGCGAATGGCGACTGCCGGCGCCCGAGCGCCGGGCGGCCCGCGCCGAGCAGGCGGCGCTGCGCGCGCAGCGGCTCGAGCGCGACAACACGCTGCACACGCCGTGGGCGCGAGCCGCGGCAGTCGAGGCCGAGCGGCGGCGCTGGAGCGGCTACGGCATGTAGTCCTGGCACGATGCGCCCGTGCCCTGGACGCTGACCGGCGATTTCGAGGCCTACGCCGAGCGCACCGTGGAGCTGCTCCTGAGCAGCCCGGCGGAGCACACGGTCCCGCTGACGGTGCTCGAGACCGTCCGCCGGGGTCACCGCTGGTCCGACGAGCCGATGCTGTTCGGGTGGTTCGAGGACGGCGGAGCGGTCCGCGGCGCGATCTTCCGCACGCCGCCGTTCGAGCTGCTGCTCGCGGTCCTGCCGGAGGACGCGACCGCCGAGCTGGTGACCGTGCTGCGGGCCGCGGGCGCGGACGTCCCGGGGGTCAACGGCGACGTCGCGGGCGCCGAGCGCTTCACTGCGGCGTGGACGGCGGTGACCGGCGAGCGCGCCACGACCACGCTGGCCCTCGACCTCTACGAGCTGGGCACGCTCCGGCACCCGGAGCCGCCGCCTGCGGGTCGCGCCCGTGCGGCGGACGATGCGGACCTCGAGCGGGCGGTGCGGTGGTACACGGCCTTCCAGCAGGAGACGCCGGCACCGGTCACCGACGTCCTTCCGCTGGTGCGCGAGCGGCTGGACGACAGGCGGCTGTGGCTGTGGGAGGACGAGACCGGCGCCCCCGTCTCCCTCGCCGCCCGCACTGCGGCGGTCGCCGGCGTCGCGCGGATCGCGCCGGTCTACACCCCGCCCGAGCACCGCCGCCGCGGCTACGCCACCGCGGTCACGGCCGCCTGCACCGCCGACGCGCTCGCCCGCGACGGCGAGCGGGTCGTTCTCTACACCGACCTCGCCGACCCGTCGGCGAACGCGATGTACCAGCGGATCGGGTTCCGATCGGCCGGCGGGCGCCGGGTCGTGCGGTTCGAACGAACGTCAACTGCGGCTGGGTAGGAGTGGGTCCAAACCGCCCCGGCGGCCACGAATGTCACCTCGATGGCGGTATGCGCCATCGAGACGACACTCGTGGGCTCCGCGGCCACGAATGTCACCTCAACCGCGGTGGGCGCGGTCGAGACGACACTCGTGGGCTCCGCGGCACTTCGAACCCACCTCCTACCCAGCCGCTGTTGACGTTCGCTTCGCGGCGGTGTCAGGCGTCGAGCCGCGTCCGGAACCCGCCGGCGCCCTCGACCTCGGCGCCGAGGGCGCGCACGCGGCGGGCGAGCTCGGCGTCGGAGGTGACCACGCGGGCGCCCTCGCCGCCGCGCTCCTCGAGCAGTCCGACGATCGCGTCGTCGGCGGCGTCGCGGCCCCGGCGCGGGGCGACGAGGACCTCGACGCGCTCGGCCGGCGGCGGCTCGCCGGCGTCGAGCACGACGGTCACCTCGTCGCCGGTGCGCTGCGCGAGCTCGTCGAGCGCCTGCACCAGCCGCCGGGTCGCGCCCGGGCGATCGCGCCACCAGCCGTCGGGGCGCGAGCCGATGACGTTGGAGGCGTCCACCACCCAGCGCGGGCTCACCCCGTCACCTCGTCGTAGCGGCGGAAGCCGCGGCGCTCGTAGGAGGGCAGCGCGGCGGGGGAGTCGAGCGAGCAGGTGTGCAGCCACACCCGCGCCGCGCCGCGCTCCCACGCGTCCGCGGTGACTGCGGCGAGCAGCGCGCCGCCGAGCCCGCGGCCGGGGTATCCGGGTAGCAGGCCGAAGGAGGCGATCTCCACATCGCCGCCCTCGCGCACCATCTCGGCGTAGCCGACGGGCTCGTCGCCCAGCCGTCCGACCCACGTCTCGACCTCGCCGCGCTCGAGGTGCGCGCGCCAGCGGGCGGCGTCCCAGCCGAGGCGGTCGGTCCACCGCCACGGGCCGCCGACCGCGTCGTACAGGCGCGCGCTGAGCTCCGGGTCCGGCGGGTCGATCGGCCTCACCTCCAGGCCGTCCACCGGCGCGGCGGGCCGCAGCTGCGCCGCGTCGGTCATCTCGAGGTACCAGGTCGTGACGCCCGGCCGCGCGGTCATCCGACCCCCAGGCCCGGCTCGGCGGGCACGCGGATCGCGCCGCGGACGGCGCGCAGGCGCTCGCCCGGCTCTGCGAACAGGTCGAGCGTCGCGAGGCCGTGGGCCGGCAGCGGGCCGCCCGCGGTCAGTCCCGCCGCGGTGTGCACCGCGGCGGCGATCCCCAGCGGGCCGTCGAACGTCGAGGCGAGGTAGACCGAGGAGCCCGCGATGCGCGCCTGCGCGGCGTCGTGCAGGACACCCGTGATGCCGCCGCAGCGGGCGATCTTCAGGCAGACGGCGTCGGTCGCGCCCGAGCCCGCCGCGCCCGCCTCGGCCGCCGTCTCGTCCATCGCCAGCGGCACGTCGACCTCGGCGCGTACCGCCCGCAGCGGCTCGACGCCGTGGACGGGCTCCTCGGCCAGCTCGATCCCCACGGGGGCGAGGGCGTCGAGCGCGGCGATCGCCTCGTCGATGCCCCAGGCGCCGTTGGCGTCCACGCGGATCGCGACGCGCGGGCCGACCGCGGCACGCACGGCGGCGAGCCGCCCAGCGTCGTCGCCGACGCCCACCTTGACCTTGACCGTGTCGAAATCCGCCTGCGCCGCCGCCGCCGCCGAGGCGGACGCGGCCGCGCGGTCCTCGGCGCCGATCGTCGCGTTGACCGGGATCGAGCGCGCGGCCTCGACCGAGATCAGCTGCGCTACCGGCCGCCCGGAACGGCGGCCGGCGAGATCCCAGAGCGCGAGGTCGACCGCGGCGAGCGCCTGCGGCAGGTCGCGCTCGGTGCGACAGGCCTCGAGCGCGTCCTCCTCGGCGCAGTCGGCGAGCACCTCGGCATAGGCGTCGAGCGCCGCGCGCACGGCGGCGAGCGCCACGCCGTCGTAGGGCTCGAGCGGCGCCGCCTCCCCGAGCCCCACGAGCCCGTCGCCGGCCTCGAGCCGCACTCGCAGCAGCTCCCGCTCCTCGAGCACGCCCCACGCCGCCCGCACCGGCGCCCGGAACCTGAGCACGACGGGTTCGACGCCGAGCCGCATCAGCTCGCGAGGATGCCAGCCGAGAGCAGGAGGCAGAACGCGAGCTGGAGCTGCCCGGTCCCACCCAGCGCGCCGTTGAGTGCCGGCCCGTCCGTGCGCGTGCGCACCGTCCGCACGACGGGCACCGCCAGCGGCACGGCGAGCAGCGACAGCAGCAGCCAGGGCGAGAGCGAGCCGAGCAGCCACGGCAGCTGCGCGGTCACGAACGCCCCGCCGACCATCGCGACGTAGAGCACGCGCGTGCGTTCGCGCCCCATCCGCACGGCCAGCGTGCGCTTGCCTGCCCGCCGGTCGGTCTCGAGGTCGCGGACGTTGTTGACGACGAGGATCGCCGAGGCGAGCAGGCCGACCGGCACGGCGAGCACGAGCGCCTCCCACTCGAGACGTTCGACCTGCGCGTAGTAGGAGCCGGCGACCGCCACGACGCCGAAGAACAGGAACACGAAGACCTCGCCGAGCCCCTCGTAGCCGTAGGGTCGCGGGCCGCCCGTGTAGAGCACGCCGGCGAGGATCGAGGCCGCGCCGACCAGGAGCAGCTCCCAGCCTGCGGTGGCGATCAGGTACGAGCCCGCGAGCACCGCCAGCGCGAACGCGATGTATGTCGCCACGAGGACCTGGCGCGGGGGCACGAGCCCGCCCGCGGTGACCCGCACGGGCCCGAGCCGGTCCTCCGTGTCGGCGCCGCGGCGCGCGTCGGAATAGTCATTGGAGAGGTTGGTGCCGACCTGGATGAACAGCGCGCCGAGCAGCGCGGCCAGGAAGGTGAGCACCTTCAAGGTGTCTTCCGTCGCCGCCAGCGCGGTGCCGACGAGCACCGGCGCCACCGCCGCGGGCAGCGTCCGCGGCCGCGCGGCCATCAGCCAGATGCGCGCGGTGCTCGCTCCCGTCACGGACGGCGGGGGAACGCCGAGAAGTCTGGGGTGCGCTTCTCCTTGTAGGCGTCGCGCCCCTCCTGCGCCTCCTCGCTGGCGTAGAAGAGGAGGTTGGCGTCGTGGGCGAGCTGCTGGATGCCGGAGAAGCCGTCCTCGGACGCGTGGAAGCTCGCCTTCACCAGCCGCAGCGCGAACGGTGACAGCGCGAGCATCTCGCGGCACCACTGGACGGTCTCCGCCTCGAGGCGCTCGAGCGGCACCACGGTGTTGACGAGCCCCATCTCGAGCGCCTGCCCGGCGTCGTACTGGCGGCACAGGAACCAGAACTCCTTCGCCTTCTTCGGCCCGACGAGGCTGGCCAGCAGGCTCGCGCCGAAGCCGCCGTCGAAGGAGCCCACGCGCGGGCCCGTCTGCCCGAAGCGCGCGTTGTCGGCGGCGATCGTGAGGTCGCAGACGAGGTGCAACACCTGGCCGCCGCCGATCGCGTAGCCCGCCACCATCGCCACGACGGGCTTCGGGAGGCGGCGGATCTGCACGTGCAGGTCGGTGACGTGGAAGCGCCCGACGCTTGCGCCGCCCTCGACGTAGCCCGTGTCGCCGCGCACGCGCTGGTCACCGCCGGAGCAGAACGCGTCCGGGCCCTCGCCCGTCAGCACGATCACGCCGACCTCGGTGTCCTCGCGCGCCCGCTCGAGCGCGTCCGAGACCTCGATCAGGGTCTCGGGACGGAACGCGTTGCGCACCTCCGGGCGGTCGATGGTGATCTTGGCGATCCCCTCGGCCAGCTCGTAGCGGATGTCGGAGTACTCCCCGGCCGTGGTCCATTCGACGGGCACCCGCTTGACATTAGGGCCTCGCCCGCTGCGGCGGCGCCCGGATGGGGACGCCCCGCGGCGCCAGACGCCATCCGGCCGATCACGAAGGCAACCAGCATTGGTTTCACGGCCGGATGTCGCCTGGCATCGGCGGATGCGGCCCCCTCCGACCACCGCCGCCTAGCGGGCGAGACCCTTAGCCTCCGTGACGTGGAGATCGATCCCTGGCTCGCCCGCGCCGCCGCGCGCCGCCCCGACGGCGTCGCGCTCGAGCTGCCCGAGGAGCGGCTGACCTACCGCGAGCTGCTGCTGGCCGCGACGGTCGCGGCGGGCCGGCTCGTGCTGCGCGGCGCCGCGCCCGGCGACCGCGTCGGGATCGCGCTGCCGCCGGGGCGGGCGTTCGTGGCCACCGTCCACGGCTGCCTGCTGCTGCGCGCGCCCGTCATGCCGATCGACCTGCGACTCGCCGAGCGCGAGCGCGCGGAGCTGCTGCGGGGTGTCGAGGTGCTCGTCTCCGAGCCGCTGGCCACGGACGGCGGCGCGCCCTTCACCCTCTCCGACCCCGACGAGGACGAGCTCGCGCTGATCGCCCACACCTCCGGGACGACGCGGACGCCGCGGCCGGTCGAGCTGACCTTCGGCCACCTCGCGGCGCACGTGCGCGCCGCCGGGGCCGTGCTCGGCTCCGTTCCCGACGAGCGCTGGCTCGTCCCGCTGCCGCTCTCGCACGTCGGCGGGCTGATGGTCCTCGTCCGCAGCGCCGCCGCGGCGGGGACCGTCGTGCTCGAGCCGCCGCCGTTCGACACTGACCGGGTCGCGCGGCTGCTGCGCGAGGGCGACATCACGCTCGCCTCGCTCGTGCCCACGATGCTGGCGCGCGTGCTCGACGCCGGCGGCCGCCCGGGGCCGCGCCTGCGGCGGGTGCTGCTGGGCGGCGGGCCGGTGCCGCCCGGGCTGCTCAAGCGCGCGGTCGAGGCGGGCTTCCCGGTCTCCCAGACCTACGGGCTCACAGAGGCGGGCTCGACCGTCACGCTGGCCGACCCGGGCGACCTCGAGACGGCAGGGCGGCCGCTGCCCGGGCTCGGCGTCAGCATCGCGGAGGACGGCGAGATCTACGTCAATGGGCCGACCGTGGTGGGGGAGTGGGACACGCTGCGCACGGGCGACCTCGGGCGCCTCGACGACGAGGGCCGCCTGACGGTGGTCGGCCGCAAGACGGACACGATCGTGTCGGGCGGCGAGAACGTCGCGCCCGCCGAGGTCGAGGCCGTGCTCGAGGAGCACCCGCAGGTGGCGGAGGCGGGCGTCTTCGGCCGCAGCGATCCGGACTGGGGCGAGTCGGTGACCGCCCGCATCGTCCCGCGCGGCGCGGTCGCCCCGTCCGCCGCCGAGCTGCGCGAGCACTGCGTCGAGCGGCTCGCGGGCTACAAGGTGCCGAAGGTGTTCGAGCTCGCCGAGCAGCTCCCGCGCACCGCTTCTGGCAAGCTGCTCCGGCGCGAGCTGACATGACCGTTCCCGACGACTACCGCAACGAGAGCCGCGCCCGCTGGGGCGAGCAGGCCCGCGGCTGGGGCGCCCAGGCCGAGCGGCTGGCCGCTGCGACGATGCCGGTCTCGGTCTGGATGGTCGAAGCGCTCGAGCTCCAGCCCGGTCATGAGGTGCTCGAGCTGGCGGCGGGCACGGGCGAGGTCGGTTTCCTCGCCGCCGAGCAGATCGAGCCCGGCGGCACGCTGCTCTCGTCCGACTTCGTGCCCGAGATGATCACCGTGGCGCAGGGTCGCGCCGAGCGGCTCGGGATCACCAACGTCCGCTTCCGCCAGATCGACGCCGAGTCGATCGACCAGCCCGCGGCCTCGCTCGACGGCGTCCTGTGCCGCTGGGGCTACATGCTGATGGCCGACGGCGAGGCCGCGCTGCGCGAGACCCGGCGGATCCTGCGGCCGGGCGCGCGGGTCGCGCTGGCGGCCTGGACGGGGCCGAGCGAGAACCCGTGGGCGTCGATCCCGACGGGCGAGCTGGTCAGCCGCGGTCACATGGAGCGCCCCGACCCCGACGCGCCCGGCCAGTTCGCCTGGGGGCGCGCCGGGATCATCGAGGAGCGGCTGAACGGCGCGGGCTTCGGCGAGCACGAGGTCGTCGTCGTCGATTTCGTCTATCGCTACCCCTCCTTCGACGACTGGATCGCCACCCAGCGCGACCTTGCGAGCCGCTTCCGCGAGGCGCTCGACGGGCTCGACGCGGCCGAGCGCGACGACGTGCTGGCCGCAGTGCGCGAGCAGGCGATCCCGTTCGTGCAGGAGGACGGCTCTGTGGCTCTGCCGGCGCGCACGTGGGTCGCGGTCGCCTCGGCCTAGCTGACCCGTCGAACGTCAACGGCGGCTGGGTAGGAGTGGGTGCGATGCGGCCCGGCGCCCGCGAGTGTCGTCTCGATGGGCCAGGAGCCCATCGAGATGACATTCGTCGCTCGCGGCGTCTCGGTCCCGCCTCCTACCCAGCCGCTGTTGAAGTTCGACTCGCCCACCGCACCGCGCGCCGCTCCAGCCCAGCGACGTACCGGTCCTTGCCGGTGATGTAGCCGAGCCGGTCCTGCGGGTGCCGCGCGGCCACCGCGCGCTTGACCTTCGCGTAGCGCGCCGCCTCGTCCCGGTGGGCGCGCAGGAAGTCGCGGACGGCCAGGTGCCGGAGCTCGTGCTCGCTGCCGGCCTCGCACACGTGGAGGTGGTGCGTCCGCGGTCGCTCAGGCGGCTTGCCGAAGAAGTGGTAGTCCGGCATCTCGGGATCCGGCACGAACCGGTAGCCGAGGCGCGCGAGCGGGTCGCCGTAGGCACCGAGCGGTGCGAGCGACGCGACGGAGAGCTGGAGATCCACGATCGGCTTGGCGGCGAGCCCGGGCACCGCCGTGGACCCGACGTGGTCCAGGCGCACCGCGACGGGACCGAGCGCCGCCGCGAGGAGATCCATCTCGGCGCGTGCCGCGGCGGGCCACGAGGGATCGGGCTCGACGATCCGGATCGCCGGATCGACCTCATCCATGGTTGTCACGCTAGCCTGCGCGCCGTGTTCTACGACGACGACGCAGACCTCTCCCTCCTCGACGGCAAGACCGTCGCGATCCTGGGCTACGGCTCCCAGGGGCACGCGCATTCGCTCAACCTCAAGGACTCGGGGGTCGACGTCGTGGTCGGCCTGCGCGACGGCTCGGCCTCGGTCGAGAAGGCGCGCGGGGCCGGCCTCGAGGTGACGGGCATCAGCGACGCCGCCTCGCGCGGCGACATCGTGATGGTGCTGCTGCCCGACGAGAAGCACGGCGAGGTCTGGCGCGAGGAGATCGCCGACGGCGTCGCGCCCGGCAACCTGCTGCTGTTCGGCCACGGCTTCTCGATCCACTTCAACGAGATCGATCCGCCCGCTGAGGTCGACGTCGGGCTCGTCGCGCCCAAGGGCCCCGGCCACCTCGTGCGCCGGCAGTACGTCGAGGCGCGCGGCGTCCCGGGCCTGATCGCGATTCAGCAGGACTCGACCGGCAACGCCACGCCGCTGACGCTCGCCTACGCCCGCGGCATCGGCTGCACGCGCGCGGGCGTGATCGAGACGACGTTCAAGGATGAGACCGAGACCGACCTCTTCGGCGAGCAGGCCGTGCTGTGCGGCGGCGTCTCCGAGCTCGTCAAGGCCGGCTACGAGACGCTCGTCGACGCCGGCTATGACCCCAAACTCGCCTACTTCGAGTGCCTGCACGAGCTCAAGCTGATAGTCGACCTGATGTACGAGAAGGGCATCACCGGGATGCGCTATTCCGTGTCCAACACCGCCGAGTACGGCGACCTCACGCGCGGCAAGCGCATCATCGGCACCGAGACACGCCAGGCGATGAAGGACATCCTCGGCGAGATCCAGTCCGGCGAGTTCGCCCGCGAGTGGATCGCCGAGAACCGCGCGGGCCAGGAGAACTTCCAGCGCATGCGCAAGGAGGAGGCCGACCACCAGGTCGAGCGCGAGGGCAAGGAGCTGCGCTCGATGATGGACTGGATCGAGACCGACTTCTAGGCTCGCGCTAGGAGGGCGGGAGGGCGAGCGGTCCCGCTTGCCACAATTTCGGGCATGGCCGACCCGCCCATCCCCGGAGGCTGGCTGCCGCCGCAGCCGCAGGAGCCGCCGCCCGCGCCGGAGCGCCAGCCGCCGGTCTTCGTCCGCGCCGCAGGGGAGACGGGCACGAACGGCCTCGCGATCGCGGCGCTGGTGTGCGCGGTCTCGAGCTTCGGCCTGCTGCTGCTCTCGCTCGGCTTGGCGTTCGCGTTCTCACTGCCGCTCGGCATCGGCGGCTGGATCTGCGCCGTCCGCGCCCCGCGCGACGTGCGCCCCGGCCAGCGCAAGACCGGTCTCGTCCTGTCGATCGCCGCGGTGGCGCTGAGCGTGACCGCGGCGGTCGTCTGGCTCGTGCTGATCGCGTCCGGCTTCTCCGTCGAGGAGCTGCAGCGGAACCTCGAGCAGGAGCTCGAACGGCAGCGGCGGGCAGGCAGCTAACCTCTCGGCGCGTGACCCCGAACCCGTTCGTGAAGCAGTACCTGATGACCGCCGGGCCGACGCCGGTGCCGCCTGCTGTCTCGCAGGCGATGGCCGCGCCGATGCTCTATCACCGCGCCCCGGCGTTCGTCGAGCTCTACGAACGGGTGCTGGCCAAGCTCCCCTCCGTCTTCCAGACCGAGAACCCTGTTCTCGCCTTCGCCGCCAGCGGCACCGGCGCGATGGAGTCGGCCGTCGCCAACCTCGTGCGGCCCGGCGTCCCGGTGCTCGCCTGCGCCGCGGGCAAGTTCGGCGAGCGCTGGATCGAGCTCTGCGACGCCTACGGTGACGAGATCGTGCGCCACGAGCCGGGTTGGGGCGAGCGCCTCGATGCGGCCGAGATCGACCGCCTGCTGACCGACCACCACGGCATCGAGGTCGTCTTCGCCACGCTCAGCGAGACCTCGACGGGCATCGTCCACGACGTCGCCGCGATTGCCGAGGTCGCCCGTGCCCACGGCGCGATCCTCGCCGTCGACGCCGTCTCCGGCCTCGGCGCCGCCGAGCTGCGCCAGGACGAGTGGGGCATCGACGTCGTCGTGGCGGGCTCGCAGAAGGCGCTCATGTGCCCGCCCGGCCTCGCCTTCGCCTCGGTCTCCGAGCGCGCGCTCTCCTACGCCGCCGGAAAGCCGGGCGGCCGCTACTATTTCGACTGGGGCAAGGGCGCCAAGGCCCAGGCCAAGGGCAACAGCGCTTTCACGCCCGCCGTGCCGCTGTTCTTCGGCCTCGACGTCGCGCTGGACATGATCCGCGAAGAGGGCCTCGAGGACGTGCTCGCCCGCCACGCGCTGCTGGCCCGTGCGACGCGCGCCGCCGCCGCCGCGATCGGCCTCGAGATCTACGGTGACGCGGACGAGCGCTCGACCGTCGTGACCGCCGTCGAGCTGCCCGACTCGATCGACGGCGCCAAGGTGCCCGGCGCGCTGCGCAAGCTCGGGATCACGGCCAACGGCGGCCAGGACCAGCTCAAGGGCCGCATCATCCGGATCGCCCACTGCGGCTACTTCGGCGCCTTCGACATCCTGACCTCGCTCTCGGGCCTCGAGATGGCCCTCTCCCAGCTCGGCCACGAAGTCGAGCACGGCGCCGGCGTCGGCGCCGCCCAGCGCGTCTTCGTCGAAGCCGGCGTCGCCGCAGCACCGGCTGGCTAGTGCTCGAGCAGCAGTTCAGGGTCCTCGTTAAGGAGAAGATCGCCGACTCCGGCGTGAGCATGCTGCGCGAGCGCTTCGCGGTCGACGTCGGCATCGACTGGACCGACGAGGAGCTCGCGGAGCGGATCGGCGGCTACCACGGGATCCTCATTCGCTCGGCGACCCAGCTGACCGCCGAGCTGATCGGCCGCGCCGATAAGCTGCGCGTGATCGGCCGCGCCGGCATCGGCGTCGACAACGTCGACGTCGAAGCGGCCACCAAGCGCGGGATCATCGTCGCCAACGCGCCGCAGTCCAACATCGTCGCGGCGGCCGAGCACACCGTCGCGCTGATGCTCTCGCTGGCCCGCAACATCCCGCAGGCGCACGCCAGCCTGACCGCCGGCCGCTGGGAGCGCTCGAGGTTCGGCGGCGTCGAGGTCTACGAGAAGACGCTCGGGGTGCTCGGCTTCGGCCGCATCGGCCAGCTCGTCGCCGCGCGCGCCCAGGGCTTCGGGATGCGCGTGCTCGCCTTCGACCCCTTCGTGTCCTCCGAGCGCTTCCGTGAGCTCGGGGTGGACAAGGCCGAGTCCAGCGCCGACGTCTACCGCGAGTCGGACTTCATCACCATCCACCTGCCCAAAACGCCCGAGACGCGCGGCTGGCTCGACGCCGAGGCGTTCGCGCAGATGAAGGACGGTGTCCGCGTCATCAACTGCGCACGCGGCGAGCTGCTCGTCGACGCCGCGCTCAAGGACGCGCTCGACTCCGGCAAGGTCGCCGGTGCGGCCCTCGACGTCTTCCCGGCGGAGCCGATCACCGACTACCCGCTGTTCGACGGCTACGACAACGTCGTCGTCACCCCGCACCTCGGCGCCTCCACCAGCGAGGCGCAGGACCGGGCGGGGATCCAGACCGCCGAGCAGGTCGTCGCCGCGCTCACCGGTGGCGTCGTCTCGACCGCCGTCAACATCCCCGCGGTCTCGAGCGAGGACATGGAGGCGCTCGGCCCCTACCTGCCACTGGTGCAACGCCTCGGCCGCCTCGCCACCGCGCTCGCCGACGGCGAGATCGCCCGCGTCGAGTGTGAGTATCTCGGACACCTCGCGGGGCGGGACACGCGCCTGCTCACGCTCGCGACGCTCAATGGCGTCCTCGCCGGCCACACTGAGGAGGAGGTCAACCTCGTCAACGCGCCCTCCCTGGCCGCGGAGCGCGGGATCGAGGTCGCCGAGACGAAGGAGCTCGTGGCGCGCGACTTCACCGACCTTGTCCGCATCACGGTCGGCGGCTCCCGCGTCGTCGGCACGACCCTCGGCCAGCTCCACCGCCCGCACCTGCTCGAGGCCTGGGGCCAGCGCTTCAACCTCCAGCTCGACGACGCGCACTTCGCGCTCTTCCGCTACTCCGACCTGCCGGGCATGGTCGGCCGCGTCGGCACCGCGTTCGGCGAGCACGGCATCAACATCTCCCAGGCCGCGGTCGGGCGCACGCCGCCGGGTGAGGACGGCCGCCGCGACACCGTCGCGGTGATGGCGGTCACCGCCGACGCGCCGGTGCCGCAGGATCTGGTCGACGCGATCGCCGCGTCCGACGGCTTCATCGCCGGCCGCGCCGTGTCGCTCTAGGAGCGTGTCGAAGTATTCGTCCGGTGGGGTTGTGATCCTGGGGTATGGCTTTCGCGATCCGGTCGGGTGTTGAGGCGTTGCAGGTGCAGATGGTCTGTCTGGATGAGTTGGTCCCG
>Ga0136617_10000405_pt1 | contig 35713 bp, 46 predicted proteins | sample AntDrymUQ3222106_2_FD_129672 | JGI IMG/M metagenome (GOLD analysis project Ga0136617, IMG submission 129672) | Polar desert sand microbial communities from Dry Valleys, Antarctica - metaG UQ322 (21.06) | ecosystem: Environmental > Terrestrial > Soil > Desert | place: Antarctica: Dry Valley... | reverse complement strand
CTTGGACTTATTCGTCTGGTAGTTGCGCCGCTTGCAGACCTCGCACGCGAGGGTCACAGCGATGCGCACGTCTCCGCGGGCCATGCGGTAGCTCCGTGACGGCGAGAGGACAGAAAAACGACCTGCGAAGTGCAGGTCTGGCGAGCAGGATAGCGCGCCCCGGAACGCCGGTGCGGTTCAGCCGTAGCACAGCACGCCGCCGTCACGCGCGTGCGCACCGTGCGCCCCCGCATCGCGAAGGCGACGTGCACCACCAGGCGGTCGGCCCGGGTGCGCAGCAGTTGGCGGATGACGGGATCCTCAGGCTGAACGAGCGACCTGCGCGGACCGTGGCACGGACGTACCGGCGTCGGCGGGACTCGTGAGCCGCGCGACGATCCGGCGACGATCGGTCGGCCGCGGCGGCAGCAGCTTCAGGCACATGGCGCGCACGACAGAGCGTCGGGCGGGTCAAGGATGCTCCAACGTGCGTCGCGCGCGCGTGTTGCGAACCTGCGCGAGCAGCTTCCTTCTCGGCGCGCTCGCCTGCTGTCAGGCGCGCGTCGGCGGTCTCGGCGCAGGCGACGTCTCACCGCCCGGCGCGATGAGCCGTGCACGCGCGATATCGGCTACAGAATCCCGGCGTGCGGCGATGACTTCGGCCGGCCTGCGTGGTCTTAGAGACACAACCACCGCGACCCGAGACCGCCATGCTCACGCCAACCGTCAAAGAACTCCCCAGAGCCCTCGAACCAGTCGGCCGCGACACGTTCCTCGCCGGCCCCGATCACGCGGCGACGCTCACCCTCGTGGCCAGCGCGCGCACGTCAGCCGACCGTGACGCCCTCACCGGCAGGGCGTCCCTGGCGTCGCAGCTCGCCGCCTGAGCGCGACCGCGATCATCACCACACGCCGACGGCGGACGCCGCCGCCAGCTCCCAGCGACAGGCGGATGCGGCGGAGCCTAGCCCTTGCCGACGACGCGGAAGGTGCGCGCGGCGGAGACCAGCTTCGCCCCAGTGGCGTCCAGGCCGACGACCTTCCAGCGGTGCCGGCCGGTGCGGCTGACGCGCTTGCGCAGCAGCGAACGGCTGCCCTTGGTGACCGTGCCGACGCGGCGGCCGTCGAGCAGCACACGCCAGGTGGCGACCCGTCCGCCGCCGCTCCCGCGCCAGCGCACGGTGGAAGCGCGACCCGAGCGGACGCGCGCCTTCGAAAGCACCTTCACGCTCTCCGTGGCTGCGGCCGTAGCCGATCCCGCGGCGGGCGCGTTACGCCACAGCGCGCCCGGCAGCACGCGGTGCATCGCGGCGCCGACGTTGAGGCCGCCCGAGCGCAGCATGCCGGCGAGCAGGCCCGAGCGCGGCGCGCTGGCGAGCAGCGCGTCGCGCAGCGCGGACTGCGGCAGGTCGGGGCGCGCGGCGGCGAGCAGGGCCAGTGAGCCGGCGACGAAGGGCGCCGCCATCGAGGTCCCCGCGCGCAGCTCGTAGCGCGAGCCGAGCGCCGTCGACAGGATCGAGCCGCCGGGGGCGGCGATGTCGACGGCGTTCAGGCCGCGGTTGGCGACCGGCAGCAGACCGCCAGAGCGCTCGGTCGCGGTGACGCTCAGCACGCCCGGCAGCGGTGACGAGGCCGGGTAGGACGGGCGCAGGTCGAGGTCGCGGGAGTTGTTGCCGGCCGAGGTGACGACGGTCGCGCCCTTATCGTCGGCGTAGCGCAGCGCGTCGTCGAGATCGGGGCTCGTGGCGTCGCCGTTGAGCGAGATGTTGAGGATGCGGGCGCCCTCGTCGACGGCGTAGCGGACGCCGCGGGCGAGCAGCGAGGAGTTGCCGACGCGGTTCGCGTCGAGCACCTTGACGGACATGATCCGCGCGCCCGGCGCGATGCCCGAGCCGCCGGCGCCGTTTCCGGCCTGGGCGGCGACGATGCCGGCCACGTGCGTGCCGTGGCCCTCGTCGTCGGAGGCGCTCGCGCCCGGTGAGATGATGTTCGCCCCGTGCACGTCGTCGACGTGGCCGTTGCGGTCGTCGTCGACGCCGTTGCCGGCGACCTCGCCGGGGTTGCTCCACAGCTTCGAGGCGAGGTCGGGATGATCGAACTGGACGCCGCTGTCGAGGATCGCGACGAGGACCCCGTCGCCGCGCGACTGGGTCCAGGCCTCCGGCGCGCCGGTTGCGGCGGGCGTGTTCAGCGCCCACTGCTCGGGCAGCAGCGGGTCGCTGGCGGCCTGGGCAGGCGCGGCGGCGGCGGACAGGGCCAGCGCGGTGAGCAGCGCGGCGAGCGGTCGTATGGGGCGAGGGGGCACATGAGCTGTTTTCGGACGGGGGCCCGCATCGCGCGCAACCGCTCAACGTCACGCGGACGGACGGATGAGGGCTGTTTCTGTAGTCGTTTGGACGGATGTTGGACGCTGTCTAGCCGTCCAGCCAGCCGCGCCGCCGCAGCTCCCCGACGAGGCGCTCGTACTGCTCGTCGAGGTGCGCGCGCATGAAGTGGCGCGGCTCGATCAGCGCGCGCGTGCGCGACATGCGACGCGCGACGTCAGCAACGGGCTCGTCGGCGGAGCAGGCCGCCGCGAGGATCGCCATGCCGAACGCGGACCCGCTTTGCTCGGGCAGACGCACGGGACGCCCGAGCGCGTCGGCGCGCAGCTGACACCAGGCGTGGTTGCGGGTCGCGCCGCCGGTCAGGCTGAGCTCGCCGCCGGTCGGTGCGCCGAGCCGGTGCAGCTGCTCGAAGCACAGCCGCTCGACGAGGGCGACGCCCTGCATGAGGGCGGCGGCGTGCTCGCCGTCGTCGGTGGGGCTGCCGAGCAGGAAGGCCTGCGCCGCGGGCGCGGCGAAGGGAAAGCGCTCGCCGCGCGAGACGAGCGGATAGGCCAGCACGCGGGTCTGCTCGTGCGCGGCAGCGCGCCGCCCGAGCTCCTCGAGGTCGCGCCCCGGGAACGTCGCGGGCAGGACGCCCGCGCCGCTGCTCGACGCGCCCCCGGGCAACCAGCCACCGTCGGGCGAGCGATGTGAGTAGACGCCGCTGGCGCGATCCTCGATCCGCTCCGGCGAGCAGCCCTTGACGACGAGCGTCGTCCCGAGGACCGAGTTGCAGTCGCCGCCGCAACGCTCCCGCGGCGATCTGTGCGGCGCAGCCGTCGGTCATGCCGGCGATGACCGCTGCGCCCGCGGGCAGCCCGGTCTCGGCCGCCGCCTCGGGGCAGATCTCGCCGAGCTGCGTGCCGGAAGCCACGACGTCGGGCAGCAGGTGGTGCACGTCATCGGCGCCGGCTCCTGCGTAGCCCCCGCGCGCGGCGTCGTAGCCGGTCTTGAGCGCGTGGCTGGCGTCGGAGGGCACCGCGCGCCCGACGAGCCGGCGCGTGACGACGTCGGGCTGGTGGACGACCTGCACGCCGGGCTGCGTCGCCGCGGGCTCGAACTGCGCCAGCCAATGCAGCTTCGGCAGCGCCCACGACGCCGCCATCCCGAGCCGGCGCGCCTGCCGCGACGCGCGGCCGTCGTCGTACATGAGCGCCTGCCCGACCGCCTCGCCGTCGCGATCGACGAGCACGATCGTGCCCGACGTGGCGCACGTGGCGACCGCGCGGATCCTCGCCGGCGCGATGCCGCCCAGGGCAGCGCGACAGGCGGAGGCGGCGGCGCTCCACCAGCATTGCGCCGACTGCTCGTGCCGCTCGCCGTTGCGACGGCTGCGCACGGATGCCGCACCGCGACCGGCGACCGCCCCGTCGGCGCCGACCACCACGGCGCGCGCGCCCGCGGTCCCGAGGTCGACGCCGACGACGAGGTCGCGGTCGGCGCTCACAGCCGCTTCGGCTCGAGCGGCTCGAGCGGCGGCCCGTCGCGGGGCGCATCCGGCCTGAGCGCCAGCTGCCACCACGACACGTCGCGCCAGGCGCCCGCCTTCCAGCCGATGTCGCGATACGTGCCGACGTGCTCGAAGCCGAGCGCGCGGTGCAGGCCGACGCTCGCCTCGTTGGGCAGCGCGATTCCCGCGCAGGCGCTGCGCAGGTTCTGGCGGCGCAGCAGCTCAAGCAGGGCCGCGTAGAGGCTGCGGCCGCCGCCGCGGCCCTGGCGCGCGGCGTCGACGTAGACGGCGACGTCGGCCGCCCAGCGATAGCCCGCGCGCGGGTGGTGCTGGGAGGCGTACGCGTAGCCCGTGACGCGGCCGTCGTCCTCGAGCACGAGCCACGGGTAGCTCGTGCTCGTCTCAACGATGCGGGTGGCGAACTGCTGCGCCGTCGGCGCGACGTCCTCGAAGGACACGCCGCTGGCCGTGACGTACGGCGCGTAGATCGCCGCGCACGCGGCGGCGTCGCCCTGCGGATCGGCGTGGCGGAGGAACATCCGGCCATGATGGCGTGAGGTTGCGCGCAACGCACCTCCCAGGGACGGATACGGCGACGGGGCCCATAGGCGAAGATTCCCCATGGAGATCGTGGTGCGCTCGGCGCTGGCGGACGACGTCGATGCGGTCCACGCGGTGTTCTGCGCCGCGCGGCGGGCGGCGCTGTCGTTCCTGCCGGTGCTGCACAGCCCCGCGGCGGACCGCGCGTTCCTCGCCGGCGTGATCGACGACTTCCACGTCAGCGTCGCGGTCGCCGACGGGGAGGTGGCCGGCTTCCTCGCGCTCGGCCCCAGCCGTGTCGAGCACCTCTACGTCGACCCCGCGCACTGGCGGCGCGGGATCGGGACGCGGCTGCTGCGCGCGGCGCAGGCCGCACGTCCGGCCGGCCTTGACCTGTGGGTCTTCCAGCGCAACGGCGCGGCGATCGCGTTCTACGAGCGCCATGGCTTCCAGGTCGCCGAGACGACCGACAGCGAAGGCAACCACGAGCGCGAGCCCGACGCGCTGATGGTCTGGCTGGGCACCTGACGGGGTAGGCGACGGCGCGTGAAGAGCGCGCTGATCGTCGTGGACATGCTCAACGAGTACGAGTACGAGCACGCGGATGCCGAGGTGCTCGTGCCGTCGGTGCGCGAGGCGCTGCCGGCGATGCGGCGCCTCGTCGAGCGCGCCAACGACGAGGGCACGCCGGTGGTCTACGTCAACGACAATTACGGCGACTGGTCGGCGGGCCGGCCGGAGCTCGTCGCCCGCGCTGCGGCCGGCCGCGCCCGCGATCTCGTCGAGCCGATCGCGCCCGCCGAGGGCACGTGGTTCATCGCCAAGGCCCGCCACTCGATCTTCTACGAGACGCAGCTCGAGTACCTGCTGCGCGAGCAGGAGGTCAAGCGCGTCGTGCTGATCGGGCAGGTCACCGAGCAGTGCATCCTGTACTCCGCGCTGGATGCCCACGTGCGTCATTTTCACGTCGCCGTGGCGCGCGACGCGGTCGCGGGGATCGACGCCGACATGGCCGACTGCGCGCTACGGATGATGGAGCGCAACATGCACGCGGAGGTCGTCGACGCGGACGAGTGCCAGCTGTAGATCGGCTGGTCAGCGACCGAGCTTGCGCCGGATGCGGTCCAGCAGCCCGCGCTCGGCCGGCTCGGGGACACGCAACCGGTCGGGCTGGGGAGCACTCGGCGGCGCGATGCTGCCCGTCCGGACGGGTTTGGGCTCGGGCTCCGGCTCGGGCGCGATCGGCTGCGGCAACTCGGCTTCGCCACCGGTGCGGGTCAGCTCGTCGCGATCCTCCTCGCCGGACGGTTCGCGCGAGCTCATGGGCGCCGAGCATCGCGCAGCCTCCGACGCGACGCAACCCAGATCCGCTGTATCAGCGCCGCCGCAGGGCGATCACTCCTCTGTAGGCCGCCTCGCACGCCGCCGGCGTATGGGCCGAGGAGACCCCGAAGGAGCCCCCCGATGCACGCAGCCCCCCACCCCCGGATGAAGATCTCCGCGCCCCTGCTTCGCGGCGACGGCGAGCTGCACATCGTCGGCAACGAACGCGTCGTCACGCTCGACGATCCCGACGGCGCGATCCACCGCCTCGTCGAGCTGGCCGACGGATCGCGCAGCACGAACGAGCTGTTCTCCGTGCTCGCGCCCGTATACCCGTCGCTGCGCCACGCCGACGTCGTCGACGCGATCGCCGTGCTCGAGGCCGCCGGCCTGTTCGAGAACTGCGCGCCGCGCCGCCGGATCCTCGGCGGGCGCGACAGCCCGCGGCTGCCCAGCCTGCTCTGACGCCACCGCTCGCCGGTCGCCGGGCGGGCGACCGGCGGCGCGCGCGTGGCGCCTCACGGAAGGTTTGCCGGATCCACGATCGCGCCGAGGCCCTGCATCCGCGGCCGCGCCGGATCCTGCACGAGGCGATAGGCGGCGGTCCGCACGTCGACGCCGTCGCGCGACGCGATCGCCGCGATCGCGCCCGCGACCTGCGGACAGGCCATCGAGGTCCCGCTCCAGCTCGCGAAGCCGGCGAAGCCGTCGATCCCGCCGAGGAACGTGCTGGGCACGTCGACGCCGGGCGCACAGCAGTCCACCCAGCCGCCGAAGTTCGTGAAGTCCGGCTGGGCGAAGCGCCGGCTGCCCCGCTGGCGCTGGATCGCTCCTACGGCGATCACGCGCTTGGATGCCGCCGGCCACTGCGGGCGGTCGCTGCCGTGGTTGCCGGCGCACGCGACGACGACCGTCGTGGGCGGCAGCTGCGCGAGCGCGCGCTCGACCGCCACCGGCGCGCCGTCGTCGAGCACCGGGCCGCTGAACGAGCAGTTGATGATGTCGGCGCGTGCGTTGTCGAGCAGCGCGCCCGCGACGGCGAGGTCGCTGGCGATGCCGGCTACGCCGGTCAGGACCCGGCGCGCCACGATCTGCGTCCCCGCGGCGACCGAGACGACCAGCCCGGCGACGTGCGTGCCGTGTCCGGCGGCCGCGTCGCGACGACCGTCGCCGTCCGCGTCGGGCACCTCGGCGTGGTCCGTGCCCGCCGAGCCGCCCACGAAGGGAAACGGCACCTTCGCGATGCCGGTATCGAGCACGGCGACGGTGATCCCCCGCCCCAGATCAGGGTCGGGGCCCGGAACGGTGCCCGGATCGTTGATCGGCACCGGAACGCTGTCGCCGCCCCAGCGCGCCGGGCCCCCGATCAGCAGATGGTCCAGCGAGGCCGAGCGCGCCACGGCCCGGTTCATCTCGCGCACCGCGTCGACCACGCTGTCGTTGCGGGCCTCGAAGAGGCGCAGGCCGAGCCGCTCGGCGGTCGCGCGCGCCGCCTCGGTCTCGGGCGAGCGCGCCAGCCGGGCGTCCGCCCGGCTGATCGCGTCCGCGACGCCTCGCTCGCCGGTGACGCGCGCGTCGACGAGCAGGCGCCCCGGCGTGAAGAGCACCCAGTCGCCGCGCGGATTGCGCAGATCGCCCGTGAAGGCGATCGTGCCCTCCTTGACCAGCTGCTCGAGCGTGCGGTCCCAGAAGTCCTCCCAGCGGACTTCGCTGATGTCTTGCGAGTCGGTCATGGTGCTCCTCGATATGGGTGGACCCTCGGAGGGGCGGCCCGCGCGGGCGGGCGTCGAGGATCAGAGGGCCGCGGCGCGCAGAAAATACCTCGCGGGCGGGTTGATCGGAGGTGTGGCGTAGGGTTGGCCCACGTCAACGAGCAGGGGTTGGGAGATCGTGATGGAGGTCGGGGAGCTGGTCCGCCTCGCCGCGTCGGGCGAGCGCGCCGCCTGGGAGGCCTTGGTCGAGCGCTACGAAACGCTCTTGTGGGGCGTTGCCCGCAGTTATCGGCTGGACTCCGCGAGCGCCTCCGACGTCGTCCAGACGACCTGGTTGAAACTGCTCGAGCACGTCGACGACCTGCGCAACCCCGACGCGCTCAGCGGCTGGCTCGCGACGACGGCACGCAACGAGTGTCTGCGCGTGCTGCGCCACCAGTCGCGCACGATCCCGACCGAGGACGACCGCATCCCCGAGGACAGCATGCCCTCCGACCTTGACGCGCAGCTGCTCACGAAGGAGCGCGATGCCACGCTGTGGCGCGCCTTCTCGACCCTCAGCGCGCGCTGCCAGGCGCTGCTGCGGATGCTGGCAAGCGACCCGCCGCCGAGCTACGACGAGGTGGGCGCCGCGCTGAACATCCCCATCGGCAGCATCGGCCCGACCCGGGGGCGATGTCTGGCGACGCTGCGCACGTCGGCCGCAGGAACACGTATCACCTCGGCCCCGCCCGGCTCTTACCTCTGAATGCTCTTGGCGATCGGCCCTTCACTACCCTCCGATGACGACGCTCTCCTGGCCGAGCTGCGCCGCGTCGTGGGTGAGGTCGACCCGATTCCCGAGCCGGTGCAGATCGCCGCCCGCGCCGCCATCGAGTGGCGCACGCTCGACGCCGAGCTGGCGGCGCTGGTGCACGACTCCGCCGTCGACGCCGCCGACGCCCTGCTCGTCCGCGGCGCGGCGGTCGGGCCGCGGGTGGTGACCTTCGCGGCGCCCGAGCTGACGATCGAGGTGCAGGCCGAAGTCGTCGACGACACGGGCAGCCTGTGCCTCGTCGGCCAGCTCGTGCCGCCGCAGGCGGCGGATGTCACGGTTCGCCATGGCGCTGAGCTGATCGCCGTGCGCGCCGACGAGCGCGGCCGCTTCGCGGTGCGCGGCGTCGCGCCGGGCCCGGTCAGCCTGCGGTGCCGACTCGACGCTGCGCCGGGTGCGAGCCGGCTCGTCGAGACGGCATGGCTGAGCGTCTGAGCGACCCCTCCGAGCGCGCCGACGAGGCCCACCGTCTGCTGGGCGTCGATCCCGCGCGGGCGCGCGAGCTGGCCGCCGACGCGCTCGAGCACGCGCGCGCCGCCCGCGACCACGAGACCGCCTCGGTCGCGTTGCGGGCGCTCGGCATGGCGGCGCTCGATCTCGATGACGCCGCGACCGCCGTCGAGCATCTGCGCGCCGCGGTCGACGCGGCGCGGCGGGCACGCGCGCCCCAGCGTGCCGCCGCAGCGCGGATGGCGCTCGCGTTCGCCCTGCTCAACCAGGGGCAGTCGACGGCCGCCCTGCTCCAGGCACGGATCGCCGCCCGCGCCGGTGACGGCGACGCGCAGATGGCGCTCCAGCACGCCGCGATCCTCGAACGCCTCGGCCGCCTAGGGGAGGCGCTGGAGGGCTACCGGCGCGGGCTGATCGCGGCGCGACGCGCGCGCGACGGACAGACGCAGGCCAAGCTGTTGTGCAACCGCGGCGTCCTGCACGCCTACCGCGGCTCGCTGCGCGCGGCCGAGGCCGACCTGCGCGACGCGCTGCAGATCGCGCGCGCGCTCGACCAACCGCTGCTGGCGGCGACGATGCTGCAGAACCTCGGCTGGGTCGCGACGCGCCGCGGAGACCTGCCCGCCGCGCTGCAGCATTTCGACGCGGCCGAGCCCGTCATCGCCCAGGCCGGCGCGCGCCACGGCGTGCTGGAGCTCGATCGCTGCCACGCACTGCTCGCCGCCGGCCTCGGACAGGAGGCGCGGGCGAGCGCACAGCGGGCCGTCACCCGCCTGGAAGCGAACGCGATGGCGGCCGAGCTCGCCGAGGCACGCCTGGCGCTCGCGGAGGCGCTGCTCGCCGACGGCGACCCCGAGACGGCGCTGGGCGCGGCCGAGCAGGCCGCGGCGCAGTTCAGCGCCCAGCGCCGCCCCGGCTGGGCTGCGCTCGCCGAGCACGTCGCGGTGCACGCGGCCTTCGCGCGCGGGGAGCGCAGCTCCGAGCTGCACGCCCGGGCGCGGGCGGCGGGCGCGGCACTCGCGGCTTCCGGCTGGCCGACCGCCGCGCTCGACGCGCAGGTCCTCGCCGCCCGCGTCGCGCTGGCGCTCGGCCGCACCGACGCTGCCGAGCGCATGCTCGCCCCCGTGGCACGGGCGCGCCGCGGCGGGCCCGTCGTGCTGCGCGTCGGGGCCTGGCACGCGGAGGCGCTGCGGCGCGTGGCGCAGGACCGCGGCGGCGCTGCGCTGCGGGCGCTGCGCGCCGGGCTCGCCGTGCTCGACCAGCACCGCCTGAGCGTCGGCGCGACGGAGCTGCGCGCCGGCGCCGCGGTCCACGGCAGCGCGCTCGCCGCGCTCGGGCTGCGCCTCGCGCTGGCCTCGGGGCGCGCGGCCGCGGTGCTCGAGTGGGCCGAACGCGGGCGGGCGGGAGCGCTGTGGCAGCGTCCCGCGCAGCCGCCCGACGACGCCGCGCTCGCCGCTGACCTTGCCGAGCTGCGCACGGTCCTCGCCGCGGTCGGTGAGGCCGGCCGGGAGTCCGGCGACACCGCGCGCCACCTGCGCCGCCAGACCGAGCTCGAAACCGCGATCCGTCGGCGCGCGCGCCACGCCGCCGGCGCCGCGGCCGGCGCCGGCGACGCCGTTGCGCCGCCGGATGCCGAGCGCCTGCGCTCGGTGCTCGACGAGCGCGCGCTCGTCGAGTTCGCCCGCGACGGCGAGACGCTGTGGGCGGTCGTCGTCACCGCCGCCACGCGCCCGAGGCTCGTGCAACTCGGCGCGCCCGCGGCGGTCGAGCGCGAGCTGCGCGCGCTGCGCTTCGCGCTGCGCAAGCTCGCCCGCGGCGCCGGCTCGGCGGCGTCGCAGGCGGTCGCGCGCGACAACGCCGCGCACGCCGCGCGCGAGCTCGACGGCCGCCTGCTCGCGCCGGTGGCGGACGCGATCGCCGGTCGCGAGCTCGTGCTCGTCCCAACCGGGGAGCTGCATGCCGTGCCGTGGGCCGCGCTGGACACGTGCAGCGGGCGCGCGCTCAGCGTGGCACCGTCGGCGGCGTTGTGGCTGCGGGCCGCCCGGCGGCGCGCAGCGGCGCACGACGGTCCGCTCATGCTGGCCGCCGGGCCGGGACTGCCGCATGCCGCCGCCGAGGTCCGCGCGCTCGCCGAGCGTCACCCCAACAGCGCCGTGCTGCTCGCGCAGGAGGCGCGCGTGGATGCCGTCGCAGCGGCGCTCGAGACGGCGGGTCGCGCCCACATCGCCAGCCACGGCGTGTTTCGCGCCGACAACCCGCTCTTCTCGGCGCTGCTGCTCGCCGACGGGCCGCTGACCGTCTACGACCTCGAGCGCCTGCGCGCGGCGCCGCGCGACATGATCCTCAGCGCCTGCGACGGCGGCGTCAGCGCGGTGCGTCCGGGCGACGAGCTGATGGGCTTCAGCGGCGCGCTGCTGGCGCTCGGCACGAGCGCGCTGATCGCGAGCGTCGTGCCCGTGCCCGACGAGCCGACGCACCGCCTCATGCTGGCCCTGCACGAGCGCCTGGCGGCGGGCGACGAGCCGGCGCCCGCGCTCGCCCGGGCCGGCGCCGCCGCCCTCGATCGCGCGGTCCCCGCCGACTGCGCGACGGCGGCGGGCTTCGTCTGCTTCGGGGCCGGCTCGTCGGTGGCCGCGACGAGCGCGTAGGCGTGGGGGCGCAGCGCACGAGGTTCGGCGCAATGTTCCGGCCGAAACCCGCCGCGGCGCGACGCGCCGGCGCCGCGGGCGCCGGCGCTATCCGCCGCCCGAGGCGTCCGGTTCCGGCGCGGCGCAGGTTCGACGCGCTAGCGTGGCGCCCGTGGCCGACCCCCTCTTTCGCCTCGCCTGCGCGCCGGCCGTACTGGAACGCGCCCCCGTCGACTGGGTGTCGACGATGCTCGAGGAGGGCGAGCTCGCGGTGCTCGCCGATCACGGCGGCCTTGATGCGATCACCGCGATCGCCCACGCGCTGGACCTCGTCGTCGTACCGGTGCTGCGCGCCGAGCAGACTCCCGATGAGCAGGAGGCGACGGTGATCGCCTATGCCGAGGCCAAGCCGCTGATCTGGATCGCTGCGTCGTTCAGCGAGAACGCGGCGCGCTGGGCGCGCCAGCGCGGCCCGATGACGTTGATGGTCGAGTCCGACGGGCCGTTGTCGGAGCAGGAGCGCAAGCGGGTGGAGCGCTTCGCGGTGATCCTAGGTCGCCAGGCCGAGTAGGTCCGGCCATCCGCCGGACGCAGGGCGCCTGGGGGCGGCGGGCGTCCGCCGGCTCTCTGGAGGAGGCTGGGGTTGTCAGGTCGGTCGTGGTGGTCGGTCATGGTGATCGGCAGTGTTGATGGCGTGCGTGACGCAACGCTCTATCGCCTCCTCGCGGAAGGACCAGGTTCTATGGGTGTCTCGCTCGGGTGGCACATCTCAGTCAGGGCCGTCTATGCCGCCAGAGCCGGGGTGGCGCCTGCCGGAGCGAAGGGCTGGTTGCGGGTGTGAGCATGTGCCAGATCGCCTCGGCCAGCCGGCGGGCGATGTCGATTTGGGCGACCTTCGCGCCGCGCTGCTTGCCCAGGCGCGGTTTGTTGCGCTGGTAGCGGTCGCGGTAGAGCGGGCGGCGGCAAGCGTGCGTGGCGGCTTCCATCAGCGCCCCAGCGCAGGTACTTCGGGCCGGCGTGGGTGAGCGGGCCGCGGCGGTCGGTGCCGCCGGACTGGTAGACGCGCGGGCACAGGCCGGTGTAGCCGGTGAGCCTCTTCGGTGAGGCGAAGCGGTGGATGTCGCCGATCTCCGCGGCGATCGTGTAGCCGAGTACCCACGCGATCCCGGGCACGCTGTGCAGCAGCGGGATGTAGCGGTGATCGGCGCCCAGCGCCTTGAGCTCGCGATCGATGCCGGCGAGCTCGCCGTCCCGGCCGTCGATCATTGCCACGCAGGCGAGCACGCCCGAGCGCCACGGTTCCGGAAACGTCCAGGCCAGCGAGCCGCTCGCGGCCCTTTGGCCGAAAGGTCTGACGCCGGGCAGGTGTGCCCCAACGCCAGCAGCTGGGCGTGGACGCGATGCTTCAGCGCCGAGCGCTTGCGCACCAAGAACAGTCGCCAGCGCCCTCGCTCGCGTTCTTGGCGCTGTTCGAAGTCGGGCAGCCAGATCGCGGGCACGAGGTCGCGCCGCGACAGCTCGGCGAGCACCCACGCGTCGATGCGGTCGCTCTTGCACGCCAACGGCGCCACGCCCTTGACCTTCTGCGCGTCGGCAACCTCGACCTCCCAACCGCAGCGCTCCAGCGCATCGTGCACGAACCGCGCGCCGTTCATCGACTCGACCGCCGCGCGCACGAGCCCGGGCCGATGGCGACTCTCGACGCCGCGCGCGAACCCGCGCAGCCGTCGCCGTCGGGCGGCGCAGCACCGACCTCGACACGGTCACCCCGCTGATCAAGCACGCAATAGTCCAGCCGACGGCGACTGACATCCAATCCGGCATGCAACATGAAGACGGGCCTCCTTGGAGCTCGCTCCTTCGATGACACGCCGCAGCGTGGCACCGACGGAGGCCTCGTTCATGACATTCAGTCCTGATCGAGCAGCCGCTGCACCGACGTCACCTTGTTCTCCAGCGTCTGCGCCTTGTCGCGCCGCTCGTCGAGCTTGAGCACGGTGTAGACCCGCGGCACGCCCAGCTCGAACGGGACGGCGTGCAGCGCGCCGACGACGGCCAGGATGTCCGCCGTCTCGCCCTCGAGCGATGTGCCCATCGCGTGCATGACGTAGCGCACGCGATCCTGCGCGGCGAGCCGGCGCTGGATCTCCGCGATGTAGGCCGACGCCGAGGCGTCGGGGCGGCCGAGCGCGATGACGGTGAGGTCGGCGGTGGCCATCGGGTCCACACGGTTGCACACCCCGTGGCGCCGCCGGCGACCGGACGACCGGCCCATCTGCGCCACCCTGACGGCGCGCGCGCGTTGTCGATGCATGGGTCGCGTGACGTGGCTGCTGGTCGTGGTCGCGGTCAGCGCGCTGCTGCCCGCGGGTGCGAGCGCGGCGGCGCGCGGAGTCGAGATCGGCAGCTGGCAGCCCGTGCGCGGCGCCGATCGGCTGCTGTTGACAGACGACGATCGCTACGTCGTGACGCGAGCCCGCGACGGGGTCGTGCGGGTGTGCGAGACAGCGCGACCGGCCAGGCTCGTCAGCTCGCGCGTCCGCCGTGCGACAACGGCCCGTCGCTGCCCGGCGCCGGCGGCAGCGGCATGCTCGTGTGCAGTGCCAGAGCCTCGCCGCGGGAGGAAGGAACCTGCTCGTCGTCGACGACCTGTCGGCCGGCGCTTCATGCCGCCCGGCCTTGCGCAGGTTCAGGTGCTGGAGGCGCAGAGCCACGACGGCGCGCGATTTCAGGTCGCCTCCGTCGGGCGCAACTGGATCTACCTCACCCGCAGCGGCTACCACTACGCCGACCACCTGCTCGTCGCGCTCGACGGCGCGTAAAATCGTCCATCTGCCGGTGCCCCGCGCCGATGTCGCCGTCGATCCCGACCAGCCGAGCGCGGCGCGCCGGCTCTGCGCCGCCATTCGCCGCCCCGCCGGCCACCTGGATCTCGGCGAGATGCCGTTTCGCCCCCTCGAGCACCACCGTCCCTACGCGGTCAACCGCAGCGGGCGCGTGCTGGCCGGCGCCGGCGCCGGCGCGCCGCGCGGAGGGCAGGGGGCGGGCAGCGCTCAGCGACAGGTACCTGAGCTGGGCCACGGCAGCCTCCTGCGGATCAGGTCGACGACCGCCCGCCGCACCGGCCGGCGCAGGGCGCCCGGCAAGGTACGCAGCATCGCTTCGGCGCGTCGCTTCGTCTACGTCACCACGGGATCGGGCGCCTGGCCCCGCGCCTACGGCGCGCCGCTGCGCTCGCGCTGAGCGCGCCCACCGCGGCGCTGAAACGCCGGATCGCGCGGCGAGGACTACAGTCGCCCCGTGGACGCACACGACGGCGAGGCTGCTGCGCCGACGTCCTTCTGGCGCCGGCGATGGCGGTCGACGGTCGCGCTCGCTGCCATCGTCGCGCTGGCCGCGATCCCGGCAGCACTGCTGTCCGGCCCGGACGAGCCGTCCGCCGAGGAAGCCTTCTACGAGCCGCCCGACCCGCTGCCCGGCGCGATCATCCGCAGCGAGCCGATCGGCGATGCGCCGCCGGGCGCCACCGCGCACCGGATCCTCTATCGCTCGCGCGGGTTCGACGGCCGCCCGGCCGCGCTGAGCGCTGTGCTGTTCGTACCGGTCACGCCGGCGCCGTCCAACGGGCGCAACGTCGTGGCGCTGACGCACGGCACCGTCGGCGTCGCGCGACGCTGCGCGGTCTCCCGCCGGCGCACCTTCGTCGAGCACGCCGACGGGCTCGCGCGGTTCATCCGCGCGGGCTACGCCGTCGTCGTCCCCGACCTCGAAGGGCTCGGGACCGCGGGCCCGCACCCGTACCTCGCCGGTGACGCCAGCGCGTACGCGACACTCGACGCCGTCCGCGCGACCCATCGCCTGCCGCCCGCCGGCGCGAGCGAGCGCTTCGTCGCGTGGGGCGTCGGCCAGGGCGGACACGCCGCGCTCTTCACCGGCCAGCAGGCCGCCTCCTATGCGCCCGAGCTCGAGCTCGCGGGCGTCGCCGCGGGCGCGCCGATGGCGAACCTCGGGCGGCTGCTCGAGGCCAGCGCGGGCACCCCCGCCGGCGACGTCGTGGCGGCCTACCTGCTGTGGACCTGGAGCCGCTTGGACGCGCGCCTGCGCCTGGACGAGATCGTCACGGCCCCCAGCCGCGCGACCGTGCAGCGGCTGTCCGAACTGTGCGTCCCGCTCGACAACGGCCGCATCGGGCCCGCCCTCGGAGACCGTCAGGTGAAGCTCGCCTACCGCACCGGCCCGCCGTGGAACAGCGAGCCCTGGAAGGCGCTGCTCGGGCGCAACTCCCCCGGTGCCAAGCCGATCGCCGTCCCCGTGATCGTGACCCAGGAGCCGACGACGCCTTCGTGCGCCCGACCGCGACGGCGCGCTTCGTGCGCTACCTCTGTGGCCGTGGCACCACCGTCCAGTACCGCCCGTCGCGGGCGGTCGCCCACGGCGATCTCGGTGAGAAGACGGCGCCGTACGTCTCGCGGTGGATGGCCCGGCGGTTCGCCGGCGAGGCTGCGCGCTCGACCTGCTGAGATCCGCCGCCAGCGCCGCGCGCCGCCGGAGTTCCGGCCGGTGTGTATTAGCCTCAAGGTCAGGATGGCGACCCAGCCGGTACCCCAGAACCTCGACCCCGCCGCGCTCATCGAGGCCGCGCCCGACGACGAGTTCGCGCTCATCGAGCTGCGCCTGGACTGGCCGTACGACCTCGACGTCCACCCCGCGCACAAGCAGCTGTGGCTGCGCTGCTTCGTCATCACGCAGGACCCGCTGGGCTGGATCCCCAACCGCGGCGACGCCTGGACGGCGGTCACGCTCGACGACGAGGTCCTCGAGGTCGACCTCTATCTCACGCTCGACGTGGTGCGGCGCACGCTGGCGCAGACCACGGGCGACCTCGCGGCGGCGGTCGGCCGCTACGCCACGACGGTGCTGGCGGCGGCGCTCGAGCGCGAGGAGGAGCTGCTGCGAGGCGAGTACCCGCGGCTTGCCGCGCGCGGCGAGGTACCGCGCCTGCTGGAGGACCTCGACGCCGACCACGGCGCCTTCGGCGTCCCGGCGGTCCAGGCCAAGCGCTCGTGGAGCGCGGTCGGCCTCGGCGCGCTGACCGACCTCGTCCAGCACGCCTTCGGCGAGGTCGACCTCGACCGCTCCAACGTGACGCTCGACCCCGTCGAGCCAGTCGATGAGGCGTGCCCGGCCTGCAAGGGCCAGGCGTTCGGCTATCCGACAAGCCTCGAGGAAGCCAAGGCGACGATGTGCGAGGAGCACAAGGCCGCCGCGGTCGCGGCCAACACCGCGCGCCTGCTGCGCGCGCGCGAGTCAAACCCCGCCGGCTGGCGCGCGGTCGACAAGGCCGTCATGCGCGTCAACAAGGCGCCCGAGCCGTATTACGCGCCGCAGCCGCCGCGTGTCGTCGGCGAGACCCCGCCGCGCAACGCGCCCTGCCCGTGCGGAAGCGGCAAGAAGTACAAGCGCTGCCACGGCGCGTGATGGCGAGCGCGCCGCCACTGACCGGAGGCTGCCTGTGCGGCGGCGTGCGCTTCTCGCTGGCGACGCCGCCGCAGGTCGCGGGCTACTGCCACTGCACGCGTTGCCAGCGGCGCACCGGCACGTCCTCCTCGGCGCAGGCGTTCGTCGACGGCGAGGCGCTCACCCTCGAGCGCGGCGAGGCGCTCGTGACGGGCTGGCGCCATCCCGACGGCGGCATGCAGAAGTGCTTCTGCCGCGACTGCGGGGCGCACATCTTCAGCCGTGACCCCGACAGCCAGGTCATCCGCACGGTGCGGATGTCGGCCTTCGACGAGGACCCCGGGGTGCCGCTGAGCTTCCGTGCGTTCGTCGCCTACGCGGCGACATGGGAGCCGATACCCGACGACGGTTTGGAGCGCTTCGAGGAGGCCCGGCCGGGCGGAGCCGCGCCGCGCGTCAGATGAAGACGCGCATGATCGACACGAGCAGCAGGATGAAGCAGGCGGCGGCGACGGTGCCGAGCACGCGGATCACCCACAGGTCGAACACCGAGAACGGCAGGTTGCTGATCGGCCTCCTCGGGCGCTGCAGCTCCGCCATGACCGTGCGCGCGGCGGGCATCGTCCGCACGCCGCTCGGTGTCTCCGCATCGTCCTGCGCGAGCGGCTCGCCCGCACCCGCGCGCTCCTCCTGCGCGCGCTCGGCCTGGACGTGGCGCTGCAGGCCGCGGTAGGCGAGCAGCACCTCGTCGCGCTGCGCGTTGGCCTCGTCGCGCTGGGCGTGCGCGGCCGCCAGGGCCGCCTCCGCGCGCTCGCGCGCCTGTAGCGCCTCGTCGTGCGCGAGCTCCATCCGGGCCCGCGTTCGCACGGCGGCCTCACGCGCGGCGACGGCCTCCTCGAGCTGCGCGAGCGCGCGCTCGCGGTCACGCACGGCGGCGTCGCAGTCGCGCACGGCGGCGTCGCAGTCGCGCACGGCGGCGTCGCGTTCGCGCACGGCGGCGTCGCGTTCGCGCGCGACGGCGTGGAGCTCGTCCTCGAGCGCGCGGTCGGCCTGCGGCGGCGCGGACGGCGGCGCGGCCCGTGGGAGATCGGGCTGCGGCGGCGGCCCCGCCGGCGCGAGAACGGGCTCGGGCTCGGGCGCGCGGGCGGCCTGCGGCGGCGGCGCGGGCGGCGCGAGATCGGGCGCGGGCTCAGCGCCGGCGCGTCCGTCGCCCAGCGCCACGGTGACCTGGGAGCCGACGGCCAGCGCCAGGCCGTCGACGTCGACCTCGTCGCTGTCCCACGGAAACGCGGCGATCCACGTCCGATCCAGCGACGGCGCCCACGGCTTGTGCTCGAGCGTCGCGAGGATGCGGCGGCCGTCCGCGACGAGCGTCGGGCGCACGAAGCGCAGCCCGCGCACGCCCGACCAGTGCCCGGTCACGACGAGCTCGTCGCCCGCGACGTCAAGTCGCTCGAGCTCGAAGGACACGCCCGCACGTTGGCCCATGCACGCGCCCCTACCCACCGCAGCGCCAGATCAGACACGCGCGCCGCCAGCCCAGCGCGGCGCGCCCGGCACCGGTGCGGGCATCGGCCCGGCGGGGCTCGAGCAGCGTCCGCCTGACCGTGAGCGTGCGCACACAACTGTCCGAAACGGCGGCGCCGCCCCTCTGAACAGGCACGTCACCCCGATCCGGAACCCAAGGAACCCTGACATGTCCGCTTATCCCCCCACCAGTTTCATCGCGCGTCGTGCGGCTGCGGCCACGCGGCCGATGCATTCGCGCCTGCGCGGCGTGCGCGACGTCGATCAGCGCATCCGGGCGATGGAGGAGCTCGCGGTGCACTGGCTGATCGCCCACTGCATCGCGATCCTCCGCGTCACCCTGGGCGCCGTCTTCTTCGGCTTCGGCCTGCTGAAGTTCTTTCCGGGCGTGAGCCCCGCGCAGGATCTCGTCGAGCGCACGACCGACATCCTCACGCTCGGCCTGATTCCCGGCTCCGTGGCGCTCGTGGGCGTCGCGACGCTGGAGTGCGTGATCGGGCTGTGCCTGATCGTCGGCCGCGGCCTGCGCGGGGCGGTCTACCTGCTCTGCGTCCAGCTGATCGGGATCCTCTCGCCCGTCGTGCTGCTCGCCGCGCGCCTCTTCGACGGGCCGCACGGCGCGCCGACGCTCGAGGGCCAGTACGTCCTCAAGGACGTGATCCTCGTCGGCGCTGCGCTCGTGATCGCTTCGACCGTCGGCGGCGCCCGGCTGACCCGCACGACGGCGCCCGAGGGCGCGCCGCAGTGAGCGCCATGTCACGGCGCCGGCCAGGTGTATCTGCGCCTGGCCGGCGCGCTCTTACCCGTAGCCATCAACAAGGAGAGCCTCGATGCTCAACATGAAGCACGGCGGTCACGTCGAAGACGAGATCAAGGACCCATCGGTCGAGACGCCCTTCGCATACCTCAAGCCGGACGTCGCGGCCGATCCCGCCAACCAGATCCCCGGCGATCCCGCCAAGGTCACCACCGACCTCAAGGCGCTCGGCGCGGCGATGACCGAACCAGCGCCGGGAACACCCCCGGACCCGGCCCTGAAGGCCAACTCGACGATCCCCGCCGTGTACACGTACTGGGGCCAGTTCATCGACCACGACATGACCGCGAACACCGACGTCACGTCGGCGGTCAGCGACATCAGGGTGTCGCCGGTCGTGCCGAAGGACCCGGCATTCATCGCGGCGAACCTGAAGAACCGGCGCCGCCCGACGTTCGACCTCGACAGCGTCTACGGCAACGGCCCCGGCCTGTATGACGACTACCACCGGCCCGACCCCGGGCCCGACGACCAGGGCTTCTACGACGGAATCCGCTTCCGCGTCGGCGAGAACGCGACCGGCGACGGGATCCCGGGCGTGCGGATCCCGCCGGAGGACGACCTCTCGCGCGACCTGCCGCGGATCGGCCCGCTGCTCGACGCGGGCGTGATCACCGAGGCCGACCTGCCCGCCAGCCTCAAGAACGATCCGGGCAACCGCACGCGGCCGCTGATCGGCGACCTGCGCAACGACGAGAACCTCATCGTCGCGCAGTTCCATCTGGCGGTCCTGCGCTTCCACAACGAGGTCGTCGAGGCGATCGAGAAGGCGCCGCAGGACTTCGGCCTGTACGCCGACGCCAGCGAGGCGGAGCGCTTTGAGGCGGCCCGCCGTCTGACGCGCTACCACTACCAGTGGCTCGTCATCAACGACTACCTCAAGACCGTCACGTTGCCCGGCATCGTCGACAAGGTGCTCGTCGGCGGCACCCACCATTACGAGCCGCTGCCCGACGGCACGCTGTTCGCGCCCCTGGAGTACTCCGTCGCGGCATTCCGCTTCGGCCACACCATGGTGCGGGGTGCCTATGACCACAACCGCAACTTCGGCAATCCCGTCCCGCCCGCCACCACGTCCGTGGAGCGGAACGCGACCTTCGCGAACCTGTTCCTGTTCACCGGCAACGGCCATCTGATCGATGCCGACATCACCAAGAGCGTGCGCAACCCGTTTCGGGGGCTGCCCACGCTGCCGTTCAACTGGATCATCGAGTGGGACCGCATGTCCAGCAAGGTCGACCCCAACCCGGCGCACTTCGCGCGCAACCTCGACACGCGCCTGGTGGACCCGATCCACAACATGGTCAACGAGGGCACCGACGCGGACATCCAGGACGATGCCGGCAAGCCGATCCGCCAGCTGCTGCGCAGCCTCGCCCAGCGCAACCTGCTGCGCGGCTACGGCCTGAGCATCCCCACCGGCCAGGCCATGGCGGCGGCGATGGGCGTCAAGCTCCTGACGGCCGACGAGCTGCAGCAGGGCAACGCCGACGCGGTCAACCAGGCACTGACCAACGGCGGGTTCCTCGAGCACACGCCGCTGTGGTACTACGTCCTCAAGGAGGCCGAGGTCCGCGCCAACGGCAACTCGCTCGGTGAGCTCGGCAGCCGGATCGTCGTCGAGACGCAGGTCGGCCTGATGCGCAACGACCCAAACTCGTACCTCAACGACAGCGACGGCGAGTGGAACCCGTCCATGGGCGTCAAGCTCGACAACAACACGCCCGACGGCGACCCGATCGTCACGATCCGCGACTTCTTCGCGTTCGCGAAGCTCGCGGCCTAGCACGGTGAACGGGCGCGGAGCGGGTCGGGCACGATGCCCGGCCCGCGCGCGTCCGGGTTGCGTTCAGGGGGCGCGGTGCGGCGTGTCGGCAACCTCGCCGATGAGGTCCGTGCCGAGCGAGTCGCCGCCCGCCAGATCGACCATCGTCACCTCGACGACGGCGTACCTGCGCACGCGGCCCGTGACGCCGGCGACGACCTTCGCCGCCGCCACCTCGTCCTGCGCACGGACGTGCCCGATGCAGCTGTGCTCGGTGAGAAAGCAGGTGTAGGCCGCGACGGGCTCGCCGGTCGCCTCGAAGACAAGGAAGTCGCGCTGGGTCCAGTCGCTCATGGCGACGCGGGCCCGAACCGCTCTGCGTGCTCGACGCTCACGATCTCGCGCCCGAGCGGCAGGCACACGAGCAGGACGAGCTTGAAGTTCGAGATGCCGAGCGGGATGCCGATGATCGTAAGGCACAGCGCGAGGCCCGTCGGCAGATGTCCGGGCGCCAGCCACGAGCCGCACAGCAGCACCCACAGGACAGCGCCAACCGCGCTGGCGGCGCCGCGCTTGACGACATCGCGCCGAACGGCCAAGGGCGCAGGCCGCGATCCGCAGCGCGGCGATGCCGCCGGGGAGCGGTGACGACGAGCACGCGGCAGATCAGCGCCGCGAACGCGTAGCCGATCGCCCGCCGCCGCCCGAAGAGCACAACGAGAGCACGTCGAGCACGCGCCGCACGGTGGCCGGATGCCCTTGCCTGGGCGGCGCCAAACCGGCGCCGGGCCCGCGCGTCAACCGGCGATTCGCCTCGCCCGCGGCGCTAGCCTCGGCGCGGTGCGCCGTCTGCTCGTGGCCCTGACCGCCGTCTGCGCCGCCGCCGCCGTGACCGCGGCGTTCGCGCAGGTGCGCCGCGACGACGCCCTCTCGCGGCGAGTGTCGGCGGCGCAGCCCGCGCAGGACCTGCCCGCGCCCGCCGTCCCGCTTCCCCGTACGCCCGCCGGGCTCGCGCAGGCGCTGACGACGACGACGCGGCAGCTGCGCCATGCCGTCGGGCGCTGGGACGCGGCCGCCGCCGTGCCGCGCGACGTCACCCACCTGGCGCTGCATCACCAGCGCCTGCTGCGGCTCATGGCCGCGCGCCGGGCGCTCGGCGACGCGACGCTCGGGCGCCTGCCACACGACCTCCGGGAGGAGGCGCGCGATACGGTCCGCGGGCGGCGCCACCTCGCGCAGATCCCGCGCTCGAAGGGGCGCCTGCCGCGCGTCCGCGTGGCCGACGCCGCGCCCGCCGCGGCGTTGCGTCGCCACTACGACGCCGCTCAGCAGCGCTTCGGCATCCACTGGTCGGTGCTCGCGTCGATCAACTTCGTCGAGTCCGCGTTCGGTCGCGTGCGCAGCGCCAGCGAGGCCGGCGCGCGGGGGCCGATGCAGTTTCTGCCGTCGACGTGGCGCCGGTATGGCATGGGCGGCGACATCGACGACCCGCGCGACGCGATCCTTGCCGCCGCGAACTACCTGCACCGCTCGGGCGCCCGCCGCGACCTCGACCGAGCGCTCTTCGCCTACAACCACTCGACGGCGTACGTGCGGGCGATCCGCCGCTTCGCCGCCCGGATGCGCAGCGACGCGCGGTCCTACCTCGTCTACTACGCCTGGCGGGTGTACGTCCGCACGACGACCGGCACGCGGCGGCTCACCGGGCCACGGTGACGAAGGCCACGCGCCGGGGTACCCCGCGGCCATGGAGCACCGCGAAGACGCGCCGCTGGCCGACGAGCCGCAGGCCGGCGCGATCCCCAACGACCAGCCCGCCGACGCTCCGGCCGAACCCGAGGACCCCGGCGCCGCGACAGACGTCGAGGTCCACGACGGCGACGCTGACGACGACGCCTAGCGGCCCGTCCGGCAGGTCCGCACCGGTTGGATCGGCACGGACCGACCGGACGGACCACTAGCGGCGCACGCGGAAGCACAGCCGCGTGCGGGCCGAGCGATTGCCGGCGGCGTCGGTCGTGCTGACCGCCACGCGGTGCAAGCCGCCCGTGGGCAGGCGCCCCAGCGTTGGACGGACTGCGCCCGCCGCGCCGTCGCGGCGCAGGATGCACACGGTGCGATAGCGGCCGCGCCGCCCGCTGCGCTGCACGATGACCCGCACGCGCGCGTCCTCCGACAGCGTCATGCGCAGCACGCGGCCCGTCTTCGTGCGCTGCACCCGCGCGCGGGTGATGCGCGGCGCCGTGTCGCCGTCGCCCCAGCGGGCAGGTACTCGGCGCGTATCACGCCGGTGCGCATCCGCTGCGGGTGGTCGCCGACGGGGATCGTCGCGACGACGCGCTCCTCGGCGTAGGAGTTCACCGTGACCTTGTCGTCGCCGCTGGCCGACACGAAGCAGTGGCGCCCGTCGGCCGAGTTCGTCGCCCAGTCGGGCTTCTCGCCGGACGCGAGGGTCGTGTGGGCGAAGCTGTCGCGCCGCACGATCGCCGCGTCGGACATCGTGCCGGCGACGCAGAGCTTCGTCCCCTGCGGGTTCATCGCGATGCCGTGGTGCGCGAAAGCGGCAGCGTCCTGGCCTCCGCGGAGAGCGGCAGGATGGCGACCCGGACGGGGCTTGCCCTGTCGCAGGTCGAACTCGACGAAGCCGTGCAGGAACGACAGCTGCCGGTAGGCGAAGCGCTCGTCGGGGGAGATCGCCATCGGCCGCACGGCGGCGCTGAGGCCGGTCTATCCGGCGTCGGCGAGCGCCTTGCCGACGTTGATGCGGCTGAGGATCGCGTACGTCCTGGCGTCGATGACCTGGAAGTAGCGCCTGTCCTTCAGTGCATCCAGCGCCGCCGCATCCAGCGGCGTGTAGACGCTGCCGATGCTCGCGTGGTAGATCCGCTCGCCGCCGGCGGAGTAGTTGCTCTCGTGCGGCTGGTCGCCGGAGGCGAAGCCGGCGACGACCACCGCGCGCGCGGTGTCGATGACCTGGACCCGGCTGGCCGCAGCAGCCGGCAGATCCGGCGGGTGCCGTGAGCGTTCGTGCGCATCCCGGGCCGGTCTCTCCACGGACCGCGGGCAGATCGTAACGCCGTGCGAGGTGCCCGAGGTCGCGATCCACGTGCGGTCAGCCGCACCACGAAGGCCGGGGTGCCCCCCTTGGCGGCCGGCGCCGGCTAGACGAACCTAGCTGTGCAACCACAACACCAGACCAAGCCGATGCTGACGCCGGTCGTCACCGAGATTCCCCGAACGTTAAACGCCGTCGCACACGACACGTTCATTGACGGTGCCGGCGACTCGAGGCCGCGCAGGCCGGAGCGGTCGCGGCCCGCCGCCACAACGATGCGGGCGCCGGCGCAGGCCGACGTCGCAGGCCGCGTCAGACAGCCTGCGGTCGAGGCTGCGCCCGTGGCGGGCGCCGGAACGGTGTTCAGGGCGCTGACCCGCGCCGCGTGAACGGCGTCTGTCAGATCGCGCCGGGATGGTTCATAGTGAACCGATGCCCGGAATACTCATGACATGCGGTGGCTGACGTGAATATTCGCGCTTGACGTCGTACGCTGGCGACGACCACGCGCTGGGTGCTCATCGCCTACGCCGCGTGGGCGCCGGCGGGTCTGGCGTTCCTCGCCTGGCTGCTCGCGATCCTGCTGACGGACTCGTGGGGCGTGTCGTTGAGGTCGGGCTTGCCGCGGTGGCGGTGGTGATCGCGGCGATCGCCTGGGCCGTCGCTCGTACCGCCGGGCTGATCCGCTTCACGGTTGGGGCGGTGATCGCCGGCGTCTGGATGGTCAGCGCGTGGCCTTTGGTCGGCGACTCGGGGGTCGGGATATACGCGTATCTCGCGTCGCTTGCGCTCGCCCTGACGCAGGCGAGCAACTTCGCGGACAAGCGCTACGAGCGCTGGCGGTCGCGCCCGGCGCCGACGCAGTAGGCCCGCTGCGGGCGACTGGCGACAGGGGGCGGCCGCGACGGCTGAGCCACCGCAAGCCCGTGCGTGCGCCTCGCAGGCAGCCACGTTCATGTCCCAACGATAGATCGGCGGCTCACGCGCAGCTCGCCATGCCGCGCCGCAGCGCCTCGCAGACATCGTCCGCCATCCGACGCACGATCTCGGCGGCCGGCAGGACCTCGCTGATCAGCCCCGCGGTCTGGCCGGTGAAGGGCGTGAGCCCCTCCGGGCGACCCGCGCTGACGGTACCCATGATCTCGGCGCTCAGCCGGTCGGCCTGTGCGGCGGCCTCGTCGAAGCGCCCGTGCCACTCCTCGACGAACGCCGGGCGAATCACGCGCGGCACGACGTCGTAGCCCTGCGGCGGCAGAACTGCGCCCCATTCCTCGAAGCGGACGCAGTCCTCGGACCGCGCGGCGAGGATGCGGTCCTTCCAGGCCGCCGTCGCGCCCGCTTCGGCGGACGCGAGAAAGCGCGTGCCGACGTTGGCCCCGGCGGCGCCGAGCTCGACCGCCGCGAGCGCCTGATCGACCGCGTGGACCTGGTGGATGACCTTGATGGCGCGCTCGTGCGCCCGCGCGACGAGCTCGCCCGGCTCCCCGAGCGCGAACGACACCGCCGCGGGGCCTGCGGCGAGCGTCGCCTCGAAGGCCTCCGCGTCGAGCGACGGCACGACGTGGTTGACGACGAACGGACGGTCGGTCAGCGCGCGCCCCGCGCGATCTGCGCGAGCAGCGCATCGGCCGGCGTGAAGACCGCGGCGACGCTGCCGATCGCGCCGGGCGACAAGGGCGTGGCACGGCGCCAAGGGCCGAAAGCGGCCACCCGCGGTTTCGGGTCGCACCGCTCCCCGCGCCGAACCTAGACCTGCTCGCGCTCCTCCTGCGTCGCGGCGGCGCGCTGCTCGTGGAAGCGCGCGTGGCGCTCCTCGCGCTCGATGCGCTGCTCGAGCTCCTCGGCCTTGCGCGTGTGGTCGGCGGCGGCCTCGCGGTGTGAGCGGGCGAGCGGTCGCAGCTCGTCGAGCGAGCCCGCGTGCTGATCGGCCATCTCGCGGTGGCCTCCGACGACGCCTTCGAGCTTGTCGCGGCGCAGCTGGCGCTGCTCCTCGCGCTTGCGCAGCAGGGAGCGGACGAGCAGGACGAGCGCGACGACGACGGCGACGGCGACGGCGACGGCGACGACGGCGACGACTACAACGAGGAGGGGCTCCATGACGTCTGCAATACCCGTCGGCTGCAGCGCGCAAGCCGGCCGGCGCCCCGGCGCTAGGCTGAATGGTTGTCTGAGCAACTTCCGGAGGTGGAGCGCCCTGCACGTCGAGATCTGGTCGGACATCGCCTGTCCCTGGTGCTACGTCGGCAAGCGCCGCTTCGAGGCCGCCCTAGCGGGCTATGAGCATCGCGACGAGGTCACCGTCACGTGGCGCAGCTTCGAGCTCGATCCCGCCGCGCCCGCCGAGCGCCCCGTCGACGGCGCCACGCACCTCGCCGAGAAGTACGGCACGAGCCGCGAGGAGGCGCTCGCAATGCAGGCGCGGATGACCGAGGCGGCGGCTCGCGACGGGCTCGCGTTCCGCTTTGACATCGCGCGCGCCGGCAACACCTTCGACGCGCACCGCCTCATCCACCTCGCGGCCGCGCACGGCCGCCAGGACGCGATGAAGGAGCGCCTCATGCGCGCCTACCTCACCGAGGGCGAGCTGATCTCGGACGCCGCCACGCTCGAGCGCCTCGCGCTCGACGTCCGGCTGCCGGTCGACGAGGTGCACGAGGTGCTGAGCACTGACCGCCTTGCCGACGCGGTCCGCGACGACGAGCGCAGCGCCGCGCAGCTCGGCATCCACGCCGTGCCCTTCTTCGTCGTCGACCGCGCGATCGGGGCATCCGGCGCGCACCCGCCCGAGCAGCTCGTCGAGTTGCTGCGCCAAGCGCGCGCGCAGAACCCGCCGATCCCCGTCGCCGCCGCCGGCGACACCTGCGCCGTCGACGGCAGCGGCTGCCACTAGTGGGTCTAGTGCCCGCGCTGCACGACGCGCGCCGAATCGCGCTCGCGCTGCCCGAGGCCGCCGAGCAGGACCACCACGGCATGCCGTCCTTCGCGCGTCCGCGGCAAGATCTTCGCCACGGTGCCGGACGACGGGCGCCTGCGCATCATGCTTGACGAGGGCGAGATCCGCGCCTGCGTCGCCGAGCACGGCGCAAATTTCGCCGAGCTCTGGTGGGGGTCGCGCTTGTCCTGTGTCGTCGTCGACCTGCAGGTTGTCGACCCCGGCAGCTCGCCGAGCTGGTCGCCGACGCCTGCCGGTCGCAAGGCGCCGCGCACGCTGATCCGCGCGCACGACGCCGCGCCGTAGCGCCGGGGCTAGTAGGCCTCGCGCCTGCGCTCGGCGCTGGCGCGCCGGCGTGCGCGCCGTTCGAGCGCCTCGACGTCCGGGGCGCTGACCGGCAGCGGCGTGGCGGCGGCGGGTCGCAGGCCGTCGAGCATGATCGCCAGATAACGGCCCGAGAGCTCCGGATCGCACGAGGGCATGACGCAGCCCGCCCGCGCCGCCGCCTGGATCAGGACGGGGATGTCCTGGTGCTCGATGTCGCCGCGCACGACGCCCGCCTGCTGCGCGCGCTCGACCAGCGCCTCGAGCTTCGGGTTGATCTGCTCCTTCAACGCGCGCACCCGCGGATCGCCGAAGAAGCGCTCGCCGACGGCTTCGAGCATGCCGCGGTCGCGCACCTGCATCGTCACGGCGGCCTGCATGCACTCGGCGAACCCGGCCCACGGATCGGGGTTGGCCAGCGCCGCGTCGAGCAGACCGCAGCTGTCCTGGATGCGCTGCTCGAGGATCGCGATGACGAGGTCGTCCTTGGTCGGAAAGCGGCGAAACAGCGTGCCCGGCCCGACGCCCGCGCGCCGCGCGATCTCGGCCACCGGCACGTCGAGGCCGCCGTCCGCGAACGCGGCGGCGGCGGCCTGGAGGATGTGCAATCGGTTGCGCTCGGCGTCGGCCCGCAGCGGCTTGGTGGGCGATCTGCCCATGCCCGTGATGCTACGCCGGTACGGCGACCGGCTCGTCCACTTCCGCGTCGATCACGGCGAGGTGGCGGCGGCGGAGCATCACGGTGAGCAGCACCGCGCCGAGCGCCAGCAGCCCGGCGGCTGCGACGTAGGCCATCTGGAAGCCGTCGACGAGCGCGATGTTCGTCTCGGCAAGCGACGGCGCGCGCCCGAGCTCGGCGAGATCGGCCGTCGTGCGATCGGCGGCCAGCGTCGAGAGGACGGCCAGTCCGAGCGCGCCGCCGATCTGCTGGGCGGTGTTGAACAGCCCGGACGCGAGCCCGGCGTCGTCGTCGGAGATCCCGCTCGTCGCGATGATCGTCAGCGGCACGAACGCGTTGCCCATGCCGAAGGCCATGATCGCCAGCGCCGGGAACATGTCCGTCCAGTAGCTCGCGGTCGGGCCGGCCTGCGTGAGCAGCAGCAGGCCGGCGGCCCCGACGGTCATGCCGAAGATCGCCGTCCCGCGCGGCCCGATGCGCTTGACGAGCACGGTCGAGACGCCGGAGCCGGTGAGGATCAGCGCCGACACCGGTAGGAACGCGACGCCGGCGTCCAGCGGCGAGTAGCCCAGCACGCGCTGCAGGTGGATCGTCGCGAAGAAGAACATCGCGAACAGGCCGGCGACGACGAGCAGCATCACCGCGTTGGCGGCCGCGAGCGTCCGGATCCGGAAGATCCCCACGCGCACGAGCGGCGCCGCCTGGCGCGCCTCCCACGCGAGGAAGCCACCGAGCAGCGCCAGCGCGATGGCACCGAGGCCGAGCGTCTGCAGCGAGGCCCAGCCCGCCTGCTCGGCCTTGACGATTGCGTAGACGAGCAGCAGCAGCCCGCCGGTGACGGTGACGGCGCCGGTCAGGTCGAAGGCGCGCGCGGCGCCCGCCACGCGCGACTCGGGCACGAGGCGCAGCGCGACGGCCATCACGCCGAGGCCGACGGGCACGTTGACGAGAAACACCCATTCCCACGAGAGCAGCTCGGTGAGCACGCCGCCGAGCAGCAGGCCGACGGCGCTGCCGCCCGCGGCGATGCCGCCCCAGATCGCCAGCGCGCGGGTGCGCTCCGTGCCCTCGGCGAACGTCGTGGTGATGATCGACAGCGCGGCGGGCGAGACGAGCGCCGCGCCGAGGCCCTGGAAGGCGCGCGCGACGATCAGCGTCACCTCGCTCGTCGCCAGGGCGCAGGCCAGCGAGGAGAGCGTGAACAGCGCCACGCCGGCGACGAACAGCTTGCGCCGGCCGAGCAGGTCGGCGGCTCGACCGCCGAGCAGCAGAAAGCCGCCGAACAGCAGCGTGTAGCCGTTGACGACCCATTGCAGGTTGGCCTCGCTGAAGCCGAGGTCGGCCTGGATCGACGGCAGCGCGACGTTGGAGATCGTCGCGTCGAGCACGACCATGAACTGCGCGAAGCAGACGATGACGAGGACGAGCCAGGGGCTCGCGTCGCGGGTTGAGAAGCGTGGCATAGTGGCCCTCCGATGCGTACTCGATATCCTCAAGCGGACCAGCTGCTCCGCTTGCCTGGCAGCAGCGTAACAGAAATGGAGCGAGCGATCCGCTTTTTCTCGGCGGCTGACGCGCCACCGCACGGGGTAGTAGTTCGCGTGATGTCGATTCCGCCGCCGCCCTCGCCCACGCCGGACCCCGGGTCGCCGCTGCCACCGGCTCCCGACCCCGCCCCTCCGACGCCGACGCCCGATCCCGGCCCCCTGCCTCCAGATCCACGCCCGCAGCCGATCTAGCAGTCCACGAACAGGAGAGACGACATGGCGACCTGCGACATGTGCGGAAACGAGTACGCCGACGCGATGCAGATCACGGTCGGCGGCGAGACGCACACCTTCGACTCCTTCGAGTGCGCCATCCACGCCATCGCGCCGCGCTGCAAGCACTGCGGCTGCACGATCCTCGGCCACGGCCTCGAGGCCGACGGCACGATGTTCTGCTGCGCGCACTGCGCCCGCGAGAGCGGCGTCGAAGGCCTCGCCGACCACGCCTGAGCGCCAGCCGCCCGATCGGGTTCTCCGCGGGCCGGCGGACGGAGGAGGCGGCCGCTGGAATAGAGTGGGTGCCGAGGCGCTCGGCATCGGGCGCTGCACAGCGCTCGCTCAGAAAGGAACCACAGCGATGGTTCGCCCGACCGCCTCAGAGACCAAGGCCGCCGCCCGCCGCCGGCTTACGAACGAGATGCTCAAGCTCGGCACGACGATCGACAAGCAGCAGCCCGGTCCCAAGCGCCTCGAGCTGCTGCGCCGTCAGGCCAGCGTGAGCGACGAGCTCGAGACCCTGCGCTCCGGCCGCAGCTGAGCCGCATCCGCGCGCCCTCAGTCGGCGCCGGAGTCCTCCGGCGCCGCGAGGCGGCGCTCCGCGTGATGCAGGCGCGCTTCGGCGGCCGCTGACGCGCGCTCGAGCTCGCGCAGCCGCGTCATCGACGTCGGGCGCGAGCCGTAGACCTTCGCGCGGTAGAGGTCATAGCGCTCGCGGGCGTAGTGCGCATCCGCCCGCAGGTCGGCGATCTGATCGGGATCGGTCATCGCCCCGTCCACGGTACTCGCGGGCGGGGCGGGGGCGGGGTCAGCCGGTCTGCGTCCCGGAGAGCTGGCCGCGCAGCGTCGCGATCTCCGTCACGGCAAGGCCGACGTACGAGGCGCGCGCCGCCGTGAGGTCCTGCTCGAGCTCGCGCATGTACATCGCGTTGTCGCCCAGCCCGGCCTCGATCGCGTCGAGGCGCTCGGCAGCGAGGCGGCCGAGGTGCAGGCGCACCTCGTGAGCGGTCATGTCGCCCACCGTGCCCGGCGCAGGCGCGGCAACCGGACGGGGCGCCGCGCGGCGCGCTCGGCGCGACGGGCGGCGTTGCGGTCGCGGCGCCACTCGGTCAGCGTCTGCTCGGCGGGGACGTCGCAGTCGTTGTAGGCGAAGGTGTGGGATGAGGGGGTTGGGGAGGTCATGCTGCAAGCCTGCTCGGCATCGGCCGCCGGAACATCGATGACGATCCCTGATCCTGGACCCTTAGCTGACCTCAGCCGTCATTTTCCGGTGAGGACGTGCCAGCGCGAGGTAGCTCAGGCCGAGGATCGCGATCGTTGCCAATACGAGCGGCGCGGCCCAGATCTGATACACCGGCGCGTCCGGTGGCGCGAGCGACGCGCGCGGCCAGGCGATGTTCACGGTCTCGAACGCCAGCCATGCGACGGCGGCCAGGTTGACCGCCAGCCCGGTGCGGCGGCCCATGCGCACGTGGCCCGCCGGAACCCAGCTGCCGCGCACGCGCGCCACCAGTGCGGCCAGCGCGACGAGCAGGAACGCCACGTAGATCGCCGCGGTGCCGAACGCGATCAGGCTGCCGACGGCGGCGGAGTTCAGTCCGAGCAGCAGCCCGAGGCAGGCGACAACCGTCGTCACGACGATCGCGCCGACTGGCGAGCGACGACGATCGACGCGGCGCAACAGGCGCGACGCGGGCAGCACGTCGTCGCGCGCGATCGAGTAGATCGCCCGCGCCGTGAGCGACTGCGCGGCGGTGCCGCAGGCCAGGAACGCCGCGAGCACCACGACCGTGAAAGGCTTCTGCGACCACGCTCCGAAGGCCGTGACCACCGACGTCTGCACCGGGTCGACGTCGCGCCCGGCGACGATCGCGGCGGGGTCGGGGTGCGCGAGCGTCGTCGCCACCGCGTTGAGGATCACGAGCGCGGCGACGCTCAGCAGCGCCAGCCAGATCGCGCGCGGGACATGACGCGCCGCGTTGCGCGTCTCCTCCGAGACGCCGACGCAGGCATCGAAGCCGATGAAGACCCAGCCGCCGACCGCCAGCGCGGCGAGCAGCGACGCGCCGAGCGAGCCGCCCGACCCTGCCTCGGCCTCCAGCGTCTGGCCCAGGATCGACACGTCCTGCGTGCGAAAGGCGAGCAGCAGCGCGACGCCGACGAGCAGCGACGCGACAACCTCCGCCAGGATCCCCGCTGCGATCGCCCGGCGCAGCAGCCCGAGCCCGAACGCGCCGACCGCCGCGCACACCACGACGAACAGCATCCCCGTCAGCACGATCCGGTTGGGCGTCGGCGCGACCCCGGCCAGCGCCAGCGCCCACGGCGCTCCGAGATAGGCGATCGTCGTGTTGGCGACCGCGTAGGCCCAGATCGCCACCCAGCCGCCGAACCAGCCGTAGGCGCCGCCCAGCAGCCGCCGGCTCCACTGGTAGGCGCCGCCCAGCAGCCGCCGGCTCCACTGGTAGGCGCCGCCGGCGATCGGGAACTCCGACGCGAGCTCGGAGTACACCGCCAGCAGTAGGCACTGGCCAGCGAGCGCGACTGGCAGCACCCAGACCCACGCGGGCCCCGCGACGACGGTGCCGACGAAGCTGACGGCGTAGAGGCCGACGACGGGCGAGATCGCGGCAAAGCCCATTGCCGCGTTGTCGAAGAAGCGCAGCCGCCGCGCGAGCTCCTGTGGGTAGCCGAGCTGCGCCAGGCGCGCCGCGTCCGCGTCACGTGCCGGCGCGGCCGGCGCAGCCGGCGCGGCCGGCGCGGTGGTCGCGGGCGGGGTCACGCCGTCGCGCGCTCGCGCTCGCGCTCGACGTCGACGCGCGACCCGACGCCGAGCTTCACGAAGATGTTGCGCAGGTGCGACTCGACGGTCTTGTCGCTGAGGTACAGCGCGGCGGCGATCTCGCGGTTGGTCTTGCGATCGGTGACCAGACCGGCGATCTCGAGCTCGCGCTTCGTGAGGGCCGCCACGCCGGAGCTGGCGCTCGTGGCCGGGCCGCGCTTCTCGGCGCGCGCGCCGAGCTTGCGCAGCTCGCGGCGCATCTCGTCGCGCACGCGCAGCGAGCCGCAGATGTCGAGCTCGGCCTCCGCCGCGCGCAGGGTGGCGATCGCCGCGCTGCGCTCGCCCCCCGCGACGAGCGCGCGTCCCGCGAGGCTGCGCGCGAACGCGGCGACGAGCCGCGCGCCCACGGCCTCGGCTTCGAGCGCGGCCCGCTGCGCCGTGCGTGCCGCGCCGGCCGCGTCGCCGCCCGCGAGCAGCAGCGCCGCCCGCCCGCGCAAGGCCAACGCCGTCGGTAGCCGCAGGCCGGCGAGCTCGCCCGCCAGCGTCTCACAGCGGCGGATGTAGCCCTCGGCTGCCTCGGGCCGCCCGAGCGCGAGCTCGACGAGCGCGAGGATCTCCCAGTCGATGCAGCGCTCCACCGGGATCTTGTGCTCGAGCTCGTCGCTGCCGAGGCTGTGCATGATCTCCCACGCGAGCTGAACCTCGCCGTTCTCAAAGCGCGCGCAGGCAAGCTGCCAGCCGGGCCCGCCCCCCGAGGCGGGCATCGTGCCGCCGGCGAGCCGCCCGCCGACGCGGGCGCTCTCCTCGCCCGCCGCGATCGCGTCGTCGAGCGTGCCCGCGTGGTAGTGCGCCCAGCCCAGCTCGAACAGCGACCAGAAGAGGTAGTGGTCGTTGCCGGACAGGCGCGACGCCTCGACTGCGGCCTCGCAGACCTCCAGCGCCTCGGCCAAGCGCCCGCCGAACTCGAACGGGTAGCCCTTGATGAGCATCATCGGGACGAGCAGCCGGCCCTCGCCGGTGGCCCGCGCGATCGCGATGCCGCGGTCGACGTGCGCGATCGCAGCGTCCCAGTGCTCGAGGTAGTTCTCGGCCCACCCGAGGTGAAAGAGCGCCTCCAGCCGCGGTGCCAGCTCGGCGTCGGAGAGGCGGTCGATCTGCGCGAGCGCCTCCGCCCGGTGCTCGCGCGCGGCGGCGATCGCGCCGGCGGCCGCCTCAGTGAGACACAGCGCCGAGGCCGCCGCGGCGATCAGCGCCCGGTCGCCGATCTCGCGCGCGATCGTCAGCGCGCCGCGGCCCATCGCCACGGCCTGCCCGAGCTCGAGCGTGTAGAGCCCGTCGACGGCAAGCTCGATCTGCAACGCGGCCGCGGCGGCTGTGTCGCGCTCGGGCAGCTCCTCCCAGGCACGCACGAGACGTCCGTGGGCGTCGCCGTGGCGCCCGAGCCAGTGCTCGACCGCCGCGCACCACGCGGTCAGCTCGACGCGGCGCGAGCCCGCGTCGGCGGGCAGCAGCTCCAGTGCGCTCAGCAAGGTGTCGCGGCAGGTCTCGAGCTCGAATGAGCGCTGCGCCGAGGCGAGCGACACGCGCAACTCGACCTGGCGCTCGATGTCGGCGCCCGGCAGCAGCCGCAGCGCCGCCTCAAACCAGCGCGCGGCGGTGGCGGGGGCCCGCGCCGCGGTCGCCGCACCGGCGGCACTGAGCAGGGCGATCGCCGCCTCGTCGCCCTGCGCGGCACAGCGCTCGACGTGATGGGCCAGCTCGCTTGTCGCGGCGCCGCGGGCGGTCAGCGCGCTCACCGCGCGCGCGTGGGCGGCCAGGCGCCAGCCGCCGCGCGTCGCGTCGTAGACCGCGCGGCGGACGAGCGGATGGCGAAAGCGAAAGCGGCGCGGCACGGTCGTCGGGCGCAGGAGGTCGCGCCCGAGCAGCGCGTCGAGCGCATCCAGCCCGTCGGCCAGCGAGAGCTCACCGACGGCGGCGGCGAGATCGGGCTCAAACGGCTCTCCGGCGACGGCGGCGCCCTCCAGCAGGGCCCGCTCAGCCGGCGACAGCCCGGCGAGCTCCTCCGCCAGCGACGCCGCCACGGCGGCGGGGATGTCGCCTGCTACGGCGCCGCCGTCCCCGTTGGCGGGGCGCTGATGCGGGGCGACCCGCGAGCTGCTCGAGGTAGAACGGGTTGCCACCCGCGCGGCGGAAGATCGTCTGCGCCCCGGCGTCGGCGCCGTCTGCGCCGAGCAGCATGGCGGCGTCGCGCTCGCAGAGCGGCTCGAGCGCGATCCGCTGGACGACCGGCGTCGCGAGCGCCGCCGTCAGCGCCGGTGGCGCCTGGCCGGGCCGGAACGCCAGCACGAGCAGGACGGGCGCGCTCGGGGCTCGGCGCAGGAGGGCGGCGACGAGGTCGATCGACGCCTGGTCTGACCAGTGCAGGTCGTCGAGCGCGAGTACGAGCGGCCGGTCCTGCGCGAGCCGCGCGAGCAGGCCACGCAGTGCGCGATGCGCGCGGTAGCGGTCGTCGGCGACCGCGCTGCCGGCGGCGCCGGGACGGCGCAGGGCGGGCAGGATCTCGGCGAGGTCGTCGGCGTCGGGCAGCTCGAGGTCCTGCGCGGCGACGTAGGCGTTCAGCGCATCCGCCCACACGCTGAACGGCATGCTGCGCTCGAACTCCGCGGCCGAGCCGCAGAGCAGAAGCTGGCCGCGCGCCTCGGCGCGGTCGCGCAGCTCGCGCAGCAGGCGGCTCTTGCCGATCCCCGGCTCGCCCTCGATCGCGACCGCGCCGGGGGCATCGTCAGCCAACGCCTCGAGGGCGGCATCGAGCTGCTGGAGCTCGCGGTCGCGCCCGACAGTCGGGCGGGCGCTGAAGTCGATCGACACGCTGGCCCGACCCTATACCGGTTCGGGGATCCGGTTCAGGGTGCGTCCCCGATGTTCGCGCTGCGCCGTCAGACGAGGCTGCCGGTCATGCAGGACACATCGACCAAGGGGACGCACATGCAATCGTCACGCAACCTCGCAGCCAGTGCCGGGCGCTGGAGCGCCAAGCACCGCAAGACCGCCATCCTCGGCTGGCTGGCCTTTGTCGTCATCGCCTTCACGGGCGGCGGCGCGATCGGCACGCAGAACCTCAAAGTAGTCGGGGCCGCGAGCGGCCATGCGGGCGTCGTGAAAATGGGCGAGGATGCGGGGGCCGCCCTTGTTGACGCCGCGTCTTTGCTTGGTGCCCTGTGAGGTCCGTTCAAAGTAGTCGGGGCCGCGAGCGGCCATGCGGGCGTCGTGAAAATGGGCGAGGATGCGGGGGCCGCCCTTGTTGACGCCGCGTCTTTGCTTGGTGCCCTGTGAGGTCCGTTCAAAGTATGG
>Ga0136617_10000404_pt1 | contig 35727 bp, 31 predicted proteins | sample AntDrymUQ3222106_2_FD_129672 | JGI IMG/M metagenome (GOLD analysis project Ga0136617, IMG submission 129672) | Polar desert sand microbial communities from Dry Valleys, Antarctica - metaG UQ322 (21.06) | ecosystem: Environmental > Terrestrial > Soil > Desert | place: Antarctica: Dry Valley... | reverse complement strand
AGCTTCACCGCGCGGACGCGCAGCGCCTGCTGCGCGTCTTGTGCCAGCGATCTCGCGTCACCCCCAGCCACCCGTCGATCATACCAGAACAGGGCTTAATAGCCGCATGTGGTGATATCAGCGCTCGAGGTCAGATCCTCCGGCCGGCAGGAGCCGACGACCAGCTCCAGCGGCCCCGCGTACGCGATCGCGGCCAAGCTCGCCTTCCCCGGGTGGCGATCGCGCTGGCCGGAGACGGCGCGATGCAGCCGTGTCCCCAACGTTGCTATCCCCGTTGCAATCAGAATTGGTCGCGTATCAGCGAGGTCGCTCGCTCGACGGCCCGCTTCCTCAGTGGCCGATTCTTCCAGCTGTCCAGATCGAACTCGTTGGAGGTCTCCAGGTCGTCTCGGAAGTGCTCCTCGAGCTCCGCCACGATGCGTTCGCCCGACAGCGAGAAGGACAGCTCACTGTTCAACGCCAGCGAGCGGTTGGAGAAGTTGTTCGAGCCGATGCTCGCCCAGGCTCCGTCCACCATCAGCGTCTTGGCGTGCAACATGGTTCTCTGGTACTCGAAGATCCGCACCCCGCCGCGCAGCAACCTGTCGTAGGAACGCTGCGCGGCTCGGCGCAGAAGCTCCTTGTCGATATGGGGGCCGTTGACGAGGATCCGCACGTCTACACCACGCCCCGCAGATGCGCACAGAGCGTCGACGAAGGCATCCGGCGGAACGAAGAACGCGGTCGTGACCCACAGGCGCTCGCGGGCGCCGACGATGGCGGAGTAGAAGAGCTCCTCGATGTCCGTGCTGCCCTTGGTGGCCGAGCTCCTGGTCACCTGGACATCGATGCCGTCCTCGATGCCAGAGATATCGGGCAGATGCGCGCCGGTGAGGATGCGCTGGGTCGCCTCGGCCCAGCTCTCCTGAAAGCCGCCCAGGAGGTCACGAACCGCCGGCCCCTCCACGCGCAGGTGGGTCTCACGCCAGTGGTCGGGATCCTGGGCGTCACCCGTCCACTCCTCACCCACGCCGACCCCACCCGTGAAGCCGACGCTTCCGTCGACGATCAGCAAGCGGCGATGCAGACGATTGTTCGCCTTGTTGAGCGAGTACCAGTGCGGAGCGCGAAACCACTCGACCATGGCACCCGCCTCCCTCAACCGCTCGACGAGCTTGCGATCCATCTTCGCAGCGCTGCCCACAGCGTCGAGTAGAATGCTGACCTCCACCCCGGCAGAGGCCCGTTCGACCAGCGCGTCGCCGAATGCAGCGATCGTCGGGCCGCCGGTCCAGTAGATGTAGGTCGAGAAGTCGATGTTGTCCTGCGCCGACCTGATGGCCTCCACCATGGGGGGAAAGATCTGATCGCCGTTTCGCAGGACCTCGACCCGGTTGCCCCGACGTACGGGCGATCCAGTAAGGGACTCGAGCAGACGCCCGAACTCGGGGCTCCCGGGTACGGGTGCATCGACCAGGTCAAATCCTCTGGGCGCCGTCTTCTTGTCCTTGGCGACCTTCAAGGCGCCGATCCCGGCCAAGCCCACTCCGGCTGCTGCAAGGATCGCGTTGCGGCTTCGCGGTGACGGCAAGCAAGACCTTTCTTCTGGCCGCGACTGTGTTTCGCATCCTACCTGGGCGCTCGTCGCCCCGTTCTTCGGTGCCAGCGCGCGTGCAGTCCAACCATTTTGGGCGCGCCGCAGTTCGGGTATCGAGATCGCATGACGGTTCGGGACGACATCGGCTCTTACGGTGAGGCGCCGCGAGCAGAGCTTGTGGGGATCGTGACACGCGCTCACCGACTTGGCTTCTCTCGCTGGCGAGTTGCGACCGCTCTCGAGGCGTTGGAGGGCGAGCTGGCGTTGATCGAAGAGCAGATCGACGCCGAGGACCGGCATGATCGTCAGCAGCATCTCGGCGGTCCCGGCTGCTGAAGTGCCCAGCACGCCGGGTTCACGTCTTCGGATGCGCCGCCTGCATCATCTCTTCGCTACTGCTCTCCGTGACGTTGACCATCGTCGTCAACGTCCTCATCCGCGCTCTGTAGCCGCTCTCGCTCTTGGCGAGCGGTTTCGCGTTTCCGGGCGGCGGCTTGTCGGTCCCGCATCGCGCCCATCCGGGCGCGGGCGCCGGCCTCTCGATCCTCTTGGCCAGGCTCCCCTTCGCTGAGCTTCTTTCGTACTCCCGCTTCCATGTCGCGAGCGGTGGCCGCCACGTCACGCTCTCGGGCCGCCCTGTCGGAGGCGTCCTCTCGTTCGTTGTTCATGCCCGAAGAGCCTAGTGTCATCCGCCCCGCCGGGGTGCGCCACTACGATCGCGCCCGGACGCCGCGTTCGCGAGGATCTGGATACGCGTGGGGGCCCAAGCGGACGTGAATAGTATGGCCGGATGGAAGTGGAGATGAGCCGGGCGCCGGCTCCGCAGGAAATGGACGCCGACTCCTGTGGTCGCGACGTGCTCAGCGGCGCTGCGCGCGGTGCTGTCGGCGCGATGGCCATGACGGGAATGCGGGTGATGACGACCGCGCTCGGACTCGTGGAGCAGACCCCACCGCAGGCCCTCAGCCGCCAGCGTGCGCGTGGCGTGCGCGCCCTGCTGCGGCGGGCGCCGCGCACGCAGCGCCGGGAGCTCGTCGAGGCCGCCCACTGGGCATTCGGCGCTGCCGGCGGCGCGGCATTCGGCGTGTTGCCCCGCGCGGTGCGGCGCCGTCCTTGGGTGGGACCGGTGTACGGGCTGGTCGTGTGGTTGGGCTTCGAGCTGGGAATCGCGCCCGCCCTGGGCCTCAGCCAGGCCAAGCGTGTGCGGCCGGTAGACCGCTTGGCGCTGGCCGCCGACCACGTGCTCTACGGCTTGGTGCTATCGGCGACGCGCCCGATCGCGCGACGCTAGGCCACTCCGCGCGATGCGCCTCGCGCAGGATGGCGAGCGGCGATCGACTCTTGGTCACGCGGCGATTTGCAGTGCCATCTGATGCAGCAGGCTCTGCGCCACGATGTTCCCGTTCCTGGTCGGGTGGGAGTCACGCGGGACCGGTCGGTTCAGCAGCGGACGATCGGACCCAGCGGGCTGAGCCCGAGGATGTCTTCGTGCACGCGCTTGCGCTGCCGCGTCACGGGCACGTGCAGATCAATGCCGGGTCCGGGATGACCTCCTCGCGACGACAGGTGAACGACGTCCTTCGCGACCAGGTAGGGAGAGAGATATGTGCCGCTCACCTTCTCCGGTGGCCACCAGAGCGCTTTGTTGCTCGCGGTGCCTTCGAACTCCCCCGGGACGCGTCGCAGGAACCGGTCGCATGTCCCGGTCAGCAACCGGCCGCGCAGCACCTGCTGCAGCGGCGGGACGGCGCCCGCAGCGCCGGCGCGCGCCGCGATGTGGGCCGCGGTGACGTCGGCCTGCTGGCAGGCCAGGCCACCCTGCTTGATCGGCCGGTCGGTGGCGTCGCCGACCGCATAGACGCTCTCGAGCCCGTCGACCAGGCCGACGTCGTCGACCGGGATGAACCCATGCGCGCTCGACGGGATGCCGTCCAGCTTGGGTCCTTCGAGAACGGGCAGGGCGACCACGCAGTCGACGACGATCTCCGGGCCACCCCCGGTCTGGATGCGTCCGCTCTGGCGGATCTGCGCGCACACGCCGTGATGCACGGTGATGCGCGCGGCATCCAGCATGTGCGTGACAGCGGCGCTCGCCTCCGCACCGAAGATCTCCAGGGGCTCGAGCTCGGGGGTCACGAGGTGCAGGTCGACGTGGTCCATGTTCATCGACCACACGTCCTCGGCCGTCATGAGCGCAAGCTCGTAGAGCGGGAGCGGCCACGTGCATCCACGCGGGACCACGAATGCCACCGAGCGCGACCAGCCCTCCTCGAGGTCGCCGAGGATGCCGTTCAGGGCCTCCGGGTGAGCACCGAAGGTCACCGCCTGCGTGAACGCCGGGACCGAGCTGGCACCCAGCGCCAACACGAGCGCGTCGTACGCGACCTCGGCGCCCGTGGCCAGCGTGACCGTGTGGGCTTCGGCGTCGACTCGCAGTACAGCGCTGCGGATGAACCGCCCCCCATGCTCGGCCATCACGTCCGCCAAGGGCAGACGATCGACGTGTCCTCGGCCGAACGGCGCGGCGGTCGTCAGCGGCCGCAGGATGAAGTCTGGTTCCGGGGCGATCAGCGTTACGCGCAGCTGCGCGTCGGCGAGTTCATGGAGCGCGAGCACGGCTTCGAGCGCGGCGATGCCTCCGCCGACGATGACGACGCGTAGCGGCGCGATGGGGGTGGATTCGGTCATGGCACGATCCTCGTCGCCGGCGGGGATTCGCACATCGGGGTGTCCTGCCCCTACGAGTCCGTGGCGGCTACGGAGTGTGGACCGCGATCGCCCGTCGTCAGCGCAGCGGGAGCGTCAGCGCGACGGTCGTCCCGCCGCTGTCGCGACCCTCGACTCGGAGGCTGCCGCCACCGATCTCTGCGCGTTCGCGCATCCCGGTGATGCCGTAGCCGCCTGAGCGCTCGGGCTTCTCCAAGCCGCGCCCGTCGTCGCTCACGCACAGCTCGAGCGCCGCCGCTGTGGTCCGGAGCTCCAGCCGCACGCCTGTCGCCGCCGCATGCTTGACGATGTTCGTCAGGGCCTCCTGGGCCACGCGGTAGGCGATCGTCTCGATCTCCGCGTCCAGACGGCGCTCTCCCAGCTCGAGGTCGAGCTCCAGCCGCAGCCCGTGCAAGGCGCCGATCCGCTCGGCGAGCGTCCGCAGCGCGGGCTCCAGGCCGAGCTCGTCCAGCGCGGGCGGGCGCAGGTCAGCGATGATGCCCCGGAGCGCCGTGATCTCGCGCTCGAGCTGTGCGACGGCCCCCTCGACCTGCGGCCGCGCCGTCGTCGGGTCGCCCCGCAGCGCAGCCGACAGCGCCAGCTTCGTCGCGCCGAGGCCCTGCAGCGTCTCGTCGTGCAGATCGCGCGCCCAGCGTCGGCGCTCGCCCTCGGCGGCAGCGATGGAGTCGCGCAGGCGCTGCGCCTCGACGCTGCGTGCGGTCGCGACGGCGGTCGCCGCGCTGGCCGCAAACGACTGTAGAGCGCGCTCGTCGTCGTCGGAGAACGTCGCGGCCTGGCCCATGTGATCGAAGGCCGCGAGCACGCCGAGACCACGCCCGCGAAAGACCAGCGGCACGAGCAGTGCGCTACGAGCTGCGTCGAGCCCGAACTGCGCCGGGTCGACGATGAGGCCGGTGGAGATGTCGTCGATGCGAATGGGCGCGGCGCTGCGCAGCGCCGCGCCCGAGGTGGAGCCTTCGAACGGAATCTCCGCGTGCGCCGGGGGAGCCGCGTTGCCGGCGTAGGCGGCGAGCCGGAGAACGTCCTCGTCGACCAGCCAGATCAGCAGCGCGTCGGAGTCCACGAGCGCGCGGGCGCGCTTGACGATCAGCTCGAGGACGCGACCCAGGTCGGTCTCGCCTCCGAGGGCCAGCGCGATGTCCCGTGCGGCCTCCATGCCCCCGACCGCGCGCTCGAGTTCGACCCGCCGTCGCTCGGACGTCCCGAACAGCCTGGCGTTGTCGATCGCGATGGCCGCCCACTCGGCGAGCACGACGGCCGCCTCGATGTCGTCGTCGTCGAAATCCTCCGCACCTTCCTTCTCGGTCAGGTAGAGGTTGCACCAGGCCTCGCCGCGAACCACGATCGGCGCGCCGAGGAAGCTGCGCATCGGCGGGTGGCCAGGCGGGAAGCCGTAGGAGCGCGGGTGGTCGGAGACGTCGTGCAGCCGGATCGGCACCGGGTGGTCGATCAACAGCCCGAGGATGCCGTGACCGCGCGGCAGGTGGCCGATCTCGGCGTGGACCTCCGGCTCCTCCCCAGCGGTCAAGAACTGCGCCAGCTCGCGCCGCTGGTCGTCGAGGACCCCGAGCGCGGCGTACCGCGCGCCGCACAGCTCGCGGGCGGTCTGCAGCACGCGCTCCAGGAGGACGTCGAGGTCCAGCTCAGCCGTCAGGGAGCGTCCGACGTCCAGCAGCTGACGCAGACGGTCGGTGCGGGGCAGCCGGCGATCATCGCTTGCAGCAGGCAGGGGAATGCCGGCGAGGATACGGCGCACCGCAACTCAGTTCCCGCGTGGCCGGTGTTTTCGGAGGCGTAGGGTCCAGCGCGGTGACGCCGATCCGCATAGTCCTGGCTGACGACCACGGCGTGGTTCGTGCAGGTCTCCGGCTGCTCCTCGATGCCGCCCCCGAATTCGAGGTCGTCACCGAGGCCTCGGACGTCGACGGCGCGCTGCGCGCGGTCCTCGGGCACACGCCCGACGTCCTCGTGCTCGACCTCAACATGCCCGGTGAGCAGTCGTCGCTGGAGGCGCTGCCCGGCGTGACCGAGCGATCTCCCGCGACCAGGACGGTCATCCTCACCATGCAGGAGGACCCCGAATATGCGCGTCGCGCTCTACGCGCGGGTGCGCTCGGCTACGTCCTGAAGGAGGCCGCCGACACCGAGCTCGTCGAGGCTGTTCGTCGTGCCGCGGACGGTGGGACCTATCTCAACCCCGCGCTCGGTGCCCGGCTGGCGACGACCCCGGAACACCCCGTCGGCCCGCCCGACAATCTGTCCGATCGCGAAGCCGGGGTGCTGCGGCTCATCGCCCTCGGCCACACGAACGCCGAGATCGCGGAGAACCTGTTCCTATCGGTCCGGACGGTCGAGACCCACCGCGCGCACATCCAGCAGAAGCTCGGCCGCTCGACCCGCGCGGAGCTCGTGCGGTACGCGCTGGACCACGGGCTGCTCGAAGGCGCCTGAACCGGTCACCGGCGCGGCACCGGGAGCGTGACGGTCTTGACGCTGCCGTCGCAGGACTCGGCATGCTCGCCGTGCTCGCGCAGCACGGCGAGCATGTCGGCGTTGTCCGGCAGCACGTCGGCGTAGACCTCGCGCAGTCCGCGGACGGCGGCCACGGCGAGCAGCTGCTCCAGGAGCGCTCCCGCGATGCCGTGGTGTCGCCAGGGCGCGGCGACCTCGAACGCGATCTCGCCTCGGCCGTCCGCGAGGGGTATGAGCACGGCATGCCCCACGGGCTCCCCAGCGGCGATTGCGAGCAGCCCCACGGCGCAGAAGCGCTCCGGGTGGGAGGCCCAGTCGGCCGCCTTGCGGATGTCGATCGCCCCGGTGAACCAGCGCAGGTAGCGCGACTCGGTGTCGAGACCGTTGATCAGCCGCGTGATCGCGGCCTCGTCGCCGGCGCGAACCTCGCGAATGCGGACCGTCGTGTCGGCGGCGAGCATCACGAGCTCAGACCGCAGGTGCCGCGGCCGTCTGTCGTCGCGTACTGAGGCATCTGCGCGTAGGTCTGGCCGCCGGTCGCCTCGAGGGCGTGGATGCGCATGTAGCTGGCGAAGCACTTGGCGTCGCCGCCGTTCGTGATGGCCTTGCCGGCGACGTCGCAGGTCGGCAGCGCGATATGCAGGCCGGCTGCCTTGGCCCCGGCGGCGATCATGGACGGCTTCATGTCCGGGGACCCGACGATGTGCTCGCGCTTGACGCTGGCGTTGACCTCGTTGCGGCCGGCGAGGCCGATGACGATGGCGCCAACGCCGAAGGCGATGAGTACGAGACCCGCGATGATGCCGGCGAATCGACATGGACGCGACATGCGTGGACGCTCCTTGAGGACGCGGCTGAGGACGCCTTTCAGTCTTCAGGGACGGCCTCCCCTCGCCATCCGCGCGGGTCCGCAGAGCGGCTGCGGTTTCTCCCGGTGCGCAACGCGTGGTCCGTACGTTTCGTCCGGGGTGTGGTGAGATGACGCTGCGCGGATGACCCGAAGCTCGAGGACGAAGTCGCTGGAGGAAGAGCACACGCCGCGCGCGGTGGGCGCGCGACTGCGGGACGAGCCGTCCCCAAGCTATCTCCACGACTTCATCTACGGCGCGGTCGACGGGGCGGTCACGACGTTCGCGGTCGTCGCCGGTGTGGCGGGAGCGAACCTCGACGAGACGGTGGTGATCATCCTCGGGGGAGCCAACCTGATCGCCGACGGGTTCAGCATGGCGGCCAGCAACTTCCTGGGATCCCGCGCCGAACGCCAGCAACGGGAGCTCGCACGCCGCGAGGAGCAACGGCACATCCGGCTCGTGCCGGAGGGCGAGCGGGAGGAGATCCGCCAGATCTTCGCGGCGAAGGGGTTCGAAGGGCACGATCTCGAGCGGGTCGTCGAGGTGATCACCGCCGAACCCGATCTCTGGGCCAACACGATGATGAGCGAGGAGCTCGGCTTCGGCTCGACCGAGCCCAACGAGTATCGCGCGGCCTTCGCCACGCTGGTCGCCTTCCTGACCGTCGGCTTCCTTCCGCTGATGGTGTTCGTCTACGACCTCGCCACACCCGGAGACGTCGACGATGCGTTTACGTGGAGCGCGGTGATGACCGGTGTCGCCTTCCTCGCGGTGGGCAGCCTGAAGTCGCGGTTCGTGGAGCAGGCATGGTGGCGGTCGGCCCTGGAGACGTTCGCGGTGGGAGGCCTCGCCGCGGTGCTCGCGTACGCCGCGGGTGCGCTCCTGCAGAGCGTGGCCTGAGCCTGGATCCGGGCTGAGCCGACGACGTGATCGTCAGGACCGTCTTCGGAGGCCCCGCAGGAGACTCAGTGGTTCTCCCCGCCCGTGCGCGGTCTCGCACGGAGGTAGCCGGCCCGCCTGGAAACTAACGTCCCGCGCACCCCGATCCCGAGGAGACCAGCGATGTTCACGACCGTTCCCTTCAAGTCCGTTCCAGGTCTCGACAAGCCCGTCAGCGAGGTCATGCACCGCGGAGTGATCGCGCTGCCCGCGACCGCCACGCTCGCGGACGTCGCGTCGACGATGCGCGACGACGAGGTGCACGCCGTGCTCGTCACCGGCACGGACGGCGGCCATCTGGGCTGGGTCACGAGCGGCGGCATGCTCCGCAACCACGGCCGCGACTGGACCGTCGCCGCGAGCGTCGCCGACGCGATCACACAGCCAGCCGCCAGCGTCGCTCCCACGGCCACCCTCGCCGACGCGATGAACGTCTTCATCGCGACCGGCGCGAGCCACATCCTCGTCGGCCCTGGCGCCGGCGAGGCGCCGATCGGCGTCCTCGCCGACAGCGACCTCGTGGCGTTCATGGCCCAGTAGCCCGTTGGACGTCATCGAAGACATGCGCCACGTGCGCGCTGGAACCTGGCTGGGCTAGCCGCGAGCGTGCGCGTCCTCGTCGTCAACGCGGGATCGAGCTCGCTCAAGCTGCGCGTGCTCGACGGCGGGCTTTCCGTCCTCGGGAGCGACGACCTCGAGCTGCTCGATGGGCGAGTCGAGGAGGACGCGGTCGCGAGGGCGCTCGCCGGGCTGCCGGACGCCGACGCAGCCGGGCACCGCGTGGTTCACGGAGGACCGTGGTACCGCGGCCCCGTGCTGGTCGACGCGGACGTCGAGGCGCGCATCGGCGCGCTCCGAACGCTCGCGCCGCTGCACCAGGACCGTGCGCTCGCCGGCATCGCGGCGGTCCGTGCCGTGCGCCCCGCCCTACCGGCCGTCGCCTGCTTCGACACCGCCTTCCACGCAGGGCTGCCGGCCGCCGCGGCCACGTACGCCCTCCCCGCGGACTGGGTCGAGCGCCACGGTCTTCGCCGGTACGGCTTTCACGGCCTCTCGCATGCTCACGTCGCTCGCCGCACGCGCGAGCTGGTCGGGCGCCGCGGCCTGAGGGTCGTCTCCTGCCACCTCGGCGCCGGCGCGTCGCTCGCGGCGATCCAGGACGGTCGCTCCATGGACACCACGATGGGGTTCACGCCCCTCGACGGGCTCGTGATGGCCACTCGCTCGGGATCCGTGGATCCCGGCCTGCTCCTCTGGCTGCTGCGAGAAGGGGGCGTATCGGCCGCCGTGCTCGAGGCCGGCCTCGAGCACCGCTCTGGGCTGCTCGGGCTGTCCGGAACCGCGGACATGCGTACGCTGCTGGCGCGCGACGACGACCGTGCCCGGACGGCGCTGGCCGTCTACGTGCACCGCCTCAGGGCGGCGATCGCCTCCATGGCCGCAGCGATGGAGGGCATGGACGTGCTCGCTTTCACGGGCGGCGTGGGGGAGCGGGCGGCGCCGGTCCGCGCGGCAACTGCGGCGGGGCTCGGATTCCTCGGCGTCGTGCTCGACGAGGCCCGCAACGCCGCCGCGGTTGCGGATGCCGACATCGGCGCGCCGGAGTCGGCGGTGCGCGTGCTCGCGGTCGAGGCGCGCGAGGACGCCGAGATCGCGCGACAGGTCCACGACGTGCTCGGATGTGCGTGAGCGCGTGCCCTCGTGCCGGCGGGCGCGCGCAGCGCGGTGAGCCGACCGGCATGCATGACTGACCCCGTTTGGGCCTACGGCGCCAGTGTGGTCATGTCTGCACGACATGCGTGCAGACATGACCCCGGTCGTCGCGCAGCCGCCGGCGAGGTCACGCGTGCATGCGATTCTGACTCGGCAGCGGTCGGGCAACATGCGCACCGACCTCGTCTTGGACGCCCTGAAGATGGCCTTGGGCACGCGCCGTCACGGAGCCGATCTCAAGCTCGTCCATCACTCGGATTCGACCTCGCCAACGGCACCGGTCAGTGAGCGCGGGCCACTGCGACTTCGAGCGCCGCGCAGATCTGGACCATCCGGTCGTCGCTGAGTCGGCCGATACGTTGCACCAGCACACCAACCGAGACGCTCTCGACCGAGTCGAGATTCACGGCCGAGGGGCGCGGGATCGGGGTCCACACCGGGCTCGAGGAGCACCTCGCTCGGAAGCCCCGCGGACCGTCGTGGTGCACGGCGCGATGAGCATACGACGAAGCCTCGGAATCGCGGCATCCCGCGAAAGCACCACAATCGGGCGAGGATCGATGTCCGGCAGCTCGCACCACCGGACCTCGCCCCGCGCGGGCAGCGACGTCACGACGAGCCGGCAACGGAGCGAAACGACGCCAGATCGCCCCACTCGTCAGGCTCGTCGAGCGGGAGCCTGTCGTAGGCGGAGTATGCGGCGTCGACCTCGACGGAACGGTGTCGAGCGCGCAGCGCCGCCAGTGCCTCGTCGAGCAGCGCGGCGTCTGTCAGATCCGCACGCAGACTGCGCGCATCCGACAGCAACTGCTCATCGACGGTCGTGCTCACCCTCGCTCGTGCCATGCGCTGATTATGGCTTGCCTATGCCACTCGCTGCACAGGGCGTGCCGCCGCAGCGGGCACGTGGAGGCCTGGACCCGAAGCGCTGTCAGGTGGGGACGCCACGCGGCATACCGGGCCACGTCCAGTCGCGTACGTCGGGCGGGTCGTCGCCCAGCTCGCGGGTGTATGCGCGATGGCGCAGGCGCTCGTCGACCATCGCCTGCCGCAGGGCGGCGGTGCGAGGTCCGAGCTGCGGGACGCGGTCGATGACGTCCATGACCAGATGGAAGCGGTCCAGGTCGTTGCGCATGAGGATGTCAAACGGCGTCGTGGTGGTGCCCTCCTCCTTGTAGCCGCGGACGTGGAGGTTCGCGTGGTTGCGGCGGCGGTAGGTGAGCTGGTGGATGAGCCACGGATAGCCGTGGTAGGCGAAGATCACCGGGCGATCGGTCGTGAACAGCGCGTCGAACTCGCTGTCCGCGAGCCCGTGGGGATGCTCGCTCTCCGGCTGCAGTCGCATGAGGTCCACGACGTTGATCACGCGCACGCGCAGCTGGGGCAGGTGCTCGCGCAGCAGCGCCGAGGCGGCGAGGGTCTCGAGCGTCGGGATGTCGCCGGCGCAGGCCATCACGACGTCGGGCTCCTCGCCGTCGTCGTTGCTCGCCCACTTCCAGATCCCGAGGCCGCGGGTGCAGTGGGCGACGGCCTCGCCCATCGTGAGGTAGTCCAGCGCCGGCTGCTTGCCGGCCACGATCACGTTGACGTAGTCACGCGAGCGCAGGCAGTGATCGGCGACCGACAGCAGGCAGTTGGCGTCGGGCGGCAGGTAGACCCGGACGATCTCGGCCTTCTTGTTGACGACGTGGTCGATGAACCCCGGGTCCTGGTGGGAGAAGCCGTTGTGGTCCTGGCGCCAGACGTGCGAGGTGAGCAGGTAGGTCAGGGAGGGGATCGGTCGGCGCCACGGGATCGAGCGGGTGACCTTCAGCCACTTCGCGTGCTGGTTGAACATCGAGTCCACGATGTGGATGAACGCCTCGTAGCAGCTCAACAGCCCGTGGCGGCCGGTCAGCAGGTAGCCCTCCAGCCAGCCCTGGCAGAGATGCTCGCTGAGCACCTCCATCACCCGGCCGTCGGGCGCGAGATGGTCGTCGGTGGGGAGGATCTCGGCCTCCCAGGCGCGGTTGGTCGCCTCGAAGACCGCGCCCAGCCGGTTGGAGGCCGTCTCGTCGGGCCCGAAGAGCCGGAAGTTGCGGTGCTCGGCGTTCGCACGCACCACGTCGCGGAGAAACCCGCCGAGCACGCGCGTGGCCTCGCTGGAGGTGCGCGCCGGCTCGGGCACGTCGACCGCGTAGTCGCGGAAGTCCGGCAGCGCCAGGTCGCGCGTGAGCAGGCCGCCGTTGGCGTGCGGGTTGGCGCCCATCCGCCGCTCGCCGCGTGGGACCTCGTCGGCGAGCTCGGGGCGCAGCGCGCCGTCGGCGTCGAAGAGCTCCTCGGGGCGGTACGAGCGCATCCAGGTCTCCAGCTGCGCGAGGTGCGCCGGGTTGGTGACCGGGTTCGTGAGCGGCACCTGGTGGGAGCGGAAGGATCCTTCGGCCGGGAGGCCGTCGACCATCTTGGGTCCCGTCCAACCCTTCGGTGTGCGCAGGACGATCATCGGCCAGGTCGGGCGGGTGAGGTCGCCGGCGCGGGTGCGCTCCTGGATGGCGGCGATCTCGTCCGCGATCGCATCGAGCGTGGCAGCCATACGTTGATGCATGCCCTCGGGCTCTGAGCCCTCGACGAACCACGGCGCGTACCCGTAGCCCTCCAGCAGCGCTCGCAGCTCGCGCTCGGGGATTCTCGCCAGGACCGTCGGGTTGGCGATCTTGTAGCCGTTGAGGTGCAGGACCGGCAGCACCGCACCGTCCCGGGCGGCGTTCAGGAACTTGTTCGAGTGCCAGCTCGCCGCGAGCGGCCCGGTCTCGGCCTCACCGTCACCGACCACGCAGCACACGAGCAGGCCCGGGTTGTCGAATGCGGCGCCGAACGCATGCACCAGCGCATAGCCCAGCTCGCCGCCCTCGTGGATCGACCCCGGCGTCTCGGGCGCGACGTGACTGGGAATCCCGCCCGGGAACGAGAACTGCCGGAAAAGCCGGCGCAGCCCGTCCTCGTTGCGGCCGATATGTGGATAGACCTCGCTGTAGGTCCCCTCCAGATAGGTATTGGCCACCAGCCCCGGTCCGCCGTGACCGGGCCCGGTCACATAGAGCACGTTGACATCGCGTTTGCGGATCAGGCGGTTCAGATGTGCGTAGACGAAGTTCAACCCAGGAGTCGTGCCCCAATGCCCCAGCAGCCGCGGCTTGACGTGCTCCGGCCGCAACGGCACACGCAGCAGGGGATTCGCCAGCAGGTAGATCTGCCCGACCGAGAGGTAGTTCGCGGCGCGCCAGTAGGCGTCCAGGCGCCCCAGCTCGTCGGCGCCCATGGGCTCCATCAAAGGTGGGGCTTCTGGCATGGAGTCGCCTTTCGAAGAGACCGGCAAGGAGCAGCGCGGGTGTGTGGCTCTATACGATCGCCGTCTGTTCGGAGAGATCGCCCCGCCGTGCGAGGCGAAGCGAGCATCCATCGTACACCCGGCCCACGGCGGTCGGTGAACGTCTGGAAACGCGTTGCACACAATTCAGCCCTGGACACGACCTAGACTCGACTCGGGCTGGAGCCGCCGATGAGCTATCGCGAGACACGTTCGTCCGAGAAGCGGCCCGCACCAGACCCACGCGTCGCGCAGGACCTCGGCGAGCTCGGGTCGCCGTGACGGCGCCCGGCAAGGCCTACGACGTCGAGCCCTGGACCGTCCGCGAGCGGAGGCTCGACCTGCAGCTGCTGGGGCGCACCGAGGCCGTCTTCGCACTGTCCAACGGCCACATCGGCCTGCGGGCAAACCTCGACGAGGGCGAGCCGTGCGTCCTCCCGGGGACGTACCTCAACGCCTTCTACGAGCGGCGCCCGCTGCCGTACGCCGAGAGGGCCTACGGCCTTCCGGACGACGGGCAGACGATGATCAACGTCACCAACGGCAAGCTCATGCGGCTGCTGGTCGACGACGAGCAGTTCGACGTGCGTTACGGCGAGCTGCTGCAACACGAGCGGGTGCTCGACCTGCGCGGCGGGGTGCTGCGCCGAGACGTGCACTGGCGTTCGCCGACCGGCCGCATGATCCGCGTGCGCTCGACGCGCATGGTCTCCTTGGTGCATCGGTCCGTGGCGGCCATCCTCTACGAGGTCGAGCCGGTCGACGTCACGACGCGCATCGTCGTGCAGTCCGAGCTCGTCGCCAACGAGCCGGTGCCGGCGGCCAGCGCCGATCCTCGCGCGGCCGCCGCGCTCGAGCGCGCGCTGCGCGCCATCGACCACTCGCACTGCGACCTGCGCGCCACGCTGCTGCACGCAACCGAGTCGAGTGGGCTGATCATGGCCGCGGCGATGGACCATGGCGTCGAAGGCCCGGACGGAACGATCACCGCCACCGAGACCGAGCCCGACGTCGCACGCGTAACCGTGACGACCGAGCTCGAGATGGGGCAGACGCTGCGGATCGTCAAGCTGCTCGCCTACGCGTGGTCGAGCCAGCGCTCGAGTGCCTCGCTGCGCGACCAGGTCGAGGCGGGGCTCGCCTCGGCCCGGCGCACGGGGTGGAACGGGCTGCTCTCCGACCAGCGCGGCTTGCTCACCGACTTCTGGCAGCGCGCGGACGTCGAGGTCGGAGGCAGCCCAGAGCTTCAACAGGCGCTGCGCTTCGGCATGTTCCACACGCTGCAGGCGGGAGCTCGCGCCGAACGCAACGCGATCCCGGCCAAGGGGCTGACGGGGAGAGGGTACGACGGCCACGCGTTCTGGGACATGGACATGTTCGTCTGCGCGGCGCTCACCTACACCTACCCGGAGGCTACGGCCAACGCGCTGCTCTGGCGCCACTCCGTGCTCGACCTCGCTCGCGAGCGCGCGCGCATGCTCGGCCGCGACGGCGCGGCGTTCCCGTGGCGGACGATCCGCGGGCAGGAGTGCTCGGGCTACTGGCCGGCTGGCACGGCGGCCTTCCCCATCAACGCCGACATCGCGGAGGCGGTGCGCCGCTACGTCACGGCCACCGGCGACGAGGGCTTCGAGCGGTCGATCGGCCTCGAGCTTCTCGTGGAGACCGCGCGCCTGTGGCGCTCGCTCGGACACTTCGACTCCACGGGGACGTTTCGCATCTCCGGCGTGACCGGGCCGGACGAGTACAGCGCGATCGCCGACGACAACCTCTACACGAACCTCATGGCCGCCCGGAACCTCAGCGAGGCGGCCGCCGCGAGCGCCCGCCACCCCGAGCGCGCCCGGGCGCTGGGCGTCGACGGGGCCGAGCTCGAACGCTGGCGCGAGGCCGCGCAGGCCATCGCCGTGCCCTACGACGCCGAGCTCGGCGTGCATGAGCAGGCGGCCGGCTTCACGCGCCACCGCCGCTGGAACTTCGCGCGCACGCGACCCGGCCAGTATCCGCTGCTTCTGCACTTCCCCTACTACGAGCTGTACCGCTCGCAGGTCGTCAAGCAGGCCGACCTGGTGCTCGCGCTGTACCTGTGCGGCGAGCGCTTCGATGCCGACCAGAAGGCGCGCGACTTCGACTACTACGAAGCGATCACCGTGCGTGACTCCTCGCTGTCCGCGCCGCTGCAAGCGATCGTCGCCGCGGAGGTCGGGCATCTCGAGCTGGCGCTCGACTACCTGGGCGAGTCGGCGTTCGTGGACCTGCACGACCTCGGCAACGACACCTGCGACGGCGTGCACCTCGCCTCGCTGGCGGCCTCATGGCTCGCGGTCGTCGCCGGCTTCGGCGGCATGCGCGACCACGGTGACACGCTCGCCTTCGCGCCGCGCCTGCCGCGGCGCCTGGAGCGCCTCTCGTTTCGTCTGGTCTACCGCGGCCGGTGCCTGCGCGTGGAGGTCGTCGAGGACGAGGCACGCTACGAGCTGCTCGCCGGCGACCACCTCGAGCTCGTCCACCACGGCGAGCGGTTCATGCTGCGACGAGGAGCGCCCGCGTCCCACGCCGTGCCGGCCGCACCCGAGCGCCAAGTGTCCGAGCAACCGGCCGGGCGCAAGCCGCGCGGACTGCCGGGCCTGGAGTCTGCCGCCGCGGCGGCCCGGTCGGCCCGCGGCGCGTGATCGCGCCGTGCAGGGCCGGAACAGGCGGATCTAACCCGCTGCATCCGTCGGCGGAGAACGGTGCTCGACAGCCCGGCGGTGAGATGCGATCTCGCGCCCGAGGCGATCGACCGCATCCCAGTCCGTGTAGTCGTAGTCGTGCGAGGCGTCCGTCGGACGTCCCATCCGGCGCATGAGCAGCCGCATGAGCTGGCGCGTGAAGACGTCGTACTCGCGGTACTGCAGGCAGCCCGCGATGCGCTCGGTTCGCGCCGGCGTCCAGCCCGTCTGCGCGCAGAACTCGTCGATGCAGTGCTGCGTCGCGGCGCGCGCCTCCTCGCTGTCCTCGGCCGCCGACAGCGAGACCGAGAAGAACACCGACGGGCGCTGTTCGAGCGCGTCGCGGCGCTCCGCGACCCAGTCGGCGATCTCCTTCTGATGATGCTCCTTGTGCAGCGACGCGCCGACGACCACGACGCCGTAGCGGCCGGGCTCGGCGTCGGCCGCGCTTGCCACGTCGCGCAGGTCGACCTCCAGGCCCTGCGAGCGCATGGCCTGCGCGATGCGCGCTGCGATCTTGGCGGTGTGCCCGTGCGTGCTGGCATAGACGACGAGGGCGCGTACGTCCTTGACGACGTGGTTCGGCGCAGCGGCGGGTTCATTCATGACACCAGCCAACCAGGGCACCGGCGGCGTGCCATCCGCAGCTGCTGCGGACGCACTATGCGGACAACCACGGATTCGCGGTGCTCTCCGCCGCGGGCGGTGTGGTCATCGCGACGCCCGCGCCGGCTGGATCCTCATCGAGTCCGGTTGGTGCTCGCGCTGGCAGCAGGCTTTGGTCGGCCGTGCGGGATGGCTCCCCGGCTGGTGATCAGGTCGCTGTCCGCGCGGGCGATCAGCTCTGCCGCGGGCTCTTCGGGCGAGAGCGCGGCGAAGCCGGTCCTGATCGCGGCGGCGTCGGGAGCGGCGGCAAGCGCGGACGCGATCGCGCTGAAGCGCTGGCGCGCATCCGGCAAGGTCATGTTGGACATCGCGCACAGAAACTCGTCGCCACCGAGTCGGATGATCAGATCGTAGGAGCGCAGGTGCTCCCTGAGGAGCGCCACGACACGCTTGAGCAGCTCGTCGCCGGCGCCGTGACCCTGGGTGTCGTTGACGGCCTTCAGTCCGACGACGTCGACGTAGGCGAGGACGAGCACGTTGCCGGTCCTGCTACAGCGATCCAGCTCGTGGTCGAGGTCGGCCAGCCCCGCCGCCCGCGCGCGGGCCCCCGTGAGCCCGTCGGTCTCGGCGATCGCAAGCTGGCGCGCCAGCGCCTCGCGGTCGACGAGGGCGCGCAGCCGCCCACGGGCCGCCTGTTCGCGGTCCCGTGCCGCCGCTTGGCGGTCTTGGGCGGCCATCGTGCGCTGCTCGGCGGCCAGCGCGCGGCGCTCCGCGGCGCGCTTGCGCTGTCCGGCGGCGCGGATGACGATCTCGGCGCCGTTGAGCGCGCGCGCGCCGTCCTCCTGCTCGTGAGCGGCGTCGCGCTGTGCCATCGCGAGACTGCGCGCGTCGGCCGTGTGGTCTCGCGCCCGCGCCGCGATGTCGCGGGCGTCCGCGATCGCGTCGCGCTTGTCGGCGGCGAGGAGGCGCACATGCGCGGCCTGTCCCCGCATGCGGGTGGTGTGCTCGCGGATCTCACGGGTTAACTCGTGCGCCTCCGGGTCGACGCCGGCGCCGAGGTCGTGATCGCTGGCGGCCTGATCGCGGTCGGAGGCCAACTGGTCGACCTCGGCGCTCGCCTGGTCGCTGTCAGAGGCTGTCTGATCGGCGTCCGAAAGGGTCTGGTCGCTGTCAGAGGTCGTCTGATCGGCGTCCGAGGGGGTCTGATCGCGGTCGGCAAGCGCCTGGTCGCGCTCGGCGAGTCCCTGCCCGTCGTCCGGGCCGGCGGCTGACTGCGGCTGCTTCGGATGAGGCGGTTGCTGATCGTGTTTGCTCATCGGCGGGTCACCTGCCGTCGTGTCGCTGGGTGCGCGCACGACGGCCGTCAACGGGGGGCGGACGTGACCGTCACCGCTGGGTGGCTCGGCTGGGGTCGTCATGACCCTCCTGTCGTCCGCGCTCTTTGGCTGGACAGAAAACGCGCCGGGCAGAGAGCGAAGCGAGAACCCGGCGAACGCGTGTTGCAAGTGACCGTAGCAGCCGGAGCGACGAGATCGCACGATGTGTGAGAAGCGCGCGTCCTGTAGTGGATTCACAATGAGGTCATCACCTAATCTCCATGTTCCTGTCGGCTGACACTCAGTAACCGCCAGCGCAGGGGCCTGAGCCCACGGCCGGGGAGGACGGACCCGATGCGCTGACGCCGACCCTATGCTCAGCCGATGCTCATCGCCATCGACGGCCCGGCGGGCGCCGGCAAGTCCACGGTTGCGCGCGCCGTCGCGGACGCGCTCGGCTTCACGTACCTGGACTCCGGCGCCATGTACCGCTGCGTGGCGCTCGCCGAGCTGCGCGGCGCGCCGGACCCCGTCGATTGCACGATCGGGCTCGGCGACCGCATCACGCTCGACGGCGAGGACGTCACCGACGCGATCCGCACCCCGGAGGTCACCGCGCGCGCTTCGGAGGTCGCCGCCCGGCCCGAGGTGCGCGGCCGGCTCGTCGCCCGCCAGCGCGAGCTCATCCGCGGTGGCGACTATGTCGCCGAGGGACGCGATATCGGCACGGTCGTCGCGCCCGACGCCGAGCTGAAGGTCTTCCTCACGGCCTCGCCACAGGAGCGTGCGCGCCGGCGTGCCGAGCAGCTCGGCGCCGACGTCGAGGAGGTGCTGCGCGAGCAGGAGCAGCGTGACGAGCGCGACGCCACGCGCCAGCACTCGCCGTTGCAGCGCGCGCGCGACGCGCTGCGCGTCGATACCGACGGGCTGAGCGTCGACGAGGTCGCTCAGCGGATCGTCCGCCTCGCGAGGGCCGTGTGATGAAGGTCGCGGTCGTCGGCTACCCGAACGTCGGCAAGTCCTCGCTCGTCAACCGCCTGACGGGCTCGCGCGAGGCCGTCGTGCACGAGCGGTCGGGAATCACGCGCGACCGCAAGGAGATCGCGACCGAGTGGAACGGCCGGCGCTTCACGCTCATCGACACCGGCGGCATGGACAGCGAGGATCCCGACCCCGTCTCGGGCTCGATCCGCGACCAGGCCCGCGCGGCGCTCGCCGACGCGCAGGTCGCGCTCTTCGTCTACGACGCCAGGGCCGGGCTGCGCCCCGGCGACGAGGAGCTCGCGGACCTGCTGCGGCGCACGAAGATGCCCGTCGTCGTGGCGGCGAACAAGATCGACGCCGCGCGCGACATCCCGCTCGCCGCCGAGGCGCACCGGCTCGGCTTCGGCGACCCGATGGCCGTCTCGGCTGCGCAGGGCCTCGGCACCGGCGACCTCCTCGACCGGCTCGTCGAGCTGCTGCCGGAGGACGACGCGAGGGTCGACGAGGACGGCGTCCGCCTCGCGGTCGTCGGGCGCCCGAACGTCGGCAAGTCGTCGCTCGTCAATCGCTTCGTGGGGTCCGAGCGGGTCATCGTCTCCGACGTCCCCGGCACGACCCGCGACGCCATCGACCTCCCGCTCGAGGTCGATGGGCGCAAGCTCGTCGTCGTCGACACCGCCGGGATGCGGCGCCAGTCGAAGGTCTCGGAGTCGGTCGAGTACTACACGACGCTGCGCTCGCAGCGCGCCGCCGAGCGCGCCGACGTCGCGCTCGTCGTCTGCGACGCCCGCGACGGCGTCACGGCCCAGGACATGCGCATCGCCGAGCTCGCGATGCAGTCGGGCTGCGCGACCGCGATCGTCCTGAACAAGTGGGACGTCGCGGAGATGACCGAGGCGGACCTCGACCACGAGCGTGCGAAGGTCGCGCGCAAGCTGCGCCTGCGCCCGCGCGTGCTGACCTCGAGCGCGCTGACTGGGCGCAACGTCCAGCGCCTGCTGGGCGAGGTGCTCGCGCTCGGCGACCGGATGTCGGGCCGCATCTCGACGCCGGAGCTCAACCGCTTCCTCGGCGAGGCGGTCCAGGCGCGCCAGCCGCCGGCGAAGCAGGGACACCGCCTGAAGCTCCTCTACGCGGCGCAGATCGGGGAGCGACCGCCGGGCTTCGCGTTCCAGGTCAACGCGCGCTCGCGCGTGACCCGCGACTACGCCTATTTCCTCGAGAACCGGCTGCGCGCGCGCTTCGGAATGGACGGCATTCCGCTCATCATCGACTTCGTCGAGCGCAAGTCTCGCCGCAGCGACGGCCGGTAGCCTGTCGGCCCATGACCAACTACGCCGAGCACGAGTACCTCTTCACCTCCGAGTCGGTGACGGAGGGCCATCCCGACAAGGTCGCGGACCAGATCTCCGACGGCGTGCTGGACGCCGTCATGCGCGACGACCCGACCGGCCGCGTGGCGTGCGAGACGCTGGTGAACACCGGCCTCGTCGTCGTATCCGGCGAGATCTCCACCGAGACGTACGTCGACATCCAGGGGATCGCCCGCGAGACGATCCGCAAGATCGGCTACATCGACGCCGACCTCGGCTTCTCGGCGGACTCCTGCGCGGTGCTCAACGCGATCGACAAGCAGTCGCCCGACATCGCGCAGGGCGTCGATCATTCCTACGAGACGCAGACCGATCCCTCCGACGACGACGAGCTCGACGTCGCCGGCGCGGGCGACCAGGGGATGATGTTCGGCTACGCCACCAACGAGACGCCGGAGCTCATGCCGCTGCCGATCTCGCTCGCCCACCGCCTGGCCAAGCAGCTCGCCGACGTCCGGCACGACGGCACGCTCGAGTACCTGCGCCCGGACGGCAAGACGCAGGTCTCCGTGCGCTACCGCGACGGTGCGCCGGTCGCCGTCGAGAAGCTGCTCATCTCCACGCAGCACGCCGAGAGCGCCACGCGCGAGCGGATCGTCGCCGACCTGTGGGAGCACGTCATCCTGCCCGTCCTGCCGAAGGAGCTCTACGACGAGCGCGCGCTGCGACGCGACTTCCTCGTCAATCCGACGGGCCGCTTCGTCATCGGCGGGCCGGTCGGCGACTGCGGCCTGACCGGGCGCAAGATCATCGTCGACACGTACGGTGGGATGGCGCGCCATGGCGGCGGCGCGTTCTCGGGCAAGGATCCGTCGAAGGTCGACCGATCGGCCGCCTACGCGGCGCGCTGGGTGGCGAAGAACCTCGTCGCCGCCGGCCTCGCGGACCGCATCGAGGTCCAGGTCGCCTACGCGATCGGAGTCGCGCATCCCGTCTCGGTCATGGTCGAGACGTTCGGGACCGAGAAGGTCAGCCGGGCGACGATCGCCGCGCTGATCGACGAGCACTTCGACCTGCGCCCCGGCGCGTTTCGCGCGGAGCTGCGGCTACACCGGCCGATCTACCAGAAGACCGCGGCGTACGGCCATTTCGGCCGCGACGACGACGACTTCACGTGGGAGCAGACCAGCAAGGCCGACATCCTGCGCGAGGCCGCCGGCGCCGGCGCCGCAGCCGCGTAGTCCCCGCAAGGATCGGCCGGCCCCGTCCCGGCGCGCCTGTCGTTCGATGGCGCGCCGGGCGAACGCGCGCGGCTTCTATCCTTGCCGCTCGCTATGGCCGAGTACCACTACGACCCGTTTGAGATAGAGCCCCGCTGGCAGCGCGTCTGGGCCGACGAAGGCACCTGGGAGGTCGGCAACGACACCACGAGCGATTCGCGGCCCGCCTCGTACGTGCTGGAGATGCTGCCCTATCCCAGCGGCGACCCGCACATCGGCCACCTGAAGGTCTACTCGGTCGGCGACGCCGTCGCGCACTTCCACCGCCGCACCGGCCGGCGCGTGCTGCACCCGATGGGCTACGACGCGTTCGGGCTGCCGGCCGAGAATCACGCGATCAAGACCGGCCAGCACCCGCGCGACTCGACGAATGCGGCGATCGCCGAGTTCCAGCGCCAGTTTCGCCGGTGGGGGATCTCCATCGACTGGACGCGGGAGTTCGGCACCCACGAGCCGCGCATCTACCGCTGGACGCAGTGGATCTTCCTCGAGCTCTTCAAGCGCAACCTCGCCTACCAGAAGAAGGCGGCGGTCAACTGGGATCCCGTCGAGGAGACCGTGCTCGCCAACGAGCAGGTCATCGACGGCCGCGGCGAGCGCTCGGGCGCGCTCGTCGAGGTGCGCCAGCTCACGCAGTGGTTCTTCCGCATCACCGACTACGCCGACCGGCTGCTCGAGGATCTCGACGCGATCCGCTGGCCCGAGCACGTCAAGACGATGCAGCGCAACTGGATCGGGCGCTCGGAGGGAGCCGAGGTCGTCTTCCGCTGCGAGGAGATCGGCAGCGACTATCCGGTCTTCACCACGCGCCCGGACACGCTCTTCGGCGCGACGTTCTTCGTCATGGCGCCCGAGCACCCCGACGTCCTGCGCCTCGCCGCGGGCACCGAGCACGAGGACGAGGTGCGGGCGTACGTCAACCGCGCGCTGACGGCCGACACGCAGCTGCGCGGCGACATCGACAAGCCGAAGACCGGTGTGCCGCTCGGCCGCACGGTCACGAATCCCGTCAACGGCGAGCAGCTGCCGATGTACGTCGCCGACTACGTCCTCATGGAGTACGGCACGGGCGCGATCATGGCGGTGCCCGCCCACGACGAGCGCGACCACGCGTTCGCGCAGGCCTACGACCTGCCCATCCGGCGCGTCATCGAAGGCCCCGACGACGAGCTGCCCTACACCGGCGACGGCCCGCTCGTCAACTGCGCGCCGCAGTTCGACGGGATGCACAACCGCGAGGCGCTCGAGGCGATCGTGCGCTGGCTGGATCGCGAGGGCAAGGGCCACGCCTCGGTGAACTACTGCCTGCGCGACTGGCTCATCTCGCGCCAGCGCTACTGGGGCACGCCGATCCCGATCATCCACTGCCCTGCGTGCGGCCCCGTGCCGGTCCCCGAGGCCGACCTGCCGGTGCTGCTGCCGGACGTCGAGGACTACAAGCCGCGCGGGCGCTCGCCGCTGGCGGCCGCCGAGGACTGGGTCCGCGTCGACTGCCCGCAGTGCGGCGGCTCCGCCGAGCGCGAGACCGACACGATGGACACGTTCGTCGACTCCTCGTGGTACTTCCTGCGCTACTGCGACGCCTCCAACGACGAGGCCGCGTGGGATCCGGCCGCGGTCGGGCTCTGGATGCCCGTAGACCAGTACATCGGCGGCGTCGAGCACGCGATCCTGCACCTCCTCTACGCGCGCTTCTTCACGAAGGCGCTGGCCGACCTCGGCCACCTGCCCGCCGACATCCAGGAGCCGTTCGCGGCCCTCTTCACGCAGGGGATGATCCTGCGCGACGGCGACAAGATGTCCAAGAACAAGGGCAACGTCATCTCGCCGAAGACATACGTCGACCGCTACGGGGCCGACACCGCGCGCACGTACATCCTCTTCATCGGTCCGCCCGACCAGGACGCCGACTGGTCCGACAGCGGCGTGGAGGGGATGCACCGCTTCCTCGGCCGCCTGTGGCGCATGGCCGCCGAGGCCGCCGCCGAGCTGCCCGACCATCAGGTGCCCGACGAGCTGGGCGCCGACGACGAGCGCCTGCTGCGCAAGGCGCACTGGGCGATCGACAAGGTCACGCGCGACATGAGCGAGCGCTTCAACTTCAACACCGCGATCGCCGCGATCATGGAGCTGCTCAACGAGATCACGCCGACCAAGCGTGGCGCGGCGGCGCCCGGGGCGGTGCGTTTCGCGCTCAGAACGGCGTCGTCGCTGCTGTTTGCATTCGCCCCGCACACCGCGGCCGACGCCTACCATCTGCTGACCGGCGAGCGCGTCTGGGAGCAGCCGTGGCCCGACGCCGACCCGGCGTTCCTGGAGGCCGACAGCTTCGAGCTCGTGTGCCAGGTCAACGGCAAGGTCCGCGATCGCGTCCGGGCGCCCTCGGACGCGTCACGTGACGAGCTGCTCGCGCTCGCGCGCGCGGCGCCGAAGATGCGCCAGTACCTCGACGGTCACGAGGTCGTCAAGGAGGTCGTCGTGCCGGGCAAGCTCGTCAACGTCGTCGTCCGCTGACGCGGCCGTGACGCCGCCGTACGTCGCGGTCGTCGGGGCAGGGCGATGTCGCCGCCGACGTCCTGGCGGACGCCGAGGCGGTCGGTGCCGGGCTCGCGCGGCGCGGCGCCGTCCTGGTCTGCGGCGGGCTCGGAGGCGTCATGGAGGCCGCCTGCCGCGGTGCCCGCTCGCTGGGCGGCGTAACGCTCGGGATCCTCCCCGGCTCGGAGCGCGCGGCCGCGAACGCCTGGGTGAGCATCGCGGTCGCGACGGGGCTCGGCGAGCTGCGCAACGGGCTCGTCGTGCGCTGCGCCGACGCCGTCATCGCGATCGACGGCGAGTACGGGACGCTGTCGGAGATCGCGCTCGCGCTGAAGGCCGGCACGCGCGTCGTCGGACTGCGCAGCTGGGGGATCCGTGGTGTCCTGTCCGCAGGCGATCCGGCTGCGGCGGTCGCGCTCGCCCTGGAGGGTTGATCGGGCGTCGTCGAGCCCTACTCGCAGAGACGATGAGGCCACGCCGCTGGCGCAACCGCAGGGAGGCCGGACGCCTGCTCGCCGAGCAGTTGAACCGCTTCGCCGGCCGCGACGACGTCGTCGTCCTCGCGCTTCCGCGTGGCGGCGTCCCCGTCGGCTACGAGATCGCCGAGGCCCTCCGCGCGCCGCTCGACGTCTACCTCGTGCGCAAGCTCGGGGTCCCCGGCCACGAGGAGCTCGCGCTCGGAGCGATCGCGACCGCCCGACGAGGTGGTCTGCCTCATGACGCCCAGGCCGCTGCGCAGCGTCGGCAGATGGTACGAGGACTTCGACCAGACGACCGACGACGACGTGCGCGAGCTGCTCGCCCGTGCCCGCCGGCCGCCGCTGCGGCGCAAGCCGGAGGTCGTCCTCGCGCTGACGGGAGCGGCCGGCGACTACGACCCGCTGCTCGAGCGCGCCCGCGGCGCTCGTTTCGACCTGCTCGGCGAGGCCTCGCACGGGACGCACGAGCTCTACCGCGAGCTCTCGGAGATCACGAAGCGGCTGGGGCGCCGAGGCCGAGCGCAAGCACGCCCGGCGCGCGCTGCCCGGAAGCTGGGAGGAGATGCTGCACGAGCAGGACTCACCCGCCTTCGTCATCGACACCGCCGAGCTCCCGGGCCGCGCCCTGCAGCGCGCGATCGGCGTCGTCTACCGGCCCGACCGAGCGCCTCTCGCAGTACTTCCATGCCCCCATCGCCGACCAGTTCGACGCCGTCGTCCACATCGACGAGACGCAGGCCGTCGAGCCGCTGGAGCGCACGAGCGAGTGGGAGACCGGCGAGCTGCCCGAGACGTATCCGTGGGGGGTGTAGGGAGGCGGGGTGTCGTCGGGTGTCGTCGGGTGTCGTTCGCTGACGGCATCGAGGGGCGCGTGACAGGTCTCGGGGAGCGCAAAGCGCCGGCGCCAAGGCACGGCCGAACTCTGCCGGCGAGCCGCGGCGTGCGCCGCATAGGCCGGGGGGGAACGACCCGTCCCGCGCTCGCAAGATGGCGAGTTTCCATCCCTCACGCCGAATACCTCGCCAAACGCCGCTTGCTCGCCACGACCGCCCGGCTGCCGCCTCCTCAATGCCGCCGTATCGCCAGCCCGCGGCAAGATGAAGACGCGGCCTCTTCGCGGCCCTCGTTCAGGACATTCAGTGACACCGTTCACTGCTTTGCGCAGGCACTCGGCCACCTGTCACGACCGCCGCGGCGGCGTTGCGCGCAATTGTCACATTCCACGTGCCCAATTGCGCAGGACGCGACCTAGCCTCGAGTCGTGTCCGATCTCGACCGCCCGCGGCTGGCGCTCTACGTGGCGCTCGGAGTCGTCGTCTGCTTCCTCGGCGCGCGGTACCTCAGCGCGCAGGTGACGCGCGGCGATCCCGCGAGCGCCGCAGGTGTGACCACCACGGAGGCCTCGCCCGCCGGCGACGAGCGTCCCGCGCCGCCGGCGACCGTGCGCGTCGGCCGCGCCGGCGACGGGCGGGTGACCGTCCACGTCGCGGGCGCCGTGCGCCGCCCCGGGGTCTACCGGCTGGCGGCGGGCGCGAGGGTCGACGACGCGCTACGGCGCGCCGGCGGTCCGCGGCCGCGGGCGGACCTCGCCGCAGTGAACCTCGCCGCGAAGCTCGAGGACGGGCGCCAGGTGCTCGTGCCCCGGCGCGCCGCCGCGCTCGCCGCCCCCGCGCCGGCCGCGGCCGCGACCGCCGGCGTAGGTGGGTCAGCGTCAGCGTCGGCTCCCGCGGGCGCGGCGCCGGCGCAGCCGGTCAACCTCAACACGGCGACGCTCGAGCAACTCGACACGCTCGATGGCGTCGGTCCCGGGATCGCGCAGCGAATCCTCGACTATCGCCAGCAGCACGGGGGCTTCCGGGGCGTGGAGGAGCTCGGCGAGGTCCCCGGGATCGGAGCCAAGCGGCTGGCGACGCTCACGCCGCTGGTGACCGTATGAGGGGCCGCCGCGCTCCGGGCGCTGCGGTTGGCGACGCTCACGCGGCTGGTGACCGTATGAGGGCCGCCACGCTCCGGGCGCTGCGCGACCTGCGCCAGGGCGCTGCCGACCATCCGCGCCACGTGCTGCTCGCGGCACTTGCCGCCGGGCTGCTCGCCGGGCCGCGCTGGCCGCTGGCCGTCGCCGCGATCGCGTTGCTCGCGTTCGCGCTCACTCCGCACGCCGCCGTCGCGCTCGGCGCCGCCGTCATGCTGCTCGTCGGCGCGGGCGTGGCCGACGCGCGCCTCGCGGCGCTCGACCACAGCACGCTCGGGCCGCTGGTGGATCGCGAGGTCGGCGTGCGCGCGACGCTGCTCGACCACCCGCGCACCCGCTCGTTCGGCACGCGAGTGGCGCCCGCGCGGCTGCTGTCGGCGCCCGGACGCGGCGAGCGGGTGCTGCTGCGCGTGCCGGCGCGGGTTCGCTGGCCGCCGGCCGCGGTCCCCGGCGCCGAGGTCGTCGCGCGCGGTCGCCTGTCGCGGCTCGGCCCCTACGACGCCTCCGAGCGCCGCCGCAACGCCCACGCGCTCCTTCGCGTGGAGTCGGTCCGCGCCACAGGCCGGCAGCGCGGCGGGCTGCTGGGCGGGCTCGACGCAGTCCGCGCCCGGACCGAGCGCGCGCTGACCGCGGGGGTGCCGGCGCCGCAGGGCGCGCTCGCGCGCGGGATGGTGCTCGGCCAGGACGGTGCGCTGACGGACGCCGTCCGCGAGGACTTCCGGACGACCGGCCTTGCCCACCTCGTCGCCGCCAGTGGGGCGAACGTCCTCCTGCTGGCGACGCTCGTGCTGGCGCTCGGGACGGCGGCGGGCCTGGGGTTGACGGCGCGGCTGGCGCTGGCATTGGCGCTCGTCGCCGCCTACGTCCCGCTCGCAGGGGCGGGTCCGTCGATCCAGCGGGCCGGCGTGATGGGCGCGGCAGGGCTCGTCGCGGCGCTCGCCGGGCGGCCCGCGTCGCGCTGGTACGCGCTGCTGCTGGCCGCTGCGCTGACGCTCGCCTGGAATCCGCGTGCTGCCGAGGACGTCGGCTGGCAGCTGAGCTTCGCCGCTGTACTCGCCATGCTCGCGCTCGTGCCCGCGCTGCGGCGCGGCCTGCGCCGCGCCGGAACGCCGACCGGGATTGCGGAGGTGCTCGCGGTGACCGCGGCGGCGACGCTCGGCACCGCGCCGCTCATCGCGCTGCACTTCGAGCGCCTCTCGCTCGTATCGCTGCCGGCCAACCTCCTGGCCGCGCCCGCCGTCGCGCCGGTCATGTGGCTCGGCACGATCGCCGGAGCGCTCGGGCAGGCCGCGCCCGCGCTGGCGGCACCGGTCGCGGGCGTCGCGGCGCTGCCGCTCGCGTACCTCACATGGCTTGCGCAGCGCGCCGCCGGACTTCCGTTCGCCGAGCTGAGCGTCCCTTCGCCCAGCCTGGCGGGCGTCATCGGGATCTACGCCGCCGCGGCGCTGGTGGCGCTCGGGTGGCAGCGGCTCGGGGCCAACCGGCGTCCGGTCGGCGCGATCGCGGCCCTCGGCACGCTCGCGGCCGCCACGGTGCTCGCGCTCGGAATCCATGCGCCCGGACCGCCCAAGGACCTGACGGTCTCCTTCCTCGACATCGGCCAGGGTGACGCCACGCTCATCCAGCACGGACGCGCGGCGGTGCTCGTCGACACGGGGCCGCCCGACGGCCCGATCCTCGCGCGACTGCGCGCGGCCGGGGCGCGGCGGCTGGACGTGCTCGTGCTCACCCACGCCGCGCTCGACCACGACGGCGCCGCCGCCGCGGTGCTCGACCGGATCCCGGTCGACCTCGTGCTCGACGGGGAGGAGGCGGGGGCGCGGCCGGCGCCGGGGCCGTTCGGCATGCGCGCGGCCGCGCTCGACGCGCTGAAGGTCGCCCACCACGGCAGCGACGACCCCGGGCTGCCCGGCCTCCTGCACCGCCTGCGCCCGCGGGTCGCGGTCGTCTCCGTCGGCGCCCACAACAGCTACGGCCACCCGGTGCCGGCGACGCTCGCCGCTCTGCGTGCCGTGCCGGTCGTCCGCCGCACCGACCGCGACGGAACCGTGCGCCTGACCGTGCGCGACGGGAGGATGGCGATCCAGGCCGCGAGTTGACCGCCCGCACGGCCGCCTACACTCGGCGGCGATGGCCGCCTTCAAGCCCGTCTACCTCATTCACGGCGACGACCATGGCCGCATCGGCGAGCGCCGCGCAGCCCTGCGCGCGCTGGCCGAGCGCGAGTCGGGCTCGGGCGGGGTCGAGTGCCTCGAGGGCGACGCCGCGACGCCCGTAGCGGTCGCCGCCGCGCTGTCGGCGATGACGTTCGCGATCGGGCGGCGCTTCATCGTCGTCGACGGGGTCGAGCGCTGGAAGGACGCCGACGTCAAGGCGCATCTCGCGCCGGCGCTCGACGCGATCGCGCCGGACACGACGATCGCCTTCTTCGCCCGTGAGGAGGGGCGCTTCAAGGTTGCCGCCGCGCTCGTCGCGGCCGTCGAGCGGGCCGGCGGCAGCGTCGCCGCCGAGCGGACGCTGAAGGCCAGGGAGCTCCCACGCTGGCTGCAGGCCGAGGCGGCGAAGCTCGGTGTCGAGCTGCACCGCGATGGTGCGCAGGCGCTCGTCGCGCTCGTCGGCGAGCGCCAGCAGCGCCTGCTGCGCGAGGTCGAGAAGCTCGCGCTAGAGCTCGGTCCCGGCGCCCGGATCGGCACCGACGAGGTCGAACAGGCTGCCGCGCACTCCTCCGAGCGCCAGGTCTGGGGGCTCGTCGACGCGCTCGTCGCCGGCGAGGGCGCTGCCGCGACGCGTGCGTTCCTCGAACTGGAGGCCCAGGGCGAGTCGGTCGCGCGGCTCGTCGGTCTGCTCGCGCGTCGCGTGCGCGACGTGCTGGCGATCGCCACCCGGCTGGAGGCGGGGGAGAGCGCGGCGCAGATCAAGCAGGGCCTGAAGATGAGCCCCTGGGCGGCCGACCGGCGGATCGCCGAGGCGCGCCGGTCCGACGTCGACCGCCTCAGCCGTGCGCTCGAAACGCTCGCCGACCTCGAGCTCGCGACGCACGGCGGCAGCGAGCTCAGCGACGGCACCGAGGCGATCCGGGCGATCGCGCGGATTGCCGCGTAGGCTGGGCGGACTCTCCAGGGCCCTCAGCCCAGCACGCGGACCGCCGCATAGGCCGGGCCGGACTCCGGACTCCGGGGCCTTCAGCCCAGCGCGCGGCGCAGGATGTCGCGCAGCGCGCGCTGGTCGTCGGCGCTCAGCGCGGCGAGCGGCTCGGGCAGCTCCTGGATCGCCTCATGTAAGCGCGCGCGGACCGCGGCCCCGCGTTCGGTGACGACCAGCATCCGCAGCCGGCGGTCGTGCTCGGCCTCGCGGCGCTCGACGAGACCCTGCGCCTCGAGCCCGTCGACGAGCCCGGTGACGTTCGAGCTGTCGCAGTGCAGCGCCTTGGCCAGGGCGCGCATCGGCACCGGCTGCTCGGGGTCCAGCGAGCGCAGCGCGAAGAGCTGCGGCGGGGTGAGCCCGAACTCGCCGGCGACGCGCAGCATGCGCGGTCGCACCTCCCAGAACAGCCGTGACATGAGCGACCAGGCCTCATGGGCGGCGGAGCGGTGCGTGACGTCCGAGGCCATTGACCAACAGGATAGTAGACGATGGCAATAGTTGACAAGCTAAACTAACCGTGCGTATCCTGCGCCTCATGCACGAGGAGCGCGGTATCGATGTCGCGGGCCTGGTCCGCGAGTTCAAGGGCGGCGTCCGCGCCGTCGACGGCATCGACCTGCACGTCGCTGCAGGTGAGATCTACGGCTTTCTCGGACCCAACGGCGCCGGCAAGTCGACGACCATCAAGGTCCTCACGACGCTGCTGCCGCCGACGGCCGGCAGCGCGTCGGTCGCGGGCTTCGACGTCGCGCGCGAGGGGGCGAAGGTCCGCGAGGCGATCGGCGTCGCGCTGCAGGACGTGGCGCTGGATCCGATGCTCACCGGCCACGAGCACATGCGCCTGCAGGCCGGCCTGCACGGCATCCCGCGCTCGCAGCGCGCCGCCCGCGGCGACGAGCTGCTCGAGCGCGTCGGCCTCGCCGATGCCGCCGACCGCAAGTCGTCGACGTACTCCGGCGGCATGAAGCGCCGGCTCGACCTCGCGCTCGCGCTCCTGCACGGGCCGCGCATCCTCTTCCTCGACGAGCCGACGACCGGCCTCGACGTCCAGTCGCGCACGGCGCTGTGGGAGGAGGTCGGGCGCCTCGCGCGCGAGGAGGGCACGACCGTCTTCCTCACGACGCAGTACCTCGAGGAAGCCGACGTCCTCGCCGACCGGGTCGGGATCATCGACCGCGGCAAGATCGTCGCCGAGGGGACCCCTGCCGCGCTGAAGGCCCAGGTCTCGAAGCCAACCGTGGAGGTCATCCCGCACGATGCCGAAGGCTGCGGCGCCGTGCGCATCGCCCTCGCGCCGTTCGGCGAGCAGGTCACGGCGCGCCGCACGGGCTCCGTCGCCGTCCGCCTCGAAGATGGTGTCGAGCAGCTCGCCGGCATCGTGCGCGCGCTCGATGCCGCGAACGTCGTGGTCGCGCACCTCGCGCTGCACGAGCCGACGCTCGACGACGTGTTTCTCGCCAAGACCGGCCGCAGCCTCGAGGGCAGCGCGGATCCGATGCCGGAGGACCCGGCGGCGGCCGGTGCTCCACGGCCCGAGCCGGCGGCGGCGTAGGGAAGCGAAGGATCTGCGATGACCCTCGCAACCCGATGAGCGCGGCGATCGCGCATTCGAGCCTGCCGACGCAGGTCGGGCTGCTCGCAGGCCGCGCCGTGCGACGCATCCTGCGCCAACCCGCGCAACTCGTCTTTCCGATCCTGTTCCCGCTCATCCTGCTGGGCGTCAACGCGTCCGGCCTGGACGCCGCGACGAACCTGCCCGGCTTCCCGTCGGCGAGCTACCTCGACTTCGCGCTCGCCATCCCGTTCATGCAGGGAGCGCTGTTCGCGGCGCTCAACGGCGGCCAGGATCTCGCCCGCGACATCCAGAACGGCTTTCTCGACCGCCTCGCGCTCACGCCCATGTCCGGCGCCGCACTGCTGGCCGGCCAGCTCGGCGGCGCGCTCTTCATGGGCGTCGTGAGCGCGATGCTCTACCTCGTGACCGGCCTGCTGTTCGGCGTCGGCATCGCCTCCGGCGTCGGCGGTGCGCTCGTCCTGCTCGCGCTCGCGATCGTCATCTCGTTCGCGTTTGCCTGCTTCGGCACGTTCGTCGCGCTGCGTGCCGGAACCGGCGAGGCCGTGCAGGGCTTCTTCCCGCTCTTCTTCGTCCTGCTCTTCCTCAGCTCGGCGTTCTTCCCGCGCAATCTCATCGAGCAGGACTGGTTTCGGACGGTCGCGACCTACAACCCCGTCTCCTACATGGTCGAGGGGCTTCGCAGCCTCGTCATCACGGGCTGGGACGCGCAGGCGCTCCTGCAGGCCTTCGGGATCAGCGCCGCGGCGGTCGTCCTCTTCCTCGCGCTGAGCTCCCGCGCGCTGCGCATGCGCCTCGTCCGGACGTAGCGAGACATCCATGATCGTCACCGCTTCCACCTCGACGACCGACGGCGCGCAGTCGTGAGCGCGCTTGCTCGCACACGTTCGGTGGCGTTCGCCGTCGCCTGGCGGGGGATCCACAACGCCTTCACGAACCCGGCGTTCCTCCTGCCGAGCGTCCTGTTCCCGCTCTTCTTCTTCATCGCCTTCGCGGGCGGCCTGTCGGGCGTGCAGAACGTGCCGAACTTCGACTTCAAGTCCGGCTACACGTCCTTTCAGTTCGCCTTCGTCTGCGTCCAGGCGGCCGCGTTCGGCGGCGTCTTCACGGGCTTTGCGATCGCCGCCGACTTCGAGTTCGGCTTCGCGCGGCGGCTGCTGCTCGCGGCCCCCAACCACGGCGGGATCGTCATCGGCTACATGATCTCCGCGATGACGCGGGCGGCCTTCGTCCTAGCGGTCGTGTTCGTCGCCGGATTGATCAGCGGTATGAGCGTCGACGGCTCGCTCGCGGACCTCCTCGCGCTGCTCGCGCTGGCGCTCGCCGTCAGCGCGGTCTCCACGCTGTGGGCGGCCGGGATCGCGATGCGCATACGCACGATGCAGGCGGGCCCGGTCATGCAGATGCCGGTCTTCATCCTGCTGTTCCTCGCGCCGGTCTACGTGCCGCTGAACCTCGTCGCCGGCTGGGTGCACGACGTCGCCCGCTTCAACCCGGCGACGGCGCTGCTGGAGGCCGCGCGCGGCTTCATCTCGGGCGAGCCCACGAAGGTCGGCATCACCGCCGCCTGCCTCGCGGGGATGTTCGCGCTCACGGTGCTCTGGGCGCGTGGGGGACTACGCAGCGCCGAGCGCGCCGGATAGGCTTTCGGCCATGGATCTCGAGCCCGGCGAGCACCTCATCTTCGAGGGCCATCCGTCCTGGCGCTCGATCCTCGGCTTCTACACGAAGGGGCTGGGCGTCGTCGTGCTCGCCGGCGCGATCGCCGGGCTCGCGACGCTCTCCGGCGGCACGGTTGACGTGGGCCTCGTCGTGCTCGTCGCGCTCGTCGTGCTCGCCGGCGTGCTCCTCGCGGGCTACCTCAAGCGGCTGTTCACGACGTACACCATCACGAACCACCGCCTGCACATCCGCCGCGGGATCGTCGCGCGCGCCGAGCAACAGACGCAGATCAACCGGGTGCAGAACGTCAACACCCACCAGTCGGTCCTCCAGCGCATGCTCACGATCGGCAACGTGAACTTCGACACCGCGGCGGGCGACGACTTCGACTTCGAGTTCTCGGGCGTCGACAGCCCGCAGGACGTCGTCGAGGCGGTCCATCGCGCGCAGCGCGACTCGGACGCGCCCGCGTACGAACTGCACTAGTGGGAGCGGGAGATCGCTACGCCGGCTCGCCGCCGCGGCGGACCCGCGAGGCGCGTGACTTCTTGCGCGCGCCGGTGTTGCGATGCAGCGCGCCACGCTTGACGGCCTTGTCGATCAGGCTGACGAGCTCGCGGTGCTCGGTGTCGGCGAGCTCGTCGTCGCCGGCGACGACGGCGGCCTCGAGGCGGCGGAAGTAGGTGCGGATCGCCGACGTGTAGTGGCGGTTCTCGAGGCGCTCGCGCTCGGAACGCAGGATCCGCTTCTTCTGGGAGTGAATGTTTGCCATGAGCGTAAAAGCGCCGCGGCTCGGCCGCGGCGGTCCCTAGAGTAGCGCACCGATGGCGGCCGAGACACGCCCGAGACCAGGGCGCACGCCCGGGAGAAGCCGTGGCATCGCCGGCAACACCGCGATCTTCTCGATCCTGACGGGGATGTCGCGGATCGCGGGCCTCGTCCGCGAGGTCGTCGCATCGAGCTTCTTCGGCACGAGCGGACCGGCCTCGGCGTTCACGGTCGCCTTCATGGTGCCCAACCTCGTGCGCAGCCTGTTCGCCGACGCCGCGCTGAGCGCGGCGTTCGTGCCGGTCTTCACCGAGCTGCTGGAGAAGGGGCGCCGGCGCGAGGCATTCCAGCTCGCGTCGACGTTCGTCGTGCTCATCGTCGCCGCGCTGACGACGATCACCGTCTTCTTCGTGCTCGTCGCGCCGGTCATCATGCCGCCGCTCACCGGCGACGACTTCACCCCCGAGCTCGACCACCTCATGGTCGGCCTGTCGCAGGTGCTGTTTCCGATCGTCCTGCTGCTCGGGCTCAACGGGCTGTTCGTCGGGATCCTGAACGCCTACGACCACTTCACGATCCCCGCGCTCGCGCCGCTCGTCTGGAACTTCGTGATCATCGGCGTGCTCGTCGTGCTGCGGCCGCTGTTTCACGGGCCGGAGGAGCTGTACGCCTACGCGATCGGCGTGCTCGCCGCCACGGTCGTGCAGCTCGCGATGTGCGTGCCGGTCCTGCGGCGCCTGGACTTCGGCTTGCAGTGGAAGGGGATCGATCTCCGCGATCCGCGGGTGCGCCAGGTGCTCGTGCTCATGCTGCCGATCACGCTGAGCCTCGGGCTCATCAACTTCAACCTCTTCGTCAACTCGGCGCTCGGCTCGACGGTCTCCGACGCCGTCCCGCGCGCCATCGACGCCGCCTTCCGGCTCTACATGCTCCCCCAGGGCATGTTCAGCGTCGCGGTCGCGACGGTCCTCTTCCCGTCGCTCGCACGGCTCGCGACGCGGCGTGACGTCGACGGGCTGCGCAAGCTGACGGGCACCGGCACGCGCCAGATCTTCCTGCTGCTCATCCCGGCCGCGGCGTGCACGCTGGTGCTCGCCGAGCCGATCACCCGCCTGGTCTACGAGCGCGGCGAGTTCGGGCCCGGCTCGACGGACCTCGTGTCCGAGGCGCTGTTCTGGTTCTCCTTCAGCCTGTCGTTCGCGGGCGTCAACCTGCTGCTCACGCGGACGTTCTTCTCGCTGCAGCGGCCGTGGCTCCCGACCGCCCTGGGCGCCGCGACGCTCGTGGTCAACCTCGTCGTCGCGCTCGCCCTCGTCGGCCCGTTCGGGATCGCCGGCATCGTCGTGGCGACGGCCGTCGCGAGCGCCGCGATGACGGCCGGCCAGGCGTACTACCTGCGCCGCGAGCTCGGCGGACGGCTCGAGGGCGCCGAGACGCTGCGCGCCGTCGTACGGATCCTGATCGCCGCCCTCGCGCTCGCTGCCGTCGGCTACCTGCTCTGGCGCGGCCTCGACGAGCTGCTCGGGCGCTCGCTGCCGGCGCAGATCGTCTCGGTCGGCGGAGGGCTCGTGGCTGGGATCGGCGTCTACGCCGGCGTCGTGCTCGCGCTGCGCGTCACCGAGGCCGAGCAGATCCGCGAGCTCGCGCGCGCGCGTCTGCGGCGCTAGCAGGAGATCGTCAGCGGCGCAGAACACCGCAATCAACAGCAGGTCGAGGTCGGCGAGCATCGAGGCTCCTCCTTGGGGTCGGCGGTGCGGGGT
>Ga0136617_10000403_pt1 | contig 35785 bp, 31 predicted proteins | sample AntDrymUQ3222106_2_FD_129672 | JGI IMG/M metagenome (GOLD analysis project Ga0136617, IMG submission 129672) | Polar desert sand microbial communities from Dry Valleys, Antarctica - metaG UQ322 (21.06) | ecosystem: Environmental > Terrestrial > Soil > Desert | place: Antarctica: Dry Valley... | reverse complement strand
GCGGCCCTGCTCGTCGAAGGACTGCACGTCGCAGCCCAGCGAGCGCGCCTGCAGCTCGCCCTCGTAGACGGGCAGCAGCGGCACGCCGCCGACGAACGCCGTGCAGACGTCGGTCCCGCCGCTCGTCGAGAACAGCCACGTGTCCTCGCCGAGCTCGTCGTAGACCCAGCGAAAGCCCTCCGGCGACAGCGGTGAGCCGGTGGAGCCGACGCTGCGCAGCGCGCTCAGGTCGCGCCCGCCGGCCGGCGACACCCGCGCTTTCATGCAGCCGGCGATGTACGCCGCGCTCGTGCCGAAGCACGTGGTCTGCGCCTCCGCGGCGAGGTCCCAGAGGCGCTCCAGCGACGGCGTCGCCGGGTTGCCGTCGTAGAGCACGATCGAGGCCGGCGTCAGCAGCACGCCGACGAGGAAGTTCCACATCATCCAGCCCGTCGTCGTGAACCAGAACGCGCGGTCGTCCGCGTGCATGTCGAGGTGCAGGTTCTGGTGCTTGAGCTGCTCGAGCAGGATCCCGCCGTTGCCCTGCACGATCGCCTTCGGGAGGCCGGTCGTGCCGCTGGAGTACAGCACCCAGAGCGGCTGGTCGAAGGGCACGGGCTCGAGCGCGAGCTCGGCGCCGGCCGGCCCGAGGAAGGCGTCTGAGAAGCCGCCCCCGCCGAGGTAGCCGACCGGCACGAGCGTCCCGCCGACCGCGGCGTGGATCTGCTCGACGACCGCCGTGCGGTCGAAGTCGCGCCCCCCGTAGCGGTAGCCGTCGACGGCGAGCAGCACCGTCGGCTCGATCTGCGCGAAGCGGTCGATCACCGAGCGCGCGCCGAAGTCCGGCGAGCAGCTCGACCAGACGGCTCCCAGCCCGGCGGTCGCCAGGAAGGCCGCAATCGTCTCGGGGATGTTCGGCATGTACGCGGCGACGCGGTCGCCGCGCCCGACGCCGCAGGCGCGCAGCCCCGCCTGGATGCGCGCGGTCAGCGTGCGCAGCTGGGCCCAGGTCAACGCGTCCAGCGCGCGCAGCTCGGAGGCGTGGCGGATCGCCACGGCGTCGTCGTCGCGGTCACGGAAGATGTGCTCGGGATAGGAGAGCGTCGCGCCGACAAACCAGCGCGCGCCGGGCATCTCGGGACGGTCGAGCACCGTCTGCGGCGGGTCGTGGAACAGGACGCCGAAGTACTCGGCGATCGACGACCAGAAGCCCTCGATGTCGCCGGTCGACCACGCCCACAGCTCGTCGTAGGTCGTGACGGCGACGCCGTGAAACGACGCCAGCCAGTCGCCGTAGGCGCGCAGCCGGGTGCGCTGCACGAACGCCTCGTCGGGCTTCCACAACAGCGGCGGCTTGCGGCGGTCCACGCCGCAAGCCTACGGGCGGATCGACCAAACTCGCGCCGAGCCGCTGGCGACCGCCGGCCGCCGCCCCCGACGTCCCGGCTACAGGCTGCCCTCGAACTCGACGGTGACCTGATCGGAGACCTTCAGCGCGCCCATCAGGGCCTTGAACTGCTTGATGCCGTAGTCCTTCTGGCTGAGCTGGATGCTGCCGCTGATCTTGTCGCCGCTGACATTCAGCGGGACGCTGACCGACGAGCTCGACCCGGCGATCGAGAGCTCGCCCTTGGCGGCGCTGTCGGTCACCTCGCTGGACTGAAAGGATACCTGCGACGAGCCCAGGACCTTGTCGGAGATGCTCTTCTTGATGTCCGCCTTGTCCTTGTCGGTCAGCGGCTTGGCCCCGCCCTTGCCCTCGATGACCTCCATCGAGGCGGGATCCGCGGTGAGCTTGATCGAGGGGCTGTCGCCACCTTCGACCGTCGCCTCCCAGCTGTTGACGCCGAGGACGAGGTCGTGCCCGGCCTTGGCTGCGGCGCCCTCCCTGCCGGTCTTGACCTTCAGCGACCCGTTGCTGGGCCCGATGCTGTGCGTACCTTCCGGAATTGACATGGGTTGACCCTACCCACCAACGCGCCAGGTACGCGTGCCGCGTAGCCTGCGGCAGCGATGGCCTGGTATCAGCGCGAGATCACGCTCAAGCCGCGCCCGCGCGGCGTGCACCTCGTCACCTCGGAGGTGGTGGAGGCGCTGCCCGAGCTGCGCAAGCTGCAGATCGGCGTCGCGCACCTCTTCATCCGCCACACGTCGGCGTCGCTGACGCTCAACGAGAACGCCTCGCCCGACGTGCGGCGCGACTTCGAGTCGTGGTTCAACGCCGCGGTCCGCGAGGACTTCGCGTGGACGCACACGCTCGAGGGCCCCGACGACATGCCCGCGCACATCAAGGCGGCCCTGATGGGAACGTCGCTGAGCCTGCCGATCAGCGGCGGGCGCCTGGCGCTCGGCACGTGGCAGGGGATCTATCTCTGCGAGCACCGCGACCGCGGCGGCGCGCGTTCGCTGGTGGTGACGCTGTCGGGCGAGTAGCCGCGCCGACGAAAGGCTACCCCGCAAACAGCGTCAGATCGGGCTCGCGCTCGCCGCGCAGAACCGCCAGATCCACCTCGACGCAGGCCAGCCCGCGCGACTGCGCGAGGACGCGCGCCTGCGGCTTGATCGACTGCGCCGCGAGGATGCCGCGACACGACGCCATCGCCGGGTCCACGCGGATGCGCTCGAGGTAGCGCGTGAGCTGCTCGACGGCGTCGACCGTGGCGATGCGCTTGATCTCGACGGCGATCCAGGCGTCCTGCACGTCGCGGCACATGAGGTCCACGGGCCCGATGTCGGTCGGCCACTCGCGCCGCACGAGCCGGAAGCCCTCGCCACAGAACTGCGGCGACGCCGCGAGCGCCTCCTGCAGGTCGCGCTCAACGCCGTCCTTCTCGAGTGCCGCCGCCGGGGTGGGCGGGCCAAAATCGTGGGTCACATCGGAGACGACCTCAACGATGTCGATCTCCAGGCGGTCCTCGCTCGCGCCGGCGCGCTTGCGCACGACGATGCGGGTGGGCTCCTCCTCGATCACGGTCGGCGCGGTCATCCAGTTGCTGGGCTTGTAGCCGCCGCTGTCGGCGTGGACCATGAACGAGCCGTCGGCCTTGATCATGAGCAGCCGCAGCGCCTCCGGCAGGACCGCGGTCAGGCGGCCGCTGTAGCGAACCTCGCAACGGGCGACGATCAGACGCATGGTTCGGCACCGTAGCGAGCCGGCCGGACCCATCGCGTTCGCGTTAGGGCACGTGTGCCGTGGGTAGGCACGACACATGACCACGACTGCGACCGAGTACCTCGAGACCTACCTGCAGGACCACCGCGCGGGGGCCGAGATGGGCAGCGATCTGGCGCGCCGGCTCGCCGAGGAGAACATCGGCACGCTCTACGAGGACTTCCTCGTCGGCCTGGCGCAGGAGATCGAGCAGGACGTCGCGGTGCTCGAGGACATCATGGGTCGCTTCGACGTCGCGAGGGCGACGCTGAAGACGGCCGGTGCGAAGGTCGCCGAGAAGCTTGGTCGCCTGAAGCCCAACGAGCAGCTCACGGGCTACTCGCCGCTCAGTCGCGTGATCGAGCTCGAGGGCCTGCGCTCCGGCGTGCAGGGCAAGCTCTGCCTCTGGGACTCGCTCGCGGTGATCGCCCCGCACGACGACCGCCTCGACGAGGAGCAGGTCGCGAGCCTGCAGGCCAAGGCCCAGCGCCAGCTCGAGGGACTGCGTGAGCACCACGGCATGGCCGCGCGCGAGGCCTTCCGTACGGACTGAAGCTACGCCGCCGGCAGCACGCGCGGCAGCTCGTCGCGCAGCCGCGTCAGCAGCTCGCCGACCTCGGGGTTCTCGGCGAGGCGCAGGGTGAAGTCGCAGGCATCGACCGCGTCGCTGACGCGGTCGGTGCGGGCGAGCGCGTGCGCGTAGCGCGCCCAGGCCTGCGGGCTCTCCCGATCCAGCAGCGTCGCCTGCTCGCAGGCCGTCACCTCGGCGCCCAGGTCCCCGGCGAGGTGGTAGGCGAGCGCGAGGTCGAGCAGCCCGTCGACCGACGGCACGAGCGACCGCGCGCGCTCGAGCGCGAAGATCGCCGCGTCGCGGTCCATCAGGCGCAGGCGCAGGCGGCCCAGCCGCTCCCAGGCGTCGGCGTCGGCGCTTCCGCGCTCTACCGCCCGCTGCGCGGCCTCGGCGGCGAGGTCGATCGCGCCCATGTCCTCGTAGATGCGCGCGGCGAAGCGGTGCGGCGCGGGACGGTCGCCCTCGGAGCGCGCCCAGTCACGCACGGCGCGCCCCGCCGCGTTGAGGTTGCCCGCCTGCCAGAACGCGAGCGTCAGCATGCGCAGGACGGTGACGTTCTGCGGCTCGGCGTCGCGGGCGTAGATGAGCCGCTTGGCGGCGAGCTCGTGGTTGCCCTCGAGCGTCGCGTGCTGCGCGGCCGTCACGAAGCGCTCGACGCGGTCGGCTCCCGCGTCGGGCTTGGAGAAGTTGACGAACTGCAGCGTCCCGGCGGGCACCGTGCGCACACCGACGTTGAAGCGGATGCGCGCCCACTGCTGGATGTCGTCGCCACCGCCGGTGAAGTAGATGCCCGTGACGCTGCCGACGCCCCATTCCGGATAGGCGACGCAGCGCGCATAGCGGTGCACGACGGAGTGGTCGGGAACCTGTGAGGCGAACGGGTCGTTTGCCGCGCGGTCCTCGGCGTGCGCGCGCTCGCGCTGCTGGGCCTCGTAGCTGCGCCGGCCCTCCTCGGCGCGCGCGGTGCGCGCGGCGGCGGCGCTGACCTTCACCGCGTTGCGCGAGACCGTCCCGCCGCGCGAGCCCTCGGCGAGGCGCTCGAGCTGGTCGGCCGCCTCGTTGATCGCCTTGAGGTGGCGCTCGTGCTCGAACTGCTTGCCTGGCGGGGCGATGTCGGGGTGCCAGACCTTCGCCTGCCGGCGCCGCGCCAGCTGCACGTCGCGCTTGTCGAACGGCGGCTGGAGCTCGAGGAGAAGCAGCGATTGCTCGATGTCGAGGACGCTTGGCATGACCTTCGAGAGTAGCGCCGCGGGGGCTACGCGGGATGATGCGTTGCCTCGTCGCCGCCGCTTCTGAGACGCTCGGGCACGGGGAAGCCCATGAGCCCACTGGAGACGATGCGTCGGCCCGCGTCCGGCCGCGGCGCCGACCGCGAGTCGGATGCCGATGTTCGGCTGTTGTCGGATGCTCCCGTCGACGACGCGGAGCGCGACTACTTCGGCTTCTCGCAGTTCGCGCGCTCGCTTGCGGAGATCCTCGACAACGAGCGCACGTCGACACCGCTGACGCTCGCGGTCAGCGGGCCGTGGGGCGCCGGCAAGACATCCGTCGCGTGCATGGTCCAGCACCTGCTCGAAGGGTGGGTGCGCGAGCGTGGCGGCGAGCGGCCGCGCCTCGTGTGCTGGTTCAACGCCTGGGATCACGACGACGCGCCGCACCTCGGTGGCGCGCTCGCTGCCGTCGTCACGCGGCCGGGCGCGCGCTCGAGGTATTCCAGGTCGCAAGCCAGCTGCTCGCGCACGAAGGCGTGCGACGGTCCTGCTCGCTGATCTGCGCACCCTGAAATTCGCGGCCGAGGGCGCCTATACGGGACCCGAGGGGACGGCACGGCGCAGCGATGTCGGCCGTCGCTACATGGAGAAGCTCCTGCAGCTCGAGATCGAGCTGCCGCCCCCGCGACCGGCCGACATGATGCGACTGCTGAGGGGTGAGCCGCCGCAGCGCGCCGGATCCCGTGCGCCCGCGGAGGATACGTCCGTGGGGGAAGCGCCCGCGGGCGATGCGCCCGCATGGGATGCGCCCGCCGATGACGTTCCCAAACCGTCGCTCGGGCGGCGCGCGCTCAGCCTGATCGAGCGCGCCGGCTGGAAGACCGGCCTCGTCATCTTCTTCGGCATGGGCGCATTGCTCAATGCCGTCCCCGACACCGACACGACTCGACCGCCGGCGGGCTCGTGATCATCTTCGGCCTTGGAGTCGTCGTCTGGGCGGCGGTCCGCCGCCACCGTCGCCGGGAGCGCAAGGCCGTCGAGAAGCAGGTCGAAACCCACGTCTGCAGCAGGTCGAGACCTCGATCGCGGACCATGAGCCGAGCGGGTCAGCAGACGTCATACGGACCGCCGTGGAGGCACAGGGTTCCGACGAGCACAAGCGTCAAGCACGCAAGACCGCCGAGCTATCTCACCGTCCATGGGAGCGAGATCCGCGAGGTCGAGAGCTACATCCTCGCCCATCCGCCGCCTCTGCCCCGCGCTGCGAAGCGGATGCTGAACCACGCGCGCATGCTCGCGCGGATCGCGACCGAGCGCGGAATGTTCGGCGGCACTCCGCAGCTGACGCCGAGCCATCTCGGCGAATGGATCGTCATGGGCGAGCGGTGGCCGGCGTTCGTCGAGCGCGTCGGCGCCGACCCGGCGAGATGGGACGCCTCGAGCAGCTCGCCGCATCCGGTGGCGACGTCTGCGCAGCGCTCGGCGCGCTGCCCGCAAAGGACGACCTCACGCAGCTGTTGCTGGCTGAGCCCACGCTCGCGCCGGTCATCGAGCGCCTCATCCGCTACGAGCCCGCGCCGTCCGACGCGGCGGCGGCGCCGTCCGAGCCGCGGTCGAGTGTGCCGTCGAGGCTACGTGATGAGCTTGCGCTCGAGCGCCACGATCGCCAGCCGCCACAGCACGAGCGCGAACAGCACGAGCGCGCCGAGGTGCAGCAGATCGCTGCCGGGCTCCCAGCCGAACGCGGCGTGGCGGACGAGCTCGACGGTGTGGTGCAGCGGGTTGAAGTTGCCCAGCACCTGCGCCCATTCGGGCAGGCCGCTCAGCGGAAAGAACGTGCCGGCGGTGAGGAACGTCGGCGTGATGACCGTGCTCGTGACGTAGTTGAAGTTGTCGATCGACTTCAGCAGGCCGGCGATCATGATCCCGAACGACGCCCAGCCGAAGCCGGAGACAAACGCGATCAGCGGCACCGCGAGCATGCCGAGGCGTGGCTCCAAGCCGAACCCGATCGCGACGAGCATCGGCACGCAGCCGTAGGTTCCGGCGCGTATGGAGATCCAGAGGGCCTCGGCGGTGACGATCTCTTCGGTGTCGACCGGCGCGGCCAGGATCGCGTCGTAGGTGTGCTGAAACGAGTACTTGACGAACGTCCCGAACATCGACGGAAAGACCGACGCGAACAGGACCGCCGTGGCGACCGTGCCCGTGCCGACGAAGTCGACGTAGTCGTAGCCGGCGACCTGCGACACGAGCGAGCCGAAGCCGAAGCCGAACGCGAGCAGGTAGATCGTCGGCTCGACGGTCGAGGAGAAGGTCGTCGAGCGCCAGTAGGAGCTGAAGTTCGTCATCTCGCGCACGAGCACCCCGGCGATCGCCGGACGGTCCAGGCGCCCCACGCGGCCACCGCGGCGGGGCCTGATCGGGGCCCCCTGGGCCGCTGCCACGGCCGCTGTCTCGTCGCCGTTTGGCATCACGCCACCTCCTCGCCGGTGAGCAGAACGAAGACGTCCTCGAGGTTCGCCGCGCGGCGCACGCCGTCGGGCAGGTTGCCGTTGTGGCCCTCGACGCCCATCAGCGCGACGCTCGTGCCGGTGCGCCGCGTGCGCATCCCGGCGCCGACGGCCTCCGCCTCGACCTCGACGAGGCGCGCGGGCGGACCGTAGACCTCGAGCACCTCGTGGCCGGCGTGCTCCATCACGAGCTGCGCCGGCGGCCCCATCGCGACGGCCGTGCCGTGCGACATGATCGTCACGGTGTCGGCCAGCCGCTGGGCTTCTTCGATGTAGTGCGTCGACATGAGGATCGACGTGCCCTCGCTGCGCAGCGCGTCGATCAGCGCCCACAGCTCCTGGCGCACCTGCGGGTCCAGCCCCACGGTCGGCTCGTCGAGCAGCAGCAGTCGCGGGCGGTGCACGAGCCCGCGGGCGATCAGCAGCCGCCGGCGCATCCCGCCCGACAGCTCGTCGACCTTCGCGGTGCGCCGGTCGGTGAGGTTGGCGATCTGCAGCGCGCGCTCGACGGCGGCGGCGCGGTCGGGCCGCGCAATCCGGTACAGGTGCGTGAACACGCGCAGGTTCTGCTCGACGGTCAGCGTCGTGTCGAGGTTGTCGAGCTGCGGCACGACGCCCATCTCGGCGCGCGCGATCTTCGAGTCGCCCGGCAGCCTGTAGCCGAGGACGTCGATCTCGCCGGCGTCGGCGATCACCTGCGCGGTGAGCATCTTCATCGTCGTCGACTTCCCGGCGCCGTTGGGGCCGAGCAGCCCGACGCACGTGCCGGCCGGCACGTCGAGATCCAGGCCGTCGACCGCGACGATCTCGCCGAAGCGCTTGACGACGCCGCGGATGGAGATGGCGAGCGCGGGCATGCTCGTCAGGCTAGTCATGCGCGTAAGGACCACCCCGCGGAGGAAGACTCATCGCGGCCAGGTCTTGACCTCAATTGCCAGTACGGTCGGATTCGAGTCCGCAGCGCCAACCCCGAGAGAGGAGCGAGACTCTCATGGACTGGAAGCTCGAGCTGGTGGCGATTCCCGTGTCTGACGTCGACCGCGCGAAGGCCTTCTACAGCGAGCAGGTCGGCTTCAACGCCGACCACGACCACCAGGTCAACGAGGAGCTGCGCTTCGTGCAGCTGACGCCGCCCGGGTCGGCCTGCTCGATCTCGATCGGAACCGGCATCACGGACGCGCAGCCGGGATCGGTCCAGGGCATGCAGCTCGTGGTCTCCGACGTCGAGGCGGCGCACGCGCAGCTCAGCGGCGCGGGCGTCGACGTCAGCGAGATCGAGGACCTCCCGTGGGGCTCGTTCGTGTTCTTCAAGGACCCCGACGGCAACGCCTGGGCGGTCCAGCAGAGCCCCGGGCGCGGCCAATGATCGGCTAGCTACCCTGGGGCGGATGTCGTCCCAGTACATCTTCACGATGCACCGCCTGTCGAAGGAGTTTCCGCCCGACAAGCAGGTGCTCAAGGACGTCAACCTGCAGTTCATGCCGGGCGCGAAGATCGGCGTCCTCGGCTACAACGGCGCGGGCAAGTCGACGGTCCTGAAGATCATGGCCGGGATCGAGACGGAGTACCGCGGCGACGCGATGCTCGCGCCCAACGCGACGGTCGGGCTGCTCGAGCAGGAGCCCCACCTCGACGAGTCCAAGGACGTCAAGGGCAACGTCGAGGAGGCGGTCGCCGAGACGAAGGCGCTGCTCGAGCGCTTCAACGAGCTGGCGGCGAACTACTCCGAGGAGACCGCCGACGAGTTCGCGCGCCTGCAGGAGCAGATCGACGCCGCGGACGCCTGGAACCTCGACACGAACATCGAGTACGCGATGGACGCCCTGCGCCTGCCGCCGGCCGACGCCGACGTGACAAGGCTCTCCGGCGGCGAACGCCGTCGCGTCGCGCTGTGTCGCCTGCTGCTGCGCCAGCCCGACCTGCTGCTGCTCGACGAGCCGACGAACCACCTCGACGCCGAGTCGGTCGACTGGCTCGAGCGCCACCTCGCCGAGTACGCCGGCACGATCGTCGCCGTCACCCACGATCGCTACTTCCTCGACAACGTCGCGGGCTGGATCCTCGAGCTCGACCGCGGCCGCGGCCTGCCCTACGAGGGCAACTACTCGTCCTGGCTGGAGCAGAAGCAGGCGCGCCTGGCGCAGGAGGAGAAGGGCGACAAGGCGCGCCAGAAGACGATCGAGCAGGAGCTCGAGTGGGTGCGCGAGAACCCCAAGGGCCGGCGCAAAAGGGCCAAGGCCCGGGTGAGCCGCTACGAGGCGCTGGTCGCCGAAGGGCAGAACGTCAAGCTCGACCAGGTCCAGATCCACATCCCGCCGGGGCCGCGGCTGGGCGACGTCGTCGTCGAGTGCGACGGCCTGCGCAAGGGCTTCGGCGACCGCCTGCTGATCGAGGACCTGACCTTTAGGCTGCCGCGCGGCGGCATCGTCGGCGTGATCGGGCCCAACGGCGCCGGCAAGACGACGCTCTTTCGGATGATCACCGGCCAGGAGCAGCCCGACGCCGGCGAGCTGCGCGTCGGCGAGACCGTCGAGCTGGCCTACGTCGACCAGTCGCGCGACGCGCTGGGCGACGACAAGTCCGTCTGGGAGGAGATCTCAGGCGGCATGGACCAGATCAAGGTCGGCGACCGCACGATGAACTCCCGCGCGTACTGCTCGTCGTGGAACTTCAAGGGCTCTGATCAGCAGAAGAAGGTCGGCAAGCTCTCCGGTGGGGAGCGCAACCGCCTGCACCTCGCCAAGCTGCTGCGCGCGGGCGGCAACGTCCTGCTGCTCGACGAGCCGACGAACGACCTCGACGTCGACACGCTGCGCGCGCTCGAGGAGGCGCTGCTCTCCTTCGCCGGCTGCGCGGTGATCATCTCCCACGATCGGTGGTTCCTCGACCGCGTCGCGACGCACGTCCTCGCGTTCGAGGGCGACTCCCAGGTCACGTGGTTCGAGGGCAACTTCGAGGCCTACGAGGAGCACCGCCGCGAGCTGCTCGGCGACGAGGCCGACCGCCCGCACCGCATCACGTACAAGCGCCTCACGCGCACGTAGCGCTCCGCGCGATGCCCCGACCCACGCACGTCCCATCGCGCACCTGCGCGCAGTCATGGCCGTGAGCGCACCCGACGTCTGCATCACGGAGTTCACCGATCCCGGCTGCCCGTGGGCCTGGTCGTCGGAGCCGTTTCGCCGGCGCCTGCAATGGCTGTACGGTGACAAGCTCGACTGGTCGCACCGGATGGTCGTGCTGGCCGACGACCCGCAGGAGTACCTCGACAAGGGCTTCACGCCGGAGAAGCTGTCGTCGGCCTACGTGAAGATCGGGCGCGAGCACGGCATGCCGATGGACACGTCGCTGCGCCCGCGGATGGCGGCGACCGCGCCGGCCTGCCGCGCCGTCACCGCGGCCCGCGTCCACGCTCCCGAGGCCGAGGTCCCGCTGCTGCGGGCTTTTCGCGTGCGCAACTTCGCCGGCGAGCTGCTCGACGAGCCGGCGACGCTGGAGGGCGCCCCCGCCGACGCGGGCCTCGACGTGGGCGAGCTGCGCGGCTGGATGGAGGATCCCGACGTGGAAGCGCGCCTGGACGACGATCGCGCCGCCGCGCGCGAGCCGATGGACGCCGCGCGCGTGCTCGACGAGAAGCTCGCCAACTGGTCGGGCGGTCGGCGCTACACGTGCCCGTCCTACGAGATCGTGCGCCGCAGCGACGGGGTGCGAATCGCGGTGCCCGGCTTTCAGCCGTTCGCTGCCTACGACGTCGTGCTGGCGAACCTCGTGCCCGGCTCCGAGCGCCGCGACCCGCCGTCCTCCGTCCTCGAAGTGCTCGAGTGGGCGGGCGAGCCGCTCGCCACGCGCGAGGTCGCGGTCGTCTGCGCCATCGGCCACGACGAGGCCCGCGAGCAGCTCGGCCGCGTTGCCGTCGAGCGCCACCTGGGCTTCGACGGGCTCTGGTCGGCGTCCTGAGGCCGCAGCGCTACGGCTCGACGACGAGCTTGCCGATCTGCGTGCCCGTGCCGTGCAGCTCGATCTCGAAGATCCCCTCGGCGTCGGCCTCGAACGAGAAGCGCGCCGAGCGGCCCGGCGCGACGTCCCCGTACTTGTCGTAGCCGTGCAGGTGGATCTCGTCGCTCGTGTTCGATGAGGTGACCTGGAGGCGGACGCGATCGCCCCGCTTGACCGTGACCGTCTGCACGCCGCCGACGGGCTTGGCGTTGCGCACGCGGATCGTCTCGAACGCCGGCGCGGGCGGCGGCGTGACCGCGGTCGTCGTCTGCGCCGGATCGTCGGCCGGCGACGCGGGCGTCGTGGTCGTGGCGGGCGCCGTCGGGGCGGTCGCCGTTTCGGGCGCGTCGTCGCCGGGCGCCAGCAGCACGAACGCGAGCACGAGCGCCGCGGTCGTTGCGACGAGCAGGCCGATGCGTGCTCCGTTGCTCACGACAGCAGCGTAGTTCGCTTCGCCAGCCAGCGCTCCAGGACCTCGCCGAGCTCGCTCGCATCGCGCGCGACGGCGTCGGCTTGGCGCAGCTCCTCGGGCCCGTAGGGGCCGGTCGCGATCGCCGCCACGCGCACGCCGTCGGCGCGCGCGCAGGCGATGTCGCGCGGCGTGTCGCCGATGACGGCGGTGTGCGCCCGCGGCCATTCCTCGTCGTCGTCGCCGCCGGCGGCCCGCCGGCGCGCGATCTGCGGCAGCATCGCGCGGTCCTCGTGGTCTGAGCCGAAGCCGCCCTGGCCGCGCGCGAAGTACCGGCCGATCCCAGCGGCGCGCAGCTTCAGCCGCGCGATCGGCTCGAAGTTGCCGGTCACGAGCGCGAGCTTCGTGTCGTCGCGCTGCGCGAGGCGCCCGAGCAGCTCCTTCATCCCGGGCGCGACGTGGTCGGCGAGATCGTCGGGCACGAGCCGCGCGTAGGCCTCGCAGGCGGCGATCCGCACGTCGTCGGCGCGCTCGTCGATCTGCGCCGCCGGGATCCCCGCGCCGACGAGCAGGTTGCGCGCGATGTCGGCATCGGTGCGTCCGGCGACCTCCATCCCGCGCGGCGGGGGGTGGGCCACGCCGTGGACGATCCGCAGCGCCTCGCGGATCGCGGCCGCGTGCGCGTCGGCCGCCCGTAGCAGCAGCGTGCCGTCGATGTCGAAGAGCAGCAGCACCTACGACCGCCCGAAGGACGTCCCGGCAGCGAGCGACTGCGCGAAGGCGGCGATCAGCCGGGCGCAGGCGTCGATGTCGCCGAGCTGCACCATCTCGACGGGCGAGTGCATGTAGCGCAGCGCAATCGAGACGCCGCCGGTCGGCACGCCCGCGCGCGAGAGGTGGATCGCGTCGGCGTCGGTGCCGGTCGCGCGCGCGGAGGCCGCCACCGTGAAGGGGATCTCCTCCCGCCCGGCGGCCTCGCACAGCAGCTCGAAGACGACCGGGTTGAGCACCGAGCCGCGCTCGATGACCGGCCCCTGGCCGAACTCGTGCTTGCCGCCCTCGTTGACGTCGATGCCCGGCGAGCCGGTCTCGTGCGTCACGTCGACGACGATCGCGACGTCGGGCTGCAGGCGAAACGCGGACGTGCGCGCGCCGGCGAAGGTGACCTCCTCCTGCACGACGCCGAGCGCGGCGACGGCGCCGGGCGCGCCGCCGGCCTCGGCGACGAGCCGCGCCGCCTCCAGCGCGATGAACGAGCCCAGGCGGTTGTCCATCGAGCGCGAGACGACGCGCTCGTTGGGCAGCTCGAGCGGTGCGCCCGCGATCACGGCGACGTCGCCGATCCGCACGAGCTCGCGTGCCTCGTCGCCGTCCTTGGCGCCGATGTCGACGTGCAGGTCGCGCAGCTTTGGCACCTTGTCGCGCTCCTCCTCGCGCAGCAGGTGGATCGCCTTCCGGCCGGCGACGCCCGGCACGACGCCGTCGCGCGTCGTGATCTCCACGCGCTGGCCGACGAGGATCTGCGGGTCCCAGCCGCCGACGCCCGTGAACCGCAGAAAGCCGTTGTCGTCGATGTGCGTGACGATCAGCCCGATCTCGTCGATGTGGCCGACCACCGCGAGAAAGGGGGCGCCGGACGACGTCCCCCCGACGCGGGCGACGACGGAGCCCATGACGTCGGTCTCGACATCGTCGGTGAAGCGCCGGCCGGCCTCGGCGAAGACGGCGGCGGGCGCCGTCTCATAGCCCGACGGGCCGGCGGCGGTGAGGAGCTGACGAAGGACGTCCGGTAGCGGCATGAGCGGCAGCGTAGCGGCGCAGCAACAGCAGCCCGCGCGTTTGCGAGCATGGCCGCTCGATCCGATGCTCCTGGCCATCATCATCTTTGCGGGGGCGCTGGCGGTCATCGCGACCGAACGCGTCGATCGGACGAAGGTCGCGCTCGTCGGCGCGATGCTCGTCGTGCTCTCGCAGACGATCGACCAGGCGCACGCGATCGAGGCGATCGACTGGGAGACGATCGGCCTGCTGGCCGGGATGATGCTCATCGTCCGCGTCACCGAGCCGACGGGGATCTACACGTTCCTCGCGATCCGCGCCGGTCAGCTCGCGCGCGGGCGGCCGCTGGCGGTCGTCATGTCGCTGGCGCTGTCGACCGCGCTGCTGTCGGCGTTCCTGGACAACCTCACGACGGTCCTGCTGATGGTGCCGATCACGTTCCTGCTCGCCGACGCGCTCGACATCGACCCGATCCCGCTCGTGCTGATCGAGATCATCGCCTCGAACATCGGCGGGACGGCGACGCTCATCGGCGACCCGCCGAACATCCTCATCGCGGGCGCAACGGGGCTGTCGTTCAGCGAGTTCGTGATCAACCTCGCGCCGATCGCCGCGCTCGCGTTCCTCGCCGTCACCGGGATGCTCTACCTGGTCTTCCGCCGCCGGCTGCAGATCGCGCCCGAGGCGCGCGAGCGCGTCATGGAGCTCGAAGCGCGCCGCTCGATCGAGGACCTGGTCGAGCTCAAGCGCACGCTGCCCGTGCTCGTGGTCACGATCCTCGCATTCTTCGTGCACAGCCCGCTCGGCGTCGAGCCGGCGACGGTAGCGCTCACCGGGGCGACCGTGATGCTGCTGCTGACCCGCCAGAGCGTGGAGGAGGCGCTGCGCGGGATCGAGTGGCCGACGCTGTTCTTCTTCGTCGGGCTATTCGTCATGGTCGGTGCGCTCGAGGAGACAGGTGCGATCAAGGAGGTCGCCGACGTCATCGCCAGGGTCACCGACGGCAACCGCACCGCGGAGCTGCTGGGCATCATGTGGGTGTCGGCGATCGGCTCGGGGATCATCGACAACATCCCTTTCACGGCGACAATGATCCCCGTTGTCGAGCAGTTGCAGGGTGGCGAGCGCGGTGACGACGCCTACTGGTGGGCGCTGTCGCTGGGCGCCTGCTTCGGCGGCAACTTCACGCTGATCGCGGCCGCCGCCAACGTAGCGGCCGCCGGCATGGCCGAGCGCGCCGGCCGCCCGATCGGCTTCATGACGTTCCTCAAGGTCGGCGTCCCGGCGACGCTCGTCTCGATGCTGCTGGCGACGGGCTATGTCGCCTTGCGCTATCTCTAACCGAAGAGACGTGACATGAGCCCGCAGAGGATCGCCAGCACCGTACGCCGCGACGTCCCCCTGCTGCGCGACGACGAGTGCGTGCGCGACGCCGTCGCCGCGCTGACCGAGCTCGACGTGCCCGCGCTGCCGGTCGTCGACGCCCGCGGCAGGCTGCTGGGCATCTTCGGCGAGCGCGAGTTCATCGGCGCGCTGTTTCCGGGCTACCTGAAGACGCTCGGCTACGCGGGCTTCGTCCCGCGTTCGCTCGACGAGGCGCTCAACAAGCGCGGCAGCTGCGCCGACGATCCGGTCGGCCAGCACATGAACACCGAGCACATCGACGTCGGCGAGGACTTCTCGGACACCGAGCTCGCGGAGATCTTCCTGCATCACCGCGTGTTGATCGTCCCGATCGTCGAGGGCGGCCGCGTCTCGGCGATCGTCACGCGCGAGGACTTCTTCCGCGCGCTCGCCAAGCGCCTGCTCACGCCGCCGTGACCCCGCCGCCCCCGCGCCGTGCATCGCTCGCCGAGCTGCGGCGGTCCGCGCATGTGCGCTGACGGGTAGCTGTCGTGGATGGCCCCGCGCGACACCATCGCCGTCGAGTTCCCCGGCCGGGCGCACGGTCCCGTGCGCAACATCCTCGTGCGCGTCGGCATCGCCTTGGCGCTGATCATGTTCGTCGGCCTGCTGACCTATGCCGGCCGCCACGGCTTCGTCGATGTCGAGGGCGACGAGGTCAGCCTGCTGGACGCCTTCTACTACGCGACGGTCAGCATCACGACGACCGGCTACGGCGATGTCAGACCGGTCAGCGACCAGGCGCGGCTGCTGACGACGATCCTCGTGACACCGGCCCGCGTGCTCTTCCTGATCCTGCTCGTCGGCACGACGCTTGAGATCCTTGCGCAGCGCAGCCGCGACGCCTACCGTCGCTCGCGCTGGAGGCGAGCCTTGAACGACCACATCATCATCTGCGGCTTCGGCGTCAAGGGACGCAGCGCTCTGCGCACGCTGCTGTCCAAGGGCGTCGAGCGCGACCAGATCGTCGTCATCGACGACTCGCGCGAGGCGCGCGAGGACGCCAAGGCGGCGGGGTTGACCGTGATCTGCGGCAGCGCGGCGTCGACGAAGGTGCTGCTGCATGCCGGGATCCGTCACGCGCGCTCGGTCGTGGTCGCCGTCAACCGCGACGACACCGCGGTGCTGACGACCCTGACCGCGCGCGAGCTCAACCCGGACGCAACGATCGTGGCGGCCGTACGCGAGGAGGAGAACGTGCACCTCCTGCGCCAGAGCGGCGCGACGTCGGTGATCACCTCGGCCGACGCGGCCGGGCGGCTGCTGGGCTTTGCCGTCAAGCAGCCGGAGATCACGGAGGTGCTCGAGGATCTCATGCGGGTGGGGCAGGGCCTGGACATCGCCGAGTACACGGTGGGCGACGACGAGGGCGGCGCGGTGGGCGGGCTCGGGATCGGCGGGCCGGTCGTCGCCATCCTCCGCGGCGAGGACCTCATGCGCTTCGACGACCCGCGCGCCACGACGGTGCAGGCCGGCGATCGCGTCGTGTACGTGCGCAGCCACCGCCAGTAGACGGGCCGGGGGCCGACGTCAGGCCGCGGCGGGGGCGGGCCCGGCCGCGTCGGGCTCCTCGCTCGCCAGGCGCCGCAACACCGGCGGCACGAGCAGCGTCGTGAGCACCGACATCGCGACGATGATCGCGAACAGCTCGGCGTCGATCGTGCCGGTCGTGTTGCCAATCCCGGCGACGATGATCCCGACCTCGCCGCGCGGCACCATCCCCACGCCGACGAACGCCGCGTCGTGGCGGCCCATCCGCATCGCGCCGAGGTAGGCACCGGCGAACTTCGTCGCCACCGCGAGCACCGTTACGGCGCCCAGCTGCAGCAGGGTGTCCAGATCGCCGAACGCCGCGAGCGACACCTCGAGGCCGATGAAGGCGAAGAAGAACGGTGGAAAGAACGCGTAGAGCGGCGCGATCTCCTCCTCGATCGGGGACTGGTGGCGCGTCTCGGCGACGATCATGCCGGCCAGGAACGCGCCGATGATCGCGGCCAGCCCGATGTGGGCCGAGAGCGCGGCCAGGCCGAGGCAGATGATCACCGCGGGCAGCAGGGGCGACTCCGAGAACCGCGGCGCATGCAGGAGCCCGGGGCGCGCGGCGAGCAGCGTCGTCCCGCCGAGCGCGATGAAGCCGACGAACGCCAGCGCCACCGCGGCCGTCAGCGCGATCGAGCCGATGTCGACGCCGCCCTCGGCGGCGACGCCCGCGGCGACCGCGACGAGCAGCAGCGCGAGGATGTCGTCGACGATCGCGGCGCCGAGGATCGTGCGGCTCGTGCGGCGCTCGAGCACGCCGAGCTCGATCAGCACGGCGGAGGTGATCCCGACGCTCGTCGCCACGAGCGCCGCGCCCAGGAACAGCGATGTCGCGGTGCTCTCGCCCAGCGCGGCGCCGAGCCCGACGCCGGCGACGAACGGGACCACGACGCCGAGGACTCCGACGGACACCGCCGTCGAGCCGACCTCGCGCAGCTCGGACAGCCGCGTCTCCAGCCCGACCCAGAACAACAGAAAGACCACGCCGAGCTCGGCGAAGACCTCGAGCACGTCGGTCGGCTCGACGAGGCCGAAGACGGCTGGGCCGACGAGCAGTCCGGCGAGGATCTCGCCGACGAGCGTCGGCTGGCGCAGGCGGCGAAACAGCTCGTCGCCGAGCTTTGCGGCGAGCAGGACGATGAACAGGTCCGTCAGGACGTCGGCGACGCTGGCGGAGGCGGCGATGGGCACGGCGGTTCCTCTCGGGCTGGACAGCAGGAATCCGTGCCGACCAGGCTTCCCGGCGCACCGCGCCGGAGGGTATCGCAGCGCTACGGGATCCGATGGTGACGCCGTGGGGGCCTCGAACGCAAGCTCGGGTGCGTGGCCGCGATGGTGCCGGCGTAGCGTCGCTGGATGAGCGAGATGCGCAGCGCGACGTCGAGACGCGCGCCGATGTGACGCGTTGGCGCGTGTGCTGGTGCGATCACGCGTTGTTCTGTCGCAGTCCCCTGACCAGGATCAAGCTCGATGGAGGGGTCTTGCGGAAAACCGGCCTGTGAGGCGCATAAGTTCCACGACCCCCCTCTTGATCGGGCGATCTCGCTGCTAGCGGCGACACAGCACGCGGTCGTCGGGCTCGCGCAGCTCAAGCATCTGGGGCTGACCACGAGCGCCGCCGGCAAACGCGTCGCGGCGGGCCGGTTGCATCGCCTGCACCGCGGCGTCTACTCGGTCGTCGAGCCGGTGCTCCTGACACGCAAGAGCCGCCTGACGGCAGCGGTCCTGGCCTGCGGCCCGGAGGCCGTCCTGTCGCATCGCAGTGCCGCGCTGCTGCGCAACCTGGGTCTGCGCGCCGGCGCGGCGATCGACGTGACCGCACGGGGCTCACGGGGCAAGGGCCGCGCGGGCATCCGTGTGCACAGCGCCGCGACGCTCACGACCGAGGACGTGACCGTCATCGACAACATCCCGACGACGACGCTCGCGCGCACGCTGCTCGACGCCGCGCAGGAGGCCACCCGCCGAGAGCTCGAGCGCGCGATCGATCGCGCAGAGCAACAGCGTCTGCTGGACATGACAGCCATCGACGACGTGCTCGCCCGGGCCGACGGCCGCCGCGGCGCGACGCTTCTGCGCAGCGTCCTGGACGAGCACCGGCTTGGCTGCACGCTCACCCGCAACGAGCTCGAAGAGGCCTTCCTGCAGATCTGTCGCCGCGCGGGGCTGCCACCAGATCGCGTCAACGCGTGGATCCCCTATCCGGACGGCGGCGGCGCCGAAGCGGACTTCCTGTGGCGCGGCCAGCGTCTCATCGTCGAGGTCGACGGCCGTGACGTGCACACCACCCGCCGCGCGTTCGAATCAGATCGCCGCCGCGATCAGCGCCTCGCCACCCTCGGCTCCCGCGTGGTCAGGTTCACCTGGCGCCAGGTCATGTTCGAACCCGGACAAGTCGCGGCGACGCTTCGGGCCCTGCTCTAGCCTGCCGGCAATGCGCCCCGCCGCCACGGCCCTCCCGCTCCTCGCCGCCGTGGCACTCGCCGCCTGTGGCGAGTCGACGATCGATGCCGAGAAGGGGGAGACGTTCATCCGCGGCGTGGTGGTCAAGCAGGTCGGCGCGCGGGTCGCGGCGGTCGGCTGCCCGAACGACGTCAAGACGAAGAAGGGCGGCACGTTCACCTGCACGGTGAGGGGCACCGATGGCTCCAAGGGCGACGTGCTCGTGACCCAACGCGACGAGGACGGCAATGTCCTCGTCAACGCCCCGTTTCTGGGCGTGCGCGAGGCCGAGCGCGTCATGACCGAGCAGATCGAGAAGCAGGTCAAGGTCGACGACCTCACCGTCGCGTGCCCGGAGATCGTCGTCGTCAAGAAGAACGCGCTCTTCCGGTGCAAGGCCACCTCGGGTGCAAAGACACGCACCGTCAACGCGCGGCTGACCGACGCGCAGGGGCACTTCCGCTACCGCCTGAGCTGACGGTGGCCGCCGGGCAGCCCCGCCGCACACGCCCGCCCGGCCCCCGCGCCGCCCTCAGCGGTCGCGCAGCGACCGCAGCACGTACTGCAGGATGCCGCCGTGGCGGAAGTACTGCGCCTCCTTCGGCGTGTCGATCCGCACGCGCGCCTGGAACTCGCGCTCGCCGGCGCGGACGGTGATCTCCGACGGCACGGGCTCGCCCGCGTTCATCGCGTCCGCCAGCCCCGTGATCGAACAGACCTCGTCGCCGTGCAGCCCGAGGTCTGCGACGGGCGCCGGCAGCTGCAGCGGCAGCACGCCCATGCCGATGAGGTTCGAGCGGTGGATGCGCTCGAAGGACTGCGCGAGCACCGCCCGCACCCCGAGCAGCCGCGTGCCCTTCGCCGCCCAGTCGCGCGACGAGCCCGAGCCGTACTCCTTGCCGGCGAGCACGACCAGCGGCGTGCCCTCCTCGAGATACGCCAGCGACGCCTCGTAGATCGACATCTGGCGCGGCTCGCGGTGAGCGTCGAACTTCAGCGTGAAGCCGCCCTCGGGGATGTTGGCCCCCTCACCCATCAGCAGGTTGCGCAGCCGGATGTTCGCGAACGTGCCGCGCACCATCACCTCGTGGTTGCCGCGCCGCGCGCCGTAGGAGTTGAAGTCGCGCGGCGCGACCCCGTGCTCCTGGAGGTACAGGCCCGCCGGCGAGTCGGCCTTGATCGAGCCGGCCGGGGAGATGTGGTCGGTCGTGACCGAGTCGCCGAGCAGGGCCAGCGCGCGCGCGCCCGTGATGTCGGCGACGGGTGGCGGATCGGCGGGCATGCCCTCGAAGTACGGGGGCAGGTGCACGTACGTCGAGCTGTCGTCCCACGCGAAGCGGTCGCCAATCGGCACGTCGAGCGAGTTCCAGCGCTCGTCGCCGGCGAACACGTCGCCGTAGGAGGAGCGGAACATCTCCGAGCGCACGGCGCGCTCGACGGTCTCGCCGACCTCCCGCGTCGACGGCCACAGGTCGCGCAGATACACGTCGGCTCCGAAGGGATCCTGGCCGATCGGGTCGTTGACGATGTCGGCATCCATCGAGCCGGCCAGCGCGTAGGCGACCACGAGCGGCGGCGACGCGAGGTAGTTCATCTTCACGTCGGGGTTGATGCGGCCCTCGAAGTTGCGGTTGCCCGACAGCACCGACACGACCGCGAGATCGTTCTCCGCGACGGCGTCGGAGACCGCGCGCGGCAGCGGCCCGGAGTTGCCGATGCATGTCGTGCAGCCGTAGCCGACGAGGTGAAATCCGAGCGCCTCGAGGTCGCCGGTCAGCCCGGCGTGGTCGAGGTACTGCGTGACGACCTTCGACCCCGGCGCCAGCGACGTCTTGACCCATGGCTGGCTGCTCAGCCCGCGCGCGACGGCGTTGCGGGCGAGCAGTCCGGCGGCGAGCATCACGGACGGGTTGGAGGTGTTCGTGCAGCTCGTGATCGCCGCGATCACGACGCGCCCGTGGTCGAGGTCGGTCTCGGTCCCGTCCTCCATGACGACCGCGACGCTGTCGTCCTCGCGCTCGGCGAGCATCGCCGCGGCGATCTCCTCCGCGTGGCCGGGCGCGGTCGCGTGCTCGGGCGGGCGCATCCCCTGGCGCCCGGTGTAGGTCGGCGGGTCGGACGCCGGAAACGAGAGCGCGTCGAACTCGATCGTGTCACCGCCGTCGCCGTCATGGTCGCCGTCGTCGGGCAGGAAGTCCTTCAGCGCGATGCGAAACGCCGCCTTGGCGTCGCTCAGCGCGACCCGGTCCTGCGGGCGCTTCGGACCGGCCAGCGAGGGAACGACCTCGCCGAGGTCAAGCTCGATCGTGTCGGAGTAGACGGGCTCGGGCGAGGTTTCGTCGTGCCACAGCCCCTGCTCGTGCGCGTAGGCCTCGACGAGCTCGATGCGCTCAGGCGGGCGCCCCGAGAACTGCAGGTAGCGGATCGTCTCGGCGTCGATCGGGAAGATCGCGCAGGTCGAGCCGAACTCGGGGCTCATGTTGCCGATCGTGGCGCGGTCGGCGAGCGGCAGCGACGCGAGGCCCTGGCCGTAGAACTCGACGAACTTGCCCACGACGCCGCGCTCGCGCAGCATCTCGGTGACGGTCAGCACGAGGTCGGTCGCGGTGGCGCCCTCGGGCAGCTCGCCGCGCAGCTTGAAGCCGAGCACCTGCGGGATCAGCATCGGCATCGGCTGGCCGAGCATCGCCGCCTCGGCCTCGATCCCGCCGACGCCCCAGCCGAGCACGCCGAGGCCGTTGATCATCGTCGTGTGCGAGTCGGTCCCGACGAGGGTGTCCGGGTACGCGAGGCCATCGGGCGTGATGAACACGACGCGCGCGAGGTACTCGAGGTTGACCTGGTGCACGATGCCCGTATCGGGCGGCACGACCGCGAAGTTGTCGAACGCCGTCTGGCCCCAGCGAAGGAAGGCGTAGCGCTCCTCGTTGCGCTCGAACTCGCGCTCGGCGTTGCGCGTGAACGCGTCGCGGGTGCCGAAGCTGTCGACCTGCACGGAGTGGTCGATGACGAGCTCGGCCGGGACGAGCGGGTTGATCATCGCCGGGTCGCCGCCCATGTCGGCCATCGCGTCGCGCATCGCGGCGAGGTCGACGACGGCCGGCACGCCGGTGAAGTCCTGCATGACCACGCGCGCGGGAGTGAACGCGATCTCCTGCGACGGCTCGGCGGCCGGATCCCAGCCGGCCAGCGCCTCGATGTCTGCGGCGGTCACCGATCCGTTGCCCTCCGTGCGCAGCAGGTTCTCGAGCAGGATCTTCAGCGAGAACGGCAGGCGCGCGATGTCAAAGCGCGACGCGAGCGCGTCGAGACGGAAGATCTCGACCGTGCGCGTTGCTACCTTGATCGTGCTGCGGGCATCGAAGCTGTTCGTGGACAAGCGGGTCTCCGGGGGGTGGGTCGGGCGCGGCTCGCAGAGTGATCTCTCAGCGAGGGCAAGACGAATCCAGCAGTGTGGCAGCCCCGACCCGACACCCGTCCTTCGGCCCCTGACCCGCCGGTGACCGAATCCGTGTGGGACTACCCGCGCCCGCCGGCGCTCGTGCCCTGCGAGCGCCGCGTGCGCATCGAGCTCGGCGGCGTCGTGGTGACCGAATCCTGCGCGGCGCTGCGCGTCCTGGAGACGAGCCACCCGCCGACGATCTACGTCCCGCCCGCGGACATCCTTTCTGGATGTATCGTTTCGGCCGCTGGGCGGTCCTTCTGTGAATGGAAGGGAGTCGCCGGCTACCTCGACGTCATCGTGCCCGCGCGCTGCGAGGCGCGCGCCGCCTGGACCTATCCGGGCCCGACGGCGCCCTACGCGGCGCTGCGCGACCACGTCGCGTTCTACCCCGGGCGGATGGATGCGTGCTGGCTTGATGACGAGCGCGTGCGGTCCCAGCCGGGCGACTTCTACGGCGGCTGGATCACCGCGGACCTGCGCGGGCCGTTCAAGGGCGCGCCCGGCACCCGCGGCTGGTGAGCATCCTGTAACCGGCCTCGAAGCGCCGAGAACCCGTCGTCTACCCTCTGTGGTGGGGAGAATGCTGTGCATGTCGCAGGGACGATGAGCGAACGGCGCAGTCCGCGACTGGTAGGACGCGGACGCGAGTTCGCGCAGCTCGACACGAGTTTGCAGCGCGCGTGCGCGGGCCGCGGCGGGCTGATCCTGCTGACGGGCGAGCCGGGCATCGGCAAGACCGCGCTCGCGCGCGAGTTCGTCGAGCACGCCTCCGCGCGCGGCGCCGCCTGGGCCTGGGGCAGCTGCTGGGACGGCGGCGGCGCGCCGGCGTACTGGCCGTGGGTGCAGGTCGCGCGCGTGCTCAGCCGGCGCGCCGACCTGCCTGCGCTGCGCCACGCCCTCGGCGAGGGTGCGCCGTGGATCGCGGGCCTGCTGCCCGAGCTCGCCGGCACGCTCGGCCCGGCCGCCGAGCCTTCCGAGCTGAACTCCGACCAGGCCCGCTTCCGGCTCTTCGACGCGCTCGCGACGCTGCTGATGGTCGCCGAGCAGCGCCCGCTCGTCCTCGTTCTCGACGACCTGCACTGGGCCGACGCCTCGTCGCTGCTGGCGCTCGAGTTCGTCGCGCGCGCGCTGCCCGACATCCCGCTGCTGGCGATCGCGGCCTACCGCCACGCCGAGGCGCATGCGCGTGCCGATCTGGCGGCGCCGCTCGGCGGCCTCGCGCGCGCCGCGACGCGGCTGCCGCTCGAGGGGCTCAGCCGCGACGAGGTTGGCCTGCTGGCGCGGGCGCGGGCGCGTGGCCTAGACGGACTGGACGGACTGGACGGACTGGACGCACCGGACGGGCTCGCCGCGGGCGAGCCCGCACCGATCCCGCCGCAGCTGATCACGGCGGTTCACCAGGCGAGCGCGGGCAACCCGTTCTTCGTCGACGAGCTCGTCCAGCTGCTCGCGTCGCAGGGGCGGCTGCACGACGACAGCGAGGCAACGCGCCCGCTGCCGCTGCCCGACGGTGTGCGCGACGCGATTCGCCGCCGCCTCGACCCGCTGGCGCCGTTCGTCCTCGAGGCGCTTGGCGCGGCCGCGGTGTGCGGTGGCGAGTTCGGCCTGCAGACGCTCGCCTCCGTGCTCGACGAGCCGCCCAGCACCGTCCTGGAGTGGCTCGAGGTTCCGCTGCGCAACGGGATCGTCAACGTTGGCCGCGACGCCGGTCGCTACGCCTTCGCGCACGCGCTCGTGCGCGACACGCTGCTCGAGAGCCTCGGCGCGACCCGACGCGCGCGGCTTCACCGCGTCGCTGCCGAGGTGCTCGAGGAGGCCTACCGCGACGACCTCGAGCAGCATCTCGCCGAGATCGCCCACCACTACCTGCAGGCCGCGACCGAGGGCGGCGCCGAGCGCGCGGTCGACTTCGCCGCGCGCGCGGCGCAGCGCGCCGTCGTCCAGTTCTCCTACGAGGAGGCCGCGCGCCTGTACGAGCGCGCGATCGACGTCGCCGCCTCGCTGCCGGCCGACGAGGAGCGCGGCTGGCAGCTCGCCCAGGGGCTCGGCGAGGCGCGGATGCGCGCGGGCGACGTCGACGGCGCGCAGTGCGCGCTGCGCGCGGCCGCCGAGTACGCGCGCCGGCTCGACGATCCCGAGCGCCTCGCGCAGACAGCGCTCGCGCGCACGCTGGGATCGTTCTCTCCAGGCCTCGTCGAGCCCGAGCTCGTCAACACGCTCGAGGAGGCGCTCGGCCGCCTGGAGCAGCTCGCGACCGACGGGGAGCCGCTGCCGCGCGCCACCGTCGACGCCCTGCGCTGCCGCCTGCGCGTCCAGCTCGCGCTCGCCCTGTACTGGTCGCCGCAGCGAACGCGCCGCGAGCGGCTCGTCGACGAGGCGCTCGGGCTCGCGCGGGCCCTGTACACGGGCCGGACGGCGGCGGGCTCGCGCGCGCACCGGATGCTCGGCGACCGCACGCTCGCCTTCGCTCTCGCGCAGGGCTTCGTCGCCGTCTGGGGACCGGAGACCGTCACGCGCGGGCTGCCGATCTCGATCGAGGCGCTCGAGCTGTGCGAGCGGACCAACGACGCCGAGCTCGGGATGCAGGTGCGCCTGTGGCGCATCAGCCTGCTGCTCGAGCTCGACGACCCGGTCCGCGCCGACGAGGAGACCGAGGCCTTCGGCTCGACCGCGCGGCGCCTGGGCCAGCCGCGGATGCTCGTCTACGACCCGCTGCACCGCGCGATGGCGGCCCACCTGCGCGGCGACTTCGCGGCGTCCGAACGTTTCACCGCCGAGGCGGTGGCGCAGTCGCGCGACGTCCCCGGGTCGATCGCGCCGATCATCGCCGACGCGCAGACGTTCCTCGTGCGGCGCACGCAGGGCCGCCACCTCGACCTCGAGCCGCTCGTGCGAAAGAACGCCGACCGGCTGCCGGCGATGCGCCGCTGGCGCTGCGGCCTGGCGCTCGTGCTCGCGGAGCTGGGCCGCGAGGACGAGGCCCGTCGCGAGCTCGAGCACCTCGCCGCCGCCGACTTCGAGGACGTCCCGCGCGACGCGCTCTGGCTTGTCGCCATGTCGCTGCTCGCCGAGCTGTGCACGCTGCTCGACGACCACCCGCGCGCGCGGCGCCTGTATGAGCTGCTCCTGCCCTACGAGGGACGCAACGTCGTGTCGATGGGCGCCGCCTACCTGGGCCCGGTGGCGCGCTACCTCGGCCTGCTGGCGATGACGATCGGCGAGGCCGAGCGCGCGCTCGGGCACCTCGAGACCGCGCGTTCGGCAGCCACGCGGATGGGCGCGCGGCCGACGGTCGTGCTGACGGCGCTCGATGCCGCCGAGGTGCTCGCGCGGCGCGACGCGCCCAACGACGCGCCGCGCGCTCGCGCGCTCGTCCAGGGCGTCGGAGAGGACGCCGTGCAGATGCAGATGGACGGCGCGATCGCCCGCGCCGACGACTTGCTGGCCCGCTTGGAGGGGGCCGCCGGCCCGGCGCGCCCCGCCGCGCGCGGGCGGCCCATGCACGCCGCGCTGCGGCGCGAGCAGGACGTCTGGCTGCTGGACTACGACGGGCGCAGCGTCTGCCTGCAGGACGCCAAGGGCCTGCACCACCTCGCGGCGCTGCTCGAGTGCCCGGGCAGCTCGATCGCCGCCGTCGAGCTCGCACGCGCCGCGCCGGGCGGCGCCGGCAGCACGGCGGGGGGCGCCGGGATGACGGCCTACCGCCTGCGCGCGTCGGAACTGCGCGAGGAGCTCAGCGAGGCCCAGGCCTTCAACGATCCCGAGCGAATCTCGCGCGTACGCGAGCAGCTCGAGGCGCTCGCGGTCGACGTGGCAGCGGCGGACGTCAGCACGAGCGCCGCCGGCGAGCGCGCGCGGATCAACGTCACGCGCGCGATCAAGGCGGCGCTGCGCCGGATCGCCGACCATGAGCCCGAGCTCGGCCACCTGCTGCGCGGAACGGTCCGCACCGGCACGTCGTGCGCCTATCAACCCGATCCCGGAGTTCCACTCGAGTGGGAGATACATCGCTAGGTTCACGGGCCGGCTGCGTTAACGGTTCACGCGCTACTGTCGCGGCTTCCGGACTGGAGACGCTCTGCCGCAAGAGAAGGTCTTTTCTGCAGTGCCCACGGCGAGTGAAGGTCCGCTCGTCGGACGCGTACGCGAGTTACGCGAGCTTCACGACGCGTTTGACCACGCCGCCCGCGGACGCGGCGGCGTGCAGCTCGTGCTGGGCGATCCCGGCGTCGGCAAGACGCGCCTCGCCGCCGCATTGGCCGAGCATGCGGCGGGCCTCGGCGCGCGGGTGATCTGGACGCGCGGCTGGGGCCGCGCGGCACCGGCGTACTGGCCGTGGGTCGAGGTCGTCCGCGGCCTGTCGCAGGACCTCGACGGCGAGACCCTGCGGCGCGAGCTCGGCTCGGTCGCCGATCAGCTGCTGCGGCTGGCGCCCGAGCTCGCCGAGCGGCTGCCCGGCGCGCAGCCGCCGGTGCGCGACGCCGAGAACAGCGAGATCGAGCGCTTTGCGCTGTTCGACGCGCTCGTCGCGCTGCTGCGCGTGCGCAGCGCCAGCGGGACCGTCGTGATCCTGATGGACGACCTGCAGGCCGTCGACGAGGGCTCGCTCGTCGCGCTGGACTTCGTCTCGCGGATGCTGCGCGACGTCGCCGTGCTGCTCGTCGTGACGATGCACGAGCGCGTGCCCTACCGCACGCCCGACGCGCAGCTTGCCCTGCAGAACATCGTCCGCGCCGGCCGGCGGCTCGTGCTCGGCGGACTGGCCCGCGACGACGTCGGGCGCCTGATCGAGCTGACGAGCGGGATCGCCGCGCCGCCCGCGCTGGCGACGGCGGTGCACGCCGTGACGGAGGGCAACCCGTTCTTCGCGCGCGAGATCCTCGCGTTGCTGCTGGCCGAGGGGCGGCTGCACGATCCGCCCGACGAGATGCCGCTGCCCGAGGGCGTGCGCGAGACGATCCGCCGGCGCCTGGAGCCGCTGGACCAGCGCGCCTGCGCGACGCTCGAGCTGGCCGCGCTCATCGGGCGCACCTTCAACCTCGCCACGCTGGAGCATGCCTCGGAGCTGGAGCGCGACTGCATGCTCGCCGCGCTCGACGAGGCGGCGGCGCTCGGGCTCGTCGTCGCCGTGCCGGGGACGCTTGGCCAGTACCGCTTCGGCCACGGGCTGATCCGCGAGACGCTGCTGTTCGGGATGCCCGCCGCCGCGCGCATGAACGGCCACCGCGTCGTCGGCGAGGCGCTCGAGCAGGTCTACCGCGGCGCGATAGACGCGCACCTGCCCGAGCTCGCTCACCACTTTCTGTCCGCGGCGCCGCGCGGCGACATCGCCAAGGCCGTCGACTACGCCGAGCGCGCGGCCTACCGCGCCCTGGACACGCTGGCCTACGAGCAGGCCGCGGAGTTCTTCACGCGCGCCCTCGAGGCGCTCGAGACGATGGATCCCGACGTGCCGCGCCGCGCGGGCCTGCTGCTCGGCCTCGGGACGGCGCAGTCACGCGCCGGCCGCCTGGCCTCACGCGCGACGTTCGAGGCCGCGATCGCCGCCGCCCGCCTGATCGAGGCCGACGACATCTTCGCCCGTGCCGCGCTCGGCTTCGCGTCGTTCGCGCTGACGCCCGGCTACGTCGACGAGACCCACGTCGCGCTGCTCGTCGAGGCGCTGGACCGGATAGGCCGCGCCGACGACCCGATGCGCGTGCGGCTGCTCGGCTCGCTGGCCGTCGCCCTGTACTGGTCAGACAACGCCGAGCGGCGCACGGAGCTCGCCCTGGAGGCGCTGGAGATGGCGCGGCGCCTGGGTGACGACGCAACGCTCGGCATCGCGCTGAGCTCCGCGCAGCTTGCGACCAACGGCCCCGACACCAACGAGCAGGGCCTGGCCTGGTTGCGGGAGCTCTTCGTGCTGACCGAGCGCGCCGGCGAGACCGTGATGTCGCTCGCCGCGCGCAGCCGCCACGTCGACATCCTGATCGAGCTCGACGACCTCGCGGGGGCCGACATCGCGATCGAGACGCTCGAGCGCCTCGCGCACGATGCCCGCGACCGCCGCGCGGCGGCGTTCGTCCCGCTGCACCGCGCGCGCCGCGCCGCGCTCGACGGGCGCCTCCGCGACGCGGAGCAGCTGCTCGCGGAGATCGCGGAGGTGGCCGGCGAGCTGGCGACGTCGACGATCCCGATCACGGTCGCCGCGCAGCGCGTCGCGCTGACCTGGCTGCAGAAGGGTCCGCGCGAGATCGGCGAGCTCGTGCGCGCGTACGCCGTGAGCGCTCCGGCGATGCCCGTCTGGCGGGCCGGACTCGCCGCCGCGCTCGCCGACGCCGGCCGTCGCGAGGAGGCCAAGCTCGAGTTCGACCGCCTCACCGCCAACGACTTCGCGGCGCTGCCGCGCGACAACCTCTGGTTCACCGCGATGGCGATGCTGACCGAGACGATCTCCGCGCTTGGCCTGCGCGAGCACGCGATGGCCGTCCACGTCCAGCTCGCGCCGTTCACCGGGCGCAACGTCGTGCTGCCGACCGTGGCCTACCTCGGGCCCGTCGAGCTGTGGCTTGGCATCCTCGCGCGCGTCGCCGGCCGCTACGCCGAGGCGCTCGAGCAGCTCGACGCCGCGCGTGTGCGGGCGACCCGCGTCGGAGCACGGCCGATGCTCGCGCGGATCGCCGTCGAGGAGGCCGCCGTGCTCGTCCGCGACGGCGGAGAGTCGGCGCGGACGCGCGCCGAGGAGCTGCTCGAGAGCGCGTCCGCCAGCGCCGAGCAGTTGGACCTCATCCGCCTCGGCGAGCACCTGCGGGCGCTGCGCGTGAAGCTGCGCAGCACGCAGCCGGCCGCCGGCGCGGTCTCCGCTGCGCCGACCGGCGACGCGGCGCTGCGGCGCATCGGCGATGTCTGGACGCTCGAGCACGGCGGCCGCAAGCTGCATCTGAGCGACGGCCGCGGCGTGCAGCTGCTCGCGCTGCTGCTCGAGCGCCCGGGCACGGAGGTGCACAGCCTCGACCTCGTCGCGGCCATCGAGGGGTCGGCGACGATCGGTCCGTCGGTCGAGCATTCCGGCGGGCAGGAGACCGGCGGGCGCTTCGGCGTGCAGGGCGGCGCCGGTCCCGCGCTCGATGCCAGGGCCAAGGACGACTACCGCGACCGGATCGAGGCGCTCGAGGCGCAGCTCGCCCAGGCCGAGACGTGCCGGGACGAACCGGCCGCCGGGCGACTGCGTGAGGAGCTCGAGTTCGTGCGCCGCGAGCTGGCGCGGGCCACCGGGATCGGCGGCCGTGACCGCGAGTCGGGCTCGCATGCCGAGCGTGCGCGCGTCAACGTCACGCGCGCGATCCGCGCGACGCTGAAGCGGATCACGGGCTACGACGCGCAGCTGGGCGCCGAGCTCGCTCGCTGCGTTCGCACCGGCGCGTTCTGCGTCTACGTGCCCGACCCGGCGCGCCCGCTGCGCTGGACCGTGAAGCGCTGACGCCGGCCCCGCGCCGATTCGTTCCGCCGGGCCGAACGGGCGCCAATGCGCCTATGTACGACGTTCATGCGTTCGTCACGCCCATAGGGCAGATGGACGCCGTCGTCGAACACACCTTCCTCTTCGCCGACGTGGTCGGCTACACCGCCTTCACCGAGCGTGTCGGAGACGACGCGGCGGCCGACGTCGCGGTGGCGTTCCAGGCCGCCGCGCAGCACGTCGCCGAGCAGTGTGGCTGCGAGGTCATCAAGAACCTCGGTGACGCGGTGATGATCCGCGGCGACGACGCGACGCGCGTCCTCGCGCTGGCGCTGCGGCTGCGGCGCGAGCTCGACGACGAGGGCTGGTGTCCGCCGCTGCGGATGGGCGTGCATTCCGGGTCGGCGGTGCAGCGCGGCGCCGACTGGTACGGAGCGACCGTCAACGTCGCCGCGCGCGTCACCGAGGCGGCGGCCCCGGGCGAGATCCTGCTGAGCCTGACGACGCGAGAGCGGATCGTCCGCGCGGGCATGACGATCGCCGACCGCGGCGCGCGCAGCTTCAAGAACGTCGCCGCGCCGCTGGCGTTGTTCGCGGCCGCGGCATGAACGCCTGACCCAGACAGAAGAAAGGACGCCACGGGGAAGAGGCGCCCTTTCTTCTGGTAGGTCGAGGTTCCGGAACTACGGGGAACCTCGGGTGATTCGGGTGTGGCTTGTCCCTGCCTGTCGTCATCAGCTTGGCGTTAGGCGCAAGCGAACGGTGTTCGTTCCGTCTGAACAATAGAGTGCAGACGCGCCACGTTCGGTGAAGGGTTCGCCGAGGCGTCGCTTCAGGACGCAAAGCCAGCGCGTTGGCGCAGGCCCGCTCAGCCGCCCGGTGCCGCGGTCCCCGGTCGCGGCTTGCGAACGGCAGCGCGGCCGGCCGCCATGGATCGGCGACCGGCCGCTGTCAGCGTGCTGCCGGGGTGGACGTCAGCTGGCGATCTTCTGGGCGGCCGGCGTCTCCTCGCGGTCCTCCGAGCGGCTCGCGTCGGCCTTCGGGACCTTGCGCTGGACGATCTCGCAGGAGCCCTTGGGGTTCTCCGGCGTCGCGTCGGTGATCAGGTCGACGTTGTCGAGCTGCGCGCGGTCGACGCCGGCGCCGCAGGTGACCTTGTCGGCCTCGCCGTCGCGGGTGCGGAACCTGTCGTCGCCGTTGCCGCCGTCGAGCGTGTCGGACACGGTGTCGGTCGTGGGACCGGGCGTCACGTCGGCGCGGGCGAGCGCCCACAGGACGTCGTCGCCCTCGCCGCCGCGGGAGACGTCGGCGCCGCGGTTGGCGAAGATCGTGTCGTCGCCGGCGCCGCCGTCCTGGAGGTCGTCGCCGGTGCCGCCGGACATGCGGTCGCGGCCGTTCTCGCCGGCGAGCGCATCGTTGCCCGAGCCGCCGGACATGCGGTCGGCGGAGTCGCCGCCCTTCATCGCGTCGTTGCCGGAGGCGCCGAACATGCGATCAAAGGACGTGAAGTCGCCGGTGTCGTTGTTGTCGCCGATCATGGCGTCGTCGCCGGGACCGCCGTTGAGCCAGTCGTTGCCGGCGACGCCGCGGATCGTGTCGTTGCCCGTGCTGCCGAAGGCGCGGTCGTTGCCCGGCCCACCGCTGATCTCGTCGGGTCCACCGAACCCGCGGATGATGTCGTTGCCGCCGTTGCCCTTGATCGTGTCGGCGAAGGCGGTGCCGCGCAGGCGCTCGCTCTTGGGGCCGCCGTTGATGACCGCGGCCATCGCGGTGGCGGGGACGATGAGGCCGACGGCTGCGACCGCTCCGAGAATCTGGGTCTTGTTGAAGTTCATGGCGCTTGCTTCCTCCCGTTGGGTGTGCTGAGCCCACTCTGGGCTGCCGGCGGGTGCTCTGGTAGCCGGTCTCACCGAGTCCTCACGGGTGGTGAGAACTCGATGAGAGCAGCGAGTACGGTGTCCTCCTGACGCGCGCGCTGCGTCATGGTGTGCAGACCATGAGCCCTCGCCATGTCATCGTCGCCATGCTCGTCGCCGTGATCGCACTGGGCGCGACGGCGTCCGCCGCGACCAAGATGAACGGGACGAAGGGTCCGGATCGGATCGTCGGCACGTCGGGGGCGGATCGGATCTACGGACGCGCCGGCAACGACGACCTGCGCGGCGGGCCCGGCAACGACAGGCTCTACGGCGGCCCCGGCAACGACCTCCCGCTCGCCGGCGACGCGGGCCGCGACGTGCTCATCGGCGGTCCCGGCGCCGACACGATGCTCGGCGGCGCCGGCAACGACCGCTTCGACGCCAGGGGCGGCCCGGGCGACATCGTCCTGGGCGGCGACGGGCGCGACAGGATCCGCGCCGTCGACGGCGCGCGCGACACCATCGGCTGCGGCAAGGATCGCGACCGCGTCTACGCCGACCCCGTCGACATCGTGGCGCGCGACTGCGAGCGTGTCTCGCGTGGATGACGGCCCCGGCGGCCACGGCGGCTTCGACTGCCCCGGCGGCCTCGACTGCCCCGGCGGCCCCGTCGTGCTGCTCGTCGATGACGACGCCGCGATTCGCCGGGCCGTCGGCGCCGGCCTCGAGCTCGAGGGCTTTCGCGTCGTGCGGGCGTCGGGCGGGCGCGCCGCGCTGGCCGCGATCGAGTCCGTCGCTCCCGCGGTGATCCTGCTCGACCTGGCGATGCCCGACCTCGACGGCCTCGAGGTGCTGCGCCGGCTGCGTGCCAGCGGCGACGACGTTCCCGTCTGCGTGCTGTCGGCGCGCGACGACATCGACGATCGCGTGCGCGGGCTGCAGGCGGGCGCCGACGACTACGTCGTCAAGCCGTTCGCCCTGGAGGAGGTGACGGCGCGCTTGCAGGCGCTGCTGCGCCGGCGCCCGGCGACGCCCGAGGCGGTGCTGACGGTCGGCGACATCGCGCTTGACCCGCTGTCGCACACCGCCCTGCGCGGCGAGCGCGACCTGGGCCTCACGCGGCGCGAGTTCGAACTGCTGCACCTCTTCATGCGCCACCCCGCCGCAGTGCTCGATCGCGCGCGCCTGCACGAGGAGGTCTGGGGCTACACGTTCGACCCCGGCACGAACATCGCCGACGTCTTCGTCGGCTACCTGCGCCGCAAGCTCGAGGCCGACGGCGAGCCGCGCGTGCTGCAGACCGTGCGCGGCATCGGCTTCATCCTGCAGGTCTGATCTGCTGTCCTCGTGCGCAGTCTCCGCGGTCGCCTCACGCTCGGCATCACGCTCGTGCTGGCGGTCGTGCTGGCCGGCGCCGGGATCGTCGTCTCGCGCTACGTCGACCGCTCCGAGCGCGCGGCGCTCGACAACCGCCTGAAGAACCTCGCCGAGGTCTCGCGCGAGACCGCGCTGTCGGCCGTCGATCGCGAGCTGCCCTCCCGCGACAGGCGGCTGGACAACGTCCTGTCGGCGCGCGGCGACTCGCTGCGGCTGCTGCTCGAGGGGCGCGAGCTGCCGGCCTTCGGCAGGCCGCCGCCGAAGGGCGGGCCGCCGCCGCGCCTGGGACTGCACACGTTCGAGGTGGGCGGCGAGCGCTACCGCGCCTACGCGATCAGCCTCGACGCGCTGCCCGGCAGCGCGCTCTTGGAGGTCACGACCCGCTTGGGGCCGGTCGAGCGCAAGCTCTCCGATCTCAACCGGCGCCTGCTCGCCTTCGGCGCGGGTGCGCTGCTCGTGGCGGCGCTCGGCGTCTGGTTCGCCGCCGATTTGCTGCTGCGGCCGCTGCGCCGCCTGCGCGCCGCGACGTCGGGGATCGCCGGAACGGAGGACCTCGACCGCCGGGTGCCCGGCGATCACGGCCCGGCCGAGCTGCGCTCGCTGGCGGCGAGCTTCAACGAGATGCTGGCCCGGCTCGGGCGCTCGGCGGCCGATCGCGAGCGCGCGCTGGCGGCCACGCGGCGCTTCACGGCCGACGCGGGCCACGAGCTGCGCACCCCGCTGACGAGCGTGCAGGCGAACCTCTCGGCGATCGGCCGCCACCCGGAGATGCCCGAGACGCAGCGCGCCGAGATGGTCTCCGACGCGCTGGCCGAGAACCGCCGGCTCGTCGAGCTGCTGGAGGGACTGCAGGCGCTGGCACGCGGCGATGCGGCGGCCGTCGAGCACGCCGACGTCGAGATGGTTGATCTGGTCGGCGTCGTGCTCGCCGCGGCGCGCTCACGCCACCCGGAGGTGTCGTGGTCGTGCGAGCTGCCCGAGGACCCGATCGTCCTGCGCGGCTGGGAGCCCGGCCTGCGGATGCTCGTCGACAACCTGATCGAGAACGCGGTCCGCTACGGCGGCGGCCGGGTCGCGGTCAGCCTCTGCGCTGACGGGCCGGCGCTGTTCGTCGACGACGACGGCAACGGCGTCGCCGAGGACGACCGTGAGCGGATCTTCGAGCCGTTCGTGCGCGCCAACGGGACGGCGACGCCGGGCTCGGGCCTCGGCCTGGCGCTCGTCAGCCAGCAGGTGCGCGCGCATGGCGCGACGGTCTTCGTGGGCGAGTCGCCGCTCGGCGGCGCGCGCTTCGGCGTCCGGTTCTGACGGAGCGATTAGCCTCAGCCCGAGGTGCGATCCGCGACCCCCAACGGCGTGCTCGCAGCGGCGGTGCTGGCGCTGTCGGCGCTGCTCGCGCTTGGCGCGCTGGCCGGCTGCGGCTCGGATGACCCCGCACCCGCTCCGCTTGGGCCCGTGCGGCTGCAGGTCAGCGTGCCGGCCGACGCCGCGACCCTGCGCGGCGGCAACGTCGACGTGCGCGGGCGGGTGACGCCCGCACTCTCGGAGGTGACGGTCCTCGGCCGCCCGGCGCTCGTGACGCAGGGGCGCTTCAGCGCCGTCGTCCCGCTCGCGCCGGGCGCCAACGTCATCGACGTGATCGCCACCGCGCCGCGCCGCCGGCCGGCGCTGACGGCGCTGCGGGTGACGCGCGACGTGCTCGTGACGGTGCCGCAGCTGGCGGGGGCCGAGGAGGACGAGATCGAGCGCGTGCTGGAAGCGCTCGGCCTGCGCCTGGAGGTGCTGCGCGGTGGCGGGATCCTCGACGTCTTGCGGCCGGGGGTGCCAGTGGTCTGCGAGCAGGACCCGCGGGCGGGGGCACGCGTGCGCCGCGGGCGCACCGTGGCCGTCGTGGTGGCGAAGCGCTGCTGAGCGGCGGGTCGTCGTCGGCGGTCAGGCGGCGTCGGGCGTGACGGCGATTAGCGCGATTCGCGTGCGGCCGCGTTCGCGCACGACGCCGAACACGATCCTGCCGGTGATCGACGCGGCCCCCGAGCGCCGCACGCGGTAGCGCGCGCTGGCCCGCCCGGCGCGGCCGCCGCGCACGTCGAGCTGCTCAAGCTCATAGCTCTGTGTCGCGTTCGTGTGGAACTGGCTCTCGTACTCCGTGGCGACGGCGTTGCGGCCGCGCACGGTGCCCGCGGGCAGCACGCGCTGCACGTTGCTGCTGAGCAGGCGCCGCAGCGCCCGTCCGTCCTCGGTCTCGTAGGCCTGGGCGAACGCCTCGGCGGCGGCACGCACCTCGCCCGCGCCGAGCGGGATCGTCTGAGCCGTTGCGACATCGCGGTCCCCGTCGCCGTCGAGCATGAGCACGGCGACGGTGGCGATGCCGGCCAAGGGGAGCGCGAGCGCGGCGGCGAAGCCGCGGCGTCCGAGCCGTCGGCGCCGGCGGGTGGTGGGGCCGGCCGGGTCGGGCTCGGCCGCGGGGGTGGGTGCTGCGGGGGCCTGCGCGGCGCGCGACCTGGCGGGCGGTGGTGCGGCGGGGGCCTGCGCGGCGCGCGACCTCGCGGGCGGTGGTGGGGCGAGCGGTCGCGCGGCGCGTGCCCCGGCGGGTGGTGGCGCGGCGGGCGGAAGTGCGGGCGGCGGCGGTTGCGCGGCGCGCCGGTGCGCAGCGGGCGGCGGTGCGGCGG
>Ga0136617_10000402_pt1 | contig 35848 bp, 35 predicted proteins | sample AntDrymUQ3222106_2_FD_129672 | JGI IMG/M metagenome (GOLD analysis project Ga0136617, IMG submission 129672) | Polar desert sand microbial communities from Dry Valleys, Antarctica - metaG UQ322 (21.06) | ecosystem: Environmental > Terrestrial > Soil > Desert | place: Antarctica: Dry Valley... | reverse complement strand
CGAGGATCTCGCCGAACGTGCGGGGGGTGACGGGCGGGGCCGGCATCCCCCGAGCCAACGCCGAATAGAGGTGGTGGTGCCCGCAGACGAGCCCCGGTGTCGTCGAGGCCATGGGGGCGACACCGTAGCGGTGGAGCCTCACTAGGGTCGGCGGGCGATGCCCGTCGCCGTCGCCATCCTCGCCGTCCTGCTGGTGGGCGCGGTCGTGGCCCTGCTGGTGACCCGCGGGCGCCTGGGCGCGGCCCGTTCGACGGCTCGAACGGCGGAGGCTCGCGTCGCCGAGCAGGCCGATGCGCTGGCCGCCACCACCGCCGCCCGGGACGAGGCCACGGCCGCCCGCATCGCCGCCGACGAAGCCCGGACCGCGGCCGAGGACGAACGGGACGCGGCCGATGCTCGGGCGGGCACGGCCGAGGGGCGTGCCGCGGAAGAAGCCGAACGGGCCGCCCGCGCCTACGCCGAGCGCGAGCAGGCCCACATCGAGGCCGAGGCCGCCGCCACGGCCAGGGTCGAGGCAGAAGGGCGCCTGGCGGCGTTCGAGCGGCGAGCGGCGGCAACCGAGTCCGGGCAGGCGGCGGCGGCCGAGGCGGTCGAGCGCGCCACCGCCACCGCCCCACCCGTCACGGGCGAGCTCGACGCCCAGGTGCTGTGGGCGCTGGAGAAGTCCCGGACCGAGCGGACGTGGCGCCACAGCGTCGCCGTCGACCCGAGCGGATCACCGTTCAGCGATGCCGGTGCGGCCTTGACCGAAGCCCTCCAGGTCGAGCTCGACGCGGCGCGCGAAGACGTCGGCGCCGACATCGATCTCGACGCCGAGGTGCCGGAGGGCCTGACCGCCGCCGGCGCCGTCCTGACGCTGCGGGTCGTGCAGGAGCTCGTCGCCGACATCGTTCGCCGGGCCGAGACGACGACGCTGCGGCTGCGCCCGGACGGTGAGGGCGATCTGCTCATCACCGTCGACGCGTCCGATGAGGACGGTCAGCCGGTTGCGCCGGCGACCCTGCCGATCCCGCCTTCGGGTGCGGTGGAGTCGATCCCCGGCGGCGCCCGCATCCGCCACGCCATCGCCTGAGTTCGGGCTTCGCCGACCAGCCAAGCTGGATCGGCTGCGCCTACCGTGCTCGCCGTCTCCGCTTCGCTTCGACGCTCGCCCACCTGGCCCGTCCCCAACTTCGATGAGCAGGCCGGAGCTACGGGACGCGGCCGACGGCGCAGTGGGCGCGGGCCGACAACGTGAACTCTCCGGCCGGTGAACCGACGCGGCGGAACACGCCCTCGGCGAGTCGACGCTGCTCGTCGGGTGTCCGCGACGTCGCGTGGGCGCCGGCCGGTCCGATGCCGGCCAGGAACCCGGCCCACAGCTCGCCGAAGTCGGCGTAGGCGGACTCGACGGTGAGCATCTGATCGTCGACGTCGAGGAGCCCGCCGGCCGTGAGGAGCTCGGCGATCTCACCGGGCCGGCCGAAGCGCATCGCCGCGCGCTCGTCGGGCGCGGTGGGGTCGAGCTCGACAGCGGCGGCCCAGTAGGCCGCCAGCAGTTGCATCCCATCGGCGAAGTCCCACACGCAGGCGCCGACCGTCCCGCCCGGGCGCACGACCCGGGCCATCTCAGCCACGGCGGCTGGTGCATCGGTGACGAAGTGGAGGACCAGCTGGGCGAGGGCGAGGTCGAACGTGTCGTCGGCGAACGGCAGGTCCTCGGCCCGCCCCGCACGGACGTCGACGTCGGGGTGGCGCGCCGCGCAGGCCGTCACGAACGGCGGGGACGGATCGACGGCCGCCACCGACTCGGGACCGAGCCGGGCCGCCAAGACGCCGGTCAGGGCGCCCGGGCCACAGCCGACGTCCAGCGCGGTGAGCCCGGAGCCGACGCCGGAGACGTCGACGAAACGCTCGGCCAGCGGGCGCGAGTACCGGCCCATGAACGAGTCGTAGGCGTCCCCACCAGCGGCAAACGTGCGCGCCCCCTCGGCCTGGTCCATGGCGCCGACGCTACGCGTCCGCAGGCGCGGTCCGCATCGGGAGGGTGGCGCGCCATTGACCGTCGAAGTCGTGCAAGGCGGCGGCGACGGCCGGAGCTGTCGGGACGAGTCCGATCTCGCCGACGCCCTTGATCCCGTACGGGGACCGCGGCTGGGGCACTTCGACCAGCTCGACGTCGATCGCCGGTACGTCCTTGGCCCGCAGGATCCCGAGCTGACGCAGCGTCGAGAACTGCGGGAACCCGGTCTCGGGGTCGGTCGGGAAGTCCTCGGTGAGCGCGTACCCGAGGCCCATGTGGACGCTGCCTTCGATCTGGCCTTCGCACAGCTGAGGGTTGACGGCCCGGCCGACGTCGTGGACGGCGACGACCCGCTCGACCTTGCCGGTGTCTCGATCGACGATCGCCAGCTGGGCGGCGTACCCGAAGGCGGCGTGGATGGTCGGGGTCGGATTGGCGGGGTCGCCGAGCTTGGCGGTCCAGTCGACGACGTGCTCGGCGTGGTAGTCGACGTCGGGCTGGCAGCCGTCGGCGAGCGCGGCCTGGCAGGCCGCCTGCACGGCGCCGGCCGCCATCAACGTGCCACGGGACCCCGTCGTCTGGCCGAACCCGAGCTGCCGCGTGGTGTCGACGATGACATCGATCCGGTCGGGCTCGACGCCCAGCTCCTCCGCCGCCACCTGCAACGCCACGGTGTGCACGCCTTGGCCCATCTCCGTCCACCCGTGGCGCACCTCGATGCGGTCGTCGGCGCGGAAGCGGATGACGGCGCCGGAGACCTCTCGGAAGCCGTTGCCGAGACCGGCGTTCTTCAGGCCGAGACCGAGACCGACGGCCTTGCCGGCGGCGACGGCGCGGTCGTGATGGACCTTGATGGCGTCGAGGCAGGCCTCGGCCCCGGCGGCACCGTCGTCCATCACCTGGCCCGGACCCCAGAGCTGCCCCGGGTGAATGACGTTGCGCTTGCGCACCTCCCAGCCCGAGATCCCGACGGCCGCGGCGAGGCGGTCGATCACGCCGTCCATGGCGAACTGAGCCTGGTTGGCGCCGAAGCCACGGAACGCTCCGCAGACGAGGTTGTTGGTGCGGGCGGCAACGGCCTCCACGTCGACGTTGGGCACGTGGTACGGCCCGGTGGCATGGCCAGCGGCCCGCTCGAGGACCTTCATCCCGACCGATGCGTAGGCGCCGGAATCACCGATGGCCCGCACCTTGACCGCGGTCAACACACCGTCGGCATCGCAGCCGGCCCAGTACTCCAGGCGCACCGGATGACGCTTGGCGTGCATGCGGAAGCTCTCCTCGCGCGACAGCGTGCACTTCACCGGGCGCCCGATCACCCAGGCCGCCAGCGCGGCGTGGGCCTGGTTGGCCATGTCCTCCTTGCCACCGAATGCGCCGCCGTTGGAGACCAGTTCGACGGTGACCCGATCGGTGTCCACGCCGAGCATCCGGCAGATGTCGTCGCGGTCGTCCCACACGCCCTGGCCACCCGAGTACACGTGCAGGGTGCGCTCGTCGCCGTCGCCGGTCGGGACGGCCAGCGTCGACTCGGGCTCGAGGAAGGCGTGCTCGATGCGCTGGGTCTGGAACACCTCGTGGACGGTGTGGGCGCTTCCCCCCAGCGCGCCGTCGACGTCGCCGCGGGCGTAGACGCTGCGCGACAGCACGTTGTCGTCGGTGCCCCACACGGCCACCTCGGCGCCGGGTTGGATGGCCGCGACCGCGTCGGTGACCGGCGTCAGTTCGTCGGCGTCGATGGTCACCAACTCGGCCGCGGCCCGCGCCTGCTGGCGGGTCTCGGCGACGACGATGGCGAGGACGTCGCCGGCGTAGGACGTGCGCCCACCGACGGGGATCATCACCGGCCAGTCTTTCTGGATGATGCCGACGCGCAGCTCGGCCGGGATGTCAGCCGCCGTGAACACGGCGACGACGCCCTCGGCGGCGACGGCCGGCGACGTGTCGATGCCGCGCACGTCGGCGCGGGCGTGGTCGGTGAAGCGCAGGGCGGCGTGGAGCATCCCCGGCGTGCGGAGATCGTCGACGTAGCCGCGGTCGCCGAGGGCCAGCGCCCCGGCCTCGTACTTGGCGCCGGACTCGCCTACGCGGCGCCCGAGCGCCGGCTGGAACGACTTGCCCTTGGCGACGGCCTCGATGGCGTCGAGGATCTTGACGTAACCGGTGCAGCGGCAGAGGTGGGCTCCGAGGTGCGGCTTCATGGCGTCGCGGTCGAGGTCGGCGCCCTTCTTGTCGATCTGCGACTTGGCCCGCATGACGATGCCGGGGATGCAGAAGCCGCACTGCAACCCGCCGCAGGCGGCGAACGCGTCGGCGAAGCGCTGGCGCTCGGACTCGTCGACACCCTCGAGCGTGACGACGTCCTTGCCGGCCGCCTTGTCCAGCCCGATCGTGCAGCTGACGACGGCCTTGCCGTCGAGCATGACGGTGCAGCAACCGCACTGCCCCGACGGCGAACAGCCGTCCTTCGGCGAAGTCACGTCGAGCTCCTCGCGCAGCGCCGCGAGCAGGTGCGGATGGTCGCCGCGCACCGACGCCGGTGTGCCGTTGACCGTGAACTCGATGCTCATCGCTTTACATTCTGTCAAACCGTGGCGCTCGCCACCCCGTTCTGCATTGAGCAATCGACGGAATCCGGTCGGTTGCTCATGGCAGAACGGTGATCCGGGTGTACATCTCGGGGCGGCGGTAACGGGCCATGTCGAAGACGGTGCCGGTGTAGCGAGAACACCAATCGAGGTCGCACGTCGCCGTGATCAGCTCGTCGCCCGCGGTCAGGGCCTGGGCGACGATCTGGCCCGACGGGGCGACGATCATCGACTGGGCCAACGAGTCGACGCCCTCCTCGACGCCGCCCTTGGCCACGCCGACCACCCACGTACCGTTCTGGTAAGCGCCGGCCTGCATCACGAGGGCGTTGTGGAACCCCTGCAGCACGTCCTGGCTGGGGTCGGGGGCGTAGTGGATCGGCGTGTTGTATCCGCACAGGATGAGCTCGACGCCCTGCAACCCCATCACCCGGTACGTCTCCGGCCAGCGCCGGTCATTGCAGATCATCATCCCGACCCGCCCACCGAACGCGTCCCAGACGCCGAACTCGTCGGGCCCCGGTTCGAAGAAGTAGCGCTCGGCGTGTTGGAAGGGCCGACCCGGCTCGTGCTCTTCGTGACCGGGCAGGTGGACCTTGCGGTAGCGGGCGACGACGGTGCCGTCGCGCTCGACGAGGATCTGCGTGTTGTAACGGTGGCGAGTGCCGTCGGCGTCGGGCTCGGACAGCTCGGCGTAGCCGAGGCAGAACCCGACGCCGAGCCGGCGGGCTTCGTCGAACAGCGGTCGCGTCTCCGGCCCCGGCATCGCCGTCTCGTAGAAGTGGTCGAACTCGGCGAGATTCTCGACGAACCAGCGGGGAAAGAACGTCGTCAGCGCCAGTTCGGGGAACACGACGAGCTGACAACCCCGCTCGGCGGCCTCGCCGAGCAGGGCGAGGAGCCGGGCCACGACATCGGCGCGGGCGTCGGTCCGCCCGATCGGACCGAGCTGGGCGGCTCCCACGGTGAGTCGGCGTCCGGGCACGGAGTGCATGATCGCACGCCGGGCGTCGGCCGCAGCGTGGCGGCATGCCGGATCGTGGCGGCCAGTCGCGCCCGGTCGGCGGCCGCCAGCGACGGCTGGGCCAGCAGCCGAGGCTCGGCGCCGGGCGAACGCACGACCACCTGTCCGGGCGCCAGTCGGGTGGCGCGGGTGTCGCCGACGAGCCGCCGGGCCGTGGCCGCGTCGCGCAGGCCCACGGCGACCAGGGTGGCCGTCGGATCGCCGAGCAGCGCCGGCGCCCACGGGTGATCCGGCGTGACGCCGACCACGAGCGCCACCGCGTCGGTCCCGGTCGGCGGCCCCGGCGCGGCGTCGTCCATCGGCGGTGCGCCGGGCGGGGCGACGATCGCCACGACGGCGGTCCGCTCGCTGCGCGGCCGGGGGCGGGCAAGCTCGTGGAAGAGCCGGGCCGGAGCAAGGCGACCGGTGGCGTGCGGAACGTCGCCGGCCCCGAGATCATCGCCGAGGACGAGCTCGACCACATCCGGCGGATGGTGGGCGGCCAGCGCCAGCACCATCGTCTCGACGGCGGCCTGCACATTGGTCGGCTCGTCGCCGACGATCACGACGGGCCCGGCGGCGAAGTCGACAAAGACCGGACCGTCGGCGGTGCGGCCGAGCCATGCGGCCGGCCGCCCCGCGGCGCGGCGCCACGCCCCGGCCAGACCGACGGCGTCGTCGAGTCCGGCGGCACCGACCGCCTCGGCGAGTGCCGCCGGCGACGCGGCGGGGGGGCGAGGTCGAAGCCGCCCGACCAGGGCGACGGCGGCATGCTCGGCCGTCGTCTGGGCTACGCCAGCGACGTGGACGCTCGTCGCCGCCACCGTCGTGACCGCCGGCCACCACCGTCCAGCGCCGCGAGCACCGATGACGAGCCGGCTGCCGGGCCAGCGCCACGCCGCGTCGTGGCCAGCCTCGTCGACGAGAACGAGGGCGGCGTCGGTCGGGACGCCGAAGCGGTCGCGCTCGGCGGACAGGGTTCGCGCCGCGAGGCCCGGCGCGTCGGCGACCAGCACGATGTGGGCGGCGTCGGCGACCGGCTCGGCGGTGTCGGCGTGAGGGAAGGGGGCGAGCACGTCGGCCCACGGACCGACACCGCGCAGGCGCACGTGGTCGGCCGGGATCGCCACCGCCAGCTGCACCACCAGGGCTCGGGCGACGCCGGCGGCGCCCGGTCCGACGAGTTGGAGGACGGCTCCGGGACCGAGGTCGGCGACGACCGGTGCGTCGTCGACGACGTCGATGTGCTCGACGCCGCCGACCTCGCGTCCGAGCCCGTCCGCCGAGGGTCGGTCGGACCAGGCGACGGCCCCGACGCCGATGTGGGCGTGGAACATCGCGCCGCCGTCGATCCGGCGGGACCAGGCCGAGGCCGGATCGGCGGCCAGACCGGCGAGCACGGCGGCCACGTCCGGGACGGCCGCCCGCGCCGTGGCCAGCCACGCCGCCCGCGCCACCCGGTCCCCGTCGGTGTCCGACGCCGTCGGCGGCCGACGCGACCACCGGGTCCACCGCGCTCCGAGTGTTTGCGGCGGGGCCTCCCCGGCGCAAACACTCGGACGCTCGAAACACTCGGGTGGGACGGAGGGGAGGCGGAGGCGCAGGCGGGTGGCGCCGACGACGATCGTGGCGCCGTCGGGGACCGGGGTGCCGGACGGGTCGACGGGGACGCCGTCGACCCGGGCGAGCACGCGCCCGGTCAACTGGACGAGGCGGTAGGGCCCGCCTTCGCCATCGCCACCGTCGAGCACGACGTGATGCAGCTCGAGGGCGGGGTCGGCGATCGTGACGTCGGCGGTCGGGCTACGTCCGATGACCCGGCGCCCAGGCAGCACGGCGAGGATGCGCCCGGCGTCAGGCCCGCCCTCGACGACGAGACGAACATCCTCCATGTCCATCCGGTGGGTCGCCGGAACGGCGATCCGGAAAACGTCGATCGATCGACGTCCTGACCAGCGGCTGTGAGCCGGCAAGGCCCGCTGTGAGCCGGCGGGCCGGTGCTCACCGGCGAAGAAGTCGGCCGCGCTGAGCCGTGCTGTGAGGCGAGCGGTGAGCCGTGATCGTCACGGTGCCCCCATGAGCACCACGTTCGCCACCCGACCCCGCCGCTGGCCTACCGAGCGTCAGTTGTCCGAGAGCCTCGATCGGGACTGGTCGCGGCTGCGACGACGACCGGGCGCCCTGCGGGCCATCCGGCGGTGGCGGCTCTCGACGACGCCGGTGAGCGATCTCGACGACCTCCTCGTCGCCACTGGGTACCGCCGCCGGACGTCCACGCCGGCCGAGAACGAGTTGCTCCACCGCCTCCTCGACCGGGCGCGCACCGACGACCTTGCCGCCCGCATCGTCCTGCAGCGCATGCTGCCCGGGCTGCTCGCCGACGTTCGCCGGCGCGGCCGCCACTCGTCGGGATGCCGCGGCCTCTTCGAGGAACTGCTCGCCAACGCGTGGATCGCCATCCGGGTCACCTACGTGGCCGAGGGCTCCGAGCACGTCGCCGCCACCCTCGTGCGCGACGCCTGCCATCGCACGTTCGTCGCCCCCAAGCGCCGCCGTTCGGCCGACGAGGTGGCCGTCGATCCACTGATGTTCGTCGACGAGCCCGACGAGACCGAGGCGACCCCGCTGGAGGAGCTGGCGGCGATCGTCGCCGAAGCTCGTCACCACGGCCTCGACGCGACCGACGTCCAACTCGTGCGCGACCTGATGCGGGTGGAGGCGCCGACCAAGTTGGCCGCCGAACGCCAGATCACCACCCGCACCGTCCGCAACCACCGCGACCGCGCCGTGTACTCGATCCGTCGCCTCTCCGAGCCCGCCCCGTTCGAACCGGCGGCGTGAGGGGGGCGGGTCAGGTGTAGTCGGGCTTGCGCTTTTCGAGGAACGAGCGGATGCCCTCCTGGCCGTGGGCCGTCGTCACGCCGGCAGCCATCACCTCGGTGGCGTACTCGTAGGCCTTGGGCTGATCGAGGTCGACCTGCCCATAGAAGGCCCGCTTGCCGAGCCCCTTCGAGGCGGCCGAGCCGCGGGTGGCCCGGCGCATCAGGTCGTCGACGGCGGCGTCGAGCTCCTCGTCGGGCACGACCCGGTTGACGAGACCCCAGTCGGCGGCCGTGGCGGAGTCGATGACGTCGCCGGTGAGGGCCATCTCCAGCGCCCGCTTGCGTCCGACGTTGCGGGCGACGGCGACGAGCGGGGTGTGACAGAACAGCCCGCCCTTGCCGCCGGGGATGGCGAAGCCGGCGCTGGCGGCGGCCACGGCCAGGTCACACGAGGCGACGAGCTGGCAGCCAGCGGCGGTCGCCAGGGCGTGCACCTTGGCGCACACCGGCTGGGGGATCGACTGGATCGTGGTCATCATGCGCGTGCACACGTCGAGCAGGTCGCGGGCGTCGTCGAACGAGGCGCCGAGCATGTCGCCGAAGTTGTGACCGGCCGAGAACACCGGTCCGTTGGCGGCCAGCACCACGCCGCGGGCGTCGGTCCGGCGGATCCGCTCGAGCGCGTCGATGACCTCCAGCATCACGTCGAGGGCCAGCGCGTTGCGCTTCTCGGGCCGGTTGAGCGTCACGGTGACGATGCCGCCCTCGCGCTTCACGAGGAGATGTTCGTAGGAGACGTCATCCATGCGTCCAGTCTCGCGCTCGCCCCCGCTCGGCGTCGACCGGGGCGACGCCGACGCCATACCGTGCGGCCATGCGATTCGGCGTCATGTTCGCCAACACCGGGCACGGCTCGTCGCCGGCGGGCGCGGCTGCCATCGCCCGGGCCGCCGAGGACGGCGGGTTCTCCACGCTGTTCACGGTCGAGCACGTCGTGGTGCCGTCCGGCTATGAGTCGGCCTACCCATACGACAAGAGCGGCAAGATGGCCGGCGGGGCGGAGGCGTTCGACCTGCCCGACCCGCTGATCTGGCTGGCCTTCGTGGCCGGCCAGACCGAGCGCATCCGCCTCGGCACCGGCATCCTCATCCTTCCGCAGCGCAACCCGGTCGTGGCGGCGAAGGAGATCGCCACGCTCGACCACCTGTCGGGCGGGCGGTTGACGCTCGGCGTCGGCGCTGGCTGGCTGGCCGAGGAGTTCGCCGCCATCGGCGTGCCGTTCGACGACCGCGGCCGCCGGCTGGACGAGCACATCGACGCGCTGCGCGAGCTGTGGACACCGACCGGCGACGAGGAGAAGTCGACGTTTCACGGGGAGTTCGTCGACTTCGAGAACTGCATCAGCCGGCCTCGGCCGGCGAACGGAACCGTGCCGATCGTCATCGGCGGTCACACCAAGCCGGCGGCCCGGCGAGCGGCGCGGCGGGGCGATGGGTTCATGCCGGGCAACGCCAGCGCCGAGGAATTGGCCGACGCGTTCGCGCTGGTGGAAGCGGAGGCGACGGCCGCCGGCCGTGACCCGGCGTCGATCGCCCGCTACGCGATGGCCGGCGGCAAGCCCGGGCCCGCCCTCGACGAGCGCATTGAGCGCCTGTCCGAGCTCGGCGTCGAGGAGGTCGTCATCCCTGCCTTCCGCCCCGACGTGCTGACCGACGTCGGCAAGGATCTCACCACCCGCTTCGCCGCCTGACCCACGCTTCAGGACGCACGGGCGTCGAGCTCGGCGACGAGCTTCTTCGACGCCACCGTGCGGTAGCTCTCCTCGATCCAGTCCTGCAAGAGATCGGGCGGAGTGTCGACGGTGATCGGCACGCTGCACCAGCCGTGGCGGCCGAGGCCGTAGCTGGTCGGCGACGCCCCCGGCACCGACAGGGCGTGGCCGGCCGAGTCGGGCAGCTTGACCGACATCCCGGGCCCGTCGCCGCTGCCGAAGAAGACGAAGATCTTCTTGCCCACCTTGGCCACCGGGTCGCCCTCCCACGGCGTGTCCGGCCATGCTCCCGGCAGGCCGAGCGCGAACGCCTGCAGCTCCTCGAGCACCTTCGTGGCCCGTGGCCGGTTTCCCATGGCGTCGAGTACACCACAGTGCGAGGCTGCGGGCGTGCGCCGATCCGTTGAGCTGCGGGGCGCCGGCGGCGACGAGGCCGAGCGGGCCTGCCGCCAGATCCTGGACTCGCTGCCGCAGTGGTTCGGCATTCCCGAGGCCAACGACGACTACGTCGCCATGGCCGGTCGCCACCCGACACTCCTCGCGTCGGCTGGCACCGGGGCCGTCGGCATCACGACGGTGCTGCATCACAGTCCGTACGCGGCCGAGATCTACCTCATGGCCGTCCGCCCGACGCATCACCGCCAGGGCATCGGCCGGGCCATGCTCGAACGCGTCGAGACGGACCTGGCGGCGAACGGGGTCGAGTTCCTGCAGGTCAAGACGCTGAGCCCGGCCCACCCTGACGCCGGCTACGCGCTCACCCGCGCCTTCTACCTCGCCGCCGGCTTCCGCCCGCTCGAGGAGTTCCCGACGTTGTGGGACCCGGCCAACCCGGCGCTGCAGATGATCAAATCCGTGCCCCGGCCGCCCAGCTCGTCCCGGACGGTTCGGGCATGAAGCTGGTGGTCGTGCGCGGCGACATCGTCACCCAGGACGTCGACGCCGTCGTCAACGCCGCCAACAGCGGGCTGATGGGCGGTGGCGGCGTCGACGGGGCGATCCTGCGGGCCGGCGGCCCGGAGCAACGCGAAGGCCGGCGGGCCTTGGTCGAGCGCATCGGGTCGCTGCCGACGGGCCACGCGGCCGCCAGCCCGGCCGGCTCGATGCCGGCGCGCTGGGTCATCCACGTCGTCGGCCCGGTGTACGCCCGTTCCGTCGACCGCCGGCCGCTGCTGGCGTCGTGCTACCGGGAGGCACTTCGCGTCGCCGACGAGTTGGGGGCACGGACGGCGGCGTTCCCGGCCGTCTCGGCCGGCATCTACGGCTGGCCGCTCGACGACGCCGCCGACGTGGCGGTGTCGACCGCGCGGGCGACGCCGACACAGGTCGAGGAGGTCCGCTTCGTGCTGTTCAGCGACGACGCCGAGCGCGAGTTCCGCCGCGCCGCCGCCATTCTGCACTGAGCAAACGGCGATGTTCGGTCGTTTGCTCAATGCAGAATGGAGCGATGTTCCGTCACGTCGTGATGTTCCGGTGGACCGAGGAGACGACGCCCGGGGACGTCGCCGGCATCCAAGAGGCGCTCGGTGGGCTGCCGGGCGCGATCCCCGAGATCCGCGACTACCGCTTCGGGTCCGACGCCGGGGTCAACGACGGCAACTTCGACTTCGTCGTGACCGCCGACTTCGAGAACGTCGACGACTACGTCGTCTACCGCGACCACCCGGTGCACCAACAGATCATCCGCGACCGCATCATCGACCACGTCGCCACCCGCGCCGCTGTGCAGTTCGACGTCGAGTCGCCGTCCTCGCCGGTGGCAGACTGAGCGGGCCATGGCCCGCCATCGCTACGCCCCCTACGAACGGTTGACCACGCCGCTCGTGCGCGACGCCGGCGAGCTGCGCCCGGCTTCGTGGAACGAGGCCCTCGACCGCGCCGCCGACGGGTTCCGCACGACGCGGGACGAGGCCGGGCCGAGTGCCGTCGGCTTCTTCTCCTGTTCGAAGTCGTCGAACGAGATGAACTACATCGCCCAGAAGTTGGCGCGGGCGGTCATCGGCACGAACAACATCGACTCCTGCAACCGCACTTGACACGCGCCTTCGGTGGTCGGTCTGGCCACCGTCTTCGGGGCCGGCGGCGGCACCTCGTCCTACGCCGAGGTGGAGGACACCGACGTCATCGTGATGTGGGGCTCCAACGCCCGTGACGCCCACCCGATCTTCTTCCACCACGTGCTGGCCGGCATCCGCCGTGGGGCCCGGCTGTTCGTCGTCGACCCGCGGCGCAGCTCGACGGCGACGTTCGCCGACCGCTGGCTGGGGCTGAACGTCGGCACCGACATCGCCCTGTCGAACACGATCGCCCGCGAGATCATCCACGCCGGGCTCGTACACACCACGTTCGTCGAGCGGGGCACCACCGGTTTCGACGAGTACGCCGCGTCGGTAGAGCCGTGGACGCTGGCCCGCGGTGAGGAGGTCACCGGCGTTCCGGCCGACGCCATCCGCGAGCTGGCCCACTCCTACGCCCGGGCCGACCGGGCCCAGCTGTGCTGGACGCTCGGCATCACCGAGCACCACAACGGAGTCGACAACGTCGTCGCCTTGATCAACCTGGCCCTCCTGACCGGCCACGTCGGGCGGACCGGATCCGGCCTCAACCCGCTGCGCGGCCAGAACAACGTGCAGGGCGGCGGCGACATGGGGGCGTTGCCGAACAAGCTGCCCGGCTTCCAGGACGTCACCGACGCAGTGGCCCGCGGCCGCTTCGAGGCGGCGTGGGGTGCATCGATCCCGCCCGTGAACGGGTGGCACCTCACCGAGATGTTCGACGCCATGGGCCGCGGGGACCTGCGCGCCCTGTTCGTCATCGGGGAGAATCCGGCCCAGTCCGAGGCCGACGGCAGCCACGCCATCGAGCGGCTGGCCGGCCTCGACCACCTCGTCGTCCAGGACATCTTCCTCACGAAGACGGCGCAGCTGGCCGACGTCGTGCTGCCGGGGACGGCGTCGTGGTGCGAGGCCGAGGGCACGGTCACGAACTCCGAGCGGCGGGTCCAACGCATCCGCAAGGCACTCGACCCTCCGGGCGAGGCCCGCGACGACATCCAGATCCTCCTCGACCTGGCCGGGGCGATGGGCCGCCCACTCGGTGACTACGGAGACGACGCCAGCCGATCGCAGACCGTGTGGGACGAGCTGCGCTCGCTGTCGCCGATGCACGCCGGGATGAGCTACGCCCGGCTGGAAGAGCTCGACGGCATCCAGTGGCCCTGCTACCACGAGGATCGGCTGGAGCCGTCCTATCTGCACGGTCGGTTGTGGGCTGAGGATCCGGTGGCGCGGGGACGGCTGGCGCCGTTCAGCATCGTCGTCGACGACCCCCCGGTGGACGAGCTCGACGACGAGTTCCCGCTGCGGCTGACGACCGGCCGTCACCTCGACTCCTACAACACCGGAGTCCAGTCCGCGGGGTATCGCAGCCCTCGCCGGCGGGGCGAGACGATCGACGTGTCGCCGGAGGACGGTGCCCGGCTCTGCCTCGCCGATGGCGAGCTGGTCGATGTCTCCTCTCGCCGTGGCTCGCTGCAGGTGCCGGTGCGCCTCGACCCCGGTTTGCGGCCAGGCCTCGTCTTCATGACGATGCACTTCCCGGACGAGGTCGACACGAACGTGCTGACGATCGAGGCCACCGATCCCCGCTCGGGCACGGCCGAGTTCAAGGCGACGGCCGTGCGCATCGACAAGCTGCCCACCCCGGTCTGATGCGCCCACCCCCACGATCTGGGGAAGATCCGTCCCACCGACCGACCTGGGGCGGATGCGTTCCGGAATCCGGGAACGACCTTCCCCAGATCACGCTGGTGCTCGCCGCGCGTCGGGTCGGACTCGGGCGTCGACCAGACTGGCGGGCGTGGAGCTGGACCAGCACGGGGCGACGCCGAGCGACGAGGAGCGCGCCGCCATCGACGCCGTGCTCGGGGTCGACCGCGACTCGATTCACGTCCGGACTCGCTCCGGGGACGGTTTCCACACCGCCCGCGGCGGCGCCCGCCACCGGGCCGAGCGTCACCGCCTGCTCGCCGGGCTGCACGCCGTCAACGATCGCGTCGGTTGGATCAGCCCCGGCGCCGTCAACCACCTCGCCGCCCGCCTCGACATCGGGCCGGCGGACGTCTTCGGCGTGGCCACGTTCTACGGCCTGTTTGCGACCACGGAGCGGCCGCGCCGCCAGGTCCACGTGTGCACCGACCTGGTCTGCCGGGCCGCCGGCTCCACGGAGGCGACCGTGCCGGCCGGCGCGCATTCGGCGCCGTGCCTCGGCGTCTGCGAGCGAGCACCGGCGGCGCTGGTGATCGAGGCCGGCGACCCCGCCCGCCACGCCGTCGCCGGCCCCGTCACCCTCGCCGAGGTCGACGCCTTCGTCGCCGGCGCCTGGCCCGACCCCGAGCCGCCCCCAGTCGCCGCCGTCCCCCCCTTTTCCAAGCGAGGGCTGGATGCGGGCCAGGGCATCATCCAGCCCTCGGATGCACTTCAACCCTCGGGCGGGGAGACGGTGGGGTTGTTGGGGCGGGTTGGTCGGGTGGAGCCGACGAGCATCGACGACTACCGGGCGACCGGCGGCTACGAGGCGCTCCCGCGGGCGGTCGAGCTGGGCCCGGCCGGCGTGATCGACGAGGTCACCGCCGCCGGGCTGGTCGGGCGCGGCGGCGCCGCCTTCCCGACCGGGCGCAAGTGGGCGGCCGTGGCCGCCCAACCTGTCCGCCCCCACTACCTCATCGCCAACGCCGACGAGTCGGAGCCGGGCACGTTCAAGGACCGCGTCCTCATCGAGGGCGACCCGTTCGCACTGATCGAGGCGATGACGATCGCCGCCTACGCCACCGGCTGCGAGCACGGCTGGATCTACGTGCGCGGCGAGTACCCGCGGGCGACGGCCACGCTCGCGGCCGCCCTCGCGGCCGCCCGCCGCGACGGTGCGCTCGGTCCGGACGTGCTGGGTCTCGGGTTCGCCTTCGACGTCGAGATCGAGCGCGGTGCCGGGGCCTACATCTGCGGCGAGGAGACCGCCATCTTCAACTCGATCGAGGGCTACCGCGGCGAGCCTCGCAACAAGCCGCCGTTTCCCGTCGAAGTCGGCCTGTTCGGCCGCCCCACGCTGGTCAACAACGTCGAGACGCTCGTCAACGTGCCGCTGATCCTGCGCCACGGCGCCGCCGCCTTCCGGGCCATCGGCACGGCCGACTCGGCCGGCCCGAAGCTGTTCTGCCTGTCCGGCGCCGTCGCCGCCCCCGGCCTCTACGAGGTGCCGTTCGGCATCACGCTGCGCGCGCTGCTCGAACGCGCCGGCGGGGTGCGGGCGGGCGCCGAGCTGCAGGCCGTCCTGCTGGGCGGGGCCGCCGGCGGGTACGTCGGGCCGGACGATCTCGACCTCCCCCTGACGCTAGAGGACGCCCGCGCCGCCGGCACCACGCTCGGCTCGGGCGTCGTGCTCGTGCTCGACCGCGGCGTCGACCTCACCGACCAGCTGCTGCGCATCGCCGCCTTCTTCCGCGACGAGTCGTGCGGCCAGTGCGTCCCGTGCCGGGTCGGCACCGTGCGCCAGCAGGAAGCGCTCACCCGCCTCGCCGCCGGCGCCACCGACGGCGACCTCCGGCTCCTGCGCGACGTCGCCCAGGTGATGCGCGACGCCAGCATCTGCGGCCTCGGCCAGACCGCCCCCATCGCCATCCTCTCCGCCATCGACCGCCTCGGAGCACTGCGATGACCCTCCACCCGAGTGCTGGCGGCGACCCGAGTGTCCCCGGAGACCACGGGGTCTCCGAGGACACTCGCATGACGGCCAACACTCCGGTGGGGGTGCGGCTGACGATCGACGGGCGGGACGTGACCGCCGACGCCGGCACGACGATCCTCGCCGCCGCCACGTCCGCGGGGACCGAGATCCCGACGCTCTGCTACGGCCCGACGATCACGCCCAAGAACGCCTGTCGCGTCTGCATGGTCGAGGTCGAGGGTTCCCGCGTCCTCGTGCCCGCGTGCTCCCGCCCGGTCGAGGACGGCATGGTCGTGCACACCGACACCGAGCGCGTCCGCCACAGCCGCCGCCTTGTGCTCGAGCTCCTCGGGTCGTCGGTCGATCTGTCGCTGACGGCGAACATCACCCGCTGGAACGACGAGTACGGCGCCGACCCCGCCCGCTTCGGTCATGTGGCGGCGACCGTCGCCCAGCCGGTCATCGACGACAACCCGCTGTACGTGCGCGACTACGCCAAGTGCATCCTCTGCTACCAGTGCGTCGACGCCTGCGGCGAGCAGTGGCAGCAGACGTGGGCGATCGGCGTGGCCGGGCGCGGCTTCGACGCCCGCATCGCCACCGAGTTCGATGTCCCGCTGCCTGACTCCGCCTGTGTCTACTGCGGCAACTGCATCCAGGTCTGCCCGACCGGCGCGCTGATGTTCTCGTCCGAGCACGGGCTGCGCGCCGCTGGCGACTGGGACGAGGCTGCCCAGACGCAGACCGACACGATCTGCCCCTACTGCGGCGTCGGCTGCACGCTGACGTTGCACGTGCAGGACAACACCATCGTCAAGGTGACGTCACCACCGGGCAACGACGTCACCCACGGCAACCTCTGCATCAAGGGACGCTTCGGCTTCCAACACGTCCAGAACCGCCCGGCCGAGTAGGCGGCGCGCAGCCGATCCGGCTCCGCCGGGCCGCGCAGCCCGAGAGATCAGGCGGCGGCGATGTGGCTCGGGCAGGGGGCCGGCGGCTGACGATCGGCGGCGGAGCGCCGGCCGAGCAAGCCGGCCAGGCGACCGAAGGCCCGCAGGCGGGCGACCTCGGGTTCGGCGGCGTCGCCGAGCACGTCGACGAGCACGGGGCTGAGCCCGGCGGTGCGGGCGGCGCGGACGACCGCTCCGACGGCGAGATCGCGGCCCGCGAGTCCGTGGGCCTCGAACTCCAGGGCGAGGAGGTGGAGATCGGGGGTGCTCATGACGTCCAACCTACGGACGGACAAGCTTCATGAAAAGCGATGATCCGTGGTAGTCACCAACAGCTACGCTGATGCTCATGCCATCGCTCCGCGACCTCGAACTGCGCCATCTCGTCGCCCTCGACGCGGTGGCGACGGAGGGCACGTTCGCCAAGGCGGCCGTCCGCCTGGGCTACACCCAGTCGGCCGTCAGCCAGCAGATCGCGGGGCTCGAACGGCTCGTCGGTGACAAGCTGTTCGACCGCCCGGGCGGCCCCCGGCCGGTCGAGATCACGCCGCTCGGCAAGCTCGTGCTCGGGCACGCCCGCGACCTCATCCAGCGCGTCGACGCCACCGGCGACGCCATCGAGCGGTATCGCAACGGCGAGACCGGCCGCGTCGACGTCGGCACGTTCCAGAGCGTCTCCAACGTGCTGCTCCCCGCCATCGTCAAGCGCCTGCGGGCCGAGTTCCCCAACGTCGACATCCGCCTGTTCGAGGCCGAAGACGACCTCTCGCTCGACCAGAAGGTGCTCGACGGCGAGCTCGACGTGGCGTTCATCGTCGGCACCCGCACGGGCGAGCTGGAGACGGCCGTGCTCCTCGACGACCACTTCGTGCTCGTCACCCCGGCCGGCGAGCTACCGGCGGGGCCGGTGCGCACCGAATCGCTCGACGCCCGCCCGTTCGTCGGCTACCCGAGCGGCAGCTGCCAGTACAACATCGAGACGGGTCTGCGCGACCAGGGCGCGGCCCCGACGTTCGTGTTCCGCACGATGGACAACGGGGCCGTGACGGCGATGGTGCGAGCCGGCATGGGCTGGGCGGTGATGCCGCTGATGGCCCTCGACGTCGACGACCGCTCGATCGACCTCCACTCGCTGGTGCCGCCGGTGCCGCCCCGCCAGGTGTGCGGGGCATGGCGGCGCGACCGCACGCTGTCGCCGATCGCAGCGCGCCTCGTCGAGATCGCCCTCGACGTCGGCCAGACCCACGAACGCCGACCCCTCGCCAGCTAGTCGCTCGGGCTGCGCCGACCGGCGAGGCCGGATCGGCTGCGCCTCCGTGCTCACCGCCGACCCTGCGGATCGGCGCTCGCCCAACCTCACGCCCGGGCGGCGTCGACCGGCCAAGCCGGATCGGCTGCGCCTCCGTGCTCGCCGCCGGCCCTACGGGTCGGCGCTCGCCCACCTCTGCTCGTCGGTCGCCGGCGGGACCGGGTCGGCCGGAAGCTCGACGCGGCCGTGTTCGTCCGGGATCTCCGGGAAGCGGCGGGCGGCCCAGTCGGCCTTGGCCTGTTCGATCCGCTCCTGGGTCGAGGCGACGAAGTTCCACCAGATGTAGCGGCGGCCCAGCGAGGCGCCGCCGAACGTCATCACGCGGGCCGGGCCACTGGCCGCCACCACGGCGTCGCCCGGGTCCACGACAGCGAGGTGGCGTTCGGGGATCGGCTGGTCCTCGACGGTGATGTCGCCCTCGATGACGAGCACGGCGCGTTCGTCATGCTCGGGCGGGAGTTGCAGCCGGGCGCCGTCGGTGAGATGGACGTCGGCGTGAAACAGCGGCGTGGCGCCGGCCACCGGCGAGGTCAGTCCGAACGCAGCCCCGACGAGCAGGCGCACGTCGGCCCCGTCGGCCTCGACCGACGGCGTCTCCGACGCGGCGGCGTGCTGAAACGACGGGTCGCCGTGCTCGTCCTCGGTGGGCAGCGCCACCCACGTCTGCAGGCCGGCCAGACGCTCGGGCCCCGGCCGGCGTTCGGGCGGCGTGCGCTCGCTGTGGGCGACGCCGCGACCGGCCGTCATCCAGTTCACGCCACCGGGCTCGATCGTCTGCACGGCGCCGGTCGAGTCGCGGTGCAGCAGGGCGCCATCGAACAGATAGGTCACGGTCGCCAGGCCGATGTGCGGGTGCGGCGGTACGTCGACCCCGGCGCCAGCAGCGAGGTCGTCCGGCCCCATCAAGTCGGCGAAGATGAACGGACCGACCATGCGGCGGGCATGGAACGGGAGCAGGCGGCCGACCTCCCCGGCCGTGCCGCTGATGCGCCGGGCCCGCGGCGCGATGACCCGCTCGATCGTCACGTCTCGGCACCAGCCCGGGCGACGTACCAGTCGAGGGCGGCCGGGTCGGCCAGCGATTCCCGCGACGCCGCCTGGTCGGCCGGCGTGCCGGTGAGAATGCGCTTCACCGGCACCTCCAGCTTCTTGCCCGACAGCGTGCGGGGCACGGCCGGCACCGCCTCGATGGCATCGGGCACATGCCGCGGCGACAGCTCGGCCCTCAGCGACGCCCGCAATCGGCCGGCGAGCTCGTCGTCCAGCGACACGCCCGGGGCCACGGTGACGAAGAGCAGCAACTCGCCGAGGCCACCGGCGTCGCCGCGATCCTCGAGGTGGACGACGAGGCTGTCGACGATCTCAGGGAAACCCTCGACGACGGCATAGAAGTCGCTGGTGCCGAGGCGCACCCCGCCGCGGTTCAGCGTCGCGTCGGAGCGTCCGGTGATGACGCAGGCGCCGTCGTCGGTGAACGTGATCCAGTCGCCGTGGCGCCAGATCCCCGGATAGTCCTCGAAGTAGGCGGCCCGGTAGGCCTCGCCCTCGGGGTCGCGCCAGAAGCTGACCGGCATCGACGGCATCGGCTCGGTGATGACCAGCTCGCCGGTGACGCCCGGCGGGCAGACGGTGCCGTCGGGGGCGAACGCCTCGACGGCCCAGCCGAGACCGCGGCACGAGATTTCCCCGGCGCGCACCGGGATGAGCGGCGAGGACCCGACGAAGGCGGAGGCGACGTCGGTGCCGCCCGAGATCGACGACACGGGGACGCCAAGCGTGTCGGCGACCCAGCGGTATCCGTCGGCCGGCAGCGGCGCGCCCGTCGAGCCGACCCAGCGGATCGCTCCCCGGCGGGGCTCGATGGCACCCTTGCGGCAGGCCATCAGGAACGGCGCCGACACTCCGAAGATCGTCACGCCCGTCTCCTCGGCGAGGTCCCACAACGTGTCCAGAGACGGCGCCGCCGGGTCGCCGTCGAACGTGACGATCGTGGCCCCAGCCAGGAGGCCGGAGACGAGGTAGTTCCACATCATCCAGCCGGTGGTCGAGAACCAGAACAACACGTCGTCGGGACGCAGGTCCTGGTGGAGCAGGAGGATCTTGAGGTGCTCGGCGACGACGCCGCCATGGCCGTGGACGATCGCTTTGGGCAGGCCGGTCGTGCCCGAGCTGAACAAGACGTACAGCGGATGGTCGGCGGGCACGGCGACGATCTCGAGCTCGGTCTCCCCGCCGGGCGCGAAGTCCTGCCACGTCACGGCGGCGACGCCATCGAACGCCGGCGCCGAGCCTCCGGGGTGCAGGTAGTCGAGGTGGATGACGTGGGTCAGCGTGGGCAGGGCGGCGACGACGGCGGCCACTTCCTCCGCTCGATCGATGTCCTTGGCGCCGTAGCGGTAGCCGTCGATGGCCAACAGCACCGTCGGCTCGATCTGGGCCAGCCGGTCGATCACGGACGTGACCCCGAACTCGGGGGCACAGCTCGACCAGATGGCGCCGATGGCGGCCGTCGCCAGCAACAGCACCGCCGTCTCCGGGATGTTCGGGGCGTAGGCAACGACGCGGTCGCCGCGCCCGACGCCGAGGCGGCGCAACCCGGCCGCAGCCGCGGCCACGGCGACGCGCAGCTCGGCCCAGGTCAGCTCGGTCCCGCCGCGACTCTGGCTGCGGGCGATCACGGCCATGTCGTCGGGTCGTTCGACGGCGGCTGCCAGCGCGTGCTCGGCATAGTTCAGCGTGGCGCCTGGGAACCACTGCACGCCCGGCATCGTGGCGCCAGATCGCATCGCCGTCGGCTGGTCATGCCACCGGACGCCGGTGAAGGTGGTCACCGCCCGCCAGAACTCGTCGGTCTCCGTCACCGACCACCGGTGCAGCGCGCCGTAGTCGGCGTAACCGTGCTCGGTGGCGAACCTTCCGGCCGCGGTGGTCGACCACACGTCGCGCGGCGGTGTCCACAGCACCTCGCCCCGGGCGTTGTCGGTCACCGGTGCATTGTGTCCGACGGCGCCCGGTCCACCGGTGTCGTCGCCTCGCGGGGCGCCTTGCTAGAAGCAGAGGGTGTCCACGGCGACGAGCAGCCCGGAGGCGGTGGCGGCCGAGGTTCGCCGCTGGCTGGCGACGGCGTGGGACCCCGACCTGGCCCTCGCCGCGTGGCGACAGCGGTTGGTCGATGCCCGCTGGGCGGTGCCGTCGTGGCCGGAGCGGTGGTTCGGCCGAGGGCTGTCGGCGTGGGCCGACGACGTGGTCGCCGCCGAGGTACGCGCCGCCGGTGCCGTGGGTGTCCCGGTCGGGGTCGGCGTCTCCCTCGCCGCCCCCACGATCCTCACCCACGGGCCCGACGACGTCCGCGACCGCTTCCTCGAAGCGACCCTGACCGGCGCGGCGACGTGGTGCCAGTTGTTCAGCGAGCCCGGGGCCGGGTCCGACCTGGCCGGGCTGACGACGACGGCCGTTCGCGACGGTGACCAGTGGGTCGTCAACGGGCAGAAGGTGTGGAACACGTCGGCCCATCACGCCGACTTCGGCATCCTCGTCGCCCGGACCGACTGGGACGCACCCAAGCACCGCGGACTGTCGTACTTCGCCCTGCCGATGAAGCAGCCGGGCGTCGAGGTCCGCCCGCTCCGGCAGATGAACTTCCACGCCTCGTTCAACGAGGTGTTCATGACCGACGCCGAGGTGCCGGCGGACCACCTGATCGGGACCGAGGGTGACGGCTGGGCCGTCGCCCTGACAACGTTGGCCCACGAGCGGCGCTTCGGCGTGATGATGAACCGTCCCCGCTTCGGCGGCCACGGCCGCGCCCTCGAGGAGGCCGAGCGCGAGGCGGCGGAGCACGTCGAGACGTACTCGTGGTACCCACAGCGCGCCGGGCGGGCCGACCTGGCCGTGGCCCACGCCCGGCAGCAGGGGCGGGCCGGCGACCCGGTCGTCCGTCAGGAGCTGGCCCGGTTGGTCGCCCTTCAGCGGGTCAGCACCTGGACGGCGGAGCGAGCCAAGGCCGCCCGGGCCCTCGGGCGAGAACCCGGCGCCGAGGGTTCGCTCGGCAAACTGGCCCTCAGCCACGTGGCCCGACAGGCGGCCCGGGTGCATGCCGCCGTCGCCGGCGCCGGCGGCCTCCTCGGCGGGGACGACCCGGCGGCGCCACTCGGCGGCGTGCTCGCCGAGCTCCTCATCTCCGTGCCCGCCCAGTCGATCGCCGGTGGGACCGACGAAATCCAGCGCAACATCCTCGGCGAGAAGATCCTCGGCCTGCCCCGCGACGTCGCCGTCGACTGCGATCTCCCCTTCCGCCAGGTCTCGCGCAACGCCTGACCTCGCGACGGATCCTCTACGGCGCGAAGAGGACCGCCTGCGTCTCCGGTCCGACCCGGCCGTCGCTTTCCAGCGCGGCCGCGGTCTGGAAGTGGCGAACGGCGGAGTCGGTCGCCGGACCGAAGCGGCCGTCAACCTCGATGTCATAGCCACGGTTGACGAGCGCGACCTGGACCCCGACGACGACGTCGCCGCTGTCACCCCGGTCGACGACCGTGCCGCCGGTCGGGTCGCCGGGACACGGCGCCAGGGCGAAGGTCTCGGCCACGTCCGGCGGCATGCCGACCTCGGTCAGCGCGGCCGCGCAGGCGCGGGAGACCTCGCCGTCGGCGACCCACCCGGCGCCGGTGGCGTGATAGACGAGTGCCGTCTCGCACGGCCCGGTGCACGGTGGCTGCTCCACGGCCCAGCCGGCCAGGCACGTCGGTTCGGCGTGCGCCCCGCCGGTGTCGGCGCCGAGTTGGGCACCGGTGCAAGCCAGCGCCGTGAGCGTCGGGGTGACCGTGGGCAGCGTCGTCGTCGTCGCCGCCGTGGTCGAGGGCGCCACCGTGGTCGTCGAGGCGGCTGTGGTCGTGGTCGTCGGCGCCGCGGTCGTGGAGGTCGTGGCCACCGCGGTCGCAGCGGCGGTGATCGGGATGGTGACGGTCGTCGAGGTCGTCGAGCTGGTCGACGTCGTCGACACCGGCGCAATGGTCGGCAACGTGTCGTCGAGACCGTTCTCGCCGTTGCCGCACCCGGCCACGGCGACCGCGACGGCCAGGAGGGTGAGGACCCGGCCCATGAACGCGCACCGTAGCGGTGGCCCTCCGCTCCTGGGCGGCAATCGGACGGTTACGAGTCCTGACCAGGGTCGACCGGGCCGAGGACGGCCGTCACGCGGCTGGGCAGGCTCTACTCGCTGTGTCACCGAAGTGGTTGGACGGGCAACCACTGCGGTGACACAGCGGCGAGTTCAGCGCCAATGGGACCCTTACGGGAGCGGTCGGCGGCGCGCCTGGGGGTGGTCGCCGACGCCGCGCAGTTCGTAGGCCGGCTGCGGGGACGTGGCCGGGCCCTGGGCCACCGTGCCGTCGGGGCGGAACTTGCTGGCGTGCCACGGGCAGCGCAGGCAGCCGTCGACGACATCGCCTTCGTGCAACGGCCCACCCTGGTGGCTGCATTCGTCGAACAGCGCGATCGGCGCCCCGTCGATCTCGGCCGCGGCCAGCGGCGTGTCGTCGAGGTGGGCCAGCGTGGGTCGGTCGCTGGTGATCGTGCCGTCGATGGTGATGTCGGCCCAACCGGTGTCGGTGGAGACGGCGGCGGCCTGGTTGACGCCGGCGCCGCGGCGGAACGTCAGGTGCCCACCGAGGAAGCCGCCGAACGACGCCGCGCCCACGCCGGCGAAGCCAAGGGCCTTGCCGGCGGCGCGATGGCCCCGGCGGCGGGCGAGGAACGACAGGCCGAACAGCCCGGTGGCCGTCAGGTTGGCCATCGCGTGCACGATGCCGCTGCGCCGCTCGGGCGTGTCGAGCTCGGACCAGTCGGCGGCGCCGGCGGCCGCGGCTGGCAACGCCGCGAGCACCCCGAGCCCGACGAGGGTGTCGGCCGCCGATCGGGCCCGGCGGCCGCCGAGGACGTCGAGCACGACCGCGCTCGTCCAGAAGCCGATCGGCAGATCGGTGAGCATGGGGTGGAGGGGGTGGCCGAGCCACACCCCGTGCAACACGTTCTTGATCGGCCCGGCCGGCAGCACCCGGGTGAGGGCGTCGTGGGCGGGTTCGGCGAGGCGATCCAGGCTCTCGGTCCGTTCGAGTCGTTCGCCGAGGTTGCGCGGGTCGATCATCGGTCCTCCTTGGGAGTTGCGGATGGGCAAGGCGGGTGGGCGCCGATCCGTAGGGTCGGCGGCGAACTCGGGAGGCGCAGCCGATCCGGCTTGGCCGGTCGGCGGAGCCCCATCAGACGGGCGGTACGCCGTGGCGGCGGTTGGCGAAGTGACGGTCTTTGTGACGGGCGAGGGCGATGCGGTGAACGAGGTCGGCCCGCAGATCTTCGGGATCGATGATGGCATCGATCACCAGCTCCGAGGCGAGGTGCAGCAGGTCGACGTCGGTCTCGAAGATCGCCCGCTGCTCGGCGACGAACTGCTCGCGCTCGACGGGGTCCTCGATCTCGGCGATCTTGTTGGCGTACACGGCGTTGATCGCCGCCTCCGGCCCCATCACGGCGATGCGGGCCGTCGGCAGGGCGATCGTCGCCTCGGGCTCGAAGGCCGGGCCGGACATCGCGTAGAGGCCGGCGCCGTAGGCCTTGCGCACGATCACCGAGATCTTCGGCACCGTCGCCTCGCTGACGGCCGTCACCATCTTGGCGCCGTGGCGGATGATGCCCTGGCGCTCGACGACCGAGCCGACCATGAAGCCGGGCACGTCGGCGAGGAAGATCAGCGGGATGTTGAAGGCGTTGCACAGCCAGATGAAGCGGGCGGCCTTGTAGGCCGAGTCGACGAACAGGGTGCCGGCGAGGTGGGCCGAGTTGTTGGCGACGATCCCCACCGGGTGGCCGTCGAGGCGGCCGAGGCCGACGATCAGCTCGCGGGCGAACAGCGGCTTGATCTCGAAAAAGCTGTCGGCGTCGACGATGCCGTCGATGACGACGTGCATGTCGAACGGAACGCGCTCGTCGGCCGGGACGACGTCGGCGGCCAGCGGGGCCGAGGGCGGGGCCGGTTCGTAGACCGGCGGCTGGTGCTCCCACGAGCGGGGGAAGTAGCTGAGATAGGCCCGCGCCTGGTCGAGGGCATCCTCGTCGTCGTGGGCGAGGTTGTCGGCGCAGCCCGATTGCGTGACGTGCATGCGGGCGCCGCCCATCTCCTCCAGCGTCGTGATCTCGCCGACGACCATCTCGGCCATGCGCGGCGAACCGAGGTACATCGAGGCGTTGCCGTCGACCATGAAGACGACGTCGCAGAACGACGGGATGTAGGCGCCGCCGGCCGCCGACGGGCCGAACAGGCAGCAGATCTGGGGCACCTGGCCGGACAGCTTGACCTGGGTGTAGAAGATGTGGCCGGCGCCGCGGCGGCCGGGGAACAGCTGCACCTGGTCGGTCAGGCGGGCGCCGGCCGAGTCGACGAGCCAGATGATCGGGATCTGTGCGGCGAGGGCGGCCTCGGCCCCGCGCAGCATCTTCTCCACGGTCCGCGCCCCCCACGACCCGGCTTTGACCATCGGGTCGTTGGCGATGACGACGACCGGCATCCCGTCGACGGTCCCCCGGCCGGTGACGACGCCGTCGGCCGGCAGCCCCTTCGCCATGGCGTTGGCCAGCAGACCGTCCTCGGCGAATGAACCTTCGTCGAGCAGCAGGTCGATGCGCTCGCGCGCCGTCAGCTTGTGCTGGCCGCGAATCTTCTCCAGCGCCCGCTCGTCGGGGGTGCGCACCCGTTCGATGACCTCGTCGAGGTGCACGCGTGTCTCGTCGGGCATGCCGATGACGGTAGGCGATCCCCGGCGGGCGACCGTGCGCCGGTCAGCGCTCGTACTCGGCCACGTCGGGCCCGACGTGAGCCCGGAAGCGCTGCAGCACCTCACCCGGCTTGGCGTGGCGACCCGTTTCGTGCTTCGAGTAGATCCGTTCGCCGTCGACCTCGACGTCGAACACGCCCTTGCTCCCGGTCACCAACGTGACGTCGTCGATGATGTGCTGGTAGTGGTGCAGGAGGTCGTGCACCGCGCCCACGGCGCGGTCCGCATAGTCTCAAGGGACGCAGTAGGTGAGGCGGATGCGGTGGCGCTCCATGGCCCCGACGGTAGCGAGCGTGGGGCGCGTCAGGTCGTCGATCGCCGGAGGCGGTCGGCCCACATGACGGCGATGATCGTCATCGAGTCGATGATCTCGCCGCTGAGCACCATGTCGAGGACGTCGGTGAACGGGATCGTGCGGACGCGCAGGTTCTCGGTGTCGTCGGGTCGGGCGGCGGCAGGTGTGAGGTCGTGCGCGAGGAACAGGTGAGCGGTCTCGTCGACGACGCTCTTGGAGGTGGCATAGGAGGTCAGCGGGGTGAGCCGGCCGGCCTGCACCCCGGCTTCCTCAGCGAGTTCGCGTTGGGCTGCCGCTTCGATGGACTCGTCGTCGTGGACGCCTCCGGTCGGCATCTCCCAGGTGTCATGGCCGGCGATGTACCGGAACTGTTGCACGAGCAGGACGTGATCGGCGTCGACGAACGGGAGCATGCCCACGCAGGACCCGCAGTGCACGACGCCGTAGAGGCCCTGTGCGCCGGATGGAAGCTCGACGATGTCTTCGTCGACGGCGATCCACGGGTTCTCGTACACCCGCCGCCGGTGGAGTCGCCGCCACGGGGTGGCCATCGTCGCGATGCTACGACGGGCGGCCCCAGCCGCCGGGCCGACGGATCGCAACGTTGGCGAAACCTCCGCCACGGCCGCACCGCACCTCCACGCGGTGAGCGATGATGGGGGATGGCCCGCGTCGAGCTCCTCGATGCGACGACCGCGCCACTCACCGCCGAGGCGTACTTCGTCGGCGATGATCCCGGCCCGATCGTCGCCGCCCTGGCCACGGTCCCCGAACTGCTGGCGCCGACACTCGGCTTCATCGGCGCCGCCCTCGGCTCCGGCGCGACGTCGCCCCGCCACAAAGAGTTCGCCATCCTGCGCACGTCGATGCTGCAGGGCTGCCGCTACTGCATCCACGCCCACACCGCGGTCTCGCTCGACGTCGGCCTGAGCCTGCCTGAGATCAGGGCGCTGCGCGGCGAGTCACCCGTCGAAACCGGGTTCCCCGACGACGCCGAGCGAGCATTGATCGGGTGGATCGACGCGATGGCCGGCGCCACCGGTCCGGTGCCCGACGACGTGTGGACGGACGTCCGCCAACATTGGCCCGAGCACGTGTTGGTCGAGCTGAGCGTAACGATCGGGGCGACGATGTTCCTCAATCGGTTCGCCACGGGTTTCGAATTGCCGACAGCGGCCGCCACGGCCGCTCGCCTCGAGTCGGCCGGGTTGACATGAGCACGGTCGCGACGGACACACCGCTCGCCGAGGCGATCGCCAGTGGCGAGCTCCCGGGGAGGGTCTGGCTGTACTCCAACTACCACTGCAACCTGGCCTGCTCGTACTGCCTCACCGAGTCGTCGCCACGCAGCGAGCGGCGCCAGCTGACCGCCGAAACGATGCTCGCCGTCGCCGGCGAGGCCCGTACGCTGGGTTTCACCGGCCTCGGCGTGACCGGTGGCGAGCCGATGCTGCTCGCGTGGCTCCCCGACACCATCGCCGCGATGGCCGAGCAGCTCCCGGTCGTCGTGCTCACCAACGGCACCCTGTTCCCGGGCGAACGGATCGAGCGGGCCCGGCCGTTGGCCCGCGACGGGGTCGCCGTACAGATCTCGCTCGACTCGCACCTGGCCGATGTCAACGACATGGCCCGTGGCCCCGACAACTTCGTCAAGGTCGTCGCGGCCGTCCCGCGGCTGATCGAACTCGGGGTGCGGGTCCGGATCGCCACCACCACGGCCGGTCCGCTCGACGACCCGGCGCTCGACCCGTTGAAGGAGCTCGTCGCCTCCCTCGGTGTGGCGAGCGACGACCACCTCGTGCGACCGATCGTGCGTCGTGGCCGAGCCGACGAGCGCGACCTCGGGGTGATGGCCGTCGCTCGCGACATCCCGAGCGAGCTCACGATCACCGCCGACGGCGCGTTTTGGGGGAGCTTCGGTCCAACGGTGCGGGGCGGACGGCTCGACACCGACCTGCTGCTCACCCGGACGGTGCTGCCGCTGTCGGTCCCGGCGAACGCGCTGCTCAGCGCGGTGCGGGGACTCCCGCCGGGCACCGATGCCAACCTGGGCATCCGTTGAGCATGACGACCCCGGGGCCGGTCGGCCCCGCCAGTACAGCGTCAGCCGACACGGTCGAGAACCGACCGGCACGCCGCCGACAGGCGCCCCGGTCCGTGTGTGCCGGCATGGGCCCGCAGGTCGGTGATGTCGTCGAGGTCCCGGGTCATCGGCAGCATCCGCACCGGTCGCCCCAGCGAGTGGAGGCGGCGAAGTTGGGCGGCACCGGTGTGCGACTCGCTCATCGGGATCCCCTCGAACACCTGCCGATCCGGCGTGGCCAATCCGATCACCCAGTACCCGCCATCGGTGGCCAGCCCGATCGCGTCGCGCCCGGCCGCCACGGCGTCGACGGCATCACCCAGCCACCGCCCGCCGGCCGGCGTGTCCATCCCGACGACGACGCCAGGACCAAGCTCGTCGAACCCGTTGGCCAGTCGTTCGCCCAACCCGCGACCGTGCTGGGCGACGACCTCGTAGCGGTCCGGGATCCAGTTCGCGGGCTCACCGTCGAGGAGCACGACACGCCGGACCCGCCGCGCCCCGCGTCTGCTCTCGGCCGCCGCGTCGACGGCGTCGATGGTGTCGGCCAGCGCGGCCGCGGCGATCATGGCCGCCTCCTCGGGCGTGCAGGGCGGGCACAGCCGGGTCTTGACACGTCCCGCCGTCGGAGCCTTGGCGATGATCGTGAGGTGCATCACCGGTTCCGAGGTGGCGGCGCCGCGGCGCGGTCGGCGACGGCGGTGGCGTCGAGACGCAGCATCCGGCTCATGTCGAGTACCGCTCGGACGGTGCCGCGGACGGTGCCAGTCACCTTCGACCGGCCGGCGCGCTCGTGGTACTCGACCGGGACGGTGCGCAGCCGGAGTCCGGCTCCGGCGGCCCGCAGCACCATCTCCAGGGGCCACCCCGAGCGGCGGTCGGTCATGCCGAGCCCGAGCATGATGTCGCGGCGCACCACCCGCATCGGGCCGAGATCGGGCAATGGGAGCTTGGTGCGCCGCCTTACCTCGGCCGCCAGGACCAGGTTGGCGGCCCGCGCGTGGAAGGGCCAGGCCCCGCGGCGGGCGATGCGCTGGCCGATCACGAGGTCGGCCTCGTCGCGTTCGACGTACCCGGCGAGCATCGACAGCGCCACCGGATCGAGCGACGCGTCGCAATCCATGAAACACACGATGTCGGAGGTCGTCGCCTGCAGCCCGGTCCAGCAGGCCGCCCCAAACCCCTTCACCGGTTCGGGCACCACGACGGCGCCGGCGGCACGGGCGATCGCGGCGGTGGCGTCGGTCGACCCGTTGTCGACCACGATCGCCCGGAACCCGGCCGGCATCCGCCCGAGGACCCAACCCACCGCCGCCGCCTCGTTGAGCGCCGGGAGCACGACGTCGATCATCGCCATCTCCGCCACAGCCGGGCGAGCGGTTCGCGGAGCGAGTTGACGTGCGGGTGCTCGTCACCGGCGGAGCCGGGTTCATCGGATCGCACATCGTCGACCGGCTCGTCGCGTGCGGCGACGAGGTCGTGGTGGTCGACGACCTCGATCCCGCCGCTCACGACGGCATGCCCGACGGCCTGGCGAGCGGCGCGACGTACCTGTGGGCGGACGTGCGCGACCCCGATACCTGGACCGCCGTCCTCGGCGGCGTGGATGCGGTCTGCCACCAGGCGGCCAAGGTCGGCCTCGGCGTCGACTTTGCCGACGTCGTCGAATACGTGTCGCGCAACGACGGCGGCACCGCCTGCCTGCTGCGGGCACTGCACGACATCGGGTTCGGCGGCCGGATCGTGCTGGCGTCGAGCATGGTCGTCTATGGCGAAGGCCGGTACCGGTGCGCCGACCACGGTCTGGTCCGCCCCGGTCCACGCCGCGTCGAGGACCTCGACGCCGGCCGCTACGAGCCGCCCTGTCCCCGCTGTGCGGGGCCGCTGCAACCCGAAGCCGTGCCCGAGGACCACTGGCTCGACCCGCGCAACGTGTACGCCGCCACCAAGCTGTCCCAGGAGTTGCTCGGCGCCGCCTACGCCCGAGAGCACACCGGTGTCACCGTCACGTCGCTGCGCTATCACAACGTCTATGGACCGCGGATGCCTCGCGACACACCCTACGCAGGCGTGGCGAGCATCTTCCGCAGCGCCTACGCGGCGGGTCGTGCCCCGCAGGTCTTCGAGGACGGCGGGCAGCGGCGCGACTTCGTGCACGTCGCCGACGTCGCCCACGCCAACCTGCTGGCCCTCACCAACGCCGAGCCGGCGCCGGGCGCGTTCAACGTGTGCAGCGGCAGCCCGCGGTCGATCCTCGACATGGCGCGAGCGTTGCGCCCGGCCGATGGTCCACACCCCGAGGTCGTGGGCGGCTACCGGCTCGGCGACATCCGCCACGTCTTCGCCAGTCCGCGCCTGGCCGCCGAGATGCTCGGGTTTCGCGCCGCCGTCGACTTCGACGGCGGGATGCTGGAGTTCCAGCAGGCGCCGCTGCGGGCGGCCACCGGCGCCCGACCCCGCTGACCGTCGCGGCGTCACCACTTCGACACCAGCGCCGCCTGGAGGACGATGGTGCCGACCGCTTGGACCCCGACCCAGACGGCCGCACGGGCGCGCGTCGACGCCCCCATCAACGCCCCGCCGGCAACAGCGATCCACGGGTAGAACAGCAGCCAGATCCGTTCGACCTCGCCTCGCGAGTACTGCGAGAGGTGCGCCGCCGCCATCGCCATCAGCGCACCGCCGACGAGGACCCACACCCGGCGGTCGCGCAGTCGCAGCAGACCGCCGAACGTCGCCGGACCGAGGGCGATCAGCGCGACAGCGAGATTGGCCACCGCGAAGTATGTCCAGGTCCGGAACTGTGCCGTACCGGCCCAGTACTGCAGCCGGGTCTCCGCGGCCCCGGCGAACCACCAGAACCCGGCGACGGCGAACGCGGCGGTCACGGCCGCACCGACGATGAGCGCGGCCACGACCGTTCGTCCCGACCCGGGGGTACTACGACGGCGCGCCGCCACAGCCAGCGTGACGGGCAAGAGCAGGAAGGTCGCCCCACCGTACGTGAGGAACAGCAGCCCCCCGAGCGCCAGACCAGCGATGCCGCCGGCCGCCAGCGCCCGCCACCCGGTTGCCCGCACCCCGAGCGCCACGGCGACCACGCCCCACGCCCCGACTGCGGCATAGACCGCGTCGGCCGACGTCACCATCCACAGCAGGTACGGAGCGACGATCAGCATCGGGGCAACGCGTCGCACCCACGAGGCGTCGACCGTCGCCCACAGCGTCACGAGCACAGCCGCGGTCGTGGCGATCGTCGCCGCCACCGACAGCAGCGCCGCCGGCCACACTCCGCCGAGCCCGACGCCGTCGAGCGCCTTGAGCACCAGCACGAATCCGGGGGGATGGCCGCGCACGTGGACGGAGTAGTCGTCGATCCGCCCGACGAAGGTGCGGACGAACTCGGCCGCCGGCGGCGCGCTCGCCAAGTTGGCCAGGTACTCGGTCGGGTCGACGGCCCCGTGGAGCACGCCGTCGCGGCCGTCGGTCAATGCCAGCAGCACGGCGAACCCGCCCGAGCCGGCCGACGAGCCGGCGATCACCCCGCTCAACCGGGTCCGCCACCACCAGCCGCGCCCGACGGAGCCGACGACGATCGTCGCCAGCACCACGGCGCCGACGAGCCCCCACCCGACGCGCCAGTCCCAGCCGTCGCGAAAGCTACGTCCGACGAGCGGTGCCGCACCCAGGAAGGCCTCGGGGACCGCCCGCTGGTAGGCACGGCCCCACACCACACTGACGGCGACGAGTGCGACGGCACCGCACCACGCGGTCGTCGCGGCAGCCCGCGTCGCCGTCCGCGTCATCCGTCGGTGGCGGGGGCCGCGTCCGTCGACGAGCGGAGAGCGAGGAATACGCCGGCGAGGGCGAACGCGCCCCACAGCGCCACGTTGGAGGCGGTCGAGACGAGCTGCACCTCCCCGTCGTCGCGCCGGTAGTCGAACGTCTGGGTGGCGAAGGCGACGACCGCGATCACGGCGAACCCGCCGGCACCGACGAGGGCCACCGCCGCCGTCCGCGCCCTGGACCCGACCACGAGGAGGACGCCGAAGAGAATCGTCAGCAGCGCCCACAGCGGGTTGAAGAACACGAACTTGAGTTCCCAGCGTCGGGTGATGCCCCCTTCGGCGTCGACGAATCCGGCGTCGCTACCGAGCAGCATCGCCTCCGACCCGGCGAAGGCGACCGACCGGGCGACGAACAGGCCGAGTGCGCCGACCACGGCGGCGACCGAGCCGACGCTCACGAGGGCCCGCCGGGCGGCGGCGTCGCCGCGCTCTAGCACGCCGTCGAGCCCGAGGTGGCGCCCGGCGTCGGTGGCGAACAGCAGGAGGTGCAACCCGATCATCATCAGGTACGACCACGACCATTCGTCGGCCCGGTCGTAGTAGATGACCGACAGCAGGATCGGCACCGACCAGGCCGCGCCGATCAGGGCAACGATGCGGGTGCGGTACCCCACGAGCAGCAGCATCGCCAACAGCAACTCGACGACGAGCGTGACCCAGCCGAAGAACCGGAAGTTGGGCAGGATCAGCTCCTCGGTCACCCAGGTGAACGGCGCCAGCGGCGAGTTGCGGGTGACGGACTCGGAGTATTTGTAGAGCCCGCCGCCGGTGTCCTCGCCGAACGCCGGCGGTACCTTCCAGTGCAGGTTGGCGAGCCAGAGCAAGCCGACGAGGATCCGCACCCCTCCGATCACCGAACCCGAAACCCGCTGGTCGAGGTCGGCGGCGCGCTGGCGAACGGTGGATGTCATGGTGAGAGCTTGGCAGTCGCCACGCACCCCGCGGTGACGATCGGTATCGGGATCGTGGGGATCCCGTGCTCGACGAGGAACGGGTCGAACGACGCGATCTCGCCGATCCCCCACCGGCGCATCAACACCAGCGTCGCGGCCCGATCGTCACCGATCGTGGGGTGCCGGCGGCGGACCCGCTGCGCCTCTCGGGTCAGCCACCGGCGCCGGCGGACGACATGACACACCGCGAGCAGTTCCGCTCGGCGTCGTGCGCCGACCTCAGCGACGACCCCGCCGTGGCTGTACAGCAACGTCGTCCCTCGTTCGAACTCGGTCAGCAGTCCCTCGAACGCGCCAGCCGCCGCCTCGTGGCGCTCGTCGGAGTCGTCGCACAGCACGTCCACGAACGACGCATCGATGAGCACCCGACGTCGCCTCACGCCATCGCCACCGTGTCGAGCGGGGCACCGTCGTCGACAGCCAGCGGCGCCAGCGCCTGGCGGCTCATCACGGCCCGACGGTTGCGGCCGCGTCGCTCGATCCAACCCCACAGCGCGAACGAGCACCCGACGAGGAGCCAGCCGGCGAGCACGTCGATCACGTAGTGCTCGCCGAGATACACCAGTGCCGCGGCCATCGTCACCGGATACGCCAGTACCAGACGACGCCACCACCAGCCGCGCACACGGGGAAGGAAGAACACCACGATGAGCAACGAGAACGCGGCGTGTAGCGACGGCATCGCGGCGACGCGGTTGGCCCAGTCCCGTCCGGTCTCCCAGGCGTGCACGAACGTGTCGAGCCCGAGATGCTGCCACCCCCGCCCGGTCGGACGGGCCACCGGCGCCAGGGCGTCGAGACGGATCGTGCGATCGCCACCGGCGGCCATCCAGGGCGGCGCCGTCGGCAACACCACGAAGCTGACGCAGGCGACGAACAGCACCGTGGCGAAACGGCGCATCAACCGCACCCACTCGTAGCGGTTGGCCATCCACAGCACGACGATCACCGCCACCGGCACCACGAAGTGGGTGTAGTAGACAACCGAGGCGACGACGTCGTACCAGCGGATCACATCGGGCGAGTAGAAACGGCGTTGCAACCACACCGTCGGATCGGCGCCCACGAACAGGGCCCGATCGATGTTGCGCACCGACTCCACCTGCAACGGGAAGCCCAGTCGGTCAGCGACACCCCGCGTCTCCTCGAACGCCAGCCACATCGCCGAGTACAGGGCGAGGTCCACCGGCAGCTGGCGCCAGCGGTACCACGGCCGCCCGACGTGTCCCAGTAGCAACAGCACGCTGATCGAGATGATCACCGAGATGCGGTCGATGATGATCCCGTTGCGGCGGAGCCAGTCGACGTACGCGACCCCGAACGAGACGACGAGCACCGCCCTGACCGGGGTCCACCGGTCGGGTCCGACGAAGGCCCGCACGCCGAGCGGTCCGGTCGTCGACATGGCCGCCACGGTACTTTCGCGACGACCAGCGGATGAGCGCAGCGACGACATCGTTCGCCCCCGCTCGGCTCTCACGCGTACGGCGGCTCCGGCCGATCAGGTGCCATCCTGCGAGGTGTCGTCGAACACCGCTCGCGCCAGGTCGGGGCGTCGCGTGTAGACCCCATCGACGCCCGCCTCCGCCAACTCGCGCAGCGTCACCGGATCATCGACCGTCCACACGAAGACCGCCATCCCCCGCCGATGCGACTCCGCCACCCGTTCGGCGTCGAACCGGCCCTCGCGAAACGGAGGTTGCCCGATCGGCGACGACGAGCACCACTCGTCGTCGCCCTCCTCGGCGGCCCGCATCCGGTCGAGGTCCGAGTACGTCGTGGTGATCAGCGTCCCAGGGCACGACTCCTGCGCCGCGTACACGGCCTCGTCGTCGTTGGCGCTGAGGTACACCCGGTCAACGCTCCCCGAACGCTCTAACACCTCACACAGGGGGCCCGCCAGCGGCGGATCGACCTGCTTGATCTCCAACGAGATCGTCACGCCGTCGAACCGGGTCAGGATCTGCTCCAGCGACGGCACACGCACCGGGCCATCGAGCGGAGCGCCCGTCCACGCGACCGCGGCGTCGAGACGACGCAACTCCGCCCACGTCATCTCGTCCACGTTGCCCCGACCACTCGTTGACGACCCCACGTCACGATCGTGACGAGCGACGATCACCTCGTCGCTCGTCATCCGCAAGTCGACGTCGAGGATGTCGGCGCCAGCGGCGATCGAGCGCTCCATCGCCTCGATCGTGTTCGACGGACCCAGCCCTTCGCCGCCAGCGTGGGCAATGACGAGCGGTGGGCTCGAACGCCAAGGGCTGGGAGTGCACGCCGACGAGACTGGAGCGCCGCCACGGCACGCGATGACCACCCACACGAGGCTGACGAGACCGGAGCGGCCGGCGACCCGCCTGCCCACTGAAGCCGAGGCGGCCGACGCCCTCATCAGCAGGCACCGTACTGAGGTGGCCTGGTCAAGCGCGACGTACCGTGGCGAGGTCTGCGTCCGATGAGCGATCTGAGAGCGGACCTGTCCCCGATCCGGCTGGGACTTCGCGGTGCCCCCCCAGGGGCTCGAACCCTGAACCAATGGATTAAAAGTCCACTGCTCTTCCATTGAGCTAGAGGGGCGGGACCGGCGCGAAACGTGGGAGAAAACCCCGGAGCGCTCTGGGTGCCGGCGCTGACGGGCAATGGTAGAGGCGCCTCGGGTCGGTTGGGAGACGTT
>Ga0136617_10000401_pt1 | contig 35855 bp, 26 predicted proteins | sample AntDrymUQ3222106_2_FD_129672 | JGI IMG/M metagenome (GOLD analysis project Ga0136617, IMG submission 129672) | Polar desert sand microbial communities from Dry Valleys, Antarctica - metaG UQ322 (21.06) | ecosystem: Environmental > Terrestrial > Soil > Desert | place: Antarctica: Dry Valley... | reverse complement strand
TTGTTGGTGGGGGGGTCGTCGCGGATTCCGTTGGTGTCGCAGTTGGTGTCGGAGCAGTTGGGTCGTCCGGTCGCGGTGGATGCCGATCCGAAGAACGCCATCGCCAAGGGCGCCGCCCTCGCCCTGATCCCGCGGATCTCCAGCACCGATCCCAGCGCAGCCCGCGTGCCACCCGCGCCGGTTCCCGCATCCCGCCAGGGGCCGGCACCGGAGCGACCCCCGATCGGCACCGCCGCCGGCGCCGCTGCCGGTTTCCCCGCCCCTGGCGCAGCCAGTCCCGACGCGGCTGCGAACGTCGCCCCGACCGGCGGGCAGCCAGGCGCAGGCCGCCCGGTGCAGCCCGTGGCAGCGTCCGCCGAGCCGCGGCAAAGGCGAGATCCCGCGCGCCGGGATCCACCTGTTGTCGCACTAGGGGACTACTCACCAGCGGAAAACTCGCGCAGCTCGGGAAATCCGGCGGTGCTGATGGCCGCCGGCGGTCTGGCTGCGGCCGTCGCGGTGCTCGCCGTGGTTTTCCTGACATCCGGTGGACCGGAGGAGAGTGGCGGTGGCCAGTCGCCCACCGTCGCGTCGCCGGCACCGAGCTCCCCAGCAGAGGCGCCGCCACCGACCGCGGAGCCGTCGATCCCCGCCATGCCGCCGCCCTCCAGATCCGCTCCCCGCACCACCCCGCCGCCCGAGTCGACGACGCCGCCCCTGACATCGCCACCCCCATCACCACCGACGTCGGCGCCGACACCACCATCCACATCACCGCCGACATCACCACCGACGTCGGCGCCGACACCACCCACATCGGCGCCGACGTCACCGGCGCCGTGAGCTTCGGCGAGTGAGCTTGCAGACGTTTCGCCTCGCGCGGTGGCGGTTCAGATCCACGATGTCCCGCGAGGTAGTTCGTTGCGCAAGGCCATGGCGAGCGGCCAGCCGTTGTCGCGGAAGTGGTCGAGGCGTAATGCCCTGGCCGGGCCTGCGCAGGCGATACCAGCAACTCCTGATTGCCGCGAACGCACGCTGACCCATGGTCAGGGGGTACCAGTCGACCGGTGAGTGGTTCGAGGTCAGGATCGGCGACCGGCCGTTGGGTTCGTTGATCAGTTAGTAAAGGTCGTCGGGCTGGGTGGGGGTGAGCCCGCGCATGGCGAAGTCGTCGAGGACGAGGACGGCGGGTCGGGCGAGCTCGCGTGGTCGGCGGGTCCAGGTGCCGTCGGCGTGGCCACCGGCTGTAGGGCGCCAAGCGCCGCGTGCAGCTGCTCCTCGACGGTCGCGCGGGCTGTCAGCCGATTGTCGACCGCGAGGTGCGCCACGGCGGGCACGGTGGCAGGTCGCATCCGCGCGACGAAGACGTCGAAGGCCGCCAACTTCTCGGTGTCACGTGATGAGCCCCGGCGCTCCAGCCGGTGCCGCAGCGTCGCCGCATCCGATCGGACCCAGACCAACCGCACCGCACCGCCGCCCAGCTCATCGACCCACAACCGCCAACGGGCAGCATCGTGGATCTGCTGTGTGAACGGCGCGCAGAGCAGCACCGGGCAACCCCGGGAGCGGATCTCTCTCGCAACCGCAGTCATGGCGCCGTACTCGTGGACCTTGACGTGCTCGTCGTACCAGGCACCCTCCCGCTCCCCCGCCGGCCGTCCGGCCACGGACAGCGTCGCGGCGACGAACGAACCGTAGAGGGTGTCCTTGTCCAGGAGCGCGGGCACGGGTTCCAGCAGCGTCAACAGGTGGTCAGCAACAGTGCTCTTCCCAGCACCGGGCGGACCGGCGACCACCCACACGTCCGCGAGTCCCACGCGGACGAGCTTAGCGGGCCTTGGTCGTTGTGATTCTGTCTGCGGTTGGCCTCCCCCTGTTCGCCGGTCGCCCAGAACGCAACGAACGGCACTGTCGTCCACACCTAACGGACGACAGTGCCGTTCGTTGCGACGCCGGGATCCAGACAAATCCTCACCAGTGCCGCGGGAACCACAATTAGCCAACAGGGTCATGACAGTCCGGAAACAACGCGACTCACCACATAACATCTGACCTGGGCATTCGCCCAGGTCAGATATCGTAGCCCCGACGGGATTTGAACCCGCGCTACCGCCTTGAGAGGGCGGCGTCCTAGGCCACTAGACGACGGGGCCGTGGAAACAATTGTACTCTTTCCGCTGGGGTACCAGGACTCGAACCTAGACTGACTGAACCAGAATCAGCCGTGCTGCCAATTACACCATACCCCAAAGATCACGGGTCACCAGGCTGTGCTTCTCGCTGTGCAGCGCTTCTGGCTTCCGTGTCCTGCGGCAACTACTCTAGCCGAGGAGTCCGGCCCGCTCCAAACCGGCCCGCAGCCGCCGCAGTGATCGCTCCCGTCCGAGCAGCTCCATCGACTCGTAGAGCGGCGGCGAGACCGTGCGTCCGCTCACCACGACCCGCACCGGAGCGAACGCCTTGCGCGGCTTGAGCCCGAGCCCGTCGATCAGGGACGCCTTCAACGCCCCCTCGATATCCGCGGCGCGCCACTCCGGGATTGCATCGAGGCTGCTCAGCGCCGCATCGAGGACTGGAGCCGTGTCGGGGCCGAGGTTCTTCGCAGCGGCTTCCTCCTCGACGGTGAAGTCGTCCTCGGCCACGAACAGGAACCGCAGCATCCCGGCGGCGTCCGACAGCACGGCGCTGCGTTCCTGCACCAGTGGCGCGGCCGCGGCGAGCAGGGCACGCTGCGCACCGGAGAGCGTGCCCTCGATCACAGGACGGCCCATGAGCTCGGCCACGAGATAGGGCTCCATCCGCCGGGCGAACTCCTCGGGTGGCAGTGCCCGAACGTGCGCTGCATTGATCGCCTCGGCCTTCTTCAGATCGAATCGCGCCGCATTTCCCGACACCCGGGAGATGTCGAAAGCAGCGACCATCTCGGCTACTGTGAACACGTCCCGATCCTCGGCGATCGCCCAGCCGAGCAGCGCGAGATAGTTGAGCAGGCCCTCGGGGACGAATCCGCGGTCGCGGTACAGAAAGAGGTCGGACTGCGGATCACGCTTCGAGAGCTTGCGATTTCCCGCACCCGTCACCAGCGGCAGGTGTCCGTAGACGGGCGGGCCGACACCGATGCCGACGCGGGCAAAGGCCTCGAACAGCGCGATCTGGCGCGGGGTGGAGGAGAGCAGATCCTCGCCGCGCAACACATGGGTGATGCCCATCAGCGCGTCGTCGAGCGGGTTGGTCAGCGGGTAGAGCGGGGTGCCGTCGCCGCGGGCGAGCACGAAGTCGGGCACGGTGCCGGCCCGGAAGGTGATCTCGCCGCGCACCAGGTCGGTGAAGGTGATGTCACCATCGGGCATCCGAAGCCGGTGGACGGGTGCGCGACCCGCCGCGCGGAACGCCTCACGCTCGGCGTCGGAGAGGTCGCGGTCGACGTTGTCGTACCCGAGCTTCGGGTCGCGCCCGGCCGCGCGGTGCCTGGCCTCGATCTCCTCCGCAGTCGAGTACGACTCGTAGAGCTCGCCCGCCTCGGCCAGCCGGCGCAGCGCATCGGCGTAGAGCTCGCCGCGCTCGCTCTGCCGGTACGGCCCATGCGCACCGTCGACCTCGGGGCCCTCGTCCCAGTCCAGACCGAGCCACCGCAGAGCGTCGAGCAGGGCGGCATAGGACTCGGCGGAATCGCGGCTGGCGTCGGTGTCCTCGATCCGGAAGACGAACGCGCCGCCGGCATGGCGCGCGAAGGCCCAGTTGAACAGGGCGGTGCGAATGAGGCCGACGTGAGGGGTACCGGTTGGCGAGGGGCAGAACCGGACCCGGACCGGAGAAGAGGTGCTCATGGTGCCGTCAGCGTATCGGGGGAAAGGACTGGCCCTGCACGGCCGACGGCGGTATATTCAACGTATGATGAAAACTGAGCGCACGACCTGCCTGGTCGTCGGTGGCGGTCCGGCCGGGATGGTTCTCGGGCTGCTCATGGCCCGGGCCGGGGTCCACGTCACGGTCCTGGAGAAGCACGCCGACTTCCTGCGCGACTTCCGCGGCGACACCGTCCACGCGTCCACTCTGACCCTGCTCGACGAGCTCGGCCTCGGCAAGAAGTTCGCCGCATTGCCGCAGCGGCGGTTGGAGCGGGTGCAGGTCCAGCTCGACGGTGGCAGCGCCTACGTCGCGGACATGCGCCGCCTGCCCGGAGCACATCAGCACATCGCGCTGGTCCCCCAGTGGGACTTCCTCGACCTGCTCGCCGATGCGGCCCAGGAAGAACCGACCTTCACCCTGCGTCGCAACGCCGAGGTGATCGGGCTGCTCCGCGAGGGTGCCCGGGTGACCGGCGTGCGTTACCGCGACCGGGAGGGCGGCATCGAGCACGAGCTGCGCGCAGCACTCACCGTGGCCTGCGACGGCCGTCATTCCGCAGTGCGGGCGGCCGCGGGACTGCGGCCGCGCTCGTTCGGCGTGCCGATGGACGTCTGGTGGTTCCGCCTCCCCCGTCGCACCGACGACCCAGCCGGCGGCGTGGGCCGGTTCTCCACCGGGCACTTCGCGGTGATGATCGACCGGGGCGACTACTGGCAATGCGCCTACCTCATCCGCAAGGGCACCGACGCACAGCTGCGCGCCGCCGGGATCGGGGAGCTGCGCCGGCGGTTCGCCGGGCTGCTGCCCTGGCTGGCCGACCGGGTCGACGCGCTCGGCTCCTGGGACGACGTCAAGCTGCTCGACGTCCGACTGGAGCGCCTGCGCCGTTGGTACACCGACGGTCTGCTGCTGATCGGCGACGCGGCGCACGCCATGTCGCCGGTGGGCGGGGTGGGGATCAACCTTGCCGTGGCCGACGCCGTCGCGGCCGCCCGGCTGCTGGCCCCGGTGCTGCGGACGGGTGGGCCGATGCCGGTGGCGGCGCTGCGCCGTGTCCAGGCACGGCGGTGGTGGCCGACGGCGCTGATCCAGGGCGGGCAGCGGCTCGCACATCGAGGCATTCTCGGCCGGGCGCTGGCCGGGGCACCGACGCCGGACGCAACCGACGACCTGCCGCTGCCGGTGCGGCTCGCCCAGCGCTTTCCACGACTGCAAGCCATCCCGGCACGGTTGGTGGCGATCGGCCCACTGCCCGAGCACGCGCCGGCATGGGCCCGCCGCGCCCCGGAATCCACCGGCCAGCGCCAATGATCGTGCTGAGAGGTTGGCGGGGTGGTTTACCGTGTCAGGGGACGACCATCGGGGCGGGCACCGACGCCGGGACCGGCCGGCCTTGGAGGGCGGCGAAGGCGAGCGCGTCGACCAGCGCCAGCCATGACGCCTCCACGACGTTGCCGTGCACCCCAACGGTCGTCCACGAGCCCGTGTGGTCGGTGGACTCGACGAGGACGCGAGTGACGGCGCCGGTGCCGTGGCTCTCGGCAGCTTGCGGACCCTCGGCGGCCTGCACGCCGCCGGGGGTGAGGATGCGCACCTTGTAGTCCGACAGCTCCACCTTCTCCAACCACGGGCAGGACGGCGCCAGCGCGGCCCGCAACGCCGCATCAAGCGCGTTGACCGGGCCGTTGCCCTCCTCCGTGGCGATCAGCCGCTGCCCGTCGACGACGACCTTGACCGTGGCCTCGGCGACCACGGCGCCGTCGGCGCGGTGTTCGGTGATCACCCGATAGGACTCCAGCCGGAACGGTGCGAGGGCTTCGTTCCCGAGCGCGGTGCGCATCAGCAGCTCCAACGACGCGTCGGCCGCCTCGAACGACCAGCCCTGCGCTTCGCGCGCCTTGACCGTGGCCACCACGGAGGAGACCGCGCCGGGATGGCCGGCCAGGTCCAGGCCGAGCTCTGCACCCTTGAGCTCGACGCTGGCCCGGCCGGCCATCTCGGTGACCAGGATCCGCTGCCCGTTGCCGACATCTACCGGGTCCATGTGGTTGTACAGCTCCGGATCGACCTTGATCGCACTCGCGTGCAGGCCCGCCTTGTGAGCGAACGCTGCGGCCCCGACATAGGCCTGGTGGGTGTCGGGGGCGATGTTGGCGATCTCCGCCAACGCCTGCGAGGTCCGGGTCATCTCGACGAACGCGCCGTGGCGAAGGACGGGCATGTCGAGCTTGGTCACCAGGTTCCCGACGACGGCGAACAGGTCGGCGTTGCCGGCCCGCTCCCCGTAGCCGTTCGCGGTGCACTGCACGTGGGTCGCGCCGGCCTGGACGGCGGCGACCGAGTTGGCCACCGCGCAGCCGGTGTCGTCCTGGCAGTGGATACCGAGGCGGAACCCGGTGCGTGCGGCCACCTCGGTGACCACCTCAGCGATGCCCAGCGGCAGCATGCCGCCGTTGGTGTCGCACAGCACCGCGACGTCGGCGCCCGCAGTGACGGCCGCCTCCAGCACGCGCAGCGCGGTGTCGGGGTCAAAGGCGTACCCGTCGAAGAAGTGCTCGGCGTCGAGGAAGACCCGCCGGCCCTCGGCACGCAGCACCGCAACGGTGTCGGCGACCATCGCACAGTTCTCGGCGACGTCGGTCCGCAGCGCCCGCTCGATGTGGCGGCGGTCGGACTTGGCCACCAGCGTAACGACCGGGGCGCGGGAGTCGAGCAGGGCGCGGACCTGCGGGTCGTCGGCCGCCGCGAGCCCCGCCCGCCGGGTGGCGCCGAACGCCACCAGCGCGGCGTGGCGCAGCTCCAGCTCACCGGCCGCGGCGCGGGCGAAGAACTCGGTGTCCTTGGGCATCGCGCCCGGCCAACCGCCCTCGATGTAGCCGACGCCGAGCGCGTCGAGATGGCGGGTGACGGCGAGTTTGTCGGTGACCGAGTAGCTGATGCCCTCGCGCTGGGCGCCGTCGCGCAGCGTCGTGTCGTAGACATGGAACGCGTCGCCGAGTGGGGTTCCGGCCGGTTCGGTACGAGACATTTCGGGGGGCTCCTGGCGGTTTCGGGCGTGGCGAGGCAACAAAAAAGACCCCTCGCGGATGCGAGAGGTCTGCGCGTCGGCTGCTGAGCTGTCAGCCGACGCGCTCGTCAATAATGATCACGGTGAGCTGGGGCACGCGGGCAGTCTGGCACGCACCACGCGGGTTGTCCAACCCCTCCGCGGCAGGAGGTTATCACCACACCGCGCAGCCGAGCGTCAACCGACTGTCGAGCGGTGTGCTCGCAAGCGAGCAGTTCGATCACCCGCAACGAACGGCACTCTCGTCCATACCTACCGGACGAGAGTGCCGTTCGTTGCGCGACAGTTGGGGAACAGGTCAGGAGGGCACTGCCTGGCGACTCACCAGGGCTGCCAGCCTGTCACCGATCGACTGCGTATGACCCGTTGCGCCGTGGTCGCGGGTCGCCAGGTCGAACGCCACGGCCGCCTCGATGCGCCGTGCCGCCTCCGGGTTGCCCAAGTGATCCAGCAGCAGCGCGACCGAGAGGACGGCGGCCGTCGGATCCGCGATGCCCTGCCCGGCGATGTCGGGAGCGCTGCCGTGCACCGGTTCGAACATGCTGGGATTGCGCCGGCTGACGTCGAGGTTGCCGCTGGCGGCCAACCCGATACCACCGGTGACGGCCGCGGCCAGATCGGTGAGAATGTCGCCGAACAGGTTGTCGGTGACGATGACGTCGAAGCGGCCGGGGTCGTTCACCATGTGGATCGTGGTGGCGTCGATGTGCTGGTATGCCACGCTGACCTCGGGATGCTCCAGCGACACCTCCTCCACCAGCCGTGACCACAACCGCCCGGAGAACGTGAGCACGTTGGTCTTGTGCACCAGCGTGAGGTGCCTGCGCGGGCGGCGAGCCGCGCGGGTGAACGCGTCGCGGACCACCCGCTCCACGCCGAACGCGGTGTTGACGCTCACCTCGGTGGCGATCTCGTTCGGGGTGTCCTTGCGCAGCAGACCGCCGGTGCCCACGTACGGGCCCTCGGTGCCCTCGCGGACCACCACCATGTCGATCTCGGGGTTGCCCGACAGCGGACCGCGGACTCCCGGGTACAGGCGGGCAGGCCGCAGGTTGACGTGGTGGTCGAGCTCGAAGCGCAGCCGCAGGAGCAACCCGCGCTCCAGGATGCCGCTGGGCACCGACGGATCGCCGACCGCCCCGAGCAGGATCGCATCGTGCTCACCCAGTTCGGTGAGCACTGATTCCGGCAGGAGTTCGCCGGTGGAGTGCCAGCGCGCGGCGCCGAGATCGTAGGGCGTGGTCTGAGCACCCGGTGAGACCTCGTTGAGGACTTTCAGCGCCTCGTCGATGACCTCCGGTCCGATGCCGTCGCCGGGAATGACCGCAAGGCGCATGCCTCATGTCCTCTCTGCCGTTGACGTCGTCGAACGCTACCGGCTGCGGCGGCACCGATTCGCCGTCGTCCACCTGATCGGGGTCACTCCAACAGGTGGATCCAGCCTCAGCCGACCGCGATACACCCGCTGCGGGCTCGCCACGTACCCGAGCGAGCCAATGCGCCCCCGGTGATGGCGCCGGACGACCAGGCACGGATACCGTCTCGGTGGGGCGGATGTCCCGAATCACTACCGAGAAGCGCGCTCATGTCTACAACAACAGATCAAGCAGCTGGGCTTTCTTGAGGGGTGCGCCGATGACCGGTCGGTTCGGGATCGATGACATCAGCCCCTCCGTCGCCGGTGGACGTCTTCCCAGCAAGGCCGTGGTCGGCGAGCTGCTCCCGATCGGGGCAACGGTGTGGCGCGAGGGCCATGATGCCGTCGCCGCCAACGCCGTGTGGGGCAAATTCGGGAGCCGGGACGCCCAGCACGTCCGGATGTCGCCCACCGAGATCGGCACCGACCAGTTCCGCGCCCTCGTCGCTGCCGACGAACCGGGGCTGTGGACCTTCCGGATCGACGCGTGGAGCGACCCGTGGGCCACCTGGCGCCACGCCGTCACCGTCAAGCTCGACGCCGACCAGGAGGAGGCGGAGCTCGCCAACGACCTCGAGACCGGCGCGCGGTTGCTGCAGCGGGTCGGGCGGCGTCCCGTGGAGCGCCCGAACCGCGACCTCCTCTTCGGCGCCGCCAATGCGCTGCGCGACACAACCGTGCCGCTGCGCGCCCGGGTCGCCCCCGCGCTGTTCCGCGCCGTCGAGACGATCATGACCGAGCGTCCCGTTCGGGAGCTGATCACCCGGGGTCGCACGCAGCAGGTCTATGTCGATCGGCCGCGGGCGCTCTACGGCTCCTGGTACGAGTTCTTCCCCCGCTCCACGGGCGGCCGCGACGAGACCGGTCGCGCCGTGGGCGGTTCGTTCATCACGGCGAGCAAGGAGCTGGACCGGGTGGCCGCGATGGGCTTCGACGTGGTCTACCTCCCGCCGATCCACCCGATCGGCAGGATCAACCGCAAGGGCCCCAACAACTCGGTGAACGTCGGGCCCGGCGACGTCGGTTCGCCGTGGGCGATCGGATCCGCCGAAGGGGGCCACGACGCGATCGACCCCAAGCTCGGCACCCTCGAGGACTTTGACGGCTTCGTTGCGCGGGCCCAGGACCTGGGCCTGGAGGTTGCGCTTGACTTTGCGCTGCAATGTGCACCCGATCACCCATGGGTGGCCGAGCACCCTGAGTGGTTCACCGTCCGACCCGATGGCACCATCGCCTATGCGGAGAATCCACCCAAGCGCTACCAGGACATCTACCCGGTCAACTTCGACAAGGACCCGGCCGGGATCTACGCCGAGTCGCTGCGGGTGGTGCTGCACTGGGTCGAGCACGGGGTGCGGATCTTCCGCGTGGACAACCCGCATACCAAGCCGCCAAACTTCTGGCACTGGCTGATCTGGCGGGTCAAGGACCGGTATCCGGATGTGTTGTTCCTCTCCGAGGCGTTCACCCGCCCGGCGCGGCTCTTCGGGCTGGCCCGGCTGGGGTTCACCCAGTCCTACACGTACTTCACCTGGCGGACGACCAAGCAGGAGCTCACGGAGTTTGCGCTCATGCACGCCCAGTGCGCCGACGAGGCCCGGCCCAACCTCTTCGTCAACACCCAGGACATCCTCCATGAGTCGCTACAGACCGGCGGCCGGGCCATGTTCGCCATCCGCGCCGCCCTGGCCGCCACCCTGTCGCCGTCATGGGGCGTCTACTCCGGTTTCGAGCTCTACGAGTCCGAGCCGCTTCGGCCCGGTAGCGAGGAGTACCTCAACTCCGAGAAGTACGAGCTACGTCCGCGCGACTTCGCCGCCGCCGTGGCCGCGGGCAATTCCCTGGAACCCTGGCTCACCCGGCTCAACGAGATCCGCCGCCTACACCCGGCGTTGCAGCAGCTACGCAACATCATGTTTCACCAGGTCGACAACGACGCCCTCATCGCCTACTCGAAGTTCGACCCGACCACCGGCGACACGGTGATCGTCGTGATCACCCTGGATCCGGGCGAGGCGCAGTACGGCACCCTGGCGCTTGATCTGCCTGCACTCGGGTTCGGCTGGGACGCCTGGTTCGACGTGCGCGACGAGGTGCGCAACGAAACCTGGCAATGGGGCCAGTACAACTACGTCCGGCTGGAGCCGTGGGCCCAGGTCGCGCACATCCTGCGGGTGGACCGAGCCAGCACCGGCGCCGAGCGTTGACGCATTCACGGCAACAGCGCGAACGCTTCGACATGAGCCGGGCGGATCGCCCGGAAATGCCGGTGGTCCACCGTCACCACCTCCGCGATGCCGAGCCGTTCGGCGCAGGCGATCACGGACGCGTCGACAGTGCCGAGGGGGAAGTCCCGATACTGTGCGACCAGCTCGATGATCCGCACCCAGTGCCGGGGTATTCGGCGAGGAAGGCTGCGCATCGATCGTGGTGCGCGTCGTCGCCATCAGCCGCGGCGTAGAGCGGTCCGACGTCAACGACAACCGTATCCCTCACGAACGACCGAAGCCGCGAGTACGATGCGGTCCGCTGCGTCGGCTCCTCACATCCTGAAGATCGCACCTTCCGCGGCTAACCTCGGACCCGATGAGTGAACAGGTCGAGTCGGGTCTGGTCGTAGCGCAGGACGCCGACGAGTACGAGCGCGCGCGCACCCTCGACGTGGACCGGGACTGGTTCAAGCGGGCGGTGTTCTACGAGGTGTTGGTCAGGGCGTTCGCCGACTCCAACCGGGATGGCACCGGTGATCTACGCGGGCTCACCGAGAAGCTCGACTACCTCCAGTGGCTCGGCGTCGACTGCCTGTGGCTGCCGCCGTTCTACGACTCGCCACTGCGCGACGGCGGCTACGACATTCGCGACTTCCGAACGGTGCTGCCGGAGTTCGGCACGGTCGAGGACTTCGTCCACCTGCTCGACGAGGCGCACCAGCGCGGCATCCGGGTCGTCACCGACCTGGTGATGAACCACACATCCGATTCGCATTCGTGGTTCGAGGAGTCCCGGCGCAACCCGGATGGCCCGTTCGGGGACTACTACGTCTGGGCCCACGAGGACTCCGGCTATCCCAAGGCACGGGTCATCTTCGTCGATACCGAGCAGTCGAACTGGACCTACGATCCAGTGCGTGGGCAGTTCTACTGGCACCGGTTCTTCTCCCATCAGCCCGACCTGAACTATGACAACCCGGCGGTGCAGCACGCGATGCTCGACGTGCTGCGGTTCTGGCTGGACCTGGGCATCGACGGGTTCCGACTCGACGCCGTACCCTACCTCTACGAGCGCGAAGGCACGAACTGCGAGAACCTGCCCGAGACCCACGCGTTCCTGCGCAAGGCCCGCAAGGTCGTCGACGACGAGTACCCGGGCCGCGTGCTCCTGGCCGAGGCCAACCAGTGGCCCGCTGACGTCGTCGAGTACTTCGGGGATCCGGCGGTCGGTGGCGACGAGTGCCAGATGGCGTTCCACTTCCCGCTGATGCCGCGCATCTTCATGGCCGTGCGCCGGGAGAACCGCTTCCCGATCTCGGAGATCCTGGCCCAGACTCCAGCGATTCCGGCGGGCTGCCAGTGGGGCATCTTCCTGCGCAATCACGACGAGCTGACGCTCGAGATGGTCACCGACGAAGAGCGCGACTACATGTACGCGGAGTACGCCAAGGACCCGCGGATGAAGGCCAACATCGGCATCCGCCGGCGCCTCGCCCCGCTGCTGAACAACGATCGCAACCAGCTCGAACTCTTCACCGCACTGCTGCTCTCGCTGCCCGGCTCGCCGGTGCTCTACTACGGTGACGAGATCGGCATGGGCGACAACATCTGGCTCGGCGACCGCGACGGCGTCCGCAGCCCCATGCAGTGGACGCCCGACCGCAACGCGGGGTTCTCCGGCTGCGATCCAGGACGGCTTTACCTGCCGATCATCATGGACCCGCTGTACGGGTTCCAGGCGGTCAACGTCGAGGCACAGCTGAACTCCACCACGTCGCTGCTGCACTGGAACCGGCGTATGATCGAGGTGCGCAAGCGTCACCGCGCGTTCAGCCTCGGCGACTACCACGAGCTCGGTGGCACGAATCCGTCGGTGCTGGCCTATATCCGATCCACGAGCGGCGAGGATACGAAGGACACCGTGCTGTGCGTGAACAACATGTCGCGCTTTCCACAGCCCGTCGAGCTCGACCTGCCTGCCTACGAGGGTTGGACACCGCATGAGCTGACCGGCGGCGTTCAGTTCCCGAAGATCGGGGAGCTGCCGTATCTCCTGACGCTGCCCGGCCACGGCTTCTACTGGTTCTCCATCATTCCCGCAGAGAAGAGCCGATGAGTGCTGCCGTGTTCTCGCCGGAGTTCCTCCAGGGGCAGCTGTCCGACTGGCTGGCCCGACAACGCTGGTTCGCCGCGAAGGGACGCCCGGTGCGGTCGGTCACGGTGGCGGCGGACACTCCGCTGGTCACCAACGGTGAGCCACTGCTCGACCTGGTGCTGCTCGCCGTCGAGTTCGACGACCACTCCTCGGTGCAGCACTATCAGGTCCTGATCGGACGGCGCACCGAGGTCGGCGGCGAACTCGAGCACGCATACATCGGTCGTGTCGACGGCCTGCTCGCCTACGACGGGCTGTGGGACCACGACGTCACCGACTGGCTGCTGGCATCCATCAGATCCGGGCGCACGGTCGGTGACGTGCGGTTCATTCCCGAGCCGGGCGTGGAGCTCACCGAGGGGGTGTCGGGTCGGGTGCTGGGCGTCGAGCAGTCCAACACCTCGGTCTCCTACGGTGAGCAGGCCATCTTCAAGCTGTTCCGCCGGGTCGCCCCCGGGATCAACCCCGACCTTGAGCTGCACCGGGCGCTGCGCTCGGTGGGCAGCACACAGGTGGCCGCGCTGCAGGGCGCGGTAGAGGGAGTCCTGCACGGCGAGCCGGCCACGCTGGGCATGCTCCAGGATTTCGCGGCCAACTCCGCCGAAGGGTGGGCGATGGCGCTGGCCAGCGTGCGGGACCTGCTCGCCGAGGCCGACCTGCGCGCCGACGAGGTAGGCGGCGATTTCGCGGGCGAGGCCTCCCGGCTGGGTGAGACGGTCGCGCTGGTACATGCCGAGCTCGTCGAGGCGCTCGGCACCTCCGAGCGCAACCCCGCCGAGCTGGCCGCGGCCATGCACCACCGGCTCACCTCGGCCACGGCTGAGGTGCCCGCCCTGGCCGAGCACGTCGAGTCGATCCGGGCGGCCTACGAAGACCTGGCCGGGCTGGACAGTCCGATCCGCACCCAGCGCATTCACGGCGACCTACACCTCGGCCAGACCTTGCGCACCCCGTACGGCTGGCTACTGATCGACTTCGAGGGTGAACCGTCGAGCACGTTGGTCGACCGGGTGCGGCTGGACTCGGCGCTGCGCGACGTCGCCGGGATGCTGCGGTCGTTCGATTACGCAGCGTTCCACCAGCTCCAACAGTGGGAACCGGGCGTGTTCGTCGACGTCGACCAGGACTCGCAGCTCGCCTGGCGGGCCAACGAGTGGGCCACCCGCAACCGCGACGCCTTCTGCGCCGGCTACGCCACCGGGTCGGGCATCGACCTGCGGGCGCATGCGGAGCTGCTGCGGGCGTTCGAGCTGGACAAGGCCGTGTACGAGGTGCTCTACGAAACCCGCAGCCGCCCGGAGTGGGCGCCCATCCCGCTGGGTTCGATCGCGCGGATCACCGCGGAGTCGGGTTCTGGGGTGGCCGGGTCGTAGCGAGTGGTCGGCGACGTCTGTCGGCCGGGCCCACCGTCCCAGCGGGATCGACGCGTTGGCCCGCCGCAGGGGGTCTGCATCGGCATGCCCGGTGTCGACCAGCATAGGATCGACATGGTTAAGGTTGCCTCCACACGGCATACCCATCACGAGAGCAACCTGACCGCGCAGCGACGCCTCGGCGGATGCCCAGGGCGGTCTCATCCCAGCTCAGACGCGGAATGTAGTGGCAGTACACTCTTCTCTTCCAGATGCCGAAGTGTCAAGGATAGGTTAAGCGCAGATCGTCGAAACGACGCATCAATGCGCCCATAGGCAGGCCCGACCGTACGGGCGCTGACAGCCGCGCCGAGGGTCACTCGCCGCGCCCGTTCGTTCAACGGGCTCACCTGGTGCGGTGGTGTCAACTCGACGACACAGAACCGGATAGCTTGCAGGGGCAACAAGTATCGACATGCTACCGGCTCCATCCAGGATTGCTCGATCAATTGATATGCAATCCGCTCCCCCATCGTGCACCGACGTCACCAGCCCCGTTGGCCCGCCAAGCCGGGCAGCTGGCCGCGCTCCCCTCACAGGCCAGCTCTCGCCGACGGCGCCGGATGACCTTGGTGACAAGTCCAGAGAGGTACTCACGTGAAACAGCCCAGCGGATGCATGGAACGACGCTGCATCGACTGGCCTGCCGGTCAGCGCGCGGACGTCGGAGCTGATGTGGAAACCGCCGCTCCGCGCTCAGCTCAGGCTTGCGACTCGCCTTCAGCCAGCCCACCCAGTCGCGACGGCAGAGATCGGGATCAGACCGGACCGGACCGGAAGAAAACAGTCGAGTTCGGTCTCGCCCCGGGCGCTCAGATCGCCAGCGGCCGATCCCGACCAGGCGAAGCGTCGAAACGAGTGGCCTCGTTCGACGGGCTCCGCGGGATCGCCGCGCTGGTGGTGGTCGTGCACCACGCGTTCCTCACCCAGCCCGCGCTGGCTGCCCCCTATCGCGATCCCACTGCCGTCGACGTCGGGGACGTGAGCTGGTGGGCTACCTACACCCCGCTGCATCTGTTCTGGGCCGGCACCGAAGCAGTGTTCGTGTTCTTCGTCCTCAGTGGTCTGGTGCTCGCGCTTCCCGTCGCCGGATCGGGGCGGATGAATCCGTGGGACTACTTCCCGCGCCGGCTCCTGCGCCTGTACCTACCGGTGTGGGCAGCCGTGACGCTCGCCGTGCTGTGGGCGTCGGTGTTTCCGCGCAAGTGGCAGGTCGGCGACAGCTGGTGGTTGTTCCAGAACGCCGAGGACCCGACCGTTCCGGGCACGATCGGAGACCTGTTCCTGCTGTGGGAGCCGGGATCGACGAACCATGTGCTGTGGTCCCTGCAATGGGAAGTCCTCTTCTGCCTCACCTTGCCGTTGTTCCTCCTGATGGCAAGAACGTGCCAACAGCTCTGGCACCTCAAGGTGCTGGTCCTGCTGCTGATACTCATGATCGGAGCCGGAATCGACAGCCGCGCGCTGGCGTCCCTACCGCTCTTCGCGCTCGGCACCCTGATGGCCGTCGAACAGCGCAGGTTGGCGAGCTGGGCCGCCTTCTTCCACCGGCGGCGGCGTCCGCAGGTGTGGTGGTCAGCAGCGCTCGTGGCCTGTGCCGGGCTGCTCATGTCGTACTGGTTCGTGCATGCCTTCGGGACGCGGGTGGCCGAGGAAACGGTGGCCGCAACCCGCGGGCTACAGGCCCTCGGTGCCTGCCTGGTCGTCTTCCTGGTCTGGCACTGGCCGAGTGCTCAGCGATTCATGACGTCCTCGGTCATGCAGTGGCTGGGTACCAGGTCGTTCAGCCTCTACCTGGTTCACCTGCCCATCCTCGCTTCCGTGGCGGTGGCGCTGGGTGGTAAGCCCTCACTCGGATCAGCCCTGGCGCTCACTGTGATCATCACCTTCCTGTTGACCGAGATCTTTTATCGCCTGGTGGAGAAGCCGAGTCATCGCATTGCTCGACGCGTCGGGCAGTCGAGTGCGGCTCGCGCGGCCGGGGCACGATCGGACAAGGCCGGTAGGCATCGGGGATCAGATGCCCCCTTGAGCGGCTCGGTCCAGGTTCACTGCCACTCAGCCTGAGACGGGGGCGGGCGAGGACATCGGTGCACGTGACGCGCGGTGGGGCCCACAGGTCACGAGGTCGGTAAGCACGGGGTGGGTGACCGGGAGGTCGGGGGCGGCCGGCCACCCGGCGACCCGCACCGGCATCGAGATCCGGCGCGTCTGACCCAGAACCGGCACGTGGGCACCGCTCACCATAGGGTTCACGGGTGGATCGCGCGGAAGAGAACACCCAGACGCTCGACGCCTGCGCGCCCGACCGGGCCACGATCGACCGGGTGCTCGGCGGCGCTCATCACGATCCACACTCGGTGCTCGGCGCTCATCCGCATCCGAAAGGCACGATCGTGCGCGTGCTGCGGCCGCACGCCGATGAGGTGCGCGTGCGGCGCGAGGGCGACCAGGAGAGCGGGCATTCGCTCGTACGGGTGAACGACGTCGGCCTGTTCTCCGGGCTCGTGCCCGGTCCGGCCGCGGACTACCGCCTGGCTGTGCGCTACGGCGAGCGCGTCGACGTCGTCGACGACCCCTATCGCTGGTTGCCCACGCTCGGTGAGGTCGACCTGCACCTGATCGGTGAGGGGCGTCACGAGCGGCTCTGGGACGTGCTCGGAGCGCACGTCCGCCGCTATGACACCCCGGCGGGCCCCGTCACCGGCACGAGCTTCGCGGTGTGGGCACCCACGGCGCAGGGCGTGCGCGTCACGGGCGACTTCGACAGCTGGACGGGCTGGACGCACCCGATGCGCGGGCTGGGCAACTCAGGAGTCTGGGAGTTGTTCGTTCCCGGTGTCGGGCCCGGTACCCGGTACAAGTTCCGCGTCCTCGGTCGCGACGGCCACTGGCGTGACAAGGCCGATCCGGTGGCCTTCGCCGCCGAGGTCCCGCCGGCCACCGCGTCGATCGTCGACGTCTCCACGCACGAATGGGCCGACCAGGAGTGGATCACCGCCCGCACGCAGCGTCACCCGCACGCCGAGCCGATGAGCGTCTACGAGATGCACCTCGGGTCGTGGAAGCAGGGGTTGGGCTACCGGGAGATCGCCCACGAGCTGGTGGCTTACCTGGATGCCACCGGCTTCACCCACATCGAGCTGTTGCCGGTCGCGGAGCACCCGTTCGGGGGCTCCTGGGGCTATCAGGTCACGTCCTACTTCGCCCCGACTTCACGATTCGGCACCCCCGACGATTTCCGGTACTTCGTCGACCAGCTCCACCAGGCCGGGTACGGCGTCATCATCGACTGGGTGCCGGCGCACTTCCCGCGCGACGAGTGGGCGCTGGCCCGGTTCGACGGCACCCCGCTCTACGAGCACGCCGACCCGCGCCGCGGCGAGCAACCCGACTGGGGCACGTTCGTGTTCGACTTCGGTCGCAAGGAGGTGCGCAACTTCCTCGTCGCCAACGCCCTGTACTGGCTCGAGGAGTTCCACATCGACGGCCTGCGCGTCGACGCAGTGGCGAGCATGCTCTACCTCGACTACTCCCGTCCCGAAGGTCAGTGGCTGCCCAACGTGCACGGCGGCCGGGAGAACCTCGACGCGGTGGCATTCCTCCAGGAGATGAACGCCACGGTCTACCGACGCCATCCCGGCGTCATCACCATCGCCGAGGAGTCGACGGCCTGGCCCGGCGTCACCCGGCCCACTCATCTCGGCGGGCTGGGTTTCGGATTCAAATGGAACATGGGTTGGATGCACGATACCCTCGACTACACCGGGCGCGACCCCGTCTATCGCGGCTATCACCATAACCAGATGACATTCTCGCTGATGTACGCGTTCAGCGAGAACTATGTGCTGCCGATCAGCCATGACGAAGTGGTGCACGGCAAGGGCTCACTGTGGACCCGAATGCCGGGCGATGACTGGAACAAGGCGGCGGGCGTACGCGCGCTGTTGGCGTATCAATGGGCCCATCCCGGCAAGCAGCTGCTGTTCATGGGCGGGGAGTTCGGGCAGCCGCAGGAGTGGTCGGAAACTCGTTCGTTGGACTGGGAGCTGCTCCAGGACCCGTTGCACGGTGGGATCAAGGAGTTCGTGGGCGACCTGAACCGCGCGTACCGGGCACACCCGGCGCTGTGGACCCGCGACTCCGCGCCGGAGGGCTTCTCCTGGATCGACGCCAACGACGCAACGGGCAACGTCTTGAGCTTCCTGCGCCACGGCGTGGACGCCGAGGGCGCTGCGGTGATGCTGGCCTGCATCGCGAACTTCGCCGGCCGTCCGAATGAGAACTACCGGGTCGGGCTGCCGTTCGCCGGACGTTGGCGCGAGGTGCTCAACACCGATGTGGAGAGCTACGGAGGCTCGGGGGTGGGCAACTTCGGAGCCGTTGAAGCCCAGGACACGACCTGGCACGGCCGACCGGCGTCGGCGGTGCTGCGGTTGCCGCCCTCAGGCGTGCTGTGGCTGGTGCCGGAACCCGATATGGGCACAGTGGGCCCGGTGGGCGATGCGCTGCCTGATCGGCCAGGTTCAGCGGTTCATCAGACACCTCTCCTTCACCCTGTGGAAAGCAGCGATGTGACGCGGTGATCTGCCGGTCGGCTCAGAACAGGACGCGGGCCAGGGCTCTCCGGGCCGCGGTCACCCGAGGATCGTCGGGGCTGAACAGCTCGAACAGGCCGACGAGGTGCTCGCGGACCCGGTCGCGGTCCTCGCCGAACGTGCGGCCCGCGGTGGCCACAAGGCGGGCAAAGGCTGCCTCGACGCCCTCCATGGCCACCTCAGCGTCGGCGGCGGCGAGCTGGATATCGACATCGTCGGGGTCAGCGTCGGCCCGGGCCACCGCCGACGGGTCGATGTTCTCGGCGCGGGCCAGAAAACGCACCTGCGACAGCGCGGCGGTGGCCTGCTCGTTGGCCGGCTCGACGGCCAGAATGCGCTCGTAGGCCGCCTCGGCCATGGCGTAGTCGCCGAGCTCGAGGGCGTTCTCCGCCTCGGTGAAGCGCGGGTCCTCCGGCTCCTCCTCAGCCGGCTCGTCGGCGGCGACGGCGGCACCCTCCTCGGCCAGCTTGATAGCGGGCATGCGGTCACGCATCGCGTCGAGCAGGGCGGAGATCCACTCACGGATCTGCGGCTCGGGTAGGGCACCGGTGAACGCGTCGACCGGCTGACCACCGACGACCGCGATGACCATCGGGATCGACTGCACGCCGAATGCCTGCGCGATCCGCGGGCTGGCATCAATGTCGATCTTGGCCAGGACCCATGCGCCGTTGCCCGCCGCGGCGAGGCGCTCCAGCACCGGGGAAAGTTGCTTACACGGCTCGCACCAGGTGGCCCACAGGTCGACCACGACCGGGACCTGCATCGAGCGTTCGAGGACGTCGGCCTGGAAGCTCGGCTCGGTGACGTCGAGAACGAAACTGCCGCTGCCGGTCGGCTGGGCGGCGGCCTTGCTGTTCTCAGAGCGAGCCTTCAGGGCGGCGAGGTCGACCGCGCCGGCCATGGCGGACGACAGCGCGGCAGTCTGGGCTGTCTGCCGGGGATCGGGTCGGGACACGGCATCCATCCTGGCACGAGGCCCGCGCACCGCACCGAGGGACCGGACGACCGGAGTTGTCTCCCCGCCCGGGACCGCCTCAGCCAGCCGGGACGAGGGGACGCCGGCACGGGCGCGCGCCACCTCCTGCCGCCGCCGATTCCCGCTGGTTCAGGTCAATCCGGTGACAGGGAGCAGTCGAAACCAGCCAGTCGGGCGCACCGGAGGGTGACTCGATCACCAATCTGGCGGAGCACCAGAGCACCCGGACGCTCGTTGACGAGGTATGAGTGACGTCCCAGTCGCTCTGCGTAGATGCTTGCCCGGCCGCCATCCGCGGCTTCCCTCAACCGGAGGATCCTGCATGAGCACCGACAACACCACCGACCGCCTTCTCACCGACGCGCGCAAGAAGACCGCCAGCGAGGAGAGCCCGACGCTGGGCAAGGTGGCGTTCATCGTGGGCATCATCGCGCTGGTAACCAGCCTGTTCCCGCCCGCGGGATGGGCCCTCGGCGCCGTCGCACTGGGCCTCGGCTTCGCCGCGTCCCGCCGCCCGGTCACGGCCAAGCAAGGCAGGACCGCCATGATCCTCGGCGTCGCCGCCATCCTCGTGGGCGTCTTCTCTTACACCCTCACCATTGCTCTGTTCTTCTGAGCTCTGTTCTTCTGGTCCGGTCGTCGGCGCGCGGGGCCTCGATCACGAGGCCCCGGCGCAGGCATTCGCCAGATCACGTCCCTGACCAGCACGTCCTCTGAACACGCACGGTGCTTGAGCCCGGAGCCAGCCTCAGCCACCCTCCAGTGCCTGCTCGACCCGCTCCACCTTGGCCTGCAGCTGCCCGCTATGACCCGGCCGGATGTCGGCCTTGAGCACCAGACTGACCCGGGGTGCGCGCGCCTGCACGGCCTCCACCGCCTTCTTGATCACGGCCATTCCCTCGTCCCAGGTCTCGGCCTCGATGGTGGTGAACATCGACGTGGTTTCGTTGGGCAGGCCGGATGCCCGCACCACCCTGATCGCCTCCGCGACCACGTCACCGACGCTGTCCGAACCGGTGCCCGCGGGGGCCACGCTGAATGCGAAGAGCATGCCCAGCAGCCTGCCGCACCGGCTCGCCGCGACCAGGGGCGGCCCGCGCGCACTGCTAGCGTCGCTCGCCATGGCCCCCCGCAACCCGCTGCCGTTCGATCCCATCATGCGGGCGGCGGAGCTGTGGGACGAGCGGATCGGGCCCGCCGTGACCATGGCTGCCGTGACCAGTGTGATGCGCGTGCAGCAGATCCTGCTCTCGGCGGTGGATGGGGCGCTGCGACCCCACGGCCTGACCTTCGCCCGGTACGAGGCGCTGGTCCTGCTGATGTTCTCGAGGGCCGGCAAGCTGCCGATGCGCGTCATGGGCGAACGCCTGCAGCTACACCCGACCAGCGTCACCAACATCGTCGATCGGCTGGAGGCCGACGGTCTCGTCCGGCGCACCCCCCACCCGACCGATCGGCGGGCGACCCTGGTGGAGATCACCGACGCCGGTTCGGTCCTGCTGGACGCCGCCACCGCGTCGGTGACCGGCATTCGCTTCGGCCTCGGTGGGCTGACCCCGGAACAGGAGACGCACCTCACGGAGCTGCTCGGGCAGGTACGCCGGGCTGCGGGCGACTTCCTGTGAGGACGGGGCTCCTACCCGCCCGCTCACCAGCCACCCGTGGCCCGGGCCGAAGCCGCCCTCACTCCTTGCGCCCGCGACGCAACCGACCGGGCCCGTTTCGATCATTATTGTGGACCCGGCCAGGCCAGGACCGCATGCTGCCCCCACGTCGCCGGGTAGCCCTGGGCCTCCGGCGGCGGCCAGTGTAATAGCCGCTGACCACCCCACTGACCGAACCAGCCAACATACACACCGAGCACGTCGTGAGATCCATGTCGCCTCCCCTGTCAGAACTGTGGACGTGCTGTTGCGTCCACAGTTCTGACAGTACGATCGAGCACCGACAATCTGGGCACATGAGCGGCGGACGTCGGGGGCTGCGCGAGGCCCGGCACTCCCGGAATTGGTCCCAGTCCGACGCCGCCCGTGAGCTCGCGGCCCTGACCCAGACCCGCGGCGAGCGGCCGGGTGAGAAAGGTGCCGCCACCCCGGCCAGCCTGAAGAGCCTGCTCTCCCGATGGGAGAACGGACACACTGTTCCCGAGCCGCCCTACCGCGTCCTCCTCGCAGAGCTCTACGGTGCTACCGCGGCCGAGCTCGGGTTACCAACGGGGAATCCCGCCGGTGCACCCCAGCCCGCGGGCGCACCCCGGCTCCGAGCCCGGCTCGCGGCGGCCGAGGCAGCCGGGCCCGACGTGGTGGAGCTGTGGCGCGAGCAACTCACCGTCGCGCGCCGGCTCGACGACGAGCTGGGCACTACAGGCGCCGGCGAGTTGGTACGCGCCCTGGTCGACGAGCTCGACCGAGCACTCGTCCACACGATCGAGCGCACCCGGCGTACCGGAGTCGCCGCGGTGCTGGCCGAGGCGGCGGCGCTGGCCGGTTGGCAGGCACTCGACCAGAGCGATCCCGAGCATGCCTGGCACCGGTTCGATCGGGCCCGGGCGGCCGCGGCCGAAGCCGACACCCCCGGCACCGAGGCGCAGGCCGTGGCCGGACAGGCCGCCGTCCTGGTCGAGATCGGCGAACCACGGGCAGCCATCGCGCTGCTCGACCAGGTCGGTGCCGGAACCTCCCCGACGGCCCGGGCCTGGCTCGATGCGGCCAGGGGCGCGGCCAGGGCCGCAGCCGGCGAGGCGCAGGCCTCCAGCTGTGGATTCGACGCCGCCGAGCACGCGACGCGGAGTTGCACTGACCTTGTCGAGGTACCCGGCGGACTCATGATCGAGCTGGCCGATCTGCACCGTTGGCGCGGTCACGCGCTGGCGACGTTGGGCGATCCGGGCGCGGTCGTCCACCTCGAGCAGGCACTCGCGACCGGCGTCCGGTCTGCCCGCGACCGTGCGGTGGTGCACGCCGACCTGGCCGTCATCCTGTCCACGGCCGACCGTGCCGCCGACGCCGCCGAGCACGCGCGCACCGCTCGCGGCCTGGCGATGAGGATCGGCTCGCCGCAGCTCGCAGGATGCTGTGGTTCAGGAAGCCGCAGCTCGCCGAGTGCCTCGAAGAGCCGATGTGCGATGGCTGCCCGATGCGTCGGTACCTGCGAGACCAGCACGGGGAGTGAGTCGGGGTCAGCTGGCCCAGCCAGCCCGAACCCGCCCACCAGCTTGTCGGCGGGGCGTAGGGATCCAGCTCACCGCGACCAACCGCTTGACGAACTCCGACAAGGTCGCCACGCCGAGCAGGTCTGCAATGCGGATCCGTACCTCACCACGCCGGGCCCCCGGTCGGCCAGGTCCGCGACGTCGACCGGGCGGGCCACGGGGAAGGACTCAGCCGGCGGTGGGAACGCGGATGATCAGTGCGTCACCCTGGCCACCGCCGCCGCACAGCGCCACCGCACCGACGCCACCGCCACGGCGCTTGAGCTCCAGCGCCAGGTGCAGCGCGATCCGCGCCCCGGACATCCCGATCGGGTGCCCGAGCGCGATCGCCCCACCGTTGACGTTGACCTTGTCCTCATCGATGCCGAGCTTGCGGGTGGAGACGATGCCGACCGCGGCGAACGCCTCGTTGATCTCGATCAGATCGAGGTCCGCGGGAGAGATGCCCTCCTTGGCGCAGGCCTTGGCGATGGCGTTGGCAGGCTGTTCATGCAGGCTGGAGCCGGGACCGGCGACGACGCCGTGTGCGCCGATCTCGGCCAACCAGCTCAGCTCCAGCTCCTGCGCCTTGGCCTTGCTCATGACAACCACGGCGGCGGCGCCGTCGGAGATCTGCGACGCCGAGCCCGCGGTGATGGTGCCGCCGGAGGAGAAGGCGGGACGTAACCGGCCCAGGCTCGCGGCTGTGGTCTCGCCGCGGATACCCTCATCGGCCCGAACCTCGATCGGGTCGCCCTTGCGCTGCGAGACGGCGACCGGCGCGATCTCCTCGTCGAAAAGGCCGTTTGTGGCCGCAAGCGCCGCCCGCTGGTGCGAACGGGCAGCGAACTCGTCCTGCTCGGCTCGGGTGAGCTCGTAGCGCTGGTTGTACTTCTCGGTGGACGCACCCATCGCCACCTGGTCGAACGCGCAGAACAGGCCGTCGTAGGCCATGTGGTCCTGCATGCTCACGTCGCCGTACTTGAAGCCGTCGCGGGACTTGGCGAGCAGGTGCGGGGCCTGCGTCATGGATTCCTGGCCGCCGGCGACGACGATCTCGAACTCACCGGCACGGATGAGCTGGTCGGCCAGGGCGATGGCGGCGACGCCTGACAGGCAGACCTTGTTGACGGTGAGCGCCGGGACGTCCATCGGGATGCCGGCAGCCGCGGCGGCCTGCCGGGCGGGGATCTGCCCCGCGCCCGCGGTGAGCACCTGACCCATGATCACGTACTCGACCTGCTCGGGAGCGACACCGGCGTGCTCCAACGCGGCCTTGATCGCGACGCCGCCGAGCTGCGCCCCCGAGAAATCCTTGAGCGAGCCAAGGAGCCGCCCCATCGGCGTGCGGGCACCAGCGACGATGACGGATCCGGACACGTGACCTCCAGCGACTGGGGTGGGGTGTATGCACCGGACATTACCGTCGAGTTTTCGTCCCGTTTGCGTCTCGTGATCGGACGCACAAGCCGCGAACCCGATCGGACCGAGCTACATTCCCTGACCATGAGCGAACCGGAAATCGGACACCCGGCGCTGGTCACAGGTGTGGACCACATCGGCATCGCCGTCGCCGACCTCGATCAGGCGATCGCGTGGTACGCCGCCACTTTCGGCCTGGTGGCCACGCATATCGAGTCGAACGAGGAGCAGGGCGTCCGGGAGGCCATGCTATCCGTACCCGGCGGCCCTGGGGCAGCGATCCAGCTGCTCGCCCCGCTGCGCCTGGACTCACCGATCGGCAGGTTCCTGGATCGCAACGGCCCGGGCATCCAGCAGATGGCCTACCGGGTCGTCGACATCGACGCCACCTGCGCGACGTTGCGCGACAAGGGTGTTCGGCTGCTCTACGACGAGCCGCGCCGTGGTACGGCGGGGTCGCGGATCAACTTCCTCCACCCGAAGGACGCGGGCGGGGTGCTCATCGAGCTTGTGGAGCCGAGCTCCAGTCACTGACCGTGAGTGGTCCCAGCACGCCAACGGAGGCCCACCGTGCAGAGGATGCGTCCGGCATATGTGGGTCGATCAATCGCTTCCTCGGCGTGTGACACTTCCCGCCGTGTCCCCCAATCGCACCCGATCGGCGGGTCCATACTCTGACGGCGGTTCCTGAAAAGATGCAGGCTGCGCCTCCCGAAATCTTGGCGGTAAGATGCTCAGATGGCCGAGGATCTTCCTGAGCACGCGGTTGACACCGAGTTCGAGCTCGTCCGCCGAGGCTATGACCAGCAGCAGGTCGACGGACATCTACGCAGGCTCGATGCCGAGATCCGGATTTTGATGGCCGACCGCGAGGCCGCGGCCGACCAGGCCGCGCAGCTGGGTCGCGAGCTCGACGAGTCGCGAGCTCGGGCGGATCGGCTGCGGGCGCAGGTCCGCAGCCTCGTCCACGCCCCGCAGTCCGTGCAGGGGATGAGTGAGCGGGTCCGGTCCATGTTGCGGATGGCGCAGGACGAGGTCGCGGACATGCTCACTCGCAGCGAGGCGGAGGCCGTCCGTCGTCGCCAGGAGACCGACCGCTACCTGGCCGAGCTCATCGCCACTGCCCATGCCAATGCCGACGCCATCGGGGTGGCGGCACGCGTCGAGGCCGAACGGTCCGCCGCTGCAGATGCGCAGACCCGGACGCAGACCGAGCAGGAGTGCGCCGCCGCCAGGGCGGCGGTGGCCGCCGAGCGAGTGGAGTCCGAGCGGCAGACCGCCGAGGCCATCGAGCAGGCTCGCCGCGAACATGCGCGGGACTGGTCAGAGGCGGAGATCCGGCGTGCACTGATCGAGGAGGACTTCACTCTCGCAATGGACCAGCGCCGCAGCGAAGCACTCGCCGAGCTGAGGGCCGACCGCACGGAGACCCAACGTCGTCTCACCCTGACCCTGACCACTGCCACCAACCGCGCGCGCGACACGGTGGCCGAAGCCGACCGTACCGCGACGGACATGGTGGCCGAAGCCGACCGCATGACCAAGGAGATGGTCGCCGAGGCCGATCGCGCGGCAAACGACAGGGTCACCGACGCGGACCGGATGGCCAAGGAGATGGTCGCCGAGGCGCAGCGTCGGGTGGACGAGCTGATCGTCATCCGGAGGCAGGTCACCGAACAGTTGCGCGGCGCCTGTGGGGTGGTGGACGTGGCGCTCGAGGGGCTCGAAGATGAGACCGCCGGTGAGCAGGCCGCGCTCGCGGCGGCGCAGGCACTCAACAGCCGTGCCCAGCCAGGCTTCACGACACACGGCACGGCAGCCGAACATCATGCACCCGGGGTGGCGGATGGGCCACCTAAGACGTCGTCCCCGCCGTCCCCTCGCCCCAGGACAACCAACCCGCATGGCGTGCTCACTGGTTGATGCCTCTCCCGGTTCTCGGCGTACGTGCACCACTTATCGGCGCCGTCCCGTCGGCCGCCGTCGCCCGCGCGCTACCCAGCAGGGCACATGCCAGTGTCGGCGGTCATCGACGGAGCCTTGGGCGCCCGCTGGCCAGGTCACCAGGTGTCCGGTGCCTGTCGGGATGAGCTGGTCGCAGCCCGGGCAGCGGTAGTTCTTGCTCGAGGACGCGCCGGGGACGCTGCGCACCAGCCATTCGCCGTCGGCGGCGCTCTCCGCGCGGGTATGCGCGGCCGATCGCAACGGTGGGTGCTCCGGGTGGCTTGTCGATCGACGAGACCGGTTGGATCTGGGCACGAGCAACACTACCGAGCCGCATAGTCCCGCAAGTCGTACCCGGTCTTGCGATCGAGTCGCCCGGCTGTGCGGAGGTGCTCCAGAAGTGGCCCGGGGGCGAAACCGGGCTCCCGCAACTCCGTGCGCTCACTGGCCAGCGACACGTCCAACCCGACAACGTCAAGCAGCTCGAACGGCCTCATCGGCAGCACGCAATGGGTCTTCATGGCAGCGTTGATATCGTCGATGATGACATAGCTGGCGTGACCCCACGGGGAAGACCGCCACGCTGCCCGTCAGGGTCTGCGCCGACGGCGAGCCACGCTCAGTGGTTTGCGCCGGAAGTAGACCCTGCTGGTTAATCTTCGACATGGCTGTCGACATCCACGCTGTTGATCTTCTGTGACGGCGTGATTCTATCTGGGTTGACCTCCCCCTGTTCGCCGGTCGCCCAGAACGCAACGAACGGCACTGTCGTCCACACCTAACAGACGAAAGTACCGTTCGTTGCGCCGCCGGGATCCAGACAAAATCCTCACCAGCGCCGCGGGAACCACAATTAGCCAACAGGGTCGAAGTACAGGTGATGTCGCAGCAGGTGCTCGGCGCGGCGGCGGCGCAGGTGGGCACCGACGCGCCGCGGCTTCATGATCATCGTCTGCGGTACAGGAGCTGCGGATATGCAGCTCCCGCACCGCAGACGGTGATCTTGCCCGATATTGAGCGAGGGCGGCGGTTTGGCGACACTGACACCACCGAACTTCCGGTGCAGACCACCAAGCGCTCACAGGGAAACTACTCCTGCTCTTTCGGGTGTGTCGTGTCGTCGTCCGGCGCAGCGGTCACGGTGCAGTCCCCGTCTCCGTGGAACTCGCGTCCGAGAGCCCCTTACTGTTACGCGTACACCATGTGCTCCCAGTGGTTGTCAAGCCTCGGAGGTGCCGATCGTGCCCGACATGCCAACCGGCCAGCTCATCAGGCTGTATCGGATCGACAGGAAGAAAAACACGACCAGCCTCGCCACGCACGCCGGTATCACGGTTCGCTACCTGGAGATGATCGAGGCCGGTACCAAGACACCCTCGCTGCCGGTGCTGGGCAAGCTCGCCAAAGTGCTTGGCGTTCGGACATCCGCACTGATCGGTGAGACTCCGAGCGAAGATCACGAGGGGCCAGTGAACCCGCGTCTGGCTGAGTTAGAGCGAGCGCTCCTGACATATCGGACGCTGACACTCAGCGACGGTGGACAGCCTCCTGCGCTCCCCGAACTAGCTGAACAAATGAAGTCTACCCAGGTACTGTGGTTCACCTCGCCAAGCAAATATAGTGATGCGTTACAGGTACTAACAGGAATGTATGTTTCTGGACCAGTTTTTCATTCTTCAGCTCGATGGCCTGCAGAAATGTAGATCAACGATCTGACACTCGGTCTAGAAACTTTGGTACTGGTTAGTACTGCCTGACCTGATAGTCAACAGTGAGCGGGCCGTGCATGATTCTGGTCGTTCGGTTGAAGCCTGCCGCCTAGCTTCCGAGGTTTACCAACTAACACGCGCAGTACTGAAGTACCTGGGACGGGTCGATCTATGCGGGCTGGTGTCAGACCGCGCTATGCGCTACGCCGAGGAGACTGATGATCCGCTACTGATCGCGGCAGCCACCTGGAGTCTCGGCCATGCGATGCTCACTGACGACATGCCTACCGCGGCGCTGGACCTCGCTATGATCGGGGCAGAGAAGCTAGAATCGTCGTTGCCGGACGGAAGTCCCGAACATTTTTCGCTCTATGGCGGGCTGCTCCTGGTGGCAACGTTGGGAGCACTGCGTACCGGCGACCCCTGGCGAGCGCGTGAGCTTCTGCGTGGACCGGCCAACAAAGCCGCCGGGCGGGTTGATGAGAACCACAACTATCACAACACGCTCTTCTTCGGGCCGACAAACGTGGGCATACATAGGGTCAGGATAGAGTACGAATGCGGCGAAATCTCCGAAGCCCTGCGACTGGCAGACAATGTAGACATTACCCAGACCCCATCGTTGGAGCGTAAGACCAGCCTCCTCTACAAGGTCGCCCAGTGCTACGAAAGCCGCAGCAATGACGCGGCAGTCTTTGTACATCTGAAGATGGCTGAACAACTATGCCCGGAGGACTTCCAACTCCGGCAGGACGTCCGGATTATGGTACGCACGCTCCTTAGGCGGGCCAAGCCGTCCTACGCTTCTGAGGTCCGGCTGTTCGCGAGTCGAATCGGGTTGGTGACCTGAACATTCCAAGATCACTGAACCGTTAACTGGCAAGATCAATATTTCGTCGCCGCTTGGCCATCCTGCTGGCATGTGTGAGTGATTCGACCTTGCATCGGACTTTTTGATCAAGAGGTTTGGGCGCACCGCATCTCAATTAAGGTTTTTACTCGCCAAGAGAAATTTCCAGGCCAGAAGGGTGCGGCATGCGCTTGTCCGTTTTGGCGAGGAGGCTGTTGGGTGTCGATCGGCACGTTGTCGTTAATCCATAAAGAGCACGACCGCTGGAACATTGCTCCCCAACTGCCGGGGGCTATAACAGGGGCCGCGTGTTGTAAGAATTAAAATGACTCTCGCACTGCTGGGGGAGTGGTTGAAACATGCGATAGACACTACAGCTTTCTTGTGCTTAATTTTGTACGTGTACCATGGCACCCAGTATCCGTCAAGCCCCCGGAGGTGCCCATCTTGCCCGACATGCCAACCGGCCAGCTCATCAGGTTGTACCGGATCGACAGGAAGAAAAGCACGACCAGCGTCGCCACGCACGTCGGCATCACGGTTCGCTACCTGGAGATGATCGAGGCCAGTACCAAGACGCCTTCGCTGCCAGTGCTGCGCAAGCTCGCCAAGGTGCTTGGCGTACGCACGTCCGCCCTCGTGGGCGAGGCACCAAGCGAGGATCACGAGGGGCCGGTCAACCCCCGGCTGACCGCGGTGGAACGGGCGTTATTCACCTACCGTTCGGTGGCACTCGCCGATCCGGCACAGCTGCCCACGTTGGATGAATTGGGTGAGCAGATTAGGGCGGTTGAGCAAGCATGGTTCACGTCGCCGAGTAAGTACAGTGACGCTCTGCGGGTGTTGCCGGATCTGATCGTGAATAGTGAGCGGGCCGTGCATGAATATGAACGCTCAGTGCAAGCCTGCCGCCAACTTTCTGAGCTATACCGGCTAGCCCGGCCGATACTAAAGACTCTCGGACGTGTCGACCTCGGCAGCTTGGTATCTGACCGGGCGATGCGCTACGCCGAAGAAGCCGAAGATCCGCTCCTCATTGCGGCCGCTAGCTGGAGCCTCGGCCATGCCATGGTGTCCGACGATATGCCCGGCGCGGCCCTGGATCTTGCAATGAAGGCCAGCGAAGCACTGGAGCCATTTCTGCCGGATGGGACGCCTGAACATTTTTCGTTGTATGGCGGTTTGCTGTTGGTGGGAGCCATCGCGTCACTGCGTACCGGCGACCCGTGGCGGGCGCGTGAGCTGCTTCGTGGACCAGCTCGCGAGGCTGCCCTGCAAGTTGGCGAGGGGCACAACTACCACTTAATGGTGTTCGGACCGACGAATGTGGGTATTCACATGGTAAGCGTCGAGCATGAGCAGGGTGAAATATCCGAAGCCCTCCGGCTGGCCGATGAAGTCGACATTTCCCTGATTCCTTCATTGGGTCGGAAGACCAGCCATCTCTACCAAGTGGCGCGTGCCTACGAGTGTAAGAACAACGACACTGCCGTTTTCGTACATCTCAAGATGGCTGAGCGCATTTGCCCGCAGGACTTCCAGCATAAGCGCGAGGCCCGCAGCATGGTGATCACCCTCCTCAAACGCGCTAAGCCCTCCTATGCCTCCGAGGTCCGGGAATTCGCAGGCCGGATCGGCCTATTGGACTGAGAGTTCCCAAGATCACCGAACTGGCGGTTCGGCAAGATCAACAATTTGTTTTTGCTCACTACCCAAGCGCTAGCGTTCCGCCCGCCCCTCATAGCTGACGGGATGATGGCCGTACCGGTTGATGCCGGTAGCTTCACCGACACCCGTCACCGGTACGACCATTCCAATCCCTCTGAGTGGAATAGGGCTTGGGCTCAAACCGTATGACCTCGCGTGGTCCCGGATCCAAAAAAGTAGCGCCGGTCGGCTGGGTATTCCTCGCCCGCCACCGTGAAGACGGGTATGCCGCCAGGTGGCGGCGGGGCGATGCGGTGGCATATGTGCTGAGCGGTCAGCAGGTAAACATTCACCGCCGGTGCGGTTCTGTTGCGGTGTGTGACGATCTTGGTGGGCTGGTCGGGTTGTTGCGACACGCCGGGAACCTGTGGGTGCGTGCGTGAACCCGCCGGTTGTGGTGATCTTCTCGGGTGCCGGACCTGGGTGAGCTGTCGCGCGAGGAGCTTGTCGCGCTGGTGGGTACCCAGGCCGAGGAGATCGCGAGGTTGCAGGCGGCCAACACGGAGTTGGCGGCGCGGTTGGCGCGGGTGGAGCGGTTGGTGTCGCGCAACAGCGCCAACTCCTCGATGCCGCCGTCGAAGGACGGGGAGCCGGGCAGGACGGCACCGGACGAGCCGGTCAAGAAGCGACCTGCCGATGGGGAGGGTCGCAAGCGGGGTAAGCAGCGTGGGGCGGCGGGGGCGAACCTGGCGTGGCGTGCGGATCCCCATGCTCGGGTGCACCGGTTCCCCGAGGGCTGCTGTGAGTGCGGCGCGGAGCTGGGCGAGGCAGCCGATCTCGGGGTGAGCGACCGCTTCCAGCAGACCGAGATTCCGCTGGTGTCGGCCACGACCACCCAGTATGAGCAGCACACGGTGCGGTGTGGCTGCGGGAAGGTGCACACCGCGGCCCGTCCCGATGGCGCCGGCGCCGGGCGGGTTGAGTATGGGCCCAACCTGCGGGCGTGGTGTGGGTATCTGATGGTGGTGCACGCCCTTCCGGTGCACCGGTGCGCGGCGTTGCTGGAGTCGTTGACCGGCGCGAAACCCTCGGTCGGGTTCGTGCACACCACGATCACCCAGGCTGCGGCCGCGATGGAGCAGGCCGACAACCGGATCCGCACCCTGATCACGTTGGCGTACGCGGTGTGCTGCGATGAGACCCCGATCAAGGTCGGACCGAAGAAGCCACGCGAGGGCCGGCGCAAGGCCGACAAGTACCTGCTGGTGGCCTGCACCGAGCTTTACACCTGGTACATGCTCGGTGATCGGGACCTGGTCACGTTCACCGCGTTCATCCTCGCGGATCTGACCGGGGTCGTGGTCCACGACCGCTACGGCCTCTACGACCACCCCGAGGTCGGCGACCTGGTGCATCAGCTGTGTTGCCAGCACATCCTTCGTGATCGTGAGGATGCCGCCCAGACCTACCCCGACGCGGACTGGCCCGTGCAGATCCAGGACACCCTGCGCGGGCTGATCCACCAGGCCAACCTGGCCCGCGACGCCGGCGAGTCAGCGGTACCCGCCCATCTCACCGACCGGTTGATCTCACTGTTCCGCCACGGGGTACGGGTCGGGCTTTCAGAGGTCCGGCGCGTCCCCGGCCCGAAATCGAGCACCCAGCAGCCGGTCGGGCGGATGCTGCTGGAGGTGCTGCGCGACCGGGAGCACGACGTGCTGCGCTTCGTCGGCGACCTACCCGTGCCCCCCACCTCCAACCAGGCCGAACGCGACGTGCGCCCCGCGAAGACCCAACAGAACACCTCCGGCAGGCTCACCTCCGAGGCCAGAACCCGAGACCGCTACCGCATCCGCGGAGTGATCTCGACCGCCACCAAACACGGACTCGACCAACTCAAGGTCATCCGCGACGCCCTCACCGGCCGAGCATGGATCCCCCCACTCCCAGTCCCCACCTGAGCAACACCCCCAGCGATCACACCACGACCCCGCAAGCGACAGACGGGGCCGTCACACACCGCTACCACAACGCCACGTCGGATGGCCGGGTGAATGTTTACGTCAGCAGGTGGGGAATCACGGTATGACCGATGTAGTAGATACCATAGCGGTATTGTCGAAGGGGTGGTCTGATCTCGCTGAGATTCGGTTGCTCGGGCCGCGGTGGATGCGTCAGCAGTGAGACTTACGACCTACGTGTTATCTGCAGTAGGCCATTAACCGACTCAACAACGATCACTACGGCGGCGACTGTCGCGACAACCGCCATGAACAAGTCGCCGGTTCTGAACGCTCGTACTGCGGTGATACTGAGGCTTATTCATAAGCCTGCTTGAAGAATATGAGACCAACGACCCTCCTTGTGCATGTACCATGGACACCCAATAACCGTCAAGCTCCCGGAGGTACCCATCGTGCCCGACATGCCCACCGGCCAGCTCGTCAGGCTGTACCGGATCGACCGGAAGAAGAGCACGGTGTCCGTGGCGACCCACGCGGGGATCACGGCGCGCTACCTGGAGATGATCGAAGCCGGGACCAAGACACCCTCCTTGCCGGTTCTGCGTAAGCTCGCCAAGGTCCTAGGCGTACGCACAGCCGCCCTCATCGGTGAGGCACCGAGCGAAGACCACGAGGGTCCGGTTAATCCGCGCCTCGCAGAGGTAGAGCAGGCACTATTCACATACCGTTCACTATCACTGGCTGAGCCGGATACGCCTCTAGAACTTTCTGATCTGGCTTCCCGAATTGAGGCAGCTTGGCAAGCGTGGTTTACATCACCGACAAAATATACGGACGTACTCGCTGTCTTGCCCGCGTTGATCATTGATGTAGAGCGAGCGATACATGCCCATGAGAGACCGTTTGAAGCCTGTCGGCAAGCTTCCGAGGTATACCAACTGGCTCGGCCCGTGCTGAAGCACCTAGGACGGGTCGATCTCGGTGGTTTGGTATCTGACCGGGCGATGCGCTACGCCGAAGAAACTGAGGACCCACTGCTGATCTCGGCGGCTACCTGGAGTCTCGGACAAGCCCTGTATGCGGATGATATGCCGCATGGCGCGCTTGAGGTGGCAATAAGAGGCGCTGAGAAATTAAAACCACTCCTGTCCGATGGCACACCAGCACACTTTGCGGCTTACGGTGGCCTGCAACAAGTAGCGGCAGTCTCCGCCATGCGGCTCGATGATCCTTGGCGAGCACGAGAGCTGCTTCGTGGTCCAGCTTGGGAGGCTGCTACTCGCGTAGGTGAGGGCCGGAGCGACCACCACATTTTCTTTGGCCCGACGAACGTTCGTATTCACATGGTCTATGCTGAGCAGCAAGCTGGCGAAATACCCGAAGCGCTACGGCTGGCTGACGATATTGATATCACCCAGATTTCATCACTGGAGCGCAAGACATCCCATCTCTACCAAGTGGCCTGCGCCTACGAGTGTAAGAACAACGACACTGCTGTATTTGTACATCTTAAGATGGCTGAGCACCTCTGCCCGCAGGACTTCCAGCATAAGCGCCATGTGCGGAGCATGGTGAGCACTCTCGTCAGGCGCGCTAAGCCGTCCTATGCTTCCGAGGTCCGGCAGTTCGCGAGCCGGATCGGCCTATTGAACTGAGAGTTCCCAAGATCACCGAACTGGCGGTTCGGAAAGATCAACAGTTCGTTTCTACCTGCCTCTTAAGCGCTAGTGTCCCGTGTCATGGACACCACACAGCCCACAACTCAGCTCGCAGCGTTCATGGCCTTGAACGGGGACCTGCTGAGAATTTTCCTGTCCTGGCATATCGACGGCCGTGTACGGACGGCAGTTGAGGAAGCCTGAGGTTCGATCAGAAAAAGCAGTGTTGACGAGAGCTACTATCGTGACAACGCAACGCGAAAATCATCGGGGACACCGATTCATCTACGCCCAACCCCGATCGGTAGACAGGTCCCGGGCGTGGATGAATGTGGCAATACTAACAGGAATACATGTTTCTGGACCAGTTTTTTCATTCTTCAGATCGATGACCTGCGGAGATGTAGATCAACAATCTGGCACTCGGTCTAGAAACTTTGGTACTGGTTAGTAGCAGCTCTGGCAGCCGCTCTAGTAGCGATGGCATTCGCAGCTCTCGTTCTTATCGTCATAAGTGAAAGCAACTGCCTATGAGTACTAGAACTAAAACGATGCCGGTTGGTTGGGTGTTTCTCGACCGGCGCCATGACGACGGCATCACGGTCCGGTGGCGACGGGGCGATGCGGTGGCTTATATACTGAGTGGTGAGCAGTTGGGGAATCATGGCATGACCGAGATACTGGATACCATATCGGTTCTACCAATGGGATGGACTGACCTGGCCGAGATACGGTTGCTGGGGCAACGGTGGCGGCGACGGCGACAGTGAAAATCCGGATGGGAGCAAGATACCCTAGCCGCGGCGAGTCACTTGCGGTGACCCATTAAACGCTTAGTGGTTTGGTGCCGCTGTCCTGCTACTCGACTTCAAATTCCAACGGAGCAGCGCTGGCGCCTACGGACTCTTGGTTGATTCGAGAGAGCATCTCCACCACGGCAGCAGGGTCAGACAACAGGGCGTCAGTACGCTCAATCTTGGATGCTGTCAGTGGGTCGACCGATCGTACTAACCAGTACCAAAGTTTCTAGACCGAGAGCCAGATTGTTGATCTACATCTCCGCAGGTCATCGAGCTAAAGAATGAAAAAACTGGTCCAGAAACATGTATTCCTGTTAGTACGATGATCGTGCCGTTGAACTTTACGATCACGGTCTGGCCGAAGATCACGACTGCCTGTTTAGACTTGTCCACGGCTGCTATGAGGGCGCAGGCAGCGTCAGTCTTGGTCTTGTTGACCTCGGCAGCAGCCTTCTCGACTAGTTCAATCTGGAGGCGGTATTCGGCTTCGGCCAAGTGGGCCTTAAAAGTTTCAGTTTGGATCACTTGCTGGGTTTTAAATTTCAGGCGCTGCCACCACGAGCCAGACTGCTCCGCATCACGCTCGTCCTCAAAAATGCCGTACTCGACGAGCAACCCTTCAAGCGCACTACGGATGGCAACACCCTCCGGCCTCCCGTCGGATGTCAATATTGCCACAGGCAGGCTTTTAGCAGTTAGGCCGGCAATGACTGAGGCTTATGCAGAACTCCTGGTGGGCGCCACATCGCCGCAGGTCAGCGACAGTCCGAATAGATCAACTCCGGACTTTTGCATAAGCCTCACTGTATCGGATGATTCGTCAAAGTGGAGCTGGTCGAGGATTACATGGAAGAGGTCTCCCTCGACTTTCGCAGTTATGCGGCGGCTAGTGCCCAGGCTTGCTGGACTTCGAGGATTTCTTGGGTTGTGGCTGGTCGGGGGGCTAGGGGGAGAAATCGGGCGGTGATGAGCTGGCGGCGGAGGGTGGTGAGCATGTCCAGGGTG